>WNGI01003499.1_pt1 | contig 23252 bp, 22 predicted proteins | sample 5400621 | NCBI WGS metagenome assembly WNGI01 (sample SAMN13153374, study PRJNA577476) | soil metagenome | isolation source: 20 cm soil or saprolite under Garry oak tree replicate 1 | place: USA:California | collected 2016-06-15 | reverse complement strand
CCAAGGAACAGGGCAAGCCGATGCGGGAATCGATTTTGGAAATTCGCCGCTTTGTGCACACCCTCGATCACTACGGGGGAATGGCGAAAACCATGCGCACCAGCGCTGTGATGCTCGACACCGGCCGCCATGGCATCGTGTTGCGAAAACCGTTGGGAGTTTGCGGCTCCATCGTGCCGTGGAACTTTCCGGTTTCGTTAATGGGCAACAAGCTCGGTCCGGCGCTGCTCGCTGGTAACACCGTCGTCGTCAAACCGGCCGGAACGACGCCGCTGACGGATCTGCGCACCTGCGAGATCATCGACAAAGCGATCCAGGACGCCGGCGGTCCCAAAGGGGTTCTGAACGTCGTCACCGGCCCCGGCAGTGTGGTCGGCGAAGAGCTGCTGGTGAATCCAACCGTACGAAAAATTGGCTTTACCGGCGCTACTGACACCGGCCGGCGCGTCATGCAATCCGCCGCCAAAGACTTCAAGCATGTGACCTTGGAATTGGGCGGGAGCGATCCGATGATCGTTTGTGATGACGCCGATATCGACCGCGCGGTCAGCGCGGCCTCCGTCGGTCGTTTCTTTAATTGCGGCCAGGCGTGCTTGGCCGTCAAACGGCTTTATCTCTTCGAGAGCATCGCCGAGGCCTTCATGGAGAAACTCGACGACAAGGCTAAGAAGATCAGCATCGGCAACGGACTCAAGCCGGGCGTGCTCATGGGGCCGCTGCACACCAAGGAACAGCGCCAGGAAGTCGAAGAGCAAGTCGAAGACGCTGTGAAGCGCGGCGGCAAAGTTATCTTCGGCGGCCAGCGGCCGAAAAGCGACGACTATGACAATGGTTTTTACCTGCAGCCGACCTTAGTCGCGGATGTCGACCCGGCGTCGCGCATGATTCAAGAAGAGGTCTTCGGTCCGGCGCTGCCGATCGTGCGCGTGAAGAATTTGGACCAAGCGATCGAGCACGCGAACGGCTCGATCTTCGGCCTTGGCTCATCGATCTGGACGCGCGATATCAACCGCGCCATGTACGGTGCCGAGAATATCGAAGCCGGGTACACCTGGGTCAACTCGGCACAGATTATTTACGACGAGCTGCCCTTCGGTGGCGTCAAGCAAAGCGGTCTCGGCAAGGAACATGGCGACGAGGCGATCGAACATTACACGGATTCAAAATCCGTCGTCATTGCCACCGAAACTCATTCGGAGATCGTCGGCGGAGAGTAAACGAGGACGGAAGATCGAGGACTGAGGATCGCCGTTCTCGATCTTCCATGCTCAATCCTCCACCGGTCCGCGATTCGATGAATCTCAATCTACCCGATAGTTACAACGCCGCCACGACCTTCGTCGACGAAAACATCGCGCAAGGTCGCGGCGGCAAAACCGCCATCTACTATCAAGATCAAAAGATCACTTATCAGGAAGTCTTTGAAAAAGTTAACCGCACCGGCAACGCCCTGAGGGATCTCGGCATCGAGATCGAGCACCGCGTTCTGGTGATTCTGCCGGACTCCCCCGAATTCGCCTATAGTTTTTTCGGGGCAATTAAAATCGGTGCCGTGGCGGTGCCGACGAATCCTTGGATGTTCGCCAAGGACTACGAGTACCTGGTCAATGACAGCCGCGCTCGGGCAATCGTCGTGCACGAATCCACTCTGCCTGAGATCGAGAAGATCTGGAACAATACGCCATTTCTGAAACACATCATTGTCGTCGGCAAACCCAAGGGTAAAGCGTATTCCTATGAGAGTTTGATCGCCAAAGCTTCCGACAAACTCGAAGCCGCCAAAACCTCCAAAGACGATGTCGGTTTCTGGGGTTACACCTCGGGGAGCACGGGCAATCCCAAGGGCGCCGTGCATCTGCAGCACGACATGATCACGATCAGCGATCTGTTTGTAAAACCGGTGCTCGGGATGAACGAGAACGACCTCTGCTTTTCGGCCTCGAAGATGTTTTTTTCCTACGGCTTGGGAAATTCTCTTTACTTCCCCTTCCGCTTTGGCGCCTCTACCGTGCTTTGGCCGGAAAAACCTGATCCGGAAAAAATTCTCCAAGTCATCGATAAATACAAACCAACATTCTTTTTCTCCGTACCGACGCTCTTCGCCCGGTTTCTGCGCATCGAAAAAAAATACGACCTAAGCTCATTGAAAATTTGTCTTTCTTCCGGCGAGCCTTTGCCGCCCGCTCTCTTCCACCAATGGAAAGACCGCACCGGGCTCGAATTGTTGGACGTCGTCGGCTCCACTGAAGCAACCCATGATTTTCTCGCCAATCGTCCCGGTCGCGCCAAAGCTGGCAGCAGCGGCGAAGTGACACCGGCATTCGAAGCCAAGATCGTTGACGATGAGGGAAGAGAGGTGCCGATCGGCGAGGTCGGCAATCTGATGGTCAAGGGCGACGCCAACGCGCCGTACTATTGGAACAAGCATGAACAGACCAAGCGCATGATGCAGGGCGAGTGGCTCAAGACCGGCGATACCTATTATTGCGACGGTGAAGGTTATTATTGGTACTGCGGCCGTTCCGACGACATGATGAAGGTCGGCGGCTTGTGGGTATCGCCGATCGAAATCGAAAATACTTTAATGGAGCACCCCGCCGTGCTCGAGTCCGGGGTGATCGGCGACACCGACGCCGATGGCTTGTTGAAACCGAAAGCGTTCGTTCTGCTCAAGAGCGAATTCAAAGCCAGCGCCGAGCTGCGGCTCGAGTTGCAGAACCACGTGAAGGGCAAACTGGCGCCGTATAAATATCCCCGCTGGGTTGAGTTCGTCGACGACCTGCCGAAAACCGTCACAGGTAAAATTCAGCGCTTCCGCTTACGGAGCAAAAATGGAGGATAGAGAATCGATGATCGATCCTCCATCCTCCATTCTCAATCTTCCCTCTTCGACTATCCGACAAGGAGACATAATGGCTGCGAACATCAAAGAGATGAAAGAGAAGCTCGCTTACTCCTGCAATATTCTCGCTAACGAAGGACACTGGGATAACATTTTAGGTCATGTTTCAGTGCGCCTCCCCGGACAGAATAAGATTCTGATGAAACCGCACAGCTTTGGCTTTGAAGAGATTCGCCCGCAGCATATCATCGTCGTCGACATCGCCAGCGGCAGAAAACTCGAAGGCAAGTACGAACGCCATTCCGAAGTTTTCATTCACACCGAGATCATGAAAGCGCGGCCGGACGTCAACTGTGTCGTTCACTCCCATCCGCCCTACGCCACCGCTTTCGGCGCGCTTGGCCAACGGCTACGGCCGATCAGTCACGAAGGCAATATTTTCTACGACGGTCTGCCAACTTTCGACTACACGACGGCGTTAATTCGAACTCCCGAATTGGGCGTTGAAGTCGCCAAAAGCCTGGGCCAATGCCGCGGCGTCCTGATGAAAAATCACGGCTCCACCGTCGTCGGCGAATCCATCGAAGTCGCAACTCTCTATGCCGTATTCCTCGAAAAGGCTGCGCGGATTCAGCTGATGGCCACTGCTTCAGGCGATCCCTCCTGGACGAGCGATGAAGAAGCCGCAGTCAAGTACGAGCAAATCTACACGCCGCACCGGCTGGAATCCATGTGGGAGTATTTCGTCCGCCGCGCCAAAAAGTTTCGCCAATCCGCTTAGTGCCGCAAGGCAAATCTCAAGAAATACAGTCTTTTTCTTTTCGAACCGCAGAATGAAAAGGCGGTACTTCTAACGTTCCGCGTAGCTAGCAGCCGATCTAATCTTTTAACTGTCCCGACTCGCGTTAATTTACGTGCTGCGTGAGACGACTTTGACCCAGCATGTGTGGCGTAATTCAATGCGCCAGTATTAAAAATAAAGACCCGCGCTTACGTTAATCGCTGATGGGTTAACCGATATATTGACGCGCGAAGGTCGCGCTTGAACGGCATCGGCGAGAAAGAGGTGACGATCATTCCGGTGGGAGACGAGGGCGGGCGCCTCAGCTCGCTTCAGACCGGACGGGTTCATGCGGTCATCATATCCGGGATTCACCGCTCGCGCGACGTTCTTACCTGCTGAAGTATGCGGACATCACGCTTAGGTTTCTCAAGGCCTGGATCGAAGCGAGGTATTTTTTCAAAGCCAATCCCGAATTCAGTATCGGCGTCTTAAAAAAATACGTCGCCACACACGACGCAGCATCGAGAGCGCCTTTCGTCAAAGCCTATGCCCTACGTCGCAAAATCCATGATGTATCTCTTGTCCCGCACCAGGACGGACATTCCCGTCGCCAGTCGGGAAGGCTTCGTCGAGTCACGCTTCATTAAGGAACTCGAAAGCGCGGGTTTCTTCGAAGAGATGAATCGAAAATACGGCAAATGAACTGAATCGGCAAATATCGTGGCTTCGTCACCGACTCTAGATCCAACTCCTGCATTCGAACTCCGAGGCCGCGGCTGTTCGGCCAACACCCGACCGATAATTAAATCACGGGCTTGCTTGACAGTAGCCAGGTTAACACGTAGAGTAAACTTCCTAGTTCAGTATAAGGCCTTCTGAAAGAGGATGATTCAAACGTTGAAGGCCTCTAATCCGTCTCTCTCCTTGCGAACGATACCTACAGGATATTCCGACCAGAGCGTGGTTTCAGTCATTCACTAGCCCATGTTCTGCCCACTGGCAGTCTAATTCTCAGGGTCATAGACAACAATTTTCTCATTGGAGGAGAACATGGGTACTAAATTATATGTTGGTGGTCTGCCTTATTCGGTAACCGAAGGGCGGCTGCAGGAAATCTTTTCAGCGCACGGGTCGGTCGAATCGGCCAACGTGATTTCGGATAAGTTTACCGGACAATCGCGAGGCTTCGGCTTCGTGGAGATGGGTTCCAGCGGCGAGGCCCAGAAAGCCATTGAGTCGCTGAACGGCACCCAGTTGGACGGGCGCACGCTGACCGTGAACGAAGCCAAGCCTATGGCGCGGCGCGACAACGGCGGCGGCGCAAGCCGTGACGGTGGACGCAATCGCTGGTAGTCTTTTCGTCACCTAGCTAACTACCTTGGGGGGGCAACAGGTCGGGTTGCCCCCTTCTTTTCTTGCACTGCACGCGCCAGCTTGACGCCATGCTTCGGGGAGTAGCGATTTACTTCCACGATTCCACCGCTGGCTCTCTCTCCGACGCGCTGGAACTGAGTTATTCGTGCTCTAAATTTTTCAGGCTCCGAGGACATTCGCAAACCTCGGAGGCTTTTTATCGGCCCTAAACGAGGAGGTTCCATGTCCGAACGCGAAGAAGTTAAACAAAGTGCCGCGCTCTTAAGAGGCATTATCCGCAGCATCGACAAAAAGCTCGATTACAGCTTAATGGACCAGACTCAGGAAGGGAGATTCTCCCTGCGGCTGTCATCGCGCGGGCGGCACGGAATTGTTTCCCTACTGACCGACGACCTGCGACTGGCCGTGCGCGACAACGTGCGCAAGAATTTGATCCGGCAAAAGATCAAGAATACGCGCGACCACTTGCTATCTACCTATGTTGTAGACGTCATGGGAAGAAAAGTTGCGAGAATGCTGAAACAGTCCGGCGGGGCGAAAGACGAATCCAGGCCATCTTTCTTTAGACGCCCGCAGGGCAGAAGGTAACAGTTTCTTCGTACGACTCGGTCGGGCGGCAGTCTTAACTCGGTGATTCCCGATGCATTGTCGTGATCTGATGCCCGGCGCCGACATGGTGACGATTTAAGATTCAACGCCGGTGCCTCAACACTCGTTACGTCAGTAGCCTCACGATCTCGTGAACGTTTGTCGCAGGCTGGGGGCGATGTAGTCGATCGTCTCTGCAACATTCCGTTCTGGAGTGGCCTTAGTTAGCGGCAAACGTCACGCAATTGCTAACTAAATCAGGCTCCGAACTATTCAGACTAATCATTCGTCGCTGTTGATCACGTCGATCATTTGGCGCAACCGGCCATAGTCTTCGCGGTTAAAATGCATCAGGAGCCGGTGCAAGTGGAGTTTATCGGGCTCGTCGGCTTCGTCGGGCAGCGGATCGGTTTGTCTGACCTCACTGGTGACGATATCCGCGAAGTCGCGGTTAAGCCGGTCGATCAAACCTGCGCTAGGCGGGCGATGCAGACGAATGACCAAGTCCTGCTTAACGAAGCGATAAGAATGAAAGTTGCTGTAAAAGTGCGTGATTTCCTTGACCGCCGCCTCGGCGCTTGTGCAGATTCTGAAAAAAGTCATTTCTCTCTCAATAATGTAACCGCGGCTCATCACATCGTCTCGGAGAAACTCCTGCCAGCGTAACCAGTAGGTACCGTCCGGCAGGTCCATCAAGATGATCGGCACGAGCTGTGTCTTTCCAGTCTGCGCTAGCGTGATCGACTCTAAAAGCTCGTCGTGGGTGCCGAAGCCGCCGGGAAAGATCACCACGCCATCGGCTTCTTTGACAAACATGAGTTTGCGGGTGAAGAAAAAATGAAAATTCATGAGCTTCGGATCGTTGCGGATGAACGGGTTGGCATCTTGCACGGAAGGCAAACGGATGTTGACGCCGAAACTTTTCTCTCGTCCCGCGCCCTCATGACCGGCTTGCATAATGCCCGGCCCGGCACCTGTGATCACCATCCACCCCGCTTGCGCCAGGCTCGCTCCGACGCTTCGCGCCAGATGATAGTACGGATCGCTTTCGCGGACCCGCGTTGAGCCAAATATGCTGACTTTGCGCAGATGCCGGTACGGCGCAAAGATTCTAAAAGCATGGCGCAGCTCCTGCATGGCGCGATTCAAGATTTTTAGATCTCCACGTTCGGCGTCGTCCTGAGCCAGCTTGAGCAAAGTCCGCAATATCCCGGCGAACTGATCTGCATTGACGAAGTCGTTCTGCGCGCGCAGCCACTCGTCGATCTGTGCCCCGAGATCCGCCAAACTTCTATTTTGCTGTTCCACTTGTGCCGCCTTCGCCGGCGAACTATTTTGCTTCGAGTCCATAGTTTCAATCTCGAGCGGACATGCTTCGCAGCAGCGTCTGCCCGCAGCCTTTCTTGACTACCTGTCATTATAGAGGATCGAAGAGGCACCGGATAGTGACAGGATCCTCATCGATTCCGCGGTATTCTCCTGAACTTTTTTTCGCTTAGCGCTGTGGTAGGCCGCGCGCGCTGGCGACGGGTTCTGCAAAAGGAAGAGGCGGGCGTGAGGCGCAACTGCGATTGGCAAGAGGAATGCCGGAACTAAGATTGAGCAAACTCGGCAGGGAAGATGAAATGAAGCTAAAGAACCCTTCCAACGCGCGGTTTACTTGCCGCCGCCTTTTTTGTCGATCTCCGCGACAAAGCGCATATCCAGGAAATCTTCCGGTTTGACGTTTTTGACTGCCGGATCGCTGACTTCTGCAAGCACCGCTTCCATGCCTTTACGACTCACGTAAGGCGGGTACTCCAAGTATTCGCGAAATTGGTTGTAAGTATCTTCCTGAATGTCGGGCTCTTTAACCTTCAGCTGGTTCTGGATCATTTTTAGCGCGGCGGCTTTGTTCGTCTTGAATATTTGCACTCCCTCGGCGTAGGCGCGCACCACGCGCCGAACCGTATCTTCGTTAGCTTTAATATAGCTGCGGCTCGTACCAACCGCGACCGACACAAATTCTGGGCCATCTTTGGCGACGTTCATCAGCTCGACGAAGCCAGCTTTTTTTGCTCTCGCGTTGGTCGGCGGCGAGACGACTCCGGCGTCAATTTGCCCTGCAACGAGCGCGGTAAAAATATTTGGCACTTCGAGCAAGGGCAAAAGCTGATAGTCCGTCGTCTTCAGCCCCGCTGAAGCGAGCGCGTAAAGGGCGGATGTGTGCGTAGATGATCCCACCCGCGTGATGCCGATTTTCTTGCCTCGCAAATCGCCGATCCTCTTGATGTCGGACTTGGCCATCAGCGAAAAAACTTGCCGATTGGTCGCGCCAGCGACGAGGGCTAAGTTCGCTCCCTTCAGGTTTGCTTGGGCGGCATTCGAACCGTCCATAAACGAGAAGGCGATTTCACCGGCAAGGATCGTCTGAATGCCCCGCGAGCTTGACGGAATGTGGATCAACTCGACGTCCAAGCCGTGTTTCTTAAAGAGTTTCTCCTGTTGAGCCATAAACATACCGCTTTGCGCGCCGGTGACTGCCGTCCAGTTAATGCGCACGATATTTTGCGCAGTGGCGTCGCCGGCAAGTAAACCAACTAATGATGCTGCCAATGCGATCTGCCAAAGTCGGTATTTCATCCTGTCTCCTTAGACCTTTACGAATCGTTTTAGCCGTCAGCGTATCAAGTCGTTTTCTTATTGCAACTTGTTGGCACGGCTCAGGAAGCATGCTAGACAGGCCGCATGAGCAGGAAGGTTCACCTTACTTTAGCGACGGGTGACTACGAGAGTATTCGTGCGCTTAAGGAAGGCACCGTAAAACCCGACGGCATTGAACTCACGGTTCTCACTGACATGACCTCCGATATCCGGCATTGGCGCATGTTGCGCAATCGCGAGTTCGATGTCGCCGAACTGTCTATGTCGAATTACTTGATGGCGAAATACACGGGTGTGCCCTTTATCGCCATCCCGGTTTTTCTTCATCGCCGTTTTCGCCATGGTTTTATTTTTCTCAATGCCAACGCAGGCATCGCTAAGCCAGCCGATCTGATCGGGAAAAAGGTCGGCCTGCGGAACTTCCAAGCGACCGCCAATCTGTGGATTCGTGGCATTCTGGAGCATGAGCACGGCCTGCCGCATCGCAGCATCCAATGGTTCAAACAGGACGATGAAGAGGTCGACTGGACGCCGCCGAGGGATTTGCATATTCAGCGCGTCGCGCCGGGAAAGAGCGTCGAGAAAATGTTGGTGGAAGGAGAATTGGACGCGCTTATTCATCCGGAAGTGATCCAACCGATCCTCGATAAAGATAAAAGAGTAGCGCGGCTATTTCCCAACTATCGCGACCTTGAAATCGATTATTACAAGCGCACGGGCATTTTCCCGATCATGCACACCACTGCGATCAAGCAGGAAATCGTTGACAAATATCCATGGGTGCCGATCAACCTGATGCAGGCCTTCGAGGAATCCAAAAAGGCCGCCTATAAGCGCATGGAAAACCCGCGCATCGTGCCGTTGGCTTGGTTCCGCCACTTCCTCGAAGAGCAGGAAGAGCTCCTCGGCACTGACCCATGGATGTATGGCCTCGGAGAAATCAATCAAAAAGCGCTTGAAACGCTGATGCAGTATTCACAGGAGCAGGGACTCTTAGGTCGAAAGATGTCGCTCGACGAACTGTTCATCAATCCTGCTGCGCATTCGTAGTGATGGAAACAGCGATCATCGCCGGGGTCGGACCGGGAACGGGAGCGGCGCTCGCGCGCGCCTTCGCCAAAGAAGGTTACGCGGTCGGGCTACTGTCGCGCCGTGCGGATTCGAGCAGACCGGTGGCGGAAGAGATCTGTGCGCGCGGTGGCAAAGCGCTGGTGGTTCCAACCGACGTCACGCAGCGCCCGAGCGCCCAAAGCGCGGTTGAGCAAATCCATAGCAATTTCGGACCAGTCACGGTCCTCGCTCATAACGCGAGTGGTTACGGGCGCGCCAGTTTTCTGGAAATGGATCCCGAGCAGATTCGCCAGTCGTTCGATGCCAATGTGATGGGAGCCGTTTATCTGGCTCAAGCGGTGATCCCGGACATGCTGAAAGCCGGCCACGGGTTTATCTCGCTCACCGGCGCCACGGCGGCGCTGCGCGGACGCGCGGGCTTCGCGCCACTCGCCATTGGCAAGTCGGGGCTGCGCATGCTCGGCCAGGCACTCGCGCGGGAATTTCATCCCAAAGGGATTCACGTCGTCCATGTCATCGTCGATGGTCAAATCGACAATCCCAGGCTCCGGTCCCGGGAGCCCAAGCGGGCCGTCGAAACGGTTATCCCGCCGAGCGCCATCGCCGATGCGATTATCTCCTGCTTGCGACAGCCGCGCACCGCGTGGTCGCAAGAACTTGATATTCGCCCTGCCGTCGAGAGTTTCTAAACCAGGCGATCCCGTCGGGTTGACCGTGCCCCGCCATTGGCGTAGATTTTCCCGTCCTGCTAGGCTGTTCTGGACGGATTTAGTTTCTGGTTCACAGAAGGGAGGATACATGTTTGGCAAAGGAGTGTTTCAAGACGAAGAAAACCTGCTCAGAGATATCATCCGCAGCATTGATAAGAGAGTCGACTATACGGCAAAAGAGGGTCTCGGGACACGCTTTACCGTTCATGTAAAACTCCGTGCCCATGAGGCCGATGTCATACTCGACCTGGAAGATTTGACGGCTGCGAAGAGCGATATGGTACGGCGTCACCAAATTCGCCAGAAAATCAAAGCGCGTTGCGATCATCTTGACAAGTCTCGCTATGGCGATGATATTCTCGGTCTCAAATCAGCAAGGTTGCTGAAAGCGTCGCCGAAGCCCGAGCCGATGGCGCAGCGCGGCGGTTTTAGTCGCGCCCCGCGGCGCTGACTTGTTGATTCGAGCGGGGCGTACATCGCTGTTGCAAGACGAAGTATGAATAAAGCGCAATTAATCCGGCGGGCGTTGACCGAGCATGGCCAGTTGATCATGCCCGGCGTATACGACGCGTTAAGCGCCAAGATTGCCGCCCGCGCCGGATTCGAAGTGATATTTATCACTGGCTACAGTGTATCTGCGACCCTTTTAGGCGAGCCGGATTTTGGCTTACTCACGCAGACCGAGGTGGTAAGCGCCGCACAGAGGATTTGCTCGGTGGTCGACATCCCAGTGATCGTCGACGCCGATACCGGCTATGGAAATGCCATAAATGTGATTAGAACGGTTCAAGATTTGATTCGCGCAGACGCCGGCGGCATGTTTCTCGAGGATCAGATGTGGCCTAAGCGTTGCGGTCACATGAAGGGGAAACAGGTTATTCCTCTCGATGAACAGATAAAGAAATTAAAAGCCGCAGCGGAAGCGCGGCTAGGAAGCGACTTTTTTATCGTTGCGCGCACCGACTCGCGCCAAGCTCTCGGTTTAAATGAAGCGATCAGCCGTGGCCTTGCCTTTAAAGAAGCCGGCGCTGACGCGGTATTCATTGAAGCTCCGGAATCAAAAGATGAGATGAGAGAAATCTCTAAACATGTTCCCGGACCCTTAGTAGCCAATATGCTGGAACGCGGTGTGACGCCGCTGATGGGGCCCAAGGAATTGAAGGATCTTGGCTTTGATCTGATCGTTTGGCCGTTAGCGCCGCTCTATTCGGTCGCTCAATCGCTGACTGAAGTCTACACCACGCTCAGACGCGACGGTTCAACCCTGGCAATCTTGGAACGCCTCATGCCGTTCGACGAATTCAATCATATTGTCGGCCTCGATGAAAAGTACGCGCTTGACGCTAAGTATCGGAGTTAATGACGTTTGATTCGCGGATCTATCATGGTCCGTTTAGCATTTACCGCTTTCATAATCGCATCGGCATGAGTACGTATAGATAACTATCGACGCCACTTTTGCGGATGATACTGGGACTCAGTTCGTCTTTAAGCTCGATGTTGATCTCGCCGTCTCCGGTAAGCACTCCCAAGACGTCAAGTAAATAGCGCGCGTTAAAGCCAATCGAAAGTGGTTTACCATTGTACTCGGCTTCGATTTCTTCCACCGCCTCACCCAAGTCAGGGTTATTGGCCGAGATCGACACCTTGCCGTCAGAGAATTCCATCCGGATCCCCTTATACCGCTCACTGGATAAGATCGACACGCGGCGCAGCGCTTGGAGAAGCTCGTCATGTTCCAGTTTAGCAATGTTCGGGTTGCCTTTAGGAATTACTTTTGTGTAGTCCGGGAAGTCACCGTCAATGAGACGCATAAAAAGCTCGACTTTTTCTTTGGTGACCAGCCCCATGTTTTCCTTGAATCCCAACGACACGACTCCATCCGTGCCGGCTTCGAGTAGTTTTTTGAGCTCCGATAATCCCTTTCTCGGCAAGATCACGCCTTTTGTCAGCCCGAGAGAGCCAACTACTTTTTCTTCGAAAGCCAGCCGATGGCCGTCGGTGGCGACCATTCTCACCTTTCCACCTTCACCTTCCTCAATGAAAACGCCATTCAAACTGTAACGCGTCTCATCGGTAGAAACCGAAAAGATCGTCCGCTCGATCATTTCATGGATCGTCGATGCAGGCGTGGTCGACATACCTTTGCCGTCAAATTTAGGGAATTGAGGAAACTCCTTCGCATCCATACCAACAATTTTGAACACTGATTTGCCACTGCGAACCTCAACCCAATCATTCTCTAAACGCTTCAATCGGACCTGCTCGTTTGGCACTTCGCGAATTATTTCATAAATTTTCTTCGCGTTGACTGTAACTGTCCCCTCTTTTGCAACTTCACCTTCGATTTCCCCGCGGACCCCAACTTCAAGGTCCGTGGCCGTAACGCGAACCGAGCTTTTATTTGCTTCAATTAGAACATTGGCGAGAATCGGCATGGTATTGCGCCGTTCCACTATGCTCTGTGTCCAATAAAGCGTTGCGAGAAGATCGTCCCGCTTAGCTTTAATTTCCATACATCCTCCGCATAACTCCTACTCGTCTATATATATAAAAAATTAAGAAATAATAGTAGTGCCTGTGCAAAAGTGGAAAGAACCAATTTGGTGTGAAAAATTGGGGATGTGGGTTGTGACTAACTTGATCGGGCTAAACGTCTTTTCAACTGTTTTGAGCCGGATCTCGTTTAGCCGCACAATCATCCACAGCGGATGACACCTGTTGAACACAGGTTGTTCACAACTTTTTCCTGATGTTCAGATTTCGTTCGAGCTTTTCTACGGTTGTCTGCATGTTCGGATCTTCTTTGATCTTGCGTTCAACGGTTTTCGACGCGTGGATCACCGTGGAATGGTCGCGACCGCCGAACTTGTCGCCGATCGCTGGAAAGGAAGTTTCCGTATGTTTACGGCACAAGTACATCGCAACTTGACGCGGCAAGGCGATGTTTTGCGTACGTCTTTTTGCCTTCAAGTCACCGATCTTGATATTGAAATATTCACAAGTCGTTTTTTGAATATTTTCCACGGTGATCTCGCGCTGAGCGCTTTTCAGCGTATTGCGCAGGACGTCTTTGGCAAGATCGACGGTAATCGTCGCCTTGGTCAGCGATGCAAAAGCGCCGAGACGAGTGAGAGAACCCTCCAACTCGCGCACGTTCGAGTCGATATTCGACGCAAGGAAAATTCCCACGTCCTGGGGCAGCCTCACACCTTCCTCTTCGGCCTTCTTTTGTAAGATTGCCACGCGGGTTTCCATATCAGGAGGCTGAATGTCGGCAATCAAGCCCCATTCGAATCTATTCCTCAAGCGGTCCTCAATTCCGGGGATCTCTTTGGGAAATTTATCCGAGGTAATGACGATCTGTTTGTGCGATTCGTAGAGCGAATTGAAGGTATGGAAGAACTCCTCCTGGGTGCGCTCTTTGCCGGCGATGAACTGAACATCATCGAGTATTAGAAGATCGACATTTCTAAATTTTTTCTTAAATTCATCCATCTTATCGCGCCGCAGCGAGCCGATGAGCTCATTCATGAATGACTCAGAGCTCAGATAAACGATCTTCAACCCCGCGTGCTGCGCGGCGGCTTGATGACCAATGGCGTTAACCAGGTGAGTTTTGCCCAAGCCAACACCACCGTAGATAAATAACGGATTGTAATGGTCGCCGGGCTGATTCGCTACAGCCATGCAGGCAGCGTGCGCAAACTGATTGCTCGCGCCTACAACGAAGTTTTGAAAAGTGTACTTTGAAACGAGATTGTTACGCGGAGGCTTATCACGGTCTCGATCGTCCTTAATAACAGGCTTTTCAAAGTTTGCTTGAGCCGCGGGTTTTTCATTGATGGTGAAAAGTACTTTGACATCATGTTTGGCGAGGGAGCTTAAGATTTTCTCCATCTGAGTCAGATAATGCTCCGTCAACCAGTCACGAAAAAACTTATTGGGAACATCGAGAGTAATTTGGCCCTTGCTTCGTGACACAAAACCAATCGGCTTTATCCACGTTTCATAATTTTGCTTTCCGACCAGCTCTTTCAGCTCAACGACTGCCTGGGTCCACAACTCAGCCATAGTTTGTCCCGCTAACCAATTGAAAGATTGCCAAAAACGAGACCAGGAGTTACACACAAAGTTATCCACAGGTGTGGATAACTTTGAGCCATCGAGGTTTGTCCAAGTTTAGACAAAAATACACGCTCGACAATCATTAAGTAAAAGGAAAGAAACGTCTTGTTATTTGCAACACAAGCTCTAGTCTTGCGACGACATCTTGAATACGGCATTTTGTCATGCTTGCACGCGAAATGAATTCGAAAACAACGCGCCAGAGATTCGAGGAAAATTTTTAATAATCCTTTTCAAATTTCTTTGCAAGAAAAAAACAGAAAGAAAAATCTTTTTCTGACTGCGCATATTTCTTGACAGCGCTGCGGTGCGATGTTAGCAACGCTCACCGAGCTAATGCAGCGATCAGCGAAAAATTTTCACCGCGCTCAAAGTAAAATTCCCGGCGGCGTCAACAGCCCGGTGCGAGCGTGGAATTCAGTCGGCGGCGTGCCAGTCTTCATCGCGCGCGGCAAGGGAAGTCATATCTTCGACATAGACGGCAAGCGCTATATAGATTTCGTTGGTTCGTGGGGGCCGCTGATTCTCGGCCATGCAAAGCAGGAGATTGTGCAAGTGGTGCGGCAGCGAGCACTGCGCGGTTTCACCTTCGGCGCGCCGACGACCGCTGAAGTTGAGCTAGCCGAGATGGTGGAAGAGATCATTCCATCGATTCAAAAACTACGTTTAGTCAGTTCCGGCACCGAAGCAACCATGAGCGCGATCAGACTCGCGCGCGCGTTCACTGGACGCACAAAGTTAGTTAAATTCGATGGTTGTTATCATGGTCACTCCGATGGTCTGCTTGTCAAGGCGGGTTCCGGCGTTGCTACTCTCGCGTTACCGGACAGCGCGGGCGTGCCGCCTGGCTTCGCGCGCGAAACGTTGACAGCTAGATTTAATGACATCAAATCCGTGCAACGGATGTTCGAGCGGCATGGGAAAAAGATCGCAGCGGTCATCGTCGAACCGATCTGCGGCAACATGGGCGTGATCAAACCCGAGCCGGGTTTCCTCGAAGCCCTCAGAGTCATTACGCGAAACAACAGTTCTCTATTGATCTTTGACGAGGTCATCACCGGGTTTCGCGTCGCCCGCGGTGGCGCGCAGGAAATTTGCCGGGTTAAACCTGATCTAACCTGCCTGGGTAAGATTTTAGGTGGTGGACTGCCACTGGCAGCGTTTGGCGGCCAGAGCAAGATTATGGATTTGCTCGCGCCTGATGGACCGGTGTATCAGGCGGGAACGCTTTCAGGAAATCCGCTGGCGGTCGCCGCGGGCATCGCGACGTTAAAACTGCTGAACCGCCAAGGCACATATCAAAAATTGGAAGCCAAGGGACAAGAGCTCGAAGGCGGCATCAAATCGGTACTTAAACACTATGGGCTGCGCGCCGCGATCAACCGTGTTGGTTCCATGATGACCCTGTTTTTTGGCGTTGACCGAGTAACCAATCCGGACGAGGCGCGAGCATGCGACCGGCAAAAATTCCGAAGTTTTTTTCACGGCATGCTCAAACGCGGCATCTATCTTCCGCCAGCGCCGTTCGAGGCGATGTTTCTTTCCCTGGCACACTCAAGCGCTGATTTGCAAAAGACAATTGACGCATTCGATCAATGGGCGAAAAGCCAGCGTTCGGTTGATCGCTAGGGTCCTTCATGTTAGAAAACGTGGCCAGTGGGGAAAATTGGGGCTCGCCCCAATGGCCAGCAAGACAACCAAACTCCCTTCCTGCGCCGAGCGGGGTTATACTTAGGAGTTGCATTCGAGCTACCCGGGACCATTCTTGGTGGGTTGGTCTTGGGATATTTTCTTGACGCTTACCTCGGTACGTCTCCGTGGTTGCTGATCGCGCTTACTGCTCTCGCTTTCGTCGGCGCCTTCGTGAGACTGATCAAGTGGGTGAGGTTTTTTACCAATGGGCGTAATGGAAGCGGCGGCGAAAAAGATGATCCTGCGAATTGAGCTATGGCACGGGATCTTGCTTGCGATACTGTTGGCGACGTTCGGCCAAGGTACATTTTTAGATCCGACGGCGCTAATCGCCGGAGGAGTCTTCATGGGCATCAACTTTTTCCTGTTGGCGTACGGTCTTGCCTGGATATTGAGGCCACTGGCCGGAAAAGGGCGAGTGAAGACAGGTATTGGTTTACTGATTTTGAAGATTGCTATCTTTTTGGGATTGTTATCGACGCTGTTTTTTCGTTTTAAGCTTGACGCGGTGTCGTTTGCCGCGGGCTTTTCGACGTTGATCATCGCCATTGTTTTGGAAACGATTCGCGTGACAGTAAAGGTAGGTGCATCGAGCAATGGAACATCTGTTTAATTGGTATAACTTGTTGCCGGATGGATGGCAGCATTTGATCGGCGACCACACCTTCTTTGCGATCATATCAGGAGTTCTATTAATCCTCTTCGCTCTTAAAGCTCGCGGGTCGCTGGCTAAAGCCAGTGATCCGGTGGTTCCGCCGTCGGAACTCGGCACCCAGAACATCGCTGAGCTGTTGATTCAGCTGGTGGTCAGCCAAAGCGATCAAATCATCGGCAAGCAGGGGCGAAAATACGTTCCGTTCTTCGCGACGTTTTTCTTTTTTATCCTGTTCAGCAACTTGATGGGCCTTTTGCCCGGCTTCGTCGCGCCCACCGGCAATCTCAATACCACCGTCGGATTGGCGCTCTGCTCTTTCGTTGGCTACAACATCATCGGCATACGCGAACAAGGGGCGAGCTACTTCAAGCACTTTGTCGGCCCGATGACGAGTCTGCCCGGTAGCAGCTTGGTGGCTAAATTGGCTTTCGTGCCTGTGCTGATAATTTCCGTCTGCTTTTTTCTCATCTTAGAGCTCTTCTCCCATGGTTTTCGGCCGGTTTCTCTCTCATTGCGTCTATTCGGCAACATGATGGGCGATCATGAGGTCATCGGAGCGTTCATTGGCTTAACCAAATTGGTGATTCCAGTGGCGTTTTACGCAATGGGAACGTTGGTATCGGTAATTCAGGCCTTTGTTTTTACGTTGCTGAGCATGATCTACGTCGCCCTGGCGGTCAGCCACGGCCACGACGAAGAACACGGGCACGAAGCGCATCAGTCAAGTCATTAAGCGATGGGCCGTCTTTGCGAGGATGAGGACAGAGGAGTGGCAGGCTTAGGTCGCTGGAAAGGAGGAAGGAAATGAAAAAGCTGTTTTTGCTCTTGAGCGCTTTTGGCGTAACCCTTCTCAGTGTTGGGGTAGCCGTGGCGGCTGAAGGCGCTACGGCCGGGGGTGGTGATTCCACCAAAGCGGCCATCGCCATTGCCGCTGGACTTGGAGTTGCCATTGCCGCATTCGGCGCGGCGCTCGGTCAGGGTCGCGTGGGCGCAGCCGCGATGGAAAGCATCGGGCGCAATCCCAATGCCGCGGATCGGTTGTTTCTACCGCTGGTTCTGAGCCTTGCGCTCCTTGAAGCGTTGGCTCTGTACGGTTTCGTTATCGCGATTATCTTGACTGGTAAGATCTAGCGGGCTGTTTCAAGACTGCAAATAAGGGGCGGGAAGAGATCTCTTCCCGCCCTACCTGGGTGTAACGGAGCAATTCCTCCAAAGTGTGCAACTTGTAGGGTTTCTCGTAGTAAATCTCTTTAATTCCCGTATTGACCAAGACTTTGAGACAGTGGATGCACGGCGTGTGGGTGATGTAGATTGCGCCATCTTTGATGCTTGCGCCGTTCTTTGCCGCCTGAGCGATGGCGTTCATTTCCGCGTGGATGGTGCGAAAGCAATTTTGCTCGGTTTCGCCATTCGGGGTTTTAGATTCATAAATAAGACAGCCGACGTCGGTGCAATGGGGCATGCCGGCTGGCGCCCCGTTGTAACCGGTGGCGAGAATATTTTTGTCGCGCACGATCACGGCGCCGACCTTAGCGCGAGTGCAGGTGGAGCGCTCGGCCACCTGTTGGGTGATCGTCAGAAAGTATTGGTCCCAGCTCAGCCGTTCACTCATGCATGACCTCCGCGACGCCTACGCGTCCGTGCTCAAAACAACCTTGTCGCCGACTACAACGCCGCATTTTTGCTGCGCGTTTCCCTTATAAGCGGCGATCTCCAACCCGCCCCAGCTGTTCACCAGAGCTACGAGTTCGCCAGTTGTTACCGAGTCATAGCTCGGCGCCAAACCGCGGATCAAGCTCGACCCGATGACGACAGTTAGTTTATCGCGCGGTAGTGCTGTCAAATCATGCTCCTCGATGTTTGTAAACAGGTTGCCGTAGCCGTCAATATAGACGACCTCGCCTTCCAAACGGTTGTGACTTTGACCGACTTTCGGGATTCTAAGCTTAGTAAGTGAAGTCAGTTGCTCACCAAAGGCGGCCGGCGCAACTCCCAAAGAGAGGTGCGCCGCCGCGGGCGCGAAGATATCCCGACCGTGAAAAGTCGCGCTGACCGGCTTGAGGCGATACTCAGGATTGCTCAATTGAAAGATTTGCATGGATTCCGCTGCGGCTGCCGCCAAGCTGAGCGCGCCATTGTCGGGGCCGATGAAAAAGTTCCCAGCTGATTCGATCAGGAGCGGGCGGCGCCCCCCGCCAACGCCGGGATCGACCACGACGACGTGAATTGTGCCGCGCGGAAAATATGCGATGGAATGGCGCAGCGCCAGCGCCGCCGCCATAACATCCTGCGGCGGAATGCCATGGGTTAAGTCGATCACCTGCGCTTGTGGATTGATCCCGGCAATGACGCCCTTCATGACCCCGACGAAGGAGTCGCGATAGCCGAAGTCTGTGGTGAGCGTGATCAGCATGGATTGCTTTCAAGGCAGAAATCATCTAACCAGAAAAGATTTTGCGCGTAAAGAATGGCCGGACAGGTCGCCATTGGCGCCCTTTCCACGGCCGACCGGAAGGGTTATAAGAAGCGTTGTCCCCCGGCTGGTTCTAAGGAGTTTCTGATTCACGTCCTACAGCCCTTACGCCATAAAAACTACGCTCTTTTTGGCAGCAGCGATTTTATCGCTTCGATCGGCCAGTTCGTCAGAGAGATCGCGCTCTATTGGCTGGCGTACGAGATCACCGGCTCGGCCATGGCGCTCGGAATCCTCGCGCTCTGCGAAGCGACGCCGCGCCTTGTCCTAAGCGTTCTCGGCGGCGTCATCGTCGACCGCTATGACCGACTACGTCTGCTTACGGTGATTCAATTCCTGTGCGCGGTGCCGGTTTTTGCAATGGTGGTGCTTTATTTCCTTGGTGTACTGCGGTTTTGGCACATCGCGGTCCTTGAAACCCTATTATCGATCATTCGCAGCATGAACCCGACGGCGGGCCAATCGTTGTTGCACGACTTGGTGCCCCAAGACGAGCTGATGAATACGGTCGCGCTGTATTCGTTGGGGTTCAATTTCGCGCGCATCGTTGGTCCATCCCTTGGCGGTGTTCTGGTTCTCTGGATTGGCGTGGGCGGCTGCTTTCTTTTTTACGGCGTGGCGCTGCTGATTTCAGGATTTGAACTACTGCCTATCCGGCTTTCGGTCGAAACCAGGGTGAGATCCTCGTCAGACTGGGTTCGCGAGATTAAGGAAGGGCTGAATTTTATCCGTCATTCTCCCCTGGTGCTTTCTAGCACGCTGGCGGCCTACGCGCTGAGTATCTTCGTCGGCACCTACCAGCGTTTTTTGCCTATCTTTGCCAAGGATATTCTAAAAACCGGACCGGAGGGTTTGGGCGCGCTCATGGCCGCCTCCGGTGTCGGTGCTGTTCTCTCCCTGGTGTTTTTGGACGCGGTGGGGCGGCGCTGGCGGCGCGAGACGCTGCTCTGGTTCAGCTCTAAAGCGACTCCGTTGCTCCTCATTCTATTTTGTCTGTCGCGCAGTTTATGGTTGTCGGTGGTCCTGATGGGATTACTGGGCGCGGCGCAGATCCTTTTTCGCACGGTCAGCCGATTAATTATCCAAGTGGAGGCGCCGCGCGAATTAATTGGCCGGGTGATCAGCGTCTTTCTGATGGATCAGGGCATGCGGTCAGTCGGCTCGATGATCATGGGCGTCTTCGCGACGATCTTCGGCGCCGCGTTGGGACTTTCCTTGTGTTCGGTCATCTCTATGGGGTTCACCACATGGACCTTCTATTGGTTAATCGGTAAGCCGGGTGGGGCAAGGTTAAACGTTGTGAGTGAGCCCGAATCAAATCGCCAGCGAACGTTATAATTCCTCCAATATCGCTGCGAACAAGAGAGGCACCATGATCTCCATGTGGCCGGTGAGATTATAGCCCTTGCCGCTTTCCAGCGTGGGACGATTGACGACGTTGGTAAGTGGGCGGTAGTGCTGCAAAAAATCGAGATTCACCGTGGTCAGATGCTGTACCGGATTTCCCAAGTTGCGCGCCAAGCTCACGGCTTTCAAAAACACTTCCGGTAAGATAACTGCCGAACCAAAATTCAAATATACCCCGCGATCCAGGGTCGCGACCACGGACGTGAGCGTGCGAAAATCACGCAGACTGCAATCCCCGAGCGCCTGGCCATCCGCCCTCGGATGCATGTGAATGATGTCCGTGCCGATGGCGATGTGGCAGGTTACCGGAATTTCCAATTGCGCGGCCGTGGCGAGAATGCTCAGTTTGCGATGCGGCAACCGTGCTTTGAGTATCGCCTGCCCGACGGCGGCGCCGACGCCGAGTTGATTCTTCGAACCTTCGCTGATCGCTTGGTTGATGAATGCTCCGGTCTCTTCGCCCATACCGAAGCTTCCGTCTTTCAGTGTCGCAGCGACATCCTCGGAAGTCTCGCCCATATAGGCAAGTTCGAAATCATGGATCACGCCGGCGCCATTGAGCGCGATGGCATGGATGATGCCGCGCTCCAGAAAGTCGATGATCAACGGACTCAGCCCGACTTTGACTGGATGGGCGCCCATCCCCAGCAAAACGGTTCTGTTCCTGCGATGACACTCGGCAATCTTAGCGGCGATGGTTTTGAGATTCTCCGCGGCAAGAATGTCCGGTAAGCCGCGTATGAAAGCGCCGAGGCTGGCGCCTTTCTTAAGGCGTTTGCCGAGCAGCGAAGTTTGAACTTTGCTGAATCTTTTTGTGACCGCATAAGTGCGGACTTTGGCGAAATCGAGAGGCTTAAAATGTTTATGCGCCATGCTGCGAGCCGAGGTGGCTACATGCCGGGGAAAAGTTTTTGATCGACGATGTCGCAGATCACATGACCGACCAGAATATGCGTTTCCTGGATACGCGGGCTATTCTTACCTTCGGATACGCGTAGCAAGTGATCGACTTTACCGATCATTTTGCCACCGCTGCCGCCGGTTAGACCGATCGTCATAATCGAGAGTTTTTTGCATGCTTCAATGGCGAGAAGCACATTCGGCGAGTTGCCGCTGGTGGAGATCGCTAGCGCGATATCCCCCGCTTTACCTAATGCCTGAACTTGCTTGGCAAAGACTTGCGCATAGTCGTAGTCGTTAGCAATGGCGGTCAACGCGGAACTGTCGGTCGTCAGAGCGATGGCCGGTAGAGGCGGTCGCTCGATCAAGTAGCGATTGGTGAATTCCGCGGCGATGTGCTGAGCGTCGGCGGCGCTGCCGCCGTTGCCAAAGAGCAACAGCTTGTTGCCATTTCTGAATGCCGCGACGATCGCGTCGATGGCTTGGATCAGCGTGTCGAGATTGTCGCGCAGAAAAGCTTGCTTGACGCGGATGCTTTCGTCAAAAGCTTTGACGATCGCTTCCTTCATACGATTTTCTCATAGTGTTTGGCCATCCGACTCTGCAAACCTCGCTGCGCCAACGCTTCTTCGAACCATTGGCGCACGATCGGTTCTTCATCGCCATATTCGATCTGCGCGCCGCCTTTTTTACGGTCGACGGCGCCTTGATAGCGTGGGCGGACGCCCTGATATTTCTTGCTGCCGAAGGCGCGCAACGCCAGATAGCGCGCCGGTTTGGCGCCGGCGTTGAAATGCTGATGCCACCAGCTCTCCGGCGGCACGACCATACTGCCTTCATGCCACTGGTATTTTTTGAGCGGCGCGCCGTCCGGCCAGATCAGCGAATAACCCTCGCCGCCGAGGATAATCACATGGGCGCCGGCGCCATGGCGATGGGCTTTCTTATAAGTTCCGACGGGGAACTCTGAGATGTGGCAGGCGGTCGTGTTTTCCGATAATTCGAATTTGATGTTGCTGCCGCCGGCGCCGCGCTCATTGTAGTCGAGCAATTTAAATCCGCGCGCGTCGGGAACGAAATTGGTCTCCCAAACATTGCCGGCGAATTTGAATCCTTTGTAGTCGCCGGCGTACAGAGTTCCCTCGCCATTGAAATAACTCTGGCGCGCGTCGAAGCGGTCGGCGAAGGCGAAATCGTTGTGGAAAATGAAATCTAAATTGTGCAATAAATTGATCATCGTCGGCGCGGTGGTGACGGCCAAGTAACGCGCCGGCTCGCTGCCGCTGCCGTTGAAAAGCTGGTGCCGGGTATTAAGCGGCGGTGAAAACAGGGAGCCCGCCTGCCATTCAAAAGTCTGCTTGCGATCTTCGTGGTTCCAAACGGTGGTCGCGCCCCGGCCGCTGATGATGTAGATCGTCTCTTCGAACAATTGGCGCTGCGGCTTGAGGCTCTTGCCGGGCGCGATCTCGCAGATATAGCAATTATTGACCTGTCCGGCGCCTTCCATTTGCAGGAAAGCGCCATTACCGCCCTTGCGCTGCCACCATTCGAGCTTTACGTCGCGAATGTCTTCGACGAAAAAAGTCTTGATGACAGGAATGCCTTCGCCTTCAACCCACTTTTCGTAGCTCGACTTATTGCCGTCGACGGTTGCGGCAGTTTCAGACGATTGAGGTTTAGCCATATTTACTCCGAATCGAGTCGAAGATTGATTTTTACCATAGGGTCCGAGGTGATGAAAGCTGAGTTTGGCAGCGGCAAATGCCGGGAATTTGTCCAAAGCGAGTTTTTGCTATTCCGGATTCACGGGTTACGATTTATTTAAATCGGTTATGATATGAATTTTTAACGTACTAGACGCTGGTTTTGGCCGCCGGGGATTGGCCTTTCAACGCGTTCTCCGCAACTTCGGCGAGCAACTGATCCTGCTCATGGTCGAGAGCGAAAACGCGGAACTGGACGACCTTAGAAGGAATGAATTCAAA
>WNGI01003162.1_pt1 | contig 23253 bp, 13 predicted proteins | sample 5400621 | NCBI WGS metagenome assembly WNGI01 (sample SAMN13153374, study PRJNA577476) | soil metagenome | isolation source: 20 cm soil or saprolite under Garry oak tree replicate 1 | place: USA:California | collected 2016-06-15 | reverse complement strand
CGGACGCCACCGCCTGGAGTTCGCGCCGCAACTCGTCCCGGCTGACGTCTCCCGACTCGAAGCCCAGCACGGTCTTGGAGAGGGTTCCCCGCAGCTTGATGAACTCGAGGCACTCGCGCAGGTTGGCATCGGTATTCGCGAACTCGATGAAGCTGGTGCCGAACCGTGCGTTGAGCCGCCGGACCACCCGGCCGAAGTCATGGGTGACCTCCTCGAATTCGCCGACGACGAAGGCCTCGCGATAGGCGAGCAGGCAGGTGTGGAACCGTGAGTAGGCGACCAGGGCATCGCGCAGCGCCACGCCGGGCTCGCGGATCAGCTGCGACAGGATGGCGCCCTTCGGTTCGCGGATCACCAACAGTGCGGGGATGCCTCGACGCGCCGCCTCGATGAACTGGGCCGGGGCGTGCACGTGGTGGGCAATCCGCACGGGGGTCTGCTGCGACAGCTGGAGGGCGTAGACGGCGAAGGTGCAGGCCGACCGCGTGTAGCCGTCGATTACCAGTTGGGTCCGAGCGCTGACGACTTGTGGGCTCGGACCGGGATACTTGCGTCGCGCGAACGGAAGATAGATCGCCGGATGCTCCGAAACATGGGTACGGAGCCGGTGCCTGGCCCGACGGATGACGGGGACGGAAGATGCGGCGATCATGGGCTCACACTCTCTCGAGCTGACGGTCGGGCGGCGTCGCGGCCGGGTCCAAGCGGTGTCGACGCCGAATGAGCCGTTGGTAGATTTCCAGGTACGCGGTCTCCTGCCGCTCCCAGGCAATCCCCTGCTCGAACAGCTGGCGCCCAACCCGGCCCATCGCCGCGCGCCGTGCCGGGTCAGCGAGCAGCCGGTCAATCAGGCGGGCGAAGCCGGCGACGTCTCCGGGCCGGGCGTACACGGCCGCCTCCCTGGCCAGCGCCCGGGTCTCTTTCAGGTCGAAGCCCACGAAGGGGACCCCGAAGGCCATGTACTCCATGGCCTTGACCGGTGAAACAATCTCCTCCAGGTTCGGCTCCAGACCGAGATCCGCCGTTGACAGATACGCGAATGCCTCGTCCTGCTCAGCCCAGCCCGGGAAGGTGGTCCAGTCTCGGAGGCCGAGGTCGGCCGCCAACGCCTCGGACGCCCGTCGGGTCTCACCATCTCCAATGAAGGCAAAGTGGCAGTCCGTTCGTCCCATCACGTGAACCAGGTGATCGATCGCCCGCAAGGCAACGTCCACCCGATCCTGGGGACCCATGAAGCCGAGCCAACAGCAGAGGAATCGTTTTCCGTGCTTCAGGCCCATTTGGATTGGTCTCTTGCGCGCTCGCGCCAGAACCGGCCCGTTTCCGACCACCGTGACCTTTCCCGAGGGCAGACGGCCACGCGCGTATACGATCGTCTCGAGGGAACCGTTCACGGTGATGATGTGATCGGCCACTCGGTAGCTCATCCGCTCCAGCCAGCACAGCGCACGGTAGACAATTCCGCCACGCCGCCCGTAGCGGATCGCGTACAGCTCCGGTGACAGATCCCTTTGGTCGAGCACCAGGCGCCTGCCGAGAAGCTTGAACGGTGCCCCGATGATGAAATAGATGTCTGGCGTACCGCTGATCTGGATGGCGTCAAATGGCTCGGCGAGGAAGACCTTGACCGTCAGCCACCCGGCCATTAACAACGAGTAGGCGTATTCACGGGCAAAGCCCAACTTGCTCGTGGCGTCGGCCGGGGCCTGGTACGCGTGCACCCGAGCTCCGGAGTACACATGATTCCCAGGGTCGGCGCGGCAGATCACCGTGACCCGGTACCCGCTTGCCGACAAAGTCCCCACCTGCTTCTGCAAGCGGTGGTCACGGGCCAGCGCGACGTTCTCTACGATGAGCAGGACATGCGCTCCACGCTGCGACCCCGGCCGCGAACGCGTGGCGGGGGCCCGTGTGAGGACGCCCCAGGTCATCCTTTCATCGCGCTGCCTTCTGGGAGTCGCGACCCGGCGATATACGGCAGGGCCGAGCCGTTCGCCTCGGGCAGTGCGGCGAGCTGGATCGTGCCGTCGACGTGGAACTCTGTCACCGAGCCACGCCCAATCGGCTGACGCCAGCTCTCCCCGAGGACCCCATTGAGCGCCACGAGGGTCAGCCTGATCATGACCGCGTGCGTCACCGCCACAACCGATTCTCCCGGGTGTCGGGAACCGATGAGCCGCACCGCCGCGATCATCCGTCGTTGCGCGTCGATCAGCCGCTCCCCCTGGGGGCACAGGGCCTCGTTGGGCGAGGCGCGGTAGACGGCATGCGCCTCCGGGTCGTAGGCCGCCGCTTCGTCGGCCGTCATGCCTTCCCAGGCGCCATAGTCAAGGTTGTTGAGGCCATGGAGGATACGCAGGTCCGGCACCCCTGCCGCATCCGCGATGATCTGGGCGGTCGCGATCGTGCGGCGGAGTGGCCCGGTGTAGACGGCGGTCAGGCCGACGTTCGATAGTCGCCGAGCCGCGTCAACCGCATCCTGGTATCCCTGGGCGTCTAGCGGGATATCACGACGCCCCCGGTATCGATTCTGAACGTTCAGCATTGTCGTGCCGTGCCTGACGAGATAAAGCCGGCAGGCCGGCGCATCGCCGTGGTCGCTTCGTGTCATCAGCGCTTCAATCGCCATCGCTCACACCTCCCCATGAATCGACGTCGCTTCGGGTTCCCTTTTCAGCTCGGGATGCGGACCTCCGGCGGGCGCCGCCGAGAGGACGCGTTCCGAGGTCATCGGTTGGTCAAGAATGTCTTGGTCCCAGGCCGCGCCGGAGCCTGGCTGGGACCAGGTCCGCGCCGCATCGACGTCGCTCAGCACGGGCGGCTTGGACGGCTGGCGCAGGCGGTGGGCTCGCCCGACGTTGTCGAGCACGCAGCCGATCAGCTGATCGCGCACATGCCCGAGTTGCTGGGTCGCATCGCGCAGCTCGGCACGAGTGGAAGCGCGGGCGTCGGCGACCAGCAGGATCATGGCACCAAGCTCGGCAAGCGCCCCGTCCTCAGCCGGCGGCCCACCGGGGAGCACCTGGAGCCTGGGGACCTCGGTCCAGCGCAGCGCATCGCCAAGCGTGAAAGCGCCATTGACCACCTTGGCGAGGCCCGGCCGAGTCGCCAATCCGAACAGGGCATGCGTGCGGCCCCACCGGAGATCGGCGCAGACGAGGACGACCCTCCGCCCGGACAGCGCCAGCGCCGCGGCAAGGTTGGCCGCGACGGTTGCCTTGTCCTCCCGTCCAGGGCTCGTGACCAGGAGCAGGTTGGCACGGCGCCATCCAGCCACCTGCAGCACGCGCGTTCGCAGATTGCGATAAGCCTCCGCGACGGAGGAATTCGAGTTGCGCATGATAACCAGCCGCTCCGTGACGCTCCGCCTCTTGCGCTGGAAGCGCGGGATCTGCGCCAGGACCGGGGTATCCGTCTGGAGCTGGAGGTCGAGTGGGCCCCGGAGGCCGTCGTCCATCGCGTCGCGCAGCAGGGCCATCCCGATCCCCAGCGCGAGGCCGAGGACCAGCGCGGCACCGATGATCAGCAGGCGGTTTGGACTTACCGGCGATGTCGGGAGCGCCGCATAGGTGATGACAGCCGCCTGCACCGGCGTGGTCGTGACGGAGGTCGCCGGCGTGTTACCGGTGGCGACCGGCGAGGCTTTCGAGCTCCGGTATGCGATGTAAGCCTGGGCAACGCCGTCTGCCACGCTTTGCGCCACCTGTGGATTTGGGTCGGAGTAGGAGATCACGAGCAGGTCCGTTTCGGCCGGCACCGTGATCGATAGGCCGTGCTGCAAATTGCCTACCGAGATGAGCAACGATTGCGACGCGACCGACAGGACAGCCCCCGACGATGCGACGCGCTTCTCGGTCCCCATGACATAGGACTGCAAGGCACTGCTGCCTGCCGACGACGCGGCATAGACGGCGACCTCCGCCTGCGATTTGTAGATTGGGGTCTGCATTTCGGCCAGGGCACCCGCGCCCACGGTCACCAGCAGGGTGATCAGCAGAATCCACGACCAATACGCGAGGAGAACCCGCGACCATGAGCCAGGCTCGCCCAGCGTGAACCGCGGATGGCCGACGACCGGGTCGCGCGCGATTTCATCGCCGGCTCGCTCATCAGCCGGTTGCGAGCCGGCATCGGCAGGTGCCATGTGTCCCCAGGCCCGGGCGATCCCCCGGGTTGTCTCCCTGATTTCGCGATCCCACTTTTTGCTCATCCCACTCGGTCCTCCTCTGTCAGCGCACCGGCCCTCATCGGGGTGCCCGCGATATTGCGACGTTTCTGCCCCAGTGCTGCCAGGGCAATCAGGGCGAACAACAGGTCTGCCGCGCCCCGATACGTCAGGTGCGGGTCAAACGTCATCAGGACGGCGGTCACGATGATGGCCACGAAGGTTGCGATGCCGGCGACCCCGATCGCGCCCGAGCTCTGGTGGGCAGCCTGCCATCCCCGCCTGGCCGTCGCCAGCACGAAAAAGACGAAACTGCCGAGCAACGGCACGCCACCGCCCCAGAGCAGCCAGGTGTAGCCGCTTTCGATGAAGACGTAGCCGGTCGCCTGGCTGGCGACGTGAATCCGGGCGGCGGGGCGCACCCCGAGCAGCCCATTCCAGCTCGAGAGCAGCTGCGGCCAGAAGTAGGTCTGCAGGTTGTGCAGCCGCCCTGTCCAGCTGACCGGCAGGCCGGTCAGTGAGTTGAAACCGCTGAGCCGGGCCGCGAACACCGGCTGCAGCACCTGGGATGCGATCAGCCCCGCGGGGAGAAAAATCCTCAGCAGTCGCGCCGAGTTGGTGACCGTCGCGATGGCCACCACCGCGACCACCAGGCCGATCGCGCTGGAGAACTCGCCGGCCGACAGCGCGGCCAGCACGAGCAGGGCAGCGATCGGGGCCAGCATGCCTCTCCGGCCAGGGAATCGCATCCACAATCCGCTGACGATCGCCAGGTTGTAGAGCATCAGATCAGCGGTCGCCGCAGGCAACCCCAGCGTGGAGCTGCCCCGGGCCGCAAACGCGTCCGTGTAGCCGAAGGGTGCGTAATAGGTGGCGAGAATCCGCGCAACCCCGAAGAGGCCCAGCGACTGGAGGATCGCCAGCACCGCCACGATGCAGGCGGCGGCAACCGAGATCCACAGGCATCGCCGGACCTGCCGATCGGTGCTCACGCTCATCCGGATGAGCGCATAGAGGCCGAGGTACTTCCAGAGGACGAGGGCATACAAAAGGTCGTCGTTGGTGATCGGTTGCTGCTGGACGGTCATCCACCAGAGGGGCACCACCGAGCTGCAGACCGCGAGCAACACGATGGAGACTTCAACCGCACCCAGCCTGAGCTTGGGCAGCTGTCCCGTTCGCAGCTGCGCGATGCCACGCGTGACGAGCACAAGGCCGAGGAACAAGGCCAGCGCCTCGTTCGGACGGAGGAGGGGGATGGCGGCGCCCCGGTTGATGCCCGCCGCCAGTGGCGTCAGTCCGATGACCAGGTAAGCCGCCAGCGCAGGCCACTTCCAAACGCAAGCCACAACCACGAGCAGCGGCAACGCGAGGAGCGTTCGCAGCGGGCCAAGGGCACTGCCGGCGGCCAGCAGCGCCGCGAGAATCAGGGCCGGCCCGAGAAGCCAGCGATTCGATGGCCGGCGTAGCCGGCCATCGTCCGCCTGACGAGCGGGCAGTCCCGACGACAGCGCCGCCGTGACCCCAAAGGTCGGGCGCACCATGAAGCTCCTAACCACTGCTTACCTCGCCCAGCGCCCGGTTGTCTTTGCTGTGCCGCTGGCTCAGTCCTCCGGCGAGCCACCCAAGCTCCGGGGTCCGCCAGAGTGCCTGGAGGGCCAGGAACACGGCCCCACCGACGAGGACGCCAGCGGCGATCCCGACCCGTGACCCAAGGGACTGGCGAAACCAGTGCGGGACGGCGTCCGCGGCGAGCCACGCCGGCCCGGCCATGATGGCGGCGCCCGCGACAAACCTGGCCAGCGAGGGCACGAACCGCGGGGTCCTAAAAAGGCTGAGGTTCGGCCAGACGCGAGCGGTCAGGTGGAGCGCGGCGGTACTAACCGACAGGGACAGCGCCAGCCCGAGGATGAGAAGCATGGCGGGTCCCTTGACCAAGAGCGTCGTGCTTGCCAGCCCCAGGCAGATGATGGCCTGCAGCAGCATGGACACCAATGGGGTACGGGTGTCCTTCCTGGCGTAGCACGCGTAGGTCAGAATCATGAACGCGGTCTGGCCGACGACCGCCAGGGAGAGCGCCGCCAGCGAGACGGCGATCATGGCGACCCCACCCCCAGATTCCATCCGGCCGAATGAAATCGCCCGGGCCAGCGGCACGGCGAGCACGAGGTAACCAACCGCGGCCGGAATGGTGACCAGCAAGCCCATCGCCAGGCCCCGCACCAGCGTGTCGAAAAACGCGGTTGTCTCGCCATCGAGGTGCATTCGCGCCAGCCGGGGAAGCAAGGACAACGCGACCGGCGTGACGCCGATCGCAATCGCGAGATAGTAAAAGTTCAAGGCGATCTGGAACGCGATGACTCCGCCGGGCAAGCGGTTCGCCAGCATCAGCAGCGTCAGAATCTGCAGCGACGCGAGCCCAGCTTGCGCGATCGACGGCAGCGCCCGTCGGATTACCACCCGAACTTCGGGGTCGCGCCATCCGGCCCGTGGCTTAAGGACCACGCCGGCGCGGCGCGCCGCCAACCACTGGGTCGCCGCATGCAGGGCAACCGCGCCGGTCGAGCCCAGCCCGAGCAGCACGATTTCACCCGTCGGCACGTTGGTGAGCGCGGTATGTGTGCCGTACAAAAATGCCGCCGCCCCGAGGACCGCGATCGTCCCAAGGCTTTCGACGGCCGGTGCGCCGGCTGCCAGCGCGAAACGCCGGCGGGCGTTCATGACGGCGGTCGCGGTGCCCACCACACCGTAGAAGAAGATCTGCGGAATGAACATCACGATCAGCAGCAGCCCAACGCGCATCTGTGCGCCAGCCTCGCCGGCCTGTGGCCCGCGGCCGAGCGCGGCGAATCCGAGCACCAGCGGACCGAGGATGATCGCCAGCGGAGCGATCACCAGCAGCATCACCAGTGGAGCGATCACCAGCATCATCAGCAGCGTGATGCCCAAAAAACCGCCGGCGACCCTTTCGGACGCGTGCTGGTCATGGGCGTCGATGTGTTTCACCAGCGCCGGGACGAGCAGCGAGGAGAAGAGCGAGCCCGCCAGCAAGCCGTAGTAGAGGAGGTTGGGCAGCGAGTTCGTGAGCTGGTAGGTATTGCCAAAGAGGGTTGGCCCAAGGACCGCGGCGATCACCGCGAATCTGATGACCCCGGTGACGCGGCTGATGATCGTCCAGGCCGCCACCGTCATCGAGTCGCGCGCGGCCGAAACGGCCCGGGACTGGTCCTGGGGATCGATCACAGCGGCGCTTCCGTGGGGCAGCGCTACGGGCTGCCGCCGCTCATTCCGCCCCATGCGTGGAGAGCACCACCGGCACGGTCTTCAGCAGGATGCCGAAATCGAGGGCGAAGCTTTGCCGCCGGACATACTCAACGTCGAGGTCGAGCGCCTGCCTCATGGTCAGTCGGCTCCGGCCACTGACCTGCCACAGGCCGGTGAGGCCCGGCAGCACGCGGAAGCGCGGCGAATCGGCTGGTGCCATCAATTCCGCCTCCCATGGAAGGGCAGGACGCGGCCCGACTAGCGACATCTCACCGCGAATGACGTTCAACAACTGGGGAAGCTCATCGATGCTCATCCGGCGCAACAGCCGGCCGAGCGGAGTGATCCGCGGGTCGTCCTCTAGCTTGTACAGACCCCGCCGGCCGCCGGCTGGCGGCTGATCATCCGTCAGGAGTTTGGAGACGTACTCCCGGTGGACATCGCTCGGCGTGCCGTCGTACATGGTGCGGAATTTGTAGAGCAGGAACGGACGCCGCTCGCGGCCGAGCCTTACCTGCCGAAACAGGGCCGGCCCGGGGGTCGTCAGCCGCACCATCAGCGCGACGGCAACCAGCAGGGGGGCGAGCAGAACCAGGCACAGCAGGGCCACGCCAAGATCGAAGAGGCGCTTCCCGCCCCCGGTCCAGGCCGGGGAAAGCCCCAGCGATTCGTCCGTCGGCGCGTGGACCGGACGCCCCAGTGGTTCTCGGCGGATCATCGCGACTGAAACCTGGCTGCCGACGCTTTTTTGTGAGCCCGTCCGTTGAAGCGGTAACGGCTGACCGAGTCGGTCACCGCATCGACGCGAGCCTCGATCGCCCGCAGCTGGCGGACGGAGCCCTGGACCGTCGCCGGATTGCCGAATGCGACGGATCCGTCGGGGATATCACGGACGACGACCGCACCGGCGCCGATCAGGCATCCGGCTCCGATGCGCACGAAGGGCAGAATCGTGACGTTGACCCCGATCTGCGCGCCGGCCCCGATGACCGGTCCTGACATCACGGCGGCCGAGGCCGCCTGCCCCGGATAGAGGTCGTTGGCGATCGTCACCCCGGGCGCGAGGAACGCTCCATCCTGGATCTCCGTGAATTGCGCGATGTAACAGTTCGAGTGGATCTTGACGTGATCACCGATCAGACAGCCGTAGTCCACCACCGAGTTACTCCACACCGAGACGTCGTCGCCGATGCGGCACTCTTCGCGAACGACCACGTTGTGACCGGTCTGGAAGCGCGCTCCGATGCGCGATCCGAGGTAAATGACCGTGTTGCTCCGGATGCGCGCCTCCGCTCCCAGAACGAGGTCGCCTGGCGCGGGTCGCGAAGGTGTATAGCCGAGGATCGCGCTCGGGTCCAGCTGCAATCCGTCGCCGACCAGGATGTCAGGAGGTGCGGGAACATCGGCAGCGAGAGGACTTGCTCGGCGGCGGCCTCGCTGACGGGCAGCGGACCACTGGCGAAGCGCACGTAGGGCGCCTGCCGATGACATGGGATCGGATAGTGGATCCCGGTCTCGATCCCCATCGCGGTGAGTTGCTGGCGGGCCCGTTCGCGGTCGGGTATCCGCGCGACGGCAAGGTGGTAGACACCCCGCGACCCGACTTCTTCCTCGACCAGGCGAATGGGACCGGCGGCGAAGGCGGCCCGGTATCGCGCGGCGATCGACCGGCGAGCCTCGTTCCAGGCGTCCAGCCTGGCGAGCTTCGCCGTCAGGACCACCGCCTGCAGCGCATCGAGCCGGCTGTTCATGCCGACCAGCTCGTGGCGGTAATGGGATCCCGCTACCCGACCGTGGTCGCGAAGGCTCCGAAGGCGTTTCGCCAGATCGGCGTCGGCGGTGACGACGGCACCCGCATCGCCGAATGCACCCAGGTTCTTGCCGGGGTAAAAACTGAAGCAGCCAGCCTGCCCGATCGATCCGGCCGGCCTGCCACGCCAGGTCGCCCCGTGGGCTTGTGCCGCATCCTCGAGCAGCAAGATGCCAGCCTTGTAGGCGGTCCGGGACAGGGCATCCATGTCCGGCATCTGGCCGTAAAGGTGCACCACGATCACGGCGCGTGTCCGCGGCGTGATGGCGGCCTCGAGATCGTCGGCGCTGAGCAGCATGGTGCGCGGGCTCACGTCCGCGAAGCGTGGTGTTGCTCCGGCGAGGACCACCGCTTCCGCCGAGGCCACGAACGTATTGCTGGGCACGACCACCTCGTCGCCAGGACCAATCCCCAGCGCCATGAGCGTGAGCTGGAGCGCGTCAGTCCCATTGGCCACGCCGACCGCGTGCCTGGTGCCGCAGTATTCGGCCCAGGCCTGCTCGAACTCCTCCACGGCGTCGCCGCCGATGAACCGGCTGCCCTGCAGCAGTCGCTCCCATCCCTGGTCGACGGCCTCGCGGATCTCCCGCGTCATCGCGGCCAGGTCGCTGAAGGGGACGACGGGGCTCATCGGACCTCCGCCAGCACGGTGGCAGGTGGCGATGCGACCCGGTGACCGTTGCCCCAGTCGATCGAAGGGGCAAGGTCGCTCTGGGAGCCGACCTCTTCGAGCAACACGGGGCGGCCCAATCGCCGAGACCGTTCTGCGGCTTCCAGCGTTTCCACCACCGCGAGCCCGTTCGCGCCATCGGTCAGGGGTTGCGCACCCCTCTCAATACACTCGATAAAGTGCCGGTCCTGCACCGCCAGCGGCTCGTCGGAGGCGATGAAGGGGACGACGATATCGCCGTAGCGGTAGGACATCGGTGGCTGGGTGAGGTTGCCGCCGTCCTGCGGCACGTTGACACCCTTGTCGAGAATGCGGATCCGCTCCTCGGCATTGAGGTCGTCGTAGACGGCCATCTTCTTGCTGCCGACCGCGGTGACCCGGCGCACCTTGCAGGGATCGAGCCAGCTCACGTGGATGTTCGCCGACATGCCGCGGTCATCGAAAAAGTCGTCGTAAAACAAGCGCAAATACGCGACGTCCTCGAAACGACGGTGAGCGTGACGTGCCGCCCATGCCTGGACCGCGACCGGCTTGCGGCCCAGCACGTTGTTGATGATCGAGACGTCGTGGGGCGCGAGATCGAGGATGACGTTCACGTCCGTTTGATAGAGGCCAAGGTTGAGCCGGGCGCTGTCGATGTAGTACAGCTCGCCCAACTCCTGACTTTGGATCAGCTCGCGAAGCTTCCGCACCGCCGGGTTGTACTCGAAGGTATGGCCGACCATGAGGATGACGCCCGCTGCCGAGGCTGCCTCCACGAGCCGCCGTGCGCCACTGCTGGTCGGCGCAAGCGGCTTCTCCACCAGTACGTGTTTGCCTGCCTCGATCGCCTGGAGCGCGATGCCCACGTGTGTGCTGGGCGGGGTGGCTACCACGACAGCGTCCACGTGTGGCAGAGCGGAACGCAAATCGGCATAAGATGACGCCGTCTTGTAGCTGCGCCCCAGGTTCTGCAGACGGTCTTTGAGGCCGTCGACCAGGGCGACTTCGGCAACGCCCTCGGTTCCATGCAGGACGCGCACGTGCTTCGATCCCCAGTAGCCGCACCCGACCACGGCGACGCGGAGTCCGGTCTCTCCCACCGATTTCATCAACTGATCCATAACCGCCAGCCCGCTGGCAGCGCCACTGTACGGTCCGTGGCGAGCGATGATAATGGGCTGGTCGTGCCAGGGGGTGGGACTTTCACGTCGTAAGGCCGACACCGCCCAGAGCGACTGGCTCCAGGAATCCTTCCCGCTCGAGATAGCGGAGGACTAGTTCCGCCGCCGGGTCCGGCTCTATGGCCTCGGTGTCGATCGTGAGCTCGGCGTCGGTCGGGATCTCGTACGGATCGGAGATGCCGGTGAAGTCCTTGACGATGCCCGCCCGCGCCCTGGCGTACAAGCCCTTGCGGTCGCGTTGTTCGCAGACCTCGAGCGCCGTCGCCACGTGCACGAGCACAAACCCGCCGTACGGCTCGATCATGGCGCGCACCTCCCGGCGGGCTGCATCATAGGGGGCGATTGGCGCACAAATGGCAATCCCGCCGTGCCTTGTGATCTCAGACGCCACAAAGCCGATCCGCTCGATGTTCAGGTCGCGGTGCGCGCGCGAATAGCCGAGCTCGCTGGACAATTTTTTGCGCACGAGGTCGCCATCGAGCACCGTGACGGTGCGCTCCCCCCGTTCCAGGAGCTTGGCCAGCAGAACCTGGACGATGGTCGACTTCCCCGCTCCGGAAAGCCCGGTGAAGAAGATCGTGATGCCCTGCTGCGAGCGCGAACGGTAGGTTCGCCGCAACTCGTTCGCGACCTCAGGGAAAGTGATCCAGTCGGGAGGCGTCTCCCCTGATGCGAGGAGGCGGCGGAGCTCGGTGCCCGAAACCGAGAGGGCCGTCAGCCCATGCGGAACCTCATCCTCAGGGAGGTACGCGTCCAGCTCCCTGACGTAGACCAGCATCGGGAAGGGCACCATGGTGATGCCGATCTCGGTTTCGAACCGGCGCAGCAGGTCCTGGGCCTCATAGGGTCCATAGAAGGGCTGGTCGTTGCGGTCGTTTCCCGGGCCGGCGTGATCCCGACCGACGATCAAGTGCGTGCAGCCGAAATTCCGCCGAATGATCGCGTGCCAGACCGCTTCGCGCGGTCCCGCCATGCGCATCGCCAGCGGCAGCAAGGCGAGCATCGCGGTATCGGCGGGATACCGGTGCAGCAGGGCCTTGTAGCAGCGCACCCGCGTGTAATGGTCGACATCACCGGGTTTGGTCATGCCAACGACGGGATTGATCAGGATCTTGGCACCCACGGCACCGGCTGCCCGCACCGTCAACTCCTGGTGGACGCGATGCATGGGGTTGCGGGTTTGAAACGCCACGACTGTTGACCAGCCGCGCGTCTTGAAGGCGGTCCTCACCTGGCTCGGCGTCAGCCGCAGCTCCGGGAAGTCAACGTGCGCAGGCAGGTGTACCCCCTCGACCGTTCCCCCGACATACACGGGATTGGTGCGATCCAGGAGAAAGGCGACGCCCGGGTGATCCCGGCTGCTGGTCTTAAAGACCAGCCTGGCTTCCTCCTCGCGGTCGGGCCGATAGAGGTCTTCGACGTGGAGAACCGCGAGGACGACGCCTTCAGGGTCGCGAAGGGCCAGGAGCGAGCCGGGGCCGAGCTGCCTGGCGGCCTCCTCGGTGATATCGAGGACGACCGGGATCGGCCAGACCGTGCCGCTCGGCAACCGCATCTGGCGGCAGACCGACTCGTAATCCGCCTGATTCATGAAGCCGCTCAGCGGCCAAAAGCCGCCGTTGAGGAGGAGCTCGAGGTCGCAAAGCTGCCGATCGGTCAGGTCCCAGGAGGGCGCGTGCAGCGTGGCCCCGATGACCTCACGCCGTCGCCCGCGATCGACGATGAGATCGTTGAAGCGGTCCTGACCTGGCAGCTGCTCGACAATCATGGGTTGCTTGTGGTCAACCGGATGCACGGCCGACCGCTGACCATCCTCAGGTCTGCGCGCCCATCCCGTCCATAGTCGATCGGCTCGGGCTGTCAGGACTGATGCCGCTCAACTGGGCATCTGTCCCGGGACTTACGAATTCAACAGATGGTTCGCCAGCAGAAATGAGTGCGCAACCGACGCCGGAAGCTGCCCCCCGATCGAAACCGCTCCGTTCATCGTCTGCATCGCGCTGGTCGTGAGCAGCTTGGTGAGCGCTGCATAGGTTTGCTGGAAGGCCGGCCCCAGCTGGTTGAGCAACGAGGTTGTGACGATGAGGGCGACGTGCTGGAAACCGAAGATGTTCTTCGGATCATCGAGAACGGCGTAGGCCCCACTTGCCAGCTGCGGGTCGGTTGCGAAGCCGTCCGCCAGTTGCACGCCGTGGCTGTCGATCGCGGCGTAGGTCGGCGGACCGGCGGCCACGGCGACGAATTGCAGGTTGGTAAGCCCGTAGGCTTGCTCGAGTCCGACGTAGCCGGCATAGCGGGTTTGCGCCGCTGGATAGGCTCCGAACTTGAGCGGGCCCAGCCGGTCGAGCTGTGCAATCGTGGTCAGATTCTTCTGCTGCGCGAAGCTCCGCAGCGCAATGAGCTGGTCGCTATTCGAGAAGGGTGTCACCGGCAGCATGAGCGTAGCTCCGTGACTCTGTTCGTACTGCATTGCGATCTGCTCGGTCTGCGCCGCGGAGCTGAACGGCTGCGGGTGGCCCGCATCGGTGGCCGCGACCTCACCAAGGTACTCGGGGTAGGCATTGACCTGCCCGGATTGAAAGAGCGTGTCGAGCTGCTGACTGTCGCCGGCGTTGGGTTTGAGGTCGACGACAAAGCCCTCAGCCCGAAACGCCTGCGCATACAGCTCGCCGAGGAGAACCTGCTCGCTGCTATTTTTGTCCGCGAGCACGATGGTCGGTTTGCCCTGGCCGGGCAAGCTTACGGCGTGGGAACCCGGAGTTCCGCCACCCCCGCACGCCGCCAGTAACACCGTGATCACGGCCAGCAGCGTCCATGGGCGGCTGTTGATATCCGATCGCTTACGCGAGCGCGGAATCATCGTCGTCAGTGTGTCTTAGGCACTTCTCAGCTCGCACATCCGTACTTGAGATCACATTTATAGTTCTGCCTCGCGTCGTCAAATGAGGCCGTGAGCCAGATGGTGGTGTTCTCGTTGTTCTGGACGTGGGCAATGTAGGTGTTGGCAGCGCTGGAGTGCCAGTCACCGGAATACCACGAACCAACGCATCCCCACAAATCGCCCTTGGTGGACGTCAACCAGGACTCCCAGCCTTCGTAGCAGCCGCGGATGTAGGCGCCCCAGTAGTCGGCGGCCGCGGCCGTCGAGTCGCGGGTGAAGGGGAAGGTGCCGTTCTGGTTGCCGGCATAGGCGGGATAGGGGGCCTGCCATGCGGGGTTATCCCAGCTCATGATTCCCAGGATCGAGAAGGTCTTTGGACACATTCCGCTGGTCGGTGTCCACGGGTATCCTCCCGCGCTTGTCACCGGATCTTTCTGATAGTTGTGGATCTCGGACGACAGCAGCCCTTGGCTCGCGATCCCGTTGCAGTAGACGACCGAGGCGGTGGTCGGTGAGGAGAAGGCATCACCACAGCCGTAGAGCCAGTAGCAACTACCACCGCCACCGCCGCCATAGGACGCGTCAGTCGGGTAATGCAGGTACTGGAACCATGTGGATTCTTCGACAGCATCGGCCCGAATCAGGTTATCTGGCAGCCCCCACTTGCAGGCCGCCCACTGGAAGATCTCGTCGGTGGTCCCGGTGAATTGCCCGTCGACCCGGTGTAGCAGCCAGCTGTCCCAGAGCGGGTTGTAGCTTCCGCCCTGATTGCGCGGTCGCGCCGCAAACGCCGCCGCCATGGCGCCCGGAGCGGGCCTGGTGTTGTTCTGTTGCGAATTCTGCGGGCGTGGCTCCCAGGTCGAATAGTGGACCTGGGCGGCGCACTGTGCGTCGGAAGGAAGAGAGGACCAGCTGCCGACCGTCCTGAGCCCGAAATAACCCGATGCCGGCGGTGGGGAAGTCAAGGTTGGCGGCGGCGGGGCCGGCGTGCGGATTGGCGTGGGCGGCGGAGTCGGGGTTCGGCCGGGAGTGGCCGTGGCCGTCGGGGTGCGGCTCAGGCTCGGCGTCGGCGTCGCGTTGCGGCTGCCACTCGGAGCAGTGCTGCCATGTGCCGCGGCGGTCGCAGTCGAACATGCGCCGGCGGGCGTGCAACCCTGGTTGGAGAGCGCGGTTTGGGCAGTCGTCTTCCTCATCGCAAACGGATTGATGAGCAGGACGGCCGAGCCGATCAACAGCAGCCCGCCTGCTAGCACGAGTGCGACGGTGAAACGCCGGCGCGAACGCGGATCTCGTCCGCCGATCATCCCATCCTCCCGCAGCCGCTACCGTTCACGGGGCGGCTCTTCAGCGACCGCTTAACCACGCTATTCAATGGAGTATCACCGATCCTTTGTAACCGATCGACGCGTGCACAGCAACGAAAGCGTCACATCGTGCAAGCGCTTTCGCTATCTAACCCTCGGCAGCGGCAACCGCCGGATCCAGACTGGTGGCAGGAGCAGGCGTCCCGGTTAGCGTCGTGGTTGGGTGGACCGGGAGAATGACCGGATGACGCGGTGGCTGGTTGAAGTCGAAGTCGAGGGCGAGGTTGCCGAGGATGCTCTGGTTCTCACGAACGTCCACTCGCGGGTCAGGGCGTCCGTCGGTGCGTGGGTCGAGCCGCTGACCATTGAGAAAGTCATCCTCAATGAACTTGTCATAGGCGTCGAAGGACAGGGTCTGATGGTCGATAACGCCGGGCCGGGCATAGGGACTGATGACGATCCCGGGAACGCGCAGGCCGTACCCGTTGGCGTCGACGCTCGGTGGCACCACGTGGTCGTAGAATCCACCCCAGTCATCCCAGGCAAGGAAGATCGCCGTGGATGACCAGTCCGGGCTCGCCATCACGGCATTGATGAGGCTGGTGACGTAGCTCTGCCCGTAGCTCACCGGAGATGGCGGGTGTTCGCTGACCTCGACGGATGGCTCAACCCAGGAGACGGCCGGTAGCAGCCCCGCCTTGGCGGCGGCATAGAAGCGACCGACCGGCTGAATATTCCCGAGCTGGTCATCGTCCTTGACCGTGTCAAAGTACGGCAGGGGATTGAAGATCCCGGGCGTGGTCGAGCTCTGATGGACCGGTGCGCAGGTCATGGCGGCGTCGTTCTCGCAGTCCGGCTCAGCCCCCTGGACCACGTAGTAGGCCCAGCTGACAGCATGTTTGTGCAGCAAATAGGTGATGTCGGTCCAGGCGTAGATCGGGTCGCCGCCGGCCGACCCCGGGAAATCGGGGGGAAGCCCCGGACTCTGTGGAGCGTTCGTACAACTCGACGGCAGGTGGTGGGCGGTGCAGCGTGCGGACCACTGACTGACCTCGTAGAGGTGAGCCGGAAGCGTCCATGAGGCATTGGGTTCGAACATGTGGTCCTGCAGGACGAAGTCCTTTGCGTAGGTCCAGTAGTTCGGGATGTCGGTTGCGGTGTGGTACCCCATGACGTCGGCGGCTGGTGACTTGGTGCAGGTGGGGGCTAAAGGACTGCAGGCTGGCTGCGCCTTCACGGCCTGCGCTTGGAAACCGTCCATCGTGCCGGCGTCGATATCGGCGCGCGCGTTGACCAGATCGTGCGGCCCGCCTCGATTCGCATCGGCATGGTCGGCGTAAGGCTTGACGCAGGTGTTGCTCGCGGGATTCGGGAGGCAGACGGTGGGCTGTCCATCGACCATGGGCAGGCCGTCGGCGCCGGGGTAGGTACCGAAGTAGGAGTCGAACGAGCGATTCTCCTGCAGGATGACGACCACGTGGCGGATCTTGTGAATGCCGGTTGGGCCCGTCGTCGGCGCTGGCCCGCAAGCGGAGCACACCACAGCCAGCACGAGCGCCATGGCTGCCCGGTGCACGACGCCGAGTGTACACGGTTGCGACCAGCGGTGACGCTGAAGACCAGAGGCCTGCCAGGGCCTAGGACTCCGGCGTCAGAGGTGGTCGTTGTGCCCATTGCCCCCACGGCAGCCGGACGCTGTAATTCACGGCAGCGAGCAACCATGACTTTGAACGCGAGGACGACCACCTCGCCGGCGGCTGCGTGATCATCAAATCCGTTCTGGGCGTTCGCGGAGCGCCCCAAGGGGTGCACGATGCGACGACGTTTAAGCAAGCCCCGATCTCGCGATCACTCTTGCTACCCAACACGCTCGGCAAGGGATTTGGAGGCTGGGATGGCTGAATGAGTCATCTGTACCGTCGGCGCTTCCGGAAGCTGGTGGCCCTCATCGGGAGCGGTCTACTCCTGGCGACGAGCCTGGCGGTGCTGCCGCCGCCAACATCCGCGATCGCAGCGAGCACCAAGCTGGTCGTCATCCCACTCGAGAACGAGTCGTACGACGACATCATTGGCAGCAGCCAGGCACCCTATCTGAACCAGCTCATTTCACAAGGAACCGTGTTCACGCAATACACGGCCGTGGCGTCGGGGAGCAATCCGAACTACCTGGCGATGACCAGCGGCCTGACCTCTGCCCCCACACCGCCCTCCCCGAATGTCTTCCAGGCGATCGACGCCTCGAGCGGCCTGACCTGGAAAGCGCTCATGGAATCGATGACGGGGACATGTGCCGCGGGAACCACCGGTACGGTGCCTGGGAGCACGGACGCGCTCTACACCGCGGACCACGATCCGACTTACTCCTATCGGGGCAACACGAGCTGTACGACAAACGACGTGCCGCTTACCAGCAGCAGCCTCAGTGCCTCCAATCTCCCGAGCTTCAGCTATGTCGTCCCCAACGAGTGCAATGACATGCACACGCCGGTCCCCGCCGGTCAGTCCTGTCCTGCCTTTTTCGGGCCGAACTCGGGCAACAGCCCGGTCAACATGGGAGACAACTGGCTGTCTGTGGTCGTCCCATCCCTGCTGGCCCAATCGAACGTGACCGTGCTGATTACCTGGGACGAGAGTCGCACGTCCACCGTGCCCTGGGAGCACGTCGTCACGCTGGAAGTCGGGGCGGGCGTCACCGCCAGCGGAATCGACGGCAACGCGTACACCCACTACAGCCTCGAGGCCGGCTTGTACCGCTATTTCGGCCTTGGGACGGCACCGAACAATGGAACCTCGGCGCCAGCACTCCCGATTCCCGCCACCGGGGCATCTCCATACTCCGGCCCCCCCAACCCCGTGACCCAGGAGAATTCGAAACCGGGGACGACCGCCTGGAAGCTCGCACAGGAGGCGGACGGCTACAACCAGCAGATCGACGGCTACGCCTCTGCGACGAGCGTGAATCTCGGCCAGCAGATCACCTTCTATGTCAGCGTCAACCCCAGCCAGTCGTTCACCATGGATTTCTATCGCTTCGGGTATTACCAGGGCCTCGGTGGCCGGTTGGTGCTCGAGGCGCCAAACCTAACGGGGGTGGTCCAGCCCCGCTGTCCCATGGACAGCACGACCGGGCTCCTCGCCTGCAACTGGGCACCCAGCTACCAGCTCACCATCCCGACGTCCTGGGTCAGCGGTGTCTACCTTGTCAAGCTCATCAACGCCGCCGGCTATCAGAACTACATCCTCTTCGCGGTGCGCGACGACGCGCGCAATTCCCCACTGCTTTATCAGGTCGCCTTCAACACCTACGCGGCGTACAACAACTGGCCCGACGATGTCGCGCCCGGTTCGACGAACCAGATTCCTCTGACAGGCAAGAGCCTGTACGACTACAACAGCTCGTCGACGCTGACCTCGCTGGGGACGCAGCGCGCGGTCCAGGTTTCCTTCGACCGGCCGATCGCCTTCGATAGCAACGGCGCCTTCCTCGACTATGAAATCAATGATGTGGCCTGGCTCGAGCAGCAGGGCTACGATGTCACCTACTCCTCGGACGTCGACACCGATCTGTCCGGCGCCAGCCTGCTCAATCACCACGGCTTCATCTCGGCCGGCCACGATGAGTACTGGTCGATGGGGATGTACAACGCGGCCGCGTCCGCCAGAGACAGCGGAGTCAATCTCGCGTTCCTGGGCGCGGATGACGTCTCCTGGCAGGTGCGGTACGCCCGGTCAGCGTCCAATGTGCCGGACCGCATTTTGATCTGTTACAAGAGCGCGACGCTGGATCCAGTGCAGAACAACACGGTCACCGTGCACTTCCGGGATCCTCAGGTGAATATGCCCGAACAACTCCTCGTCGGCGGGACTTCGACGGCCGAGCAGCTCGGCGCGAGCGGCGCCACGCCGGTGGCGTATGTCGTCCAGAACCCGACCAATTGGGTCTACGCCAATACGGGGGCATTCAACGGCGAGAACGTCCCCAATGTCGTGGGGTACGAGATCGACAGCTACGTCAGCACGTACCCGTCGCCGACCGCGGCGGCCGGAACCTACCAGATCTTGTCGAACTCGCCGATTGTGAACACCAACAACACGACCGTGTACCAGAACTCAACCATTTATCAGGCGGCGAGCGGCGCCTGGGTCTTCTCCGGGGCCACCATTGAGTGGGGTTGGGCGCTCTTCGACTTCGGCTTCCCCACCGGCGGACAGGGTCACGCGAACTACGCGCAGCCGTTCATCGGGATCATGACCGCCAACATTCTCAACAAGTTCTCGGCCGGCACGTCATCGCTGCCGGCGGCACCGACGAACCTGAGTGCCGTCCCGTCCGCATCGGCGGTCAACCTGTCCTGGACCAACAACGACGGGACCGCCAGCTACCAGATGGACCGCAGCTCCGATCCGGCGTTTACGGCCTTCACGTCCGTCAGCCTTCCTCCCGGTTCCACCAGCTACAGCGACACCGGGTTGAGCGCGGGCGTTTACTACTACCGGCTGGTTGCGGTGAATGCGATTGGCAAATCGCCGTACGTGTCCGTCAGTGCCGCCACCATCTCGTATGCCGCGCTGGTGGCCGCGCGGACGGGCCTGCTGGCCCACTGGCGCCTGGGCGAGAGCTCGGGAACAACCGCCTTCGATACGACCGGCACCTACAACGGCACCTACGCCAACACCCCGACGCTGGGGTCACCCGGGGCGATCGCCAACGACCCCAGCACCTCGGTGACCTTCAACGGAAGCACCCAGCGGGCCAGCGTGCCATCGGTTCCGTCGGCCACGGACTTCTCGATCGAAGGCTGGACGTTCTTAAACAACGCGTCGGTGAACAACAACACTCTGTACGGCGGCAGCGGGACGGCCCGCTTGATGCCCCGCCCCGGGACTGGGAGCTTTCCAACAGCCGCTTATGCGGGGCTGACCTTGAACGGCACCGAGTACACCCTGCAGCCGACCAGCCCTAGCTCCAACATCAATACCTGGGTTTACTGGGCCCTCACCCGGCAGGGCAGCCTGCTCACGCTCTATCGCAACGGGGTGCAGATCGCCCAACGGAGTGACCTGCCGGCCACCGCGACGGCCAATGTGAACGGCTACATCGCCGCGCAGAACAACAGCGCTTACTTCTTGAGCGGGCGGGCGCAGGACGTCGCCCTCTATACGCGAGCGCTTTCCAGCGTGGACGTGCGCAATGGCTATGCGGCCGCCCTCAACGGGACCGCGCCCGTTCCCGTGGTGCTGCCGCCTGCCGCGCCGACGAACTTCGCCGCCGTTCCATCGGCTTCGGCGGTAAGCCTGTCCTGGACCGCTAGCGACACCACGTCCAGCTACCTGCTCTACCGAAGCACCGACCCTGGCTTCGGGTCCACCGTCACGATCAACCTGCCACCGGGCACCAGCAGATACAGCGACAGCGGCCTCGGCCAGGGAGTGTTCTATTACAAACTTGTCGCTTCGAACGCGGCCGGGCAGTCGCCCGCGGTCTTGGCGAGCGCCGCCACCACGTCCTACAACGGACTCGTGGCAAATCGGGCCAGCCTCGTGGCCCACTGGCGCCTGGGCGAGACATCAGGCACCACGGCCTGGGACACGACGGGCGCCAACAACGGCTTCTATCTAGGCAGTCCGACGCTCGGATCGCCGGGGGCGATCGCCAACGACCCGAACACGTCGGCGACCTTCAACGGGAACAGCCAGCGAGTCAGCCTGCCGTCGCTGCCGACTTCGCAGGACTTCACCGTGGAAGGCTGGAGCTACCTGACCAACGCGGCAGTGAACAACAACACGCTATACGGTAGCGGCACCCTCCAGCTGCTGGCTCGACCGGGAACGGGAAGCTTCCCGACCGCCGCCTACGCCTCCGTGACGCTGAATGGGACCGCGTACCTGCTTCAGCCGACCAGCCCGGCCTCGAACATCAACGCCTGGGTGTACTTCGCGCTCACTCGTCAGGGGGTGACGCTCACCCTGTACCGCAACGGGGTGCAAATCGCCCAGCGGACCGATCTCCCGGCCACGGCAACCATCAACCTCAGCGGCTACATCGCCGACGAGAGCAACGGCAATTACTACCTCACCGGGAGGGTGCAGGATGTCGCCGTCTACAACCAGGCGCTTTCCAGCCTGGATGTGACCAACAGCTATACCGCCGCCCTGAACGGGACTGCGCCCACGTCGGCGTCCCCGACGACCACGCCCTACTACAACGCGGTGCGGTCCGAGCCCTCGCTGATGGCCTACTGGCGCCTCGACGAGGCCTCTGGCACGACGGCGCGCGACGTCCTCGGGAAGTACAACGGGACCTACGTCAACGGCGTGACTCGCGGATCGACGGGCGCGATTGTCAATGATCCTGACACAGCGGCAACCTTCAACGGGACCAGCCAGCTGGTCACGACTCCGTCGCTGCCGTCCGTCGGTGACTTTTCCATCGAAGGCTGGAGCTACCTGACCAACGGCTCGGTGAGCAACAGCACCCTGTATGGCGGCGCGAGCACGGTCCAGTTGCTGCCTCGGCCGGGCAACGCGGCGTTCCCGACCGCCGCGTACGCCGGGGTGACCCTGAATGGCACCGCGTATGTTCTGCAGCCGACCAGCCCGGCGTCCGACATCAACACCTGGGTGCACTTCGTGCTCACCCGGCAGGGCGCAACCCTGACGCTGTACCGCAACGCCGTCCAGATCGGCCAACGCACTGACCTGCCCGCCACCGCCACCGCGAATATCAGTGGCTACATCGGCGACGAAATCGGCGGACTCTACTACCTGACCGGTGGCATTGATGAGGTCGCTGTCTACAGCAATGCACTCACCCCACAGGACATCACGAGCCATTACCAGGCAGCCGAATTCGGTCCGGCCCCGGCCCCAACGGCGCAGCCCAGCATTTCGGTGACCCAGCCCACGAACGCCACCACCTACGGTGCCTTCTGGACGGGATCGATCGATGGCACGGCGTTGTCCAGGTCCGGCTTTCCATTGGCCGCAGTGACGGTCGCGCTACGCGACACCACGACGGGCCAGTGGTGGGGCGGGTCGGGGTTCAACCAGGCCAGCCAGACCTTCGTTCCAGTTACCTCGGGGACCAGCAACTGGTCACTGAGCTTCCCGGCCAGCAACCTTACCGCCGGGCACAGCTATACGCTGACCGCCCAGGCTACCGACAGCGTGGGCAACGTTGGGAGCAGCTCCGCGGTCGGGTTCAGCTATAACAACACCCCGCCCAGCACCTCCGTCAGCTATCCCACCAATACCACCACCTATGGCGCGAACTGGACGGGATCGGTCAATGGCACCGCGTCGTCCAATTCCGGCTTTTCGCTGATCGCAACGTCGGTTGGGGTGCGGGATACCACGACCGGTCAGTGGTGGGGTGGGGCAGGCTTCAATCAGGCCAGCCAGACTTTTGTCCCGGTCACCTCGGGGACCAGCAACTGGTCGCTGAGCTTCCCGGCCACCAACCTGACCTCTGGGCACAGCTACATGGTGACCGCCCAGGCGACCGACACCCTGGGCAACACCGGCGCCAGCCCCTCGGTCGGGTTTAGCTACAACACGAACCCGCCCGGCACCAGCATCGCCTGCAATGGGGCTCTGTGTTCGAGCGGCTGGTATCACGCGCCCGTCACCGTGACGTTGTCAGCCACGGATCCCGGCGGCCCCGGGGTCAATGCCACCTACTACACGACGGATGGCAGCACACCGACCACTTCAAGCACGCTCTACACCGGAGCCTTCAGCGTATCGACCATCAGCACGGTCGAGTTCTTCTCCGCGGACATCGCGGGCAATCTCGAATCGGTCAAGTCGCAGCAGGTCCAGATCGACACGGTCGCTCCGACAACGACCGTCGCGTGTAACGGAGCGGCATGCTCGCTGGGCTGGTACCAGGCGCCCGTCAGCGTGACGATGTCGGCCACCGATAATCCCGGCGGTTCGCAGGTCATGGCTTCCTACTACACAACGGATGGCAGCACACCGACCGCGTCGAGCACGC
>WNGI01000939.1_pt1 | contig 23258 bp, 25 predicted proteins | sample 5400621 | NCBI WGS metagenome assembly WNGI01 (sample SAMN13153374, study PRJNA577476) | soil metagenome | isolation source: 20 cm soil or saprolite under Garry oak tree replicate 1 | place: USA:California | collected 2016-06-15 | reverse complement strand
GGCCACACGCGTTTCATCGCGATGATCGAGACGCCTGCGGCATTTTTTCAGATGCATGACATTGCCCTCTCGACCGGCAGGCTTTCCGCCATGAATATTGGCGGGGAAGACTTGGCGTCCGAATGCGGCATGGAGCCGACAGAGCACACGCTGCTCATGCCGAAACAGCAAATGATTTTAGCCGCCCGCGCAGCGGGACTCATGCCGCTTGGGTTTCTTGCAAGCGTGGCGTCCTTCGACGATTGGGATGCCTTTCGTGTCATGGTAAGGCGTTCGCGTCAATTCGGCTTCCTGGGCGCTGGCTGTATCCATCCGGGACAGGTTCCCATTGTCAACCAAGAGTATTCGCCTTCTGCTCGTGAGGTCGCCCACGCCACGAGTATCGTCTCCGAGCACGCCAAGGCGCAGTCGAGCGGGCGCGGCTCGTTCGCTGTCGACGGAAAAATGATAGACGCTCCAATCGTGCGGCGAGCGCAGGATTTGCTCGAGCGCCATGCTGCCATCCACGACCGCGATGCCAAGGTAGCGTTGCTTCGCTAAGCACTCTCCGGCACCGCAGAGTCCGTTGGGTGACACCAGCAATTACTCGTCGCCCGACACGAGCGCGGTGGCGGCATAAACGTTCTCGAAAGCCTCGCGAATAGCGGTGACGCGTCGATTCTCGGTATCCGCGGCCCGACACACAAAGGCGATCTGGCGCGTCGGGGCGTGTCGTCCCAGGCTGATTTCCCGCACCGGATACGCGGCCCGGAGAGGACCCCGAAGCCGCGGGACGATGGATACGCCCAAACCGGCTGACACCATCGCCATGATCGCCTCAATCGAGACAAGTTCGAGCGTGGTGCGGGCTCGTGGCGCGATGCGACGGACAAAGGCCGCAGCAATTCGGCCGCCGGTGAGCGAAGCATCGAACCGAATCCATTCGTGGCTGTGCAAAAGCTCCACGACCGAATCGCTTTTAGTGTTGGGCGGGGCAAGTAGCACAAAAGACTCGCGTGCCAGGTTGCGCCAGCTCAGCCTGCTCGATCCGCCTGCTCGGGGGCGTACCACAATAGCAGCGTCGATATCGGCCGCTTTGAGCAATTGCAATAGCACCGCCGAGTCCTCCTGAACGAGACGCACCTCGAGTTGCGAATGAAGCGCCCGCAACTTCAATAGCGTCGCCGGCAGCGTTGTCGTTTGAACGCTGCGTATCGTGCCCAGTGCGATCCGCCCGGAGACGGTCGGACTCCGTTTGTCGCGAAGTGCATCAATGGCCGCCAATGCGCCCTGAATGTTCGAGGAAAGCTCGCGAGCGAACGGTGTCGGTCGGGCGGTGCGGGCCGAACGATCGAAGAGGGGCTGACCGAAATATTCCTCGAGACCCTTGATCTGGAGACTGACGGCGCTGGGGGTCAACCCGACCTCATGGGCGGCGGCGGCAAAACTTCCACGCCTCAGGATCGCGTCGAGTGTACCGAGGAATGCGATTTTCATTAGCTTTCCTCACTTGTCGCTTAACAAAAAGTCGCTTTTTTTTATCGTATCATGATTTTATTATCGATGCGCAGAGGCGACATACAGGCACATCGACGACGGCCGCCAACGCCGCATTTGTGCCGAGAGGCGCCGCGGCCAGGCGTCTGAGGCCGCGGTGGCAATGGTTTGTGGAGTCGACACGGCGCAACTAGCGTCGGGCAATGGGGGAGTCTTGCGACGATCTAATCACTTAGGGTTCTCGACACGCCGAACCCTGGCGCGAGGGACGCGGTTGTCTAAGGGAACCGCGACGACACGCGTGTGCGGTGTACGTGGAGCTTCCCTTTTGCCGTGTCGGATGCGAGGGCACGTTGTTACCGCAGGTTATCAAGTACGTCCTTCGCGGAGCAGCGCATGAACGGATTTGAAGATGCCGCGATCCTGTCTCGCATCGATCACCTGTCTTCCAGCGCCCTACACGTTCCATCTCGAAGCGACACGCGCTCGGTAAAACCTCCGGACACGCATTCCATAAAACCTCCGTTTGCCGTTGCGGTGCCGGCGCAAGGCGTACCTGGCACGGTCATACAGGGGCTTTTGAAGATCGTAGACGCCGATGGACTTGCGGATATGACAATGACGGGCGCGGCAAAGGTGAATGCCGATCAGCAATCTTTGTTGTTTGAAAGCCTCGACCGGGCGCAGCGAGTCGCAAGCGGGGGTGCCGAAGCGGGCGACATCGCATGGCTCAGCAAGGGTTTCAGCGCATTTCTCGCCGCCGGCGGCGTGCTGTCCTTGGAGAGATGCCTCGGCTTGCCGCGTAACACTACTGCCGTTCGCCGCGCGTACCGCGACTACTGGTTACGGCGGGCGTGGGAATCCTTTGGCCGCGAGCTGTCGCCGTGGCGACGCTCCGAGAAACTGGCGAATGCAGTTCGTGATTTTCAGTCGAGGCGGTGGGTTCGCTGGCGCACGCTGAGGGCAGCGCCGGCGCTTGCCACCGAATTGGAAGCCGCCTTGTTTCACGCCTTCCGGTCAGTGGACAGTGTACCGCGCACCGCCATGCAGCTTCACAATATCGCCACCCATCGACGCCATTCATAAACGTATGGATGGGCCGTCGGCGGGTGCGTGCGAAACGCGATCGGAAGCGGAGCGGGTTGCGCGACCGTTTCCAGGCTGTGCGTCGAAGGTGACTGATCACTTCCAGTTGTGCGGGACCGTCGCGCCACGACAACGTATCATGCGCGCGTCGTACTCAGCACATAATCGTGACATCTGGTTCCTAGACTAACAGCGGAACACGGGGGTACGGGAATGGAAAATGTCGTAACAGCCGTCGAACCTGAACACGAATCGCAACTTGCGGCCGAGAGTCCTGGGGAGCCTTCAGAGGGTCCTCTCAGCCAAGTCACCGTCCTGGATCTAAGTGGATACATCGCGGGGCCGTATGGGTGTGCGCTACTGGGCGACCTGGGGGCAGAGGTCATCAAGATTGAACCACCGGGAGGCGACACCTTTCGCAAGTATCCATCCACGCTCGAAAGCGAATCGCGTGCTTTTCTCGGTGTAAACAGGAACAAGCTTGGCGTGGTGCTCGACCTGAAAAATCCGGAAGGTCAGGCTATCTTTTACAAGATGGTCAAATCCGCGGATGTCCTCGTGCACAACTTTCGGCCGAGCGTGGCACCGCGGCTTGGCATTGGTTACGACCATCTCAAGACCATCAATCCGCGCTTGATCTATTGCAACGTCACCGGCTACGGTGATACGGGCCCGCTCAAGGAGAAAGCAGGCTATGACCAGGTTCTGCAGGCAATGACCGGCATGTGCTGTTTTCAAGGCACCGCGGCTGCGCCCGAAATCGTGTATGGGTCCGTGGTCGACTACTACGCTGCATCAATGGTCGCCTACGGCGTCGTAGCAGCGCTCCTTCACCGCGAACGGGAAGGCGAGGGGCAGTATGTCGGCGTGTCGCTGCTGCGCAGCGCACTTGCAATGCAATCCACGCGATTTATCTGGGCCGAAGGCGAAGGGCGCGACGTCGGGAGGGATATGCGCTCTGGCGGCGTCACCGGTCTGCATCCGACTAAGGACGGATTTATCTACCTGTCTGCGAACACGCCCCATTTCTGGTCTAGCTTATGCGAACTGGCCGGGTTATCCGAATTGGGCGCCGATCGGCGATACGATACCGTACGCAAGCGTGCCGAACTGGCGGAGGAAATCGTACCCAAGTTGCGCGCCGCACTGACTACCCGAACCGCATTGGAATGGGAACGTATTTTCGGCGATCGCGTTCCATGCTCCGCCGCCCGCGCCATCGAAGACATGTTCAGCCACCCGCAGGTGCTTGCAGAGAATCTGGTGGCTGACTTTGATCATCCTGTGGTGGGTCGCTACCGCGGATTCTCCAAGGCCGTCACACTCAGCCGCACGCCCGGTCCGGAACCGTTTGCCGCTCCGACATTCGGCCAGCACTCCGACGCAGTGCTGAAAAAGATGGGATATGCGAGCGAGGACATTGTCGGCCTGCGACGCCGCGGAGCCGTCGGACCGATGGACGACACGCATCCGCGTGACGTAGATGCTTAAACGGCGGTTCGCGCCCACCTTACTGTGCAAGCAAAACGTCAGTGGTATGGAGTTCTATCAGGTGTGCGATACCCGGCACAGCGGCGCTTACAGATTGCTGCACAGCAACTCGGCCTCGCCGATCGGCCGCTCGCGTCGGTTGCCGAGTCCGAGCATGGGGCCAAAACGGCCGGGGGGTTGCCTTTTGTTCATCAATTGATACTCTTGCGTAAAAATAGAATACTGTAGCGTTTTTCGGTCTTGCAGTTTCATTGCCGGGAACGGGCGTGCTTGCCCGCACCGGCAGCCAACCTTCAGGAGGATCTTCATGCGTCCAAACCTTACCCGCCGTTCACTGCTTGCCGCCGGTGCATCACCGCTCGCCCTCCGGGCATTGCCGGAAGTCCATGCCCAGGCGAAGACGAAGTTGCGATTCAGCTCGGCCTTCAAGCGCGCCGGTGACGCTCGCGAAACCCCGGATGCCTGGCAATCACGGCTTCGCGATGACTCCCCTATCACCCCGGCTTCCCGCCGGCCCGCGCAAGTCATGACCGCTACGCCACCCCCCGACGGCGCTTCGACGCGTTGGATTTACGATCCTTTGTTTTGTACAATGAAACGCAAACCCGCTTCGGGCAATCGCCCGGGCCATTCCCATCGGAAAGGAAGGACCCTCGTGGCATCGATACTCTTCAAGCTGGCTGGCGGTCTCGCGCTGCTCGTCGGCGCCGCGCTCGTCCATGCCCAAGACATCCAGGAGCGGACGATCCGCTTCGGGCACCTCAACAACACCGACCATCCGACCAGCTGGGGCGTCAAGAAGTTTGCCGAGCTCGTGGCGGCCAAGAGCGGCGGCAAGATCACGGTCAAGGAATACCCCAGCAGCCAGCTGGGCAACGAACTGCAGCAGCAATCGGCGCTGCAAGGCGGCGTGCAGGAGATGCTCGTGGCGTCGACCACGTCGCTGACCGGCATCGTCAAGGAATTCGGGCTCTTCGACTTCCCATTCCTGTTCAGCAACGCCAAGCAGGCCGATGCGATGGTCGACGGCCCGCTGGGCAAGATGCTCAGCGCCAAGCTGGCGGACAAGGGCGTGCTCGTGCTGGGCTTCTTCGACCTGGGCTTCCGCAACGTCACCAACAGCAAGCGGCCCATCACCAAGGGTGAAGACCTGGATGGACTGAAGCTCCGCGTGATTCCGAATCCGGTGTTCCTGGAAACCTTCAAGACCTTCAAGGCCAACCCGCTGCCGATGCCCTTTGCCGAGCTGTACAACGCGCTCGAAAGCAAGGCTGTGGACGGCCAGGAAAACCCGTATTCGGTGATCCTGTCGAGCAAGTTCTACGAGGTGCAGAAGTACGTCAGCGGCACCAACCACGTGTACGCGACCAACCCCGTCCAGATCAGCAAGCGCTTCTGGGACAAGCTGTCGCCGGCGGAGCACAAAATACTGCAGGACGCCGCCATCGAAGCCCAGAACTACCAGCGCACGGCCAGCCGCGAGGCCGCCGGCAAGGCACTGACCGAACTCCAGGCCAAGGGCATGGTGTACAACGATGTGGCACCCGCCGAGGCGGCCCGCATGCGCGCCGCAGTCAAGCCGATCTACGACAAGTTCGCCGCTTCGTACGACCCGGAGGTGGTGACCCTGTTCAAGAGCGAGCTGGAACGCGCCTCCAAGTTGTAATCTTCGGAAGTTTGAGACCCGGGCTCCGACTTCGAGAGTTCTAATTTCGACGTCGGAGCCGGGTGGTCGGTTTGAAGGCCCCGCGGCACCGTTGCGGGCCCTGTCGCGTCAAGGCGTCGCGTCGAGGAGATTGGTGTGGTGCGGGTTATCGATTCTTTCTGCCGAGCGGTCACCGCCCTGATGGCCGTGGCGCTCATGATCATGGTGGTGCTGGTCTTCGGCAACGTCGTGCTGCGCTATGGCTTCAATTCGTCGATCACGGTGTCCGAGGAGGTCTCGCGCTGGCTGTTCGTGTGGATCACGTTCATGGGCGCCGTGATCGCGCTGCGCGAGCACACCCACTTGGGCACCGACGTCCTGGTGTCGCGGCTGCCGCCCCTCGGCAAGAAGATCTGCTTCGTGCTGGCCCATCTGACCATGCTGTACATCTGCTACCTGGTGTTCAAGGGCAGCCTGGAACAGACCCGAATCAACATGGACGTGCTGGCGCCTTCCACCCAGTTGCCGATGGCGGTGGTGCATGCCGCAGGCGTGGCGTTTTCAGTGACTGCGTCGGTGATGCTGCTGCTGGACCTGTGGCTGCTGCTTAGCGGCCAAGTCAAGGACGAAGAGCTGGTGACGATCCAGGAATCCGAAGATCTGACCGCACTGAATCAGAAGCAAGTCGACGCCACCAAACAACCCTGAGCCGAGCGACTCGCCATGACACTCACCATCTTCCTCGGTTCCCTGCTGCTCGCGATGGCGATCGGCATTCCGATCTCGATCTCGCTGCTGGCCTGCGGTGTGGCGCTGATGTGGCATCTCGACATGTTCGACGCCCAAATCCTGGCGCAGAACCTGCTGGGCGGTGCCGACAACTACCCGCTGCTGGCCGTGCCTTTCTTCCTGCTGGCCGGCGAGATCATGAACGAGGGCGGGCTGTCCAAGCGCATCGTCGAATTCGCAATGGCGCTGGTCGGCCACATCCGCGGCGGCCTGGGCTACGTGACCATCGTGGCCTCGATCCTGCTGTCTGCACTGTCGGGCAGCGCGGTGGCCGACGCCGCAGCGCTGACCGCGATGCTGCTGCCGATGATGGTGGCCGCCGGTCATGCGCCGCATCGTGCTGCCGGGCTGATTGCCGGAGCCGGCGTGATCGCGCCGGTGCTGCCGCCGTCGATCGGCCTGATCATCTTCGGCATCACGGCCAACGTGTCGATTTCCAAGCTGTTCATGGCCGGCATCGTGCCCGGCCTGCTGATGGGCCTCTCGCTGGTGATAACCTGGGCCATTGTCGCCCGCCATGAAGGCGTCGTGCCGCCGGCGCGCAGGCCACTGGGCGAACTGCTTGTCACGTTGCGGCGCTGCAGCTGGGCCCTGATGCTGCCGGTGATCATCCTGGTCGGCCTGCGCATGGGCGTGTTCACGCCGACCGAAGCCGGCGTGGTGGCGGCGGTCTATGCACTATTCGTCGCCACAGTCATCTACCGCGACATGAAGCTGTCGCAGCTGTATGGCATCTTCAAGCAAGCGGCCAAGACCACCGCGATAGTGATGTTCCTGGTCGCGGCGGCCATGGTCTCGGCGTGGCTCATCACCGTGGCCGACCTGCCCGGCAAGGTGGTTGGCATGCTCGAACCGTTCCTGGGCAGCCCCATCATGCTGATGGTGATGATCATGGTGCTGGTGATGATCGTGGGCACGGCGATGGACATGACGCCGACGATCCTGATCCTGACCCCGGTGCTGATGCCGGTGGTGCTGGCGGCCGGCATCGACCCGGTCTACTTTGGGGTCATGTTCATCATGAACAACGCCATCGGCCTCGTCACGCCGCCGGTGGGGGTGGTGCTGAACGTGGTGGCGGGGGTCGGGCGAATATCGATGGACACGGTGACCAAGGGTGTCATGCCCTTCATGACTGCCCAGTTCATCATCATGTTCCTGATGGTCTTCTTCCCCTGGCTGGTCACCGTGCCGGCGAAGCTGCTGTTCCACGGCGTCCCCTGACGGCCTGCCCTCACGCAACCAACCGGTTGCTTTTCCGGCGCACAGGCCGACAATCCGACGACGATCGGCCATGATGTTCACTACTCGATGGTCGTCGTGATCGCGATGAGCATCGGCTTGTTCGCACCACCGTTCGGTATTGGGTTTTACGCGGCTTGTGCAATCGGCCGCGTTGCGCCGGAGCTGGCCGTGGCCCATGTATGGCGGTATCTCGGCGCACTGACGCTTGCGCTGCTTTTGATCGCGGCAGTACCCTGGTTTTCAACCGTGTTGGTGAAGTGAATCCGGATCTGTAAGACCGGTACATCCTCCGGGTGGCGCTATTATGTGCCACTTCAGGGTGTCCTTTCGTTGCTCGAAGCTCGAACCCCGCGGGAGCACCCGCTATGACGCTTCTCGGCGAAGCTGCAATGGTGTTGTGGTACGACATCACTCCCGATGCAATCGCCGAGCATGACGATTGGCATACCCACGAGCATCTTCCTGAAAGGGTTTCAATTCCGGGATTCGTGCGTGCCCTTAGATGGGTAGCTCAATCGGGAAATCCGAGATATTTCGTGATGTATGAAGTTCGGGACATCGGCATTCTGTCGTCACCACCCTATCTCGAGCGGCTTAACAATCCAACTCCCTGGACCGCAAAAATGATGCCCAGCTTCCGCGGCATGACCCGAGGTTTTTGCGATATCAGGTCCAGCTTTGGATTTGGCGTCGGCGAAATGCTTTTTTGTGTTCGACTCGAGCCCGCGCCGGGCAAGCAAGTCATGTTGCACGATTGGTTGACGGAGAGCGCCTTACCTGCCGTCTCAATGAAGCCGGGGCTGGCTAGCGCATACCTTCTCGAATCCACGGTAACTCCCCCAATGACCGCGGAGCAACAAATCCGCGGCCCGGACGCTAGGGTCACCTGGGTGCTTTTGGTGACCGGCTATAGTTCGGACAGCGTGCTGTCTGTGTCGCGCAACGAGTTGCGCCAAGGGGTTTTCGAAGAGCACGGCGCATCGCGAAACCTGAATGCGGGGGTGTATCGACTTCAGTTCTTGCTGACGAACAAGGAAGTACCCCCAGCGCTAAGTGCGGCCTCATAACGCGCTCGATGGCGCCGCGCGTAGAGAGCGGCTGTCCGAGTCGCTATGGGTTGGCGGTAGGGAGTACACGGCTGCCACTATTCGCTCCCAACTACGACATCCTCGGCAACCCGAAGAGAGGGTCAGATGCTGGCAATGAATTTCCCTCAAAACATTCGTCAGCCGGGACGCAAATGGATGAAGTGCAGAAGGCGGGCTCGCCAGTAGCCTAGGGCACATTAGGCTGAAGAAATCCTGCGAAGGAAGCCGCTATGCCGCACATCACGATTGATTACACCGCGAACTTGAGCAGCATGCTGGACATCGACGCAATGGTCGCGGCCCTGCATGACGCTGCGGATTATTGGATCGCAATCGCTGCGACACTCCAGACGTTAGAGCGCTGCCGGATTCACCGCGCTCAAACTGTTCCCGGCCCAGCAAGCGGGCGGCATGGGCATGCTGAAGGCCTTGGCCGGCCCGTTCCCGGACGTGATGTTCTGCCCTACCGGTGGCGTCACTGCCGCATCGGCAGCGGATTTTCTCGCTCTACCAAACGTCGGCTGCGTCGGTGGTTCGTGGCTGACACCGACAGACGCAGTCGTGGCGGGCGATTGGATAAGAATCGCCGCTCTGGCACGTGATGCCGCGGGCTTGCCGCCGCCTGCCCGCTGATGTGGACGCTCATCATCGAGATCCGACCATGAAGAAAATCGTCCTATTGCGCCACGGCCAATCCACATGGAACCAGGAAAACCGATTCACCGGCTGGACCGATGTTGAGCTTACCGAAAAGGGGCTGGCCGAGGCCAAGGCGGCGAGTGCGCTATTGATGGGCGAAGGCTACGAGTTCGATATAGCCTTCACCTCGGTACTCAAGCGCGCAATCAAGACGCTGTGGGTGGTGCTCGAGGAGATGGACCGCATGTGGATTCCGGTGGTTCACTCGTGGCGTCTGAACGAGCGCCACTACGGCGCGTTGCAGGGCCTCAACAAGGCGGAGACGGCGGCAAAGTTTGGCGACGCGCAAGTAAAGATCTGGCGCCGCGCATACGAAACGCCGCCGCCTCCGCTGGAGGACGGCGACCCGCGTCTGGAAATCAGCGATCCGCGCTACGCGGAGCTCGAGCGGGGCGCGTTTCCCCGGACCGAGTGTCTGAAAGATACGGTGACGCGTTTTTTGCCGTTCTGGCACGCAAGTATTGCGCCAGCAGTGCGGTCGGGAAAGCATGTGGTCATCGTGGCCCACGGCAATAGTCTGCGGGCGCTCGTCAAATATCTCGACGGCGTGTCCGACACCGACATCGTCGAACTCAACATTCCCACCGGCCAGCCGTTGGTCTATGAATTGGACAATGATCTCAAGCCGATCAGGCACTACTATCTTGGCGACGAAGAGGCGATCAAAGCTGCAACGCAAGCGGTGGCGAATCAAGGGACGGCGATGCGATAGCCAGTCCCGGTCAATCTCGGGAGACACTCCTGCTACTAGTCTTCCGGGATGCGCTGAACACGGATATTAGGCGACGGCGATGGAAACTTCCGTGCGTGAGACGTCGGAGAGCGGCTGTTATGGTCCACTTGTCCAAACGAACAGAGATGTGTCGTGACTACATTCACGAAGTTCGTGCTCTACACCGATCGTGATGGCCCGAAGGCGAATGCGATTTGTGAACGGGTGATCGGCACGATTCGTCGGGAGTGCCTGGATTGGTTGATCCCGATATCGGAGTCGCATTTGCGCTCAATTCTGAAATCCTGGGTAGAACATTACAATCGCGGCAGACCGCACAGCACCCTGGGTCCTGGAGTCCCGGAGCCGCCGGGCGCATTGGCTATGGTTCAGAAAGTGAAATCGCGCCATCGACTGGGGGAGGGTGTCGCTGTGCTCGCGAAGTCGGTACTGGGTGAACTGCATCATGAGTATTCGCTGGCGCCAAGCGTCGGCTAACCGATGACGCGAATATCGGCCGAGTTTGACACGATACGAATAATTGCAGAGCACAGGGAGGCTGCGGACGGAATATCCGCGATCACGCTTTCACTTTGTGACGGCCGTTGCGTTATCAAGCGGATTGCTGAAGTACGCGATCTCGGTTGCGTGACAACGCAGGCCATGGCCCGTGAGTAGTTGGAGGCATCGACTCCGGCAGAAAGCCGCACTCATCTGTATCGTGCGGCAGGATACAGACAGTACCGGCATCGACATGTATTCTATATATCAACGTGAACGAGAGCCAAGAGTAACAACTCCGACCCGGCTTCATCAGAGCAGGTGAAGTTTGCAGATCGACGTTCTAATCAATTGCAGTCTTAAGGATTTGATCCCGTCAGGAGGTTAATTGTGAAATGGGCGGTTATGTATCTCTTTGGTTTCGTTGTCCTCATTGGCGGCGTTCTGGCCGCGCTCTGGAAATTGGGTATTCTAGATAGCATCGGCACAACGTGGACAGTGATCGGAGTCGTGATTGCCATCGGCCTTGGCATCATGATTGCAGTCTCCCATAGCGGCAGCAAAGAAAACATCGAAATCGACCGGAAGTGATCGACTGTGGTCCGCAATAATTCGCGCCGCAGCTGCTTCAATGTCCAAAGAACGTAGCCGCCGGCTGACTCTGGCATGATGATCGCATGCTGTAGCTGGTGCGAGCGGTCGTCGGAGTATTCAGGGACGTCCTGAGGCTGGTCGTCTCGTTCTTGCGCTCGTCCAGACGCTCCGCGCTGAAAATCTGGTTCTTCGCGCTGGGTACACTGCATCAGGAATACGCGATGGCGCCACGCCCCTGCCTGATCGAGGATTGGGATGTCAGCCGAATTCGTCCCGGCGCGAATAATTGCGAGATTCGCACGCCGCAAAGTGAGCACTTCTAGTGCGCAAGCGCACCGAACAGGTGCCGGAACTAGCCGCCGTTATCTTCTACCTTCAAATCTGCAGCGTCGAGATAGCGCGGAATCAAAGGCTTGTAGCAGTGCACGCCCAATGGCATGAATGATGCAGCATGTAACGAACGATACAAGGGGCATGTCGTCAATGCGTGTGAACACGTACGCACAGGGTTTGCCTGTGTCTCTTTCCTCCTCCTAAGAGATACAGCCTCAGCCCCCGGAGAACGTGCGGGAGACTTTCTTGTGTGCGCCAAACACCGAACTTCCGCTTTGGCGCGACTTGCTGCACTCGCTCGTGACAATCATCGGGCTAGTGTATGAAGTCAGGTGCACATCGATGCGGGCGCCAACAAGACGGGAGGTGGACCAAGGCAGCCGGCTTAGGAGGATTCGTACGTTCGGCGCGATGCGCAGGAGCGTGTGATGCATGGTAATCATTGCCCAAAATGTGGCAGTAGCGACGTAGTACCGCGGACGGTCAACGACCGCCTCAGGGCCGCCGACTCGCGTGGCCAGACCTTCGAGGTAGCGCTGCAGTTGCCGGTGTGGAGTTGCACGGCCTGCAAACTTTGCTGGCAAGGTCAGGAAGCCGTAGCCGCGAAGGAAGCCGCTTACCAGAATGCTCTCATCAAGCGCTCACCGAGCCAGACCGCCGCGTAACCTGACCACGCTTATAGCGAGTCCACGATGTTCGGCGAGCAAGCGACGGCATCGAGGTCTACATCGATGCGTCCGACGGTTGGCGACGGAAGCCGCAGAGCGTCGCACAGTTGATGCGGCTCGAGCTCTAGCCGGACGGTCGAGCCAACGGGCCCGCGCCGCCGACTGCCGCAACATGCGTCGCGCAGCGTCGCGCGTTTCCCCGATGGAGCCCGGTGGCAACGACCGGTCCCAAGACCGCGCTCGTCGACTGATCGCTGGGCGTCGGCGCTGAGCCCGATCTCGACCGAACCCTGTAAGGCCGCGCAGCCTTCACCGTCTTCGGCGACTCTGCAAAAAGTCTACGCCCGAAAGTCCGAGAGGGTCGAAGTAAGATTGTCGGGCTATTCGGACCGAGATCGGCGGTGGCCAGATACTCTGGCTCGCTTCGTTGACACAGCTCAAGGATCGTTTCAACAAAGCCCTCCTGCCGGGCGACCAGCTCCTTTCCAATCGCAGCCTTTAGCGCCGGATCGTTCACCAACTGGATTTTTGATTCCTCAGCCCGGCGCTGTGTCTCTCGCGCTGCTTCTCGATGTGGATCGCTGCTCGATTCTTGCCTGCCATGGCACGGGAATAGCTTCTCGTCCGTATGCCCCACCAAAACAGCCGCTTTACAGTGTGGCATTCCTACATTATGACGCCCAGGGGCGGTATCGGGTGCCGTCCAGCGTCAGGCAAGGGCTATCTCATTCACGCCATTCAATGGGGGACTATGTTGATTCGACGACTCTTAGTGTCAATTGCCATCTCCGTTATTGCATCTAACGCCTACGCATCAATGAACCTGAAAAAATGCGAGGGAATTTCAACATCAGAAGGCTTTAAGTGATAGGAACATACTGCGTTGATTTTGCTTGCAGCTATGTCACAACGAGAATGTTCGACTCTTATTGCCCTTACACAATTGACTAAGTAACGTGGACTGGTCTAGCAGGCACGTCGCACGCTCGCCTTCGCATGGTTTCCAAGAGGTATCGTTGCTTCCTTCACAAACAACCCGACAAGAGTGAGAACATGAACCAGTCGTGCCGCATCAAGACGCTTACCGCCGACAGTCGCCTGCGGGGGCGTGCGATAGCAGCGAAGCGCTTCAGGAATCGACGTCACTACGACACGTGGATGACATTCGTCGAGCGCCGAAGGGGCAGGGCGTGGATGTACGGCGAGATCATTGTCTGCGTCGCGCTGATTGTATTGCTCATCAAACTGTTGCGATAAACGCGGCCGGGTCGTCGAGAAGTTCGATCACCTCAGCCCTTTGCGGCCCTGAGCAATACGAGCACTGCACCTGTTCCGCCGGCCACCGGCGGTGCGTCACAGTAGGCGAGCACATCGTCGCGTTGTGGCCACGTTGCCAGCAGCCAGTTGATCTCGGCAGCGCTGGCAGTGTTGGAACCAGAAATTTGCGCCCAACGCGAACAGCGCACCGGCGAAGGTGCCGATGAGGGCCTTACGACATCAAGCCAAAAGGGGCGTCATTGATGTCGCGGCCTCGCTCGCTTCGGTCAGCTCGCGCGGCAGATTCTTGTAATAAAGTTTCTTCTTTGCCTGGGGTCCCAACGTCGCGGCGATATCTTTCGGGAATGCCGTCGGCGATGTTCGGTGCCCGGTGAAAAGGCGGAACGCCTCGATGTTGAATATGAAACTCGGTGAGTGTTCGGTCCATAGCTGCGCTACCTGCGGCGCCGGCATTCGCGTAGGAGCTGCTATCGACTTCGACGAGCGGGAACTGCAAAGCGTAATAGCCTAGCCGATCCTCTGGAGAGTTGCATTTCCGCGGGTAAAATCGGCGTGAAGCGATCAGGTTCTTATCGGTCCACGAGACGGTGCTGACAAGGATGCGGTTCATTCCCGGAAGGAGAGCGTCGGTAGTGTCAACACCGCAATACTCATTAGCAGAAGGGCAGCGGCGGCATTGAATTTGTCACCGAACCTGTGGAATTGTCACCAAAATTGGTGAGTGCTATCGTGGAGAAGACCGGTTGATGGTGCTGTTGAGTGGAGTCGAACCACCGATCTACTGATTACGAATCGGTTGCCCGCGAGTCTTGGCCCCGCCGCAGGTGCTGGGTTACCGAATTCGCAGGCGTCTCTTACCCTGAGCGTTAACGAAGTTGAGCATCTTGACGTCGGTCACGTCAAACCGATCCGTCATCTCGCGGATCTTGTCGTGCGAGTGCTACGTCGCTTACTTGCCAAAATCGCTGCGAGGGACTGATTAATGGCCGATGCGTCACCCCCCAATGAACTGGTCGCGCGCGCGGCAGCACGCAAGAGCAGTACACGAGCATTCGCTATAAAAGTCTCGTCGATACGTGAACGCGGGCCCGTCAAGGACATTGCCCCCATGACCTGGCCAGTTCCGAAGAAGGGGACTGAAATCCCGGCCGTCTCGGCGTCCAGCTCTCCAACTGAGGTATAGCAGTGTTCCGCGCGGATTGTCTCATAGGGTTCACCTTTGGCACCGCTGAAGGCGAGAAGAATGCGTCCTCCAGAGCCGCGCTCGAGCGGTAGAACGTCCCCTTCGCGTACGTTATCGCGTACGGCGTGCTTAGAATCAACCCGGTGAAGGCAGACGCGGACATCTCCATTGCGGAGGTAGATCGACATGCTCTCACCTGTCTGGTCGACAAGCTCGCGCATGAGCGGCAGCAGAAGGTCCCCTAGCCTAACGCTGTGCTGATATAGAGCAGCGAGAATCAGAGGTGCGGGCCCAATTTGGTATGACCCGTCCTCAAGGCGTTGCAGGTAACTACGGCGTAACAACGATTGCGCGATTCGCAGGACGGTGCTCTTATAGAGATTGCAGCGCTGCGAAATTTCGCACAGGGGGAGGGCCGTGTCGCCCGGTCGGAATGCGTCCAATATCGCTAGAGCCCTATCTACCGCGCCTACGCCACCGCTTCCTGTCCGTGTTCGGTCGCGATTGGCGCTGGTCTCTCGTTGCGAAACTCGACTCGAAATCTGCCGTTGCGTGATAGCGCTCTTGAGAGGCAATCGTTTTTGGGGGGTTACTCTTGGCCTGGCGTCTGTCTTCATCGACGGGCTATCCATCTTGATCCATTCGAAGGCGTAGTCCTGGAAGGGGCTGCCTCATCTCGGAATTGATCAAATCGCTCCGATCGAAGAGCTTGTTATATTGCTGTGGACACAATCTGAACGTCATTCCTCGCGTCGAGAACTCGATTCGGCTTGCGGTCCATTGAGTTTCCACTTTGTTGCCGACACGCGGCTAACCATGTTGCCCGCAAGGGGAACAAGGTAATCAGTCCGCGCCAGTAACACCAATCGTATTTTGTGATGCCTTTCATCAGCTTCACGAATTGAGGATCTACCTGGCAGGCGTCGTCGCATTCGCGGACCGAAAGCGGGGCGAGGATGCGCTGCGCGAGAGCGAAGAGAAGTTCCGCCAGCTAACCGAAAACATCCAAGAGGTCCTCTGGATGACCACACCGGCCATGGAGGGGCTGCTTTACGCGAGTCCCGCTTATGAGAACATGGTCGAGCTGCAGGAGGCCGAACGTAAGGAACCTGCGCGGGAGCTGTACGACCGGATCGGCCAGAGTCTCACTGCTCTCAATATCAATCTCAGTATTATGGCGACCGCCCTACCGTTGCAGGCGAGCGATGAACTGCGAGCACACTAGGCCGACTCGGAAACGCCGATCGAATCCACCACGGCGGCGATCGGGACATTTTTTGTGAATTGCGCCCACCGATGCTCGATGACCACGGATTCGCTTCCACGTGCCTTGCGGTGACGACGAGATCGTCGACGCAAACTCGCTGTAGACGTCGGCGGCTCTTGGCGTGTTCCTATCCACAGCTTGCCGCGCGCGCTGGTGGCGAGTAGAGCGAGGGAGATCCGGCAGCGGCGAGCGGGCTATGGCTTTTGGCATTTTGCCTTCCTGGGCTCAACTCTCACGCACGCCAGTACGCGGCCCCAATCGCATCCTATGCTTCGGGTTCCACCATCATTCAACTCCGAATGCTTGAGCATGCATTGCCAAACTTGCTCTGCTTTTATCAATGGCACGGCAGCTTGGCGCGCCATCCATGAATTTTTGGCGAGCGCACGCGGCATGACTCAATGCTCATTGGACATTGACGATTACTGTTTGTGCATTGCAGCAACTCACCGTTATATTGCGTGTCATGACGAGTGACACAATCGTTGATCGGTCCCCTAGAGCATTGAAGACTGCGACACTGGGCGCTCGAGCCCGATTAGCGCGGTAATCATTGAGATCTTCGATATAACTATGTAATAAACCTTCACTTGCGGACGGCAAGGTACGGTGTGACCCAAGTCCGCGAACGAATCTAACCATGAATCGGGATGCGTTTCATCAACAGAGTCGATGCCATACTAATTAGATGGTGCAATGCACCAATATCGCCCATTTCTCGACTGCAAGAAGGCCTCAACGGCCTGAAATGGATCTTACTCACTTGCGTTCTTTCGTTGCCGTGGCGAAGTTCGGTCACCTGACACGGGCGTCGGAGACGCTGCATTTGAGCCAGTCCGCGGTTTCCAGTCACATCAAGACATTGGAAGAGCAGTTCGGCGTGACACTGTTCGAACGGTCGGCTTCCGGAATGGCACTGACCCCTTCCGGCAGGCAACTGCTTGCGGAGACGGAGCAAATCATCGGCGCCGTAGAGCACTTAAAGCATTCCGCACAGGACTTACGCGGCCAACCAACTGGAAATCTCAAACTCGGCACCGTTCTGGATCCAGCAGTGTTGCGCGTCGGAGCGTTGCTAGCGCGCTCCCTCCATCGGTATCCGCAGATCGAGCTCGATTTGTATCAGGTCATGTCAAGTGACGCGCTGGCGCGGGTGCGCAATGGTGGTCTGGATGCGAGTTTCTATTTCGGCGCTTTGCCGGAAGTCGATCTGTGCAGCGTCCCGCTGCGGGACATGGTTTACAGGGTGGTAATACCCGTGGTCTGGGCCGACGAGTTGCGCGAAGCTCCATGGGAAACGGTCGCCGAAAGACCTTGGATCGTGGCGCCTGCACCCAGCTCACACCGGCACCTCGTCATGGATTTGTTGCGCGACCGCACTCCCCAGCGGATCATCGAAGCTGACAACGAGTCGGTGATCAACAATCTGGTCGAATCGGGCGTTGGTGTGAGCCTTATTCGCGAAGAGATCGCCACCGAATCCACCAACTCCGGGCGCAGCGTGATCTGGCCGGGCTCATTGGTCACGACGCGATTGTGGCTCGTCTACTCGGCGGATCGCAAGAGCGACCCTTTGCTCGCGGCGCTTATGGACGTCTTGCGCGACGTCTGGACGGATACGCTGTAACGCGAGCCGCCGCTCGCCTAAGCCGGTGCGCAAGCGCCTCTACGCGGCTCGCTTCTTGCGTTGAGACAGGCGACACAATACGACTACCTCGGAACAAGGCCGCTGAAAACCAGGCCAGATGGTACGGATCGAATTTTTGCGTACCACAGGCGGCTTGACGAAGCGCGAGAGGTGGTTCGGCGGCTGCGGACCATCACGACCGTCGTGGTGCCGAGTGCCGCGAATTTGCGCAATCCCGAACACCGGGAGCTGTTTCTTTCAGGCCTGCGCTTGGCAGCCGGCGAGGCGAATTGAGGAGCGGCGCACTGAGTCCTTTGGCGTAGTGCGACGGTTAGTAGTCGTGCAGCTCTTGTGTATGAAACCCGAGTCCCGGGGGTGGATCTTCGCACTCAAAGCGTGGGGCTGACTGCGAACTGTTGGACGCGTCGTGCGTCAATGTCTGTTGGCCGACGATGCGTCGGCTGGGCCTTTGTGTCTCGAGAGGCCTTTGATCGCAATGATCATTTAGCGCTAGCGCTGTTGATAGTTCTTCGACAAGGTTCGGATCGCTCTGCTCGACGTAGTGCACCAAGTCGCACACCTGCGTCGGAGTAGTGCGCACGGCGTCCTCGAACGATACCGGGATCCCACGCGATCGGGCGTGTCGCACGTATTTGGCAAAAACACCGCCGCCGACCACCTTTAACGCCAGCGGTCCGACCGAAGCGAGCAGGCGGCCCAAGAGACGGGCGCGCAGCCCGATATCGAATTTTCCAAACCTGCTTGCCACGATCGCAGGCAACGAGAGCTTTTCCCTTGTGGCGACGCTGCCTCCAAGGGCCTGTGGCAACTGTCTTTCGCCTGGGCGCGATGATGCTGTGGATTGCTGAGAAATCTTCATCAAGAACTTCCTTGCAACGAGAAGGCATTCAACTGCTGAATCCTACACCGTAAAACCCGAATTCATCTCGAGCATATCGCGGAAAATTCGGAAATGGAAATGACGAATCTTCATATCCTAATGTTCGGCGTCACTCACCAAGGTCGAACAAAAACCGGATGCAATGGCCGCAGCAAGTCATACCAACGCTTTGCGTTAAGTCTCAGCGCGCGATCCGATTGTCGGTTCAGGTCTCCCTACGTGGATGCGTCCGAAGAGACGATGTCAGATCGGAGCGACTCAGATTTCATTCAACGGCCGAGTTCGCCACAACCGGTCGTAGCCCCTTGAGCTTCAAAGCAGCCCCTCAGGGCGAATATTCGGCAGACACGATGGGTAATATTGCATATTCGTGACGCGCCCTATGCCAGCAACCTGAACGCCACGCATAGCGATTGATGGTTCAAGTTGATGGGGCGGTGATAGTTTCGCACCGACATAGTGCCGCCGTACGTACGAAATAAAGATGTGTTGTTTCGAATGTCTGTAGCATTGCCGCGTTACCACAAAGAAGAGGCGCACGATCATGGCGATTACCGGACTTGTTTTACAGGGCGGCGGCGCGTTGGGTGCATTCGAACTCGGCGTCGTCGAATGCCTGCTGGACCACGGAATCAGACCCGACGTCGTGTCCGGCGTCTCGATCGGTGCGATCAACGCCACCGTGCTTTGCGGATGCCGTCATGGCGATCCGAAAAGCGCCCTTCACGAGCTTTGGGCAGACCTCACCACTTTCAGCTTCCCGCTGCAGTGGGCAGCGAACATGAACCAGAAGATGTCGATGTTCGGAAATCCGGGCATGTACCGCCCGCGCACGGACTATTTCAACATCATGGGGTGGACCAGTTTCTACGACACCGCGCCACTCGATCAGACGCTCGCGAGAAACGTGGACTTCAAGAAGCTCGGACCCGCGAATTTCAAGCTCAAGCCCAAGGATCAGGCGCCCAGGCTCATACTCACTGCAACGAATTTGCTCACCGGCAGGTTGGAACGGTTCGATAGCAGGGACATGCAGATCGAACCGGCGCACGTGCGCGCGAGCGGAAGCCTGCCGCCGAGCTTCCCCCCGACTGCAGCGCCGTCGCCGGACAACGGCGCGGAACAACTGTACTGGGATGGCGGTCTGTTCGACAACACGCCCTTGTCCAAGGTCATTGACGCCCTGCAGGATAGCAATGATTCGGACAAGACCATGTACGTCGTCAACCTGTTCCCAAATGCCGCCCCTCTGCCGGACAACATTCCGGCCGTGGTGATGCGGATGATGACGGTCGCGTTCAGCAACAAAGCAGAAAAGGATCTCAACCGCGCCCGGCAGACGACCGACCTGATTCTATTCACCAAGGAATTCGACAAACTGCTGGAGAAGCATAAGGAACTGAGGCCGCTCACCAAACATCCGGGTTACAAGACATTGAAACAATTCGCCGACCCCATCAATATCGTCGAACTCACCAACACCAACGTGAACGGGGCTTCCGATTTCTCGGCCTTGGGCATTGGCGAGCGGCGGCAAGCCGGGTACGAAGCAGCAACGGGCAAGATAGGGAAACCTCGGCTCGTAGCATGAAAGCGCGACCTGTTCTTGCCTCGCTGAGGTCATGCACATCAGCGACAGACGACTTCGATACGGTATGGCTCGTCGAAGGTGTATACGATGCTGCTTAGTCGGAACTGGTGAAGTATGGGTCTCGGCCACGACCTGCCATTCACGCGTAAACAAACTCACGTCGGGAATGACTGGAGTCAAGGCGAAGCAGACGTCGCTCGTCGTCGCAACCGCAGTGAAGCGAGCAATCTACAAAGCGGGCACTCGAAGATTGGTGACCGCGGCCACGTAGAAAGCTGATCGAACGGCCGCTGGTTCAGAAATCGAATTGGCGCTTTCGACCCTGTCCGGCCGTTGCGCCGGACAAGAACCGGACATTCAATCGCGATCATCTCAATGAGTTCCGTTACTGAATCACCTCGTCCGCGCGCAACAGGAGGGATGGTGGGATCGTTAATCCGAGTGCCTTTGCTGTCTTCAGGTTGATCACCAACTCGAACTTCGTTGGCTGCTCGATCGGCAGATCGCCGGGTTTAGCGCCTTTCAGAATCTTATCGACGAACCCCGCCGCCTGCCGCCAGATCTGGTTGATATTCGCACCATAGGAAATCAACCCACCCGCATCGACGTACTGCCGGAGTTCATACATGGCGGGGAGCCGGTTCCTCGCGGCCAGCTCTGCTACTCGCTGGGCTTGCGGGAAGAGAACCCCCGCGGCGAGCACAAGCACTGCATTCGCATGCCCATCGATCGCCATTTTGAAGGCCGCTTCAATTGCGCCATGCTCCCGAATCTCGACGGGCAGGATCTTCCACCCCCGCTCCTTCGCGATTATCTCTGCCCCGTTCCGACCTTGGATGCTGGGCCCGTTCCAGAAGACCGCAACGGGCGCCGGACCCGGGACGAGTTCCTTGAGGAGCTCGAGTCGCTTCGCAGTCGCTTCCGTCGACTGGAGGCTCAACCCCGTGATGTTCCCGCCAGGGTGCGCGAGGCTCTGCACGAATCCATCGGAAACGGGATCTCCCGATGCTGCCATCACGATGGGGATCGTCGTTGTCGCCTGCTTCAGCGCCGGCACGCTGGGGCCCCCGCCGGCGACGATAACGTCCACTTTGAGTCGAACGAGTTCCGCGGCCAGTGCAGGATAGCGATCCGGATTTCCCCCGGACCCACGCGGCTCGGTCACGTATTGCTCGCCATACACGTAGCCGAGGCCCTGCATGCCACCCAGCAGCGCCTTCACTGAAGGCGAGACAGGGTTCGGGCCGGTCATATCAGGGGTCGTGCCAAGGCCGAGAACTCCGATCCGATAGACTCTCCGCACAACCTGGGCGCGAATAGCGCTGCTCGAGGCCAAGACGCCTACGAGGAGACCGATGGCAAATGTGCGCCGACGCATGGGATTAGTCGTTACCCATCGAGGAAGCCGACCATACTACGCCGCGCCGCTCGCCAGCGTCGGAAGTCGGTGGCTAAGGGACAATACCTTGGCACCTGCGTAGCGTCCAACCTACATCGATCTGATTCAATCGTCCGTGCGGGCGACGCATTTGCCGTGCCCCAGTAAGCGGCTCGCCGCATCATCGCTATTGAATCCACCATTTCCGCCAAGATTCGACGAGTCGTATGCGCGCGAGTGGCGGGTTCGGAGCGGAAGTTCAACCGTCTCCTCCGGGCCGGTAGTTCGAATTCGTAACGGCGGCCGTTTGCTGGCGTTCGCGTTAGAAGCTAGCGGCCCTGGGTCGTACCCGTATCGCCACCCCAAAGGCTTCACACAGGGGCCTGCGACACGCCAATTTCGATCGCGATTGCTGCAACAACGACCAGCCGGTGTCGACAGATCGCACGTATCCCGGCACTTGACACGTCACACGCCGTATACGCGTAGAATAATTTACAGTGGATTATTCCTTCGATCGCTCGAAAAGAAGCGCATGGTTACACGTCGCAGAGTTTTCCTAGCACTTGGAGCCAGCGCGCTCGCGGCGCCATATGCATCTTTAGCGCAAGTGTATGGTGCAAAAATCCCGCACATCGACTATCTATCCCAAGGGTCGGAGGCAGACCGTGGCGTTTTTCTCGGCGCATTTAAGGAGGGGCTTCGGGAGTTTGGATGGATCGACGGCAAGAACGTAGTCATCGACGTACACTGGGCCCCCGCGTATGAGTTTCCCCAACTAGCCGCATCTTTGGTCAAGCGCGACCCGGCCGCGATCGTGGGGACCTGCATCCCGTCGACGCGCGCAGCAAAAAACGCTACGACTACCATTCCGGTGGTCATGTCAGTGAACGGCGACCCAGTGGAATCCGGGCTCGTGGCAAGCCTCGCGCGACCTGGCGCAAACGTTACCGGCACGTCAACGCTGTTCGAAGAATTGATTCCTAAGTGGCTCGAAATCATTACCACGACAATTCCCAACATCCGGACTGCCGCCGTGATGGCAAACCCGGAAAGTGTTGGCGATGAATATTGGTGGGCGCAGGCTCAGCAGGCGGCAGAGCGCATTCGTGTGAATGTTGTACGCACGGAACCGCACACTCCAGCGGGCTTTGACCGGGAATTTGGGAGCATGAAGAAGCAGCGTGTCGACGCGTTTATCTTGATGGTCGATGCATATTTTCTGAACGAGATGCAACGCATCGTGGCGCTAGCGAACGAATACAAACTCCCTGGAATATACGGCTTTCGCGAGTACGTGGATGCAGGTGGCCTGATCAGCTATGGTCTGAGTTACCGCGACTACTACAAAGGCGTCGCACGCTACGTCGACAAAGTGCTTCGAGGAACCAAGCCCGCCGACCTTCCGGTGGAGCAACCCGCGAAGATCGAGCTGGTAATTAATCTAAGGAGCGCGAAAGCCGTAGGCCTCACGATCCCCGCCTCGGTGCTGGCGCGAGCGGACGACGTGATTCAGTAAACAAAGACGATTGCGGCGATTAACATGCGCGCGAGACAAACGCATCGCCGCGCGGCGCTGTCGTTCCGTATATGTCTCAGTCCGGCCGATTCTGTTGAAAAACTCCCTTGAATGCGAGCGTTTGGCGGCTATGCTGAAGGCAACACGTTCGAGCGGGAGAAGCGAGGATGATGGGACAACGGTCTGG
>WNGI01000938.1_pt1 | contig 23261 bp, 27 predicted proteins | sample 5400621 | NCBI WGS metagenome assembly WNGI01 (sample SAMN13153374, study PRJNA577476) | soil metagenome | isolation source: 20 cm soil or saprolite under Garry oak tree replicate 1 | place: USA:California | collected 2016-06-15 | reverse complement strand
CCTAGCCCCCTCTCCACGTTGTGGAGAGGGGGAACTCGTCAGCAGGTCAGGAGGTGAGGTCATTTCCTCACCCCTAGCCCCCTCTCCACGTTGTGGAGAGGAGGAACTTGTCAGCAGGTCAGGGGGTGAGGTCATTTCCTCGTCCGGTCGCTCAAGTCACCCCAATGGAGCTTCTTCCGGAGCCGCTTGAAGAAGCTTTCGGGGCCGAGGCGGATCAGATGGATCGGTCGCGCGGCGCGGCGCACCTCGAGTCGCTCGCCAGGCTGAATCGGCGTGCCCACCTGGCCGTCGAACGAGACGAGCACCTCATCACTCCAGGGCGGGATCGGCTGGATCGTCACGACCGCGTTTGCCGCCAGAACGAGCGGCCGGACGGCGAGGGTGTGAGGGCAGATCGCCGTCACGACGATGGCATCGACGGTCGGCACGACGATCGGTCCGCCGGCCGACATCGAGTACGCCGTCGAGCCGGTGGGCGTGCTGACGATGATCCCGTCCGCCGAGTAGTGCGCGACCTCATCGCCGTCGACCGCGACCTTGAGGCGGACCACCCGGGCGACGCCGCCCTTGTGCACCACGACGTCGTTGAGGACGAGCGGCTCGACTCGACCAGCCTTGGATCCCTTGCCGCTGATTGCCGATTGCAGCGCGAGCCGCGACTCGGTCGTGTACGCCTGCCGCACGATGGCGTCGAGCGCGAAATCGAGCGTGTCGGGTGCCGCCGTCGTCAGAAAGCCGACGCGGCCGAGATTGAGACCGAGGATGGGCGTGTCGGCGCCGTTGAGAAGGCGCGCGCCACGAAGCAGCGTGCCGTCCCCACCGAGCGTGATGAGGCACTCCAGATCGGCCAAGGCTTCGCTGAGCGGCGGCGGTGTAGTCCCGTCGCCCGCCGGCCAGAGGGACTGGATGCGCTCCTCGGTATACAGTTTGAGCCCGACGCTCGATGCCTTCTGTTGAAGCGTCGCGAGGAAAGCGCCGAGGTCCGGATAGTTGGGGTTGCCGACGACCCCGACGTTCATCGCGTGGTGAGCGACTCTTCGGCGGCGAGGGCGCGGATGCGGGCGGCGATTCCCTCGCCCGTCAGGCCGACGTCGGCGAGCTGCTGCGCGCGCGGCGCGTGTTCGTAGGTGCGGTCGGGAACGCCAAGGGCCACGACGCGGCAATCGGGCGCGGTCGTCTGGACCAGCGCCGCCAGCGCCGCGCCAAAGCCGTTGACCACCGTCCCGTCCTCGACCGTCACCAGCAGCTTGTGATCGCGGGCCAGGGCGTCGAGCATCTCGCGGTCCATCGGCTTGATGAAGCGGGCATTGACCACCGTGGGAGCCAGGCCGTCGGCGGCCAGCGCATCGGCGGCATCGAGGGCCGGCTTACACATCACCCCGGCGGCGACGATCGCGCAGTCCTTTCCTTTTCGGAGCAGCTCCCACGTCCCGTAGGGAATGGTCGGAACTTCGGCGGCAGGGGGTGCCTCCGTCGGAGCCTTGTCGCGGGGATAGCGGATCGAGAACGGTCCGTCCTCGTGCGCGAGCGCGCAGCGCAGGAGCCCGATCATTTCGGCAGCGTCCTTCGGCGCGGTCACGGTCATGTGCGGCACGGCGAGCATGTACGCGATGTCGTATAGCCCCATGTGCGTCTGGCCGTCCTCGCCCACCATGCCCGCGCGGTCCATGCAGAAAATGACCGGGAGTTTTTGGATCGCGACGTCATGAATGATCGAGTCGTAGGCGCGCTGCAGGAACGTCGAATAGATCGCGACGATGGGCCGCACGCCCTGCGTCGCCAGGCCCGCCGCGAACGTCGTCGCATGGGCCTCGGCGATCCCCACGTCGAAGAAGCGATCCGGCCACTTCTTCTGGAAAATGTTGGTGCCCGTCCCCGATGGCATCGCCGCGGTGATCGTCACGAAGTTCGCGTCCTCGGCGGCGAGCTGAGTGAGCGCTTCGCCGAACACCTTGGTCCACAGCGGCGGACCGGGATTGACGGGCCTGAGCTTGCCGGTGACGGGATCGTAGGGCGCGCGGGCGTGGTACTTCTCGAGATCGGGCTCGGGCAGCGGAAAACCCTTACCCTTCTCCGTGATGACATGGACGACGCGCGGACCCTCGAGCGTCTTCACGATATCGAACGTGTGCAGCATCGCGGCGATGTTGTGGCCGTCGATCGGACCGAAGTAGCGAAAGCCCAGCTCCTCGAACAGCATCCCCGGCGACCAGAGATTCTTGATGCTCTCCTCAACGTTCTTCGCGAAGTCGACGAGCTTCTTGCCGCCGATGAGGTGCGAGGCGCGTTCGATGACGTGTTTGACGCGCTCGCGCATGCGTACCCCGATGGGGCTCGCGATGATGGAGCCGAAGTACTTGCTGATCGCCCCGACGTTCGGCGCGATGGACATCCCATTGTCGTTCAACACCACGATGATGTCGCGTCCCGAGTCGCCGGCGTTGTTGAGCGCCTCGTAGGGCAGCCCGCAGGTCATCGCGCCGTCGCCGACGACCGCCACGACCGCGAACTTGTCTCCCTTGAGGTCGCGCGCCGCGGCCATGCCGTAGGCAGCCGACAACGCGGTCCCCGCATGGCCGGCACCGAACTGATCGTGCTCGCTTTCATCGCGGCGGAGGAAGCCCGACAGGCCGCCCTGCTGCCGCAGCGTGTGCAGTCGGTCATTGCGGCCGGTGAGAATCTTCCACGGATACCCCTGGTGGCCCACATCCCAGACGATCTTGTCGCGCGGCGAGTCGAACGCGGCGCAGAGCGCGACCGTCAGCTCGACGACACCGAGCCCGGCGCCGATGTGGCCGCCGGTCTGGGACACGACCTCGATGAGCCGCTGGCGCACTTCATCCGCCAGCTGCTGCAGCTCGGCGGGCGCGAGGGCTTTGACGTCTTCGGGACCGCGGATTTTCTCGAGAATCAATTCGGCCTCGTCACGATGTAGTGGGCGAGCTCAACGAGTATGGGGGAAGCTAACCCGACATCCCGCAGATGGTCTACCGCTCTCGCCGCGCGCCGTTCCGCCTCGGCCCGCGCGGCGCCGACGCCCAGCAGCGTCACGAATGTGGCCTTGGCGCAGGCCGCATCCTTCCCGGCCGTCTTGCCGAGCTGGTCGGATGTCGCGGTGGCGTCGAGCACATCGTCGGCGATCTGAAAGGCGAGACCGATCGACTCGCCGTACGCACGCAGGCCGTCGATGTGACGCGGCGAGCCGTCGGCAGACAGCCCGCCGATTACACAGGACGCGGCAATGAGCGCGCCGGTTTTGCGGCGGTGCACCTCTTCGAGCGCCTCGATCGGCAGCGCCTTCCCCTCGGCCTCGAGATCGAGCGCCTGGCCGCCGATCATGCCGCCGGCCCCTGCCGCGCGAAACAGCTCGAGCTGGATTGCGCGATTGCGCTCCCGGGGGAGCGCGAGCGTCTCGAGCCCGTGCGCCAGGACGCGCGCGGCCAGCGCCACCATCTCATAGCCGGCCCGCGTGGCGCGCGGGACGTCGAACGCGCGATGCGCCGTGGGCCGGCCACGGCGCAAGTCGTCATCATCCATGCAGGGGAGATCGTCGTGCACCAGCGAGTAGGCGTGCACGACTTCCACCGCAGCCGCGAGCTCGGCGACGCCCACAGACGACGCGCCGTTCAGGGCTTCATGCGCCGCGAACACCAGCGTCGGCCGCAGCCGCTTTCCTTCACCGAGCAGGCTGTAAGCGATCACGGGATCGGCGCGGCTCGCCCACGTCTTGAGCACCGCGTCCACGCGATTGCGAGCGCCCGCCAGGTAGCTAGCGATCGCCCGGGGGGCCCGAGGGGGGGTTGCTGGAAGTGGGGGTTTCAATCTCGAGGACTTTTTTGACCTTGAGCTCGGCCTGCGCCAATTGCTCGCGCGCCACACGCAGCCGCTCGACTCCCTCTTCAAAGAGCTTCAACGCTTCGTCGAGATCGAGATCTTCGGCTTCGAGCGTGCGGACGATGGCTTCGAGGCGTTCGAGCTGCTTACTGAACTCGGCCATTCACCTCTCCGTCGGTCACTCGCAACCGAAACGCTTTGCCGGCCGGCAGCTGGGCGACGCGTTTCAGAATCGTCCCCTGTTCATCGCGGGCAACGGCGTAGCCGCGAGCCAGTACACGCAGCGGGCTCAATGCATCGAGTCGTGCGCTGTGCGCGGTGAGCAGCGCGCGGGACGTCTCGAGGCGATGGTCCATGCTTCTGGTCAGTCGGTCGCCGGTCCGATCCAGACGCTCCACGACGTGCCGGGACGCAATTCGCAACGCCCGTGCCAGACGCTGTCCGAGTACGCCGCAGTGAACCAGCACTTCGGCTCGATCAGGTGTCGCCGCCTCTGCGGCAGCCGAAGGCGTCGGCGCGCGGAGGTCGGCGACGAGATCGCACAGCGTGACGTCAGTCTCGTGGCCAATCGCCGAGATGACGGGCATCGGCATCGCGGCGACGGCACGCGCCACGCGCTCGCTGTTGAAGGCCCAGAGGTCTTCGATCGATCCGCCGCCGCGCCCGACGATCAGCACATCGACCGGAAGCCGGCGAATGCGGTTCAGAGCCGAGCAGACGGAGGCCTCCGCCTTGTTCCCCTGGACCTGGGCCGGCACGATGATCAGCTCGGCAAGCGGCCAGCGCCGGCCCACGACGGCCTCGATGTCGCGCAGCGCGGCACCATCAGGACTCGTCACAACGGCGATCCGGCGCGGGAACGGCGGCAGGCGGCGTTTTCTCGCCGGATCGAGCAGCCCGTCCTTCATCAGGGCCGCCTTCGCCTTCTCGAACGCCAGCTTCCAGAGCCCACCCTGCTCGCTCGACAGCAGCTCCGTGACCGACAGCTGGAAGTCACCCTTTTCTTCGTAGATCGAGGGTCGCGCGAAGACGAACACCTGCATGCCGTCGACGGGAGCGGGGAGCATGTAGTTCTGCTTCGCGAACATGACGCAGCGGATTTGCGCCGTTTTGTCGCGCAGCGAGAAGTACCAGTGACCGCTGCGCCATGCCTTGAATCCGGCGATCTCACCGCGGATCCAGAGGGGCGGCAACCCCGCTTCGATCACGGCACGGGCGCGACGTGTCACTTCGCCGACGGTCCAGGCTCCTTCAGTTGACGCGGCAGCGAACAGATCCAGGCCGGCCCCCCTTCCGGGGGGGGGGGTTACGGGTTGGCCCATTGCCGAGCGGCTTGCACGGTGTTGTACAGCAGCATCGTGATCGTCATCGGGCCCACGCCGCCGGGGACGGGCGTGATCGCCGCTGCGACCTGCTTCGCTTCCTGAAACTTCACGTCGCCCACCAGGCGGTAGCCCTGCTTGCGCGTGGGATCGTCCACGCGATTGACGCCGACGTCGATCACCACCGCGCCGGGCTTCACCATGTCGCCCGTGACGAACTCCGGCTTGCCGATCGCGACGATGAGAATGTCGGCCTGGCGCGTGTAGAGGTCGATGCTGCGCGTGCGCGAGTGGCACACGGTGACCGTGGCGTTGCCGCCGGGGCCGTCCTGCAGCAGCAGCGCGACCATGGGCCGGCCCACGATGTTGGAGCGGCCGACCACAACCGCGTGCGCACCTTTTGTTTCGACGCCGGTCCGAATCAGCAGCTGCTGCACGCCGTACGGCGTCGCCGGGCGGAACCCCGTAGGATCGCCCACCGCCACCTTGCCCACGTTCTCAGGATGGAAGCCGTCCACATCCTTGCGGGGATCGATGCGATGCAGTGCGCGATTGGTCTCGATCTGGTTGGGCAGCGGCAGCTGCACGAGAATGCCGTGAATCTTGGGATTCGCGTTGAGCCGCTCGAGCAGGCTCATCAGATCGGCTTCCGTGGTGTTTTTGGGAAGCTTGATCGTCTCGTGGTAGAGGCCCGCTTCGTCGCAGGCTTTCCCCTTCATTCTGACGTAGACCTGCGACGCCGGATTGTCGCCCACCAGGATCACCGCGAGACCCGGGACGACGCCTTTCTTCTTTAAGGCGGCGATCTCGCCGGCCAGCTCTGCCCGCATGGTCGCGCCGATCGCGTTGCCGTCGATCAGCCTGGCACCACCCTGCATGGCCGAAGGATTAGCGTGCAACGCCCACCGCCCGTGTCTCGCGGATGACCACGACCTTAATCTGCCCCGGATACTGCAACTCGCGCTCAATCTTGCGCGCGATCTCGTCCGTCAGCCGCGTGGCGCCGATGTCATCGATCGTTTCGGGCGTGACGACCACGCGCACTTCGCGGCCCGCCTGAATGGCGAACACCTTCTCCACGCCCTGGAATTCGGACGCGAGTTTCTCGAGCTGCGACAGGCGCTTCACGTATGTCTCGAAGGCCTCGCGTCGAGCGCCGGGGCGCGAGCCGGAGATCGCGTCGGCCGCCTGCACGATCACGCTGATCGGGGATTCGTGCGGCACGTCGTCGTGATGGGCGGCGATGCAGTTGATCACGATCGGGTGCTCGCCGTATTTCGTCGCCATCTCGATCCCGAGCTGGACGTGGGTGCCGTCATGCTCGTGGGTGAGGACCTTGCCGACGTCGTGCAGCAGCGCGCCCCGCTTCGCGAGGGCGACGTCCAGCTTCAGCTCGGCGGCCATGATTCCGGCGAGCCAGGCGACCTCCTTGGAGTGCTCCAGGATGTTCTGGCCGTACGAGGTGCGGTACTTCATGCGCCCGACGAGCTTCACCAGCTCCGGATTCATGCCGCGGATACCGATGTCGTAGACGGCCTGTTCGCCCGCTTCGAGGATGCCGGCATCGATGTCGGCCTTGGCCTTGCTCACGATTTCTTCGATGCGCCCAGGGTGGATCCGGCCGTCGGCGATCAGACGCTCGAGGGCGAGCCGGCCCACCTCGCGCCGCACAGGCTCGAAGCAGGATACGACGACGGTGTCGGGGGTGTCATCGATGATGACGTCCACGCCGGTCGCCGCCTCGAACGCGCGGATGTTCCGTCCCTCGCGGCCGATGATCCGGCCCTTCATCTCATCCGATGGCAGCACCACGGCTGAGACGCTCGACTCCGCCGTCTGCTCGGCGGCGATGCGCTGAATCGCGAGCGCCACGATTTTCTTGGCTTCGCGGTCGGCGTTTTTCTTCGCCTGTTCGGTGATGTTGCGGACGAGCGCCGCTGCCTCGTCGCGCGCCTCGCTCTCCAGCCGGCCGATCAGCTCGAGCTTGGCTTCCTGGGCGGTCAGGCCGGCGACCTGCTCGAGGCGCGCGCCGATCTCCTGCTCGCGCTTATTCAGACCCTTGCTGCGCTCCTCGAGCTGCTGGTCCAGGCGTCGCAGCTCCTGCTCGCGGCGGTCCACGCCGGCAAGCTTCTCATCCAGACTTTTATGGAGGTTTTCGCGGACGGCCATCAGTTCTTCTTTGGCGGCCAGCACGAGGCGCTGGCTCGAGTCCGCCGCGCGGCGCTCGACGCGCCGGCCCCACACGTAGAAGACCACTGCCGCGACGAGCACGCCGCTGAGCACGGCCGCAATGATACCGGACAGCTCTACCATTGATCTATCTCCAGACCTCTCCCCTCCCATTCCCCCTCCGGGTGAGGGGGGGGGCCAGGCGGTGAGGCCAGTTATTGTCAGCCGGCGCTCAAAGCCTTCCGTTTGGCCGGCGGCAGCATCTTCGCGAGATCGTCAGCGACGGCCGCGAGGCGCGCCGCCACTTCGCGCTCGGTTTGCTTCGCCTGAAACAGCTCGTTCGTGATGTCCAGCGCCGCGAGAATCGCGGCTTTATGCGTTTCCACGAGCGGACCCTGACTCAACACCTTCTTCAGGGCCTGGTCGACGTAAGCAGCAACTTCCCGCGTGTACTCCGGCGTCAGATCGGAACGAACCGTGTACTCCTCGCCCCCGATCATCACGCGGACCGCATGCTTCTTAGCGATCACTTCTGCGGGCCTCCGTTATCACGCGCCTGCTCCTCCAGGAACGACAACCGCTGCACGAGGTCCTGCACCCGCGTTCGCGCTCCTTCGACGCGCTGCCGCAACGCTTTGTTCTCCGACTCCAGCTCGGAATTCTTCACCGGGCCGCCGCGAGACTTCAGGTCTCCTTCGGCCTTCTGCGCGCGCGACCGCCAGCCCGCGAGCTCCTCCGCGACCTCGCGCAGGATGCCTTCAAGCTGATCGAGCGTTTCGCGCACATCAGGCCGATCGCCGGCGTACGTCAAGCGTTGCCTCCGCTGCTCTCAACATCTTGTCCAGCGCTGCGTTCGTCTCTTGTTCGGTCAGCGTGCGGTCCGGGGCTCGGAATGCGCAGCGCCAGGTGACGCCGCGGGTTGCCGCCGGCAGACCGGGACCACGGTACTCGTCCAGCATTTCCAGCCGCTCGAGCAAAGACCCGCCTTCGCGGCGCAAAACGTCTGCTACAGCGGCGGCAGTGACGCCCGCCGGGAGAACCAACGACAGATCGCGTACCACAGGGGGCTGCGTGGGCAGGGGCTGGTAGCGCAACAAGGCCGGCTGCCCGACGGCGATTTTGATCTCCAGCCCATAGAGCGGCGCTGCCCACTTGGGAGCATCCGCCTCGAGCGGTCTCGCTGTGCCCCACACTTCGCCGGTCGCGTCCTCCTGGGCGGCCACCCACCCCGCCCCATCGGGCGCAGGCTGGACGGCGCAGAACGGAGCCGCGACCCCTACAGCTAACTCAAAGTGCTGCTTTAGGTCCCATATGTCCATATCAGGTAGTTTCGCACGCTCGCCGGACGCACCCCCGTGGGACCAATGCTGGGGGTGCCGCGCGCCCGTAAGTACAATTCCAAGGTGCAGTTCCTCTTCGGGCCGTGCGCCGGCAGGCGCTTTCTTAAAGACGGTCCCGACCTCGAACAGCCGGACGTCCCGCTCCCCCACACTCCAGTTGTGCTCCACGCGCCGCAGCAGTCCCGGCAAGAGCCGGCTGCGCAAATGGGCCTCCTCGGCGGAGAGCGGGTTCTGGACGGGCACGGCGTCGGGACCGTCGGCAGGGCCGAGCGGCAGCGTCCGGGCCTCGAGCAGCCCGCTGCCGCTGCGCACCAGGTGCTCACGAATGTGGCGCAGCGTGATCTCTGATGGCGCCTCGGGGACCGTGGTCGGCCGGTAGGGCCGCAGCTCGTCGGGGAACGTGTCGTAGCCTTTGAGTCGAGCGACCTCTTCGATCAGATCGACCTCACGGGTGACGTCAGGCCGCCAACCGGGCACCTGCACCGCCATGCGCTCCTCGCGTGGCGCGACCACGAATCCCACCGCGGAGAGCAGTCGCTCGATTTCCTTGCGTGGGACCGGGACGCCGAGCAGGTGGGCAACGCGAGCTTCCCGCAGAAACACCGAGCGCGGCTGCTGCGGCTCGGGCCAGATGTCGAGGGGCGCCTCGCGGACGTCGCCGCCGGCGACGGCGCGAATCAGGTCGATCGCGCGCGCCAGCGCTTCGGGCATGCCCAGCATATCGATGCCGCGTTCGAAGCGGTAACTCGATTCACTGGAAACGGCGAGTGCGCGGCGCGTGCGCCGAATCCTGGTCGGCTGGAAGTAGGCCGCCTCCAGAACGATGTCGGTCGTGCTCTCGCTGACCTCGGATTCGGCGCTCCCCATGACGCCGGCGACGATCGTAGGCCGCTCAGCGTCACAAATCACCGTCATCTCGGGGGTCAGCTTTCGCTCGACGCCGTCCAAGGTGAGGATTTTCTCGGACGGCTTTGCTCGACGCACGACGACAGCCGGCCCACGGAGCTTGGCCAGGTCGAAGGCGTGGAGCGGCTGATTGACTTCGAAGAGGATGTAGTTCGTCGCGTCGACGATGTTGTTGATGGAGCGCTGGCCGACGCTCTGGAGGCGGGTGGCGAGCCAGGCGGGGCTGGGCTGGACCTTCACCCCCCGGATCACGGCGATCATGTACCGGGGGGCGCCTTCCGGATCTTCGACTCGCACCTCAACCCCATCCACCGCTCCACGATCCTTCCCCCTCACCGGGGCTTTGGGGGGGGGCGACGATGGAAGCGGGGGCAGCTTGACCGTACCTCCCAGGCTCACCGCCAGCTCACGCGCCACGCCCTTGTGACAGAGCAAATCCGGGCGGTTCGCAGACACGTCAATGACGATCTGCTCATCGGCGACGGGGATTGCTTCGAGGAATGGCGTACCCGGCGGAGCCTCCGTGTCGAGCTCGAGAATGCCCGCATGATCGACGCCGAGGCCCAGCTCCTTGGCCGAGCAGAGCATGCCGTTTGATTCGACGCCGCGGATTTTGCGGCGCTCGAGCTTGAGGCCGCCCGGCAGCGTGGCGCCGACCGGCGCGAAGGGATACGTCTTCCCCGCCTGGACGTTGGGAGCACCACACACGACTTCGAGCGGCGCGCCGCCGCCCGCGTCCACCTGGCAGAGCGACAGGCGATCGGCGTTCGGGTGCTGCTTGACCTCGAGGACGCGCGCGATCAGGACGTCACGCAGATCCTGATGGATCGGCACGACGGCATCCACCGGCGCGACCTGCCGCGTGAGGCGATCGGCGACGTCCTTGCCCTCGAGCGGGCGACTGAGGAGAGTTTCGAGCCAGCGACGAGAGACGATCATATGAACTGTTCCAGAAACCGCACGTCGCTGTCGAAGAAGAGCCGGATATCCGGGATGCCGTGGCGCAGCATCGCGATTCGCTCGGGGCCCATGCCCCAGGCGAAGCCCGTGTACTTCTCGCTGTCCACCTTGCAGTTCTCGAGCACCGCGGGATGGACCATGCCGGAGCCGAGGATTTCCATCCAGCCCGTCTGTTTACACGCCGCGCACCCTGAGCCGCCGCAGATCTGGCACTGCACGTCCATCTCGGCCGACGGTTCGGTGAACGGGAAGAACGACGGCCGGAACCGCACCTTCGTCGTGGGCGAGAAGATGCGGCGCGCGAAGGTCGCGAGGGTCGCCTTGAAATCGACGAACGAAATCCCTTCGTCCACCGCGAATCCTTCGATTTGCTCGAAGACGGGAGAGTGCGACGCGTCGAACGGGTCGCGCCGGTAGCAGCGGCCCGGGATCACGATGCGAATCGGGGGCGCGTAGCTCTCCAGGGTGCGGATCTGCACGGGCGACGTGTGCGTGCGCAGCAGCACGTCGCCACCCAGGTAGAAGCTGTCTTGCGCGTCGAGCGCCGGGTGGTCTTTGGGAAAGTTCAGCGCGTAGAAGTTATAGCGCTCGGTCTCCGCTTCCGGGCCCACCACGCGCGTGAAGCCGAGCTCTTTGAAGACCTCGCAGATCTCGTCCACGATCTGCGTGACGATGTGCACCCCGCCCCGCCATTGACGGCGGCCGGGCATCGTGAGATCGACGGCGGCGAGCGATGTGGCGCCGCGTTTGAGGCTCTGCTCGCGCTCGTCGATGGCTTGCTCGAGCTCGCGCTTCAGCGCGTTGGCCTGACCGCCGACGCGCTTGCGCGTCTCGGGGTCGAGACTGGGGAGGGTCTTCAGGATTTCAGTGAGGGCACCAGCCTTGCGGCCCAGGAGCTCGATCTTGAGCTCCTGGAGCCGGCGTTCGTCCGCCTGCGGAATCTCTTTCAGACGCTCCCGCAGCGAATTCAGAGCTGCTAGGAGGTCGCTCATGATTAGAGGGCCTTCTTAGCGACCTCCGCCAACTGTTCAAACGCCGCCGGATCCCGTACGGCGAGATCGGCGAGGACTTTGCGATTGATTTCGACGCCCGCCTTACGGAGCCCGTTCATCAACCGGTTGTACGACAGCGCATGGAGCCGCGCCGCGGCGTTGATCCGGGTGATCCAGAGGCGGCGGAACTCCACTTTTTTCGCGCGGCGATCGCGGTAGGCGTACTTGGCCGCCCGCTCGGTCGCCTCTTTCGCCGCTTTCCAGAGCTTGCTGCGCCCGCCCCAGTATCCCTTGGCGAGCTTCATCACCTTATTCTTGCGCTTCAGGCGCGCAACGTTGCTTTTGACGCGAGGCATGCGATCTCCTTACGCCATCAGCAGGCGCTTGAGGCGGCGGTCGGCATGCGAAACGAGCGTCGCCTTGCGCAGGTGGCGCTTCCGCTTCGGATGCTTCGACGTCAGGATGTGGCGCTTGTAGGCTCGGTACCGGCGCAGCTTCCCGGTCCCCGTTAGCCTGACGCGTTTCCTGAGTGCGCGCTTCGATTTCTGTTTAGGCATAGTTCGTCATTTCGGTGCGAGGACCATCGACATATTACGGCCCTCGAGTTTCGGTTCCTGTTCGATCTTCCCAATGTCCTTCAGCTCCAGAGCGACGCGGTCCAGCACTTCACGGCCCAACTCGATGTGCGCCATCTGCCGGCCGCGATACATCATCGTCACCTTCACCTTGTTGCCGTCCGCCAGGAATTCTCGCGCGTGCCGCGTCTTGAAGTCGAAATCGTGGTCATCGATTCCGGGCCGATACTTCACTTCCTTCAAGTGGATCACATGCTGCTTTTTCTTGGCCGCGCGCGCCGCTTTCGCCTGCTCGAACTTGAACTTCCCATAGTCCATGATCTTGACGACGGGCGGCCGGGCGAGCGGCGCGACTTCCACCAGATCCAGACCCCGTTCATGCGCGGCGGCCAGCGCTTCATCGATGGTGAGCACGCCCAGCTGGTCGCCATTGTCTGCGATCACACGCACCGGACTGATCCGGATTTGCCGGTTGACGCGCGTGCGTGGTGCTTTGCTGTTGTTATCGAGCGGTGGCAGCTGTGCGATCTCCTTTACCGAAGTAAAAAAAGCGGATCCGGGCTACCCTGCCCGAAGATCCGCAATTCCTCACCAGGCGGTGAGGTCTCGAGAACCCTGAAGCACTCTCAACGAGAGGCAGGCGGGTGGGGCGCTCAGCCCACTTAGCATATTGTCGCCAGTCAAGCTAGCCGAGCACCTGCTGTTGGACAAGGCCAAAGCCTTTGCCGTCTTTCCCCAGCCGACCACTCACCACTTTCGGATCATGCTCGAAGACGAGCAGCCATTGCTCCGTCTCGGCGCGCTGGTACAACCGGCGTCGGCTCTCGAGTGTGACGAGCGGCTGGACGTCGTAGCCCATGATCCAGGGGAGCGGAAGATGGGCAGACGTCGGCACCAGATCGGCGATGAAGCAGGCTTTTTCCCCGCCACTCTCGATCAGCACCGATTGGTGATAGGGCACATGACCGGGCGTGGGGATGCCACGAATACCTGGCAGGATCTCGGCTTCCCCATCGATGAGCGTGAACTCCATGTCCGCGAAATTGTGCGGCAGATAGCTGCCGGCGGTGCGCTCGTTGGTGTGCTGCGCGAAGTCCAGCTCGCCCTTTTGCACGACGTAGCGCGCCTTGGGAAAGGACGGACCGAGCCGACCGGACGGATCGCGGAACCGGTCGCCGCCGGCGTGATCGAAGTGGAGGTGGGTGTTGATCACCCAGCGCACATCCTCGGGCGCGTGCCCCAGGGTCGTGAGTGCGTCTTCGAGCTGGGTGCGGCCGTTCGCGCCCTGGTTTTGCACGCCGTAGATGTCGATGAACTTGGCATCCTCCTTGTTGCCGAGCCCCGTGTCGATCAACACCAGGCCGTCGTCGTGCTCGACGAGCAGGCAGCGGAGCGCCAGTGGGATGCGATTGCGTTCATCAGGAGCGACGCGGCGTTGCCAGAGCACCTTCGGAACGACGCCGAACATCGCGCCACCGTCCAGGTGCTGCGTGCCGCCTTCGAGGGCGTGACAGGTGAGACGGCCGACTTTAAAGGTCGTTGAGAGTGCGGGCGCCATTACCCTGGGCCAGTGTCAGCAGCTTGGCCAAGCATTTCGCGGCGGCGACGGCGTCCGGCGTGGCTCGATGCCGGCCCTCGATTTCAATCCCAAAGTGGTAACTCACCGTATCGAGATTCCGCCGCGGGAGGTCCGGGAGCAGTTTGCGCGCAAGCCTCACCGTGCAGACGCGCGGACCCTGCAGCAGCAGACCACACGCACGCTCGATCTCCGTCGACACGAAGGCCCAGTCGAACCGCGCATTGTGCGCGACAAAGACGCATCCCTCGAGCGCGACCAGCAACCGATCGACGATTTCCTCGAACGGCGGCGCGTTGCGGACCATCCGGGCATCGATGCCGGTGAGACCGGCGACGAACTCCGGGATGGGGATGCCCGGATTGACGAGCGAATGAAACGCGACGGTCCCATCGAGCCGGACCACGGCAATCTCCATGATCCGATCGCCGCGGAAGGCACGGACGCCGGTGGTCTCCACGTCCACGACGGCGAACGTGCAGTCCTCGAGGGCGGGACTCGAGTCCGGCGGCGGGGCCGCGAGCATCCAGCGTCCATCCGGCGTGCGCCCGAAGCGGGTGTCGGCGGCAAGCAGCGCCGCGGCGATGCGGTCGGCGGTGTGGCGGTTCGCCTGCGCGATGCCGAGCACGTCGCGCACGATCGCCAGGCTTCCGGCCGGGCCGCCGTTCAGGAACGCGAGTGCCCGGTTGGAGAGGGACGAGGACGGGAGCGCCTGCAGCCCGTTCAGAGGTCGTCTCGCCGGAGCGGAAGCGTCATGCAGCGGGGGCCGCCGCCGCCGCGCACCAGCTCGCCGCCGTCGATGGAGATGACGGCGCGCTCATTGTCGTCCAGGGTCTCGTCCCCTGCGAGCAAGCGAACGGCCGGGATGACGCGGAATCCGGCGTTGGCCAACTCGCCCAGCGTGGCGTCGTTGCGGTCGTAGCTCAACACCACCCCGGGGCGAACGGCGAAGGAGTTGCACGCCGACGCCCACTGCTCGCGCTCCTGGACGGTGCGCTGATTGCCGCCACAGAAGATGGGCTCGAGCGGGTGATCGACGGCCTGCATGGCTGCGAAGAAGTTGGGCATCTCTTTCACGCCTTTGGAGCGTTTGCGGCGGTGCAGGACGGCGAGCCGTTCCGGTCCCACGAAATGCGGCGGGTAGACCACGCACAGCTCGCGGTCCACCTGCGTAAAGATCATGTCCAGGTGAATGGCGGTGCGCTCGGCGGGCAGCACGACGATGATGACGTCGCTGACACCGCAGTGCTGGAACACGAGATCGCAGAGCAGATCGAGCGCCGCCGGGCTGGAGCGCTCGCTGAAGCCCAGGACCATGAGGTCGGGGCGGAGCGGATGTACGTCCCCGCCCTCGAGGGTGTAGTTGATGCGCTTCTCTTCCGATCCGTCGTAGAGGATTCCCGCGTTCTCGAATGTCGCATCGTAGCGGAACAGCGCCTTGACGAGCAGCTCCTCGGTCCAGCGGACGCCGTGGCGCATGGAGCCGATGATCGAGTGCTCGCCGATCACGATGCCCACGTCGCGCGTGAAAAACAGATTGGGCAGCGGCGGCAGGGCGTATGCGATTTCGTTCAAGGCGCGCGCGATCGGGCCGCCGTCTTCGAGCGCGCCTTCGACCATGAGCGCGACGAAATCTTCGGATGAGAGGGCCGCGAACTGCTTGGCCATCGCGTCGGACGCAACGACCTCGAGGGCGCGCGTGGTGATGAACTCGCGCACTTCCGGCCGGCCCGCGATCTCGGCGAGGGCATCGCGCACCTCATGCACTTCCGCGAAGCGCTCCAGCACGGCCACCAGGCGCCGATGCTCGCGCTGCGCGATCTCGAGGTCGATGATGTCGTCGTAGAGGTAGTCTTCGCGGGTGCCGGGAGTAACCGCCACCAGTTCTTTCCCCGGAGTATGGACCAGCACCGAGCGGAGCGCGCCGATTTCAGACGTGACGTGGACCCGGGGCATGGGGGAAAGCTAACGCGTTATCGATTGGCCAATGAGTAACTCAACGTTTCCAACTCCAGGGCCATGTTGACCGTCTTGACTTCTACGTCGGCGGGGACATTCAGCGGCACGGGCGCAAAGTTGAGAATCGCTTTCACGCCGCTGCGCACCAATCGGTCCACGACTTGCTGCGCCGATTCGGCGGGTGTCGCGACGATGGCGATGTCGCTCGGATCCTTCTTGAGGTCGTTCTCGAGGTGCGTGACGTCGCGGACGACGAGTCCGTTCCAGCGCGAGCCGATTTTGCGCGCGTCATGATCGTAGATCGCGGTGATGTGAAAGCCGCGCTGTTTGAAGCCTTGATACTGCACCAACGCGCCGCCCATGCGCCCAGCCCCGACCAGCACGACCCGATACCCGCGCTCCAATCCCAGGATGTCGCGGATGCGGCGCGTCAGCTCGGGGACGGCATAGCCGAGGCCGCGTTTGCCGAAAGAGCCGAAGAAGGAGAGGTCTTTGCGAACCTGAGCCGAGGTCGTGCCGCCGAGCCGAGCGAGCTCGCGTGAGGAGATCGTGGGTGTTTTGGTCTGCTCGAGAAACCGGAGGTAGACAGACAGCCGACGGACGGTGCTGTCGGAGATCTTCCGCATTGTGAACTATTTCACAATGGGGGACCTCGGCGCAAGAGCCGGCAGCGCGAGCAACTCGTCCACGCGTCGGCTAATCTCGCGAAACGTGTTTCGGAACGCCGCTCGTTTCGCGGCGTCGTCGCCCTCCACTTCCGCCGGGTCAGGGAGGCTCCAATGTGCGAGGGCCGGCCTCCCGGGAAAAATTGGGCATGACTCCTTCGCCCGATCGCACACTGTGATCACATAGTCCCACGGCTCCCGCTCGAGCCCAGCGACGCTGCGGGGCGAATGCCCGGACCATGGAATGTCGAATTCGCGCAGCGTCTCGAGCGCGTAGCGGTTCACGCGCGCGGCCGGACGCGATCCCGCACTCGCGGCCTCCACTCTGCCCTTCCCTTTAACATTGAGGATTGCTTCGGCCATCTGACTGCGCGCCGAGTTGCCGGTGCAGACGAACAGGACGCGGTAGGTCACGGTTTACGGGCGCGAATGAACGCGCCCATGACTCGCCCGGTGACTTCGCGCGCGAGCACGTCGTCGATCCCCGCGTCTTTGAACTCGTACACACGCGTTGGCTCGATGTCGATATCCACGAAGCCCGCTTCTTGAAGCAGCCGACGATATTCACCCTCGGCGAGAGCACCCGCCACGCAGCCGACCCAGAGCTCCATGCTGTGACGTACGACGTCCGGAATCTCCCCGCGGCAGATCACGTCGGACACCGCGAACCGGCCCCCTGGCCGAAGCACCCTATGCGCTTCCTTGAGGACCCGAGCTTTATCGGCGGAGAGATTGATCACGCAGTTCGAGATAATCACATCGACCGCCTGCGGCGGCAGGGGAATGTTCTCGATTTCGCCCTTGAGAAACTCGACGTTCGTGGCGCCCGCCTTGGCTTGATTCTCGCGGGCGAGGGCGAGCATCTCGTCGGTCATGTCGAGGCCATACGCCTTACCTGTGGGCCCGACCCGCTTCGCCGACAACAGCACGTCGATACCGCCGCCTGAGCCAAGGTCGAGGACCGTCTCGCCCGCCCGCAGGTCGGCGAGCGCGGTGGGATTGCCGCAGCCGAGTGAGGCGAGAACAGCTCCTTCGGGCAAGGCCGCCTTTTCGGAATCCGTATACAAGTTCTCGGTGACCGGATCGCAGCCGCAACCGCCGCTCTGCGCCTTGAGTGCCGCTTCGGCATACTTCGCCTTGACCGCGTCTTTGATCTCCATCAGTCGCAGCACGCGACAGCGCAGCTGCCGGCGTGCTTCCCCGGTTTTACGGACTTGGTATAGGCAGCGATCTGGTCGAGCGTCTCGCGCTGCAGGCCGTAGAACACCCAGCGGCCTTCTTTGCGGTCGGCAATCAGGCCAGCGTCTTTGAGCACCTTGATGTGAAAGGAGAGGCGGGACTGGGCGATATCGAGCACCTGCTCGAGCTCGCACACGCAGCGCTCTTTGTGCGATAGCATTTCGACGATGTTGACGCGGGTCTCGTCGGCCAGGGCGTGGAACCAACTGGCGACGAGGGTGGGTTGGGGCCGGATGGCAGTTGTCATGGCCTTAACGTATCAAGTTTTCTTGATATGGCAAGCCCGCCTGGCAGCAGGACAGTGGACAGGTACCTACATGCGCCCCGGGCAGCACCGTGCGCATAAAGGCGAGCATCAAGTCGAGGGTTTCGCCCCGTAGGCTATACAGCCGACGGCGTCCGTCGCGGTATCTACGAATCAGTCCCGATTCCGTGAGCACCGTTAGATGGAAACTCACACGCGACGGCGGAACACCAAGCAGCTGCATCAGCTCGCCCGCAGCGCGATCCCGTTGCGACAAGAACTCGAGAATCGCGAGGCGGGTCGTGTCCGAAGTGGCGTGGAACCACTGCGCGACGCGTGCCAACTGGAGATCCAAGGCGTGCGGCAAGTGTGGCAGACCCGGACGTTCGCGAGGCCACCGATAAGTGAAGCGAAGCAAGAGGCTGCGCCGCATGGGCACCAGTCTATGGCCAACAATTCAAGAATTCTTGAAATGTCCGTTGTGGCCTATAGCTCCATGCCGCGGCTCGCGCGCATGAGCCGAATAAACGCGTGTGGCGGAAGCCGCTCCGGTCGTACGGTAGCATCGAAGCCCAACGACCTCAGCTCCGCCTCATTCAGCCCCGGTACGGCGTTTTTTAGCTGTTTGCGGCGCTTGCTGAAGCACGCTGTCACAAAAACGCGCAAACGCGGTATCTCGTCCGCTGTCACCTGTGGCTCAACCAGTGGCGTCAGCCGAATCACCGCGCTCCGCACCCGCGGCGGCGGCCGAAACGCCCCCGGCGCCACCGTGAAGACCTTCTCGACTCGCGCCACCGCCTGCACGCCCACCGACAGCGCCCCGTACGTCTTACTGCCTGGCTTGGCGGCGATTCGGTCCGCCACTTCCTCCTGTACCAGAAAAACGACGCGCTCCGGAAGCGGCGGCGTCAGCGCCCTGTCAATCAATGGAGAGGTGATGTAGTACGGAATGTTGCCGACGACCTTCATGACACGCGGCCACTCGAGCCGCAGCGCGTCCCCCGCGATGACGGTCAGGTTGTCACGCGCCAGCGCCCCAGCCAGCCGCCGGTCTTTCTCGATCGCAATCACCTTCAGACCGCGCTGGAGCAAGACCTCGGTGAGTGTTCCCCGCCCTGGTCCAATCTCGAGTACGGTCTCTCCGGGGACCGGATCGAGCGCATCCGCGATGCGGCCCAGGATCCGGGGATCGCTGAGAAAGTGCTGGCCGAGTCGTCTCAAACCTTGAGCAGAACCACCGTGCGATCGTCGTTGGCAGGCGCGCCGCCTGTGAACGCCGCGATATCGGTAAAGACAGCCTCGAGAATGTGCCGCGCGGGACGACTCCGCAGATTGACGACGTGGCTCAACACGCGCTGTTCACCGAACCGCTCGCCACTCGGCCCCCGCGCGTCAGCGAGTCCATCCGTGAACAGACACAGAATCGCCTTGCCCCGCTGGAACGGCACGACACGCTCGGTACCGCCGTTGCCCAGGCCCAGCGGCGGCCGCGTCGCCTCGAGACGCGTACTGACACCCGCGTCGGTGGACACGAGAAATGCGTGCGGATGCCCGGCATTCGCGTACGTCAAGGTGCCCTGCGCCGGATCCACGACGGCGTAGCACAGGGTCAGGAACATCTCCGTCTCGGTCAACTCCTCGGACAACGACATCTCCAGACGGCGTAACGCCTCATGCGGCGACTCCGCGGTTTCCGCGTGGATACCAGAGGCGGCCATCGCCAGCGCCATGATGAGCGCGGCGCTGAATCCATGGCTCGACACATCGCCGATCATCACGCCGACCCGCTCGCCGTGCAGACTCAACAGATTATAGAAGTCCCCACCCACCGATTCCGCCGGGCGACAGCGAGCGGCGACGTCGGCTTTCGTCGCGATCACGGCGGGCGACGGCAGCAGTTTGAGCTGCAGGTCGTGCGCCAACTCCAGCTCACGCCGTACCCGCTGTTGGCCCAGATCGAGCTCGACCAGCCGCGCGTTCTCGATCGCCGCGCCGATCTGGTTCGCAATGGCGGCGACGAGCTTGCGGTCGCCCGCCGTGAACGCGTCCTCACCGGTGCGATCGGTCAGGTTGATCACCCCGATCGGCGTCGGCACACGCCCCGGTGACGCATAGACCACCGGAACGGAGAGAAACGCCTGGCCGCGATACTGGCGCTCCGCCGGACTCGTCGGCTTCTGAGCGCGCTGATCGGTCGGATCGTAGCTGATGATACGCATTTCCCGAAACACGCGGGCGGCAATCGATCGCGGATCGTCCACTTCCACCGGATCGACTTCCCCAAGCTCCACCCCGCGAGCCGCCACGAGGCGGAGCACGTTGGCGCGCGGATCGTGCACCATCAGCGTGGCACGGCGCGCCCGCACGACGGCCGATACCTCGCGGAGTATGCGGTTGGCGGCTTCGTCGAGACGGATGGTGTGGCCCAGGATCTCGCTGATCGTATAGATCAGATCGATTTCCTCGTACCGTCCCGACAGCTCGGCGGCGACCTGGTCGGTCTCCTCCTCGGCGCCCATGACCGCGCCGATTACTTCCGCCAGCTCGACGGCGCCATGCTCCTCACCCCTGACCTCCAGCCACACGTCGGACACGGATGGGATGGGCTGAAACCACGCGGGACCATCGGGAGTCTCGAGCCGCCCGCCACCGTTGGGAGCCGGCGACCAGTGGGGCTCGTCACGTCCTTCGCCCAACCCACCCCCGACGGGCAACAGCCGGCCCCCCGGAGTGCGGGCGCGCCACAATCGCAGAGTTGTACCGGAAAGTGCCGCGAGCACCGGGATCAGGCGCTCGAGTCGAGTCACCCCGCTCGGAGAGTCAGGCAAATGCCGTTGCCTTTCTCGTTGAACGCAACGTCATCGACCAGGTGGCGGATGACGAACAGCCCCCGCCCGAATTCGCGCTCCAGGTTCTCCGGGCTGGTGGGGTCCGGCGTGTGGCTCGGGTCGAAGCCGGCGCCGTCATCGACGACGTAGATGCGCACGACATCGCGCCCCAGCTCGACGCGGATGCGCACGACGCGGTCGGGGTCCTCGCCGTTGCCGTAGCGAATCGCGTTGCCGAGAGCTTCCGCGAGGGCGGTCCGCAGATTGAAGCTGATGCGTCGTGGCGAGAGGGTGCCGGGCGGGAGATGACTGGCGACCAGCTCGACGGCATCCCCGACCATCCCGAGGTCGCTCGGGACGTCGAGCTTCATCGAGTCGCGGCTCACCTGGAGTTGCAGGCTCAAAACGCCGCCAGTGCTTCCTCGGCCGTCCGGGTGATCGAAAACAGGGTGTCGAGCTTGGTCAGCTCGAACAGGGTCTGGAGATCGGCATTGAGGCCCGCAAGCCTCAACTCCCCACCCTGCTCACGGATCTTCTTGGACAGCGAGACCAGCACGCCTAATCCGGACGAGTCGATATAGCCGGTCTTGGAGAAATCGATGACAAACTTCCGGGAGCCGTCTTCGAGCGCGTCGAGGACCTTCTGCTTCAGCTCCTGCCGGTTGCCGACGATGAGCTGGCCTTCCACCCCCACGACGACCACGCCGCTTTTGTCCTTCTTGAGCGTGAAACGCATCTACCCCTCGCGAGTTTGGAGAATGGCGATCGCAGCCGTGTTCACAATATCATCGGCGGTGGCGCCCCGCGACAGGTCCGCGATGGGTCGGGCGAGTCCCTGGAGGATCGGACCGAGCGCCGTCCAGCCGCCCAGCCGCTGCACCAGCTTGTAGCCGATGTTGCCGGCATCGAGATCGGGAAAAATCAGGACGTTCGCCCGACCGGCCACTCGGGGGGGGGAGCCGGCGGCCTTGCGCGCAGCGACCTCCGGCACCAGCGCCGCATCCCCCTGCAGCTCGCCGTCGAACTCGAAATCGGGCGCCGGCCGGCGGCCGCGCAGCTCGGTAATCGCCGCCTGAACGCGCTCCACGCGCGGGCCCTGCGCGCTGCCGCGCGTGCTATAAGAAAGAAAGGCGACGAGCGGCGTGTCGCCCACGATGCGGCGCCGGTCGCGCGCCGATGCGATCGCGATATCGGCGAGCTGCACCGAGGTCGGCTCCGGCACGACGGCGCAGTCGGCGAACGAGAGCACGCGGTCGTCCTTGATCATGTAGAAGGCGCCCGAGACCGTGGAAACTCCGGGCGCCGTGCCCACCGCGAGCAGCGCGGCGCGCAGCGTGTCGGCGCTCGGGAAGACGGCGCCTCCCACCATCACGTCGGCCGCCCCGATGCCGACAAGGCAGGCACCGCGCGTCAGCGGATGCTCTAAGGCTTGGCTTGCTGCGGTGTCAGTGGGAAACCTGTCTGGATGGCGGGATCTCAGCAGGGCAACCAACGTGCGTGGTGCGTCGTGCGTGGTGCGTGGGTCAAGTAGCTGCACCGTTCCCAAGCCGTCACGTTCGATGCGTCGCGCAGCTTCCTGCACGCGCGCGTCGTCGCCTTCGGGAAAGACAACGCGCGGTTTGATGGTCCGCGCCCGTTCATAGACGCGGTCCAGGAAGCTCATTTCGCGAACTTGCGCTTCAGGGCCTTCTGGACGGCGGGATCCACCAGGGCCGACACATCGCCGCCAAAGCGCGCGACCTCGCGCACCAGGCTCGAGCTCAAGTAGGTGAGATCGAACGCGGGGACGAGGAACACGGTCTCGATTTTCGGGGCGAGGTTGCGGTTCATCAACGCCATCTGGAATTCGTATTCAAAGTCGGACACGGCGCGTAGCCCCCGAACGATCACCGCGGCCCCGACCGTTTTGGCGAACTCGGCCAGCAGTCCTTCGAACGATCGGACATCCACGCGCTCGTCGGACACCGCGGCCTTGATCAGCGCGACGCGCTCGTCGAGCGAAAACAGCGGCTGCTTGGAGACGTTGACCGCGACGGCAACGATCAGCTGATCGACGAACTCCAGTGAGCGGTGGATCAGGTCTTCGTGGCCCTTCGTGATGGGATCGAAGGACCCGGGGTACACCGCGATCCGTTTCATGGTGCGTACACGAACGTGATCGCCGTGTCGCCGTAGCGGCGCGTGTCGTCGCCGTTCAGCGCAAGGTCGGGGCGGTGCTCGATGCCGAGGATTCTGGCGAATGGCGTCGCGCGGAAAATGCCGGCAATCCGCCCCGCGTCGTCGGTCGCATACGGCGGATCCGCGAACGCGACGTCGTACTGCGCGGGCTGGAGCCGCTCGGCGAACCGCACCGCGTCCATGCGGTGAATCGTCACGCGATCCTCCACCTTGAGAGCCTCGACATTGGCAGTCAACGTTGCGAGAGCTGCCCGATGATTCTCGACGAAATCAACCGCCACGGCGCCCCGCGACAGCGCCTCGAATCCCAACGCTCCCGACCCGGCGAACAGATCGAGCACCCGGGCATCCGGGATCGATTGCTGCAGGATACTGAACCAGGCCTCTTTCACTCGATCAGCAGTCGGTCGAACCGCCCGCCCCGCCGGAGCCTTCAGGCGCCGGCCTTTGAGCTCACCCGCGATGATGCGGAGC
>WNGI01000936.1_pt1 | contig 23275 bp, 14 predicted proteins | sample 5400621 | NCBI WGS metagenome assembly WNGI01 (sample SAMN13153374, study PRJNA577476) | soil metagenome | isolation source: 20 cm soil or saprolite under Garry oak tree replicate 1 | place: USA:California | collected 2016-06-15 | reverse complement strand
AAGAAGATTGCCGATGGCGTCGAGTACCGCGTGCCGCCCACCATCGATGATCCCGCGAGTCTCGAGGAGATCGCGGCCGCGCTCGCGACGGCGGGGTATCCGCGGCGCTGAGAAAGCTGTTATTTTGGGAGCACTGCCCCTTGGTGTAACTGGCAACACGCCTGACTCTGGATCAGGAGAGTCCTGGTTCGAGCCCAGGAGGGGCAACTCGAAAGCCGCTCGGCCTCGGCCGGCGGCTTTCTTTGTTGGTCCTTAGGCGGGTGGCTTACGCTGCGCCGTCAAGCCCAGGAGGGTAGTGGAGGCGTGACGTCTTTTGGGACGGCGCGGGCCGTGGTCGCCGGCACGGCCCCAGCTCCAATGCGGGGCGGTTACGAAGAGGGTGTCATCGCCCGAGTACTAAGGGGATCGCGTCCGGGGCGCAGACGAGGAAGCGCCCGGCTCCACTGATCCCGAACCGGGCGCTAACACCTGGGACGTTACGCTGCCTTATTCTCGTTCGGTGGCGGCAGCTCCAGCCGTTCAATCCGTGGCATAGTCCCGCCGATAATGCCGCTTACACCACCGTATAGGGCGGCTATCGATGTGATGGCTTGCTTGATGGCCCTCTCCTTCTTTGCCCAACCGGCCTCTAGGGCCCGCCGCTCCTTTTCCTGTTGATCGAGCACGAGCAGTAAGGGTTCGAGCGCGGCTTCAATACATTGCTTGAATGCCACTCCGGTGTGATAGGCGTACAGTGCCGCCTGTTTCTCATTTTGATTTTCGCCGGCCACGCGTGCTCGCGCGACTTCCAAGAGCGCCTGCCGTAGCGCATGAGCAAGCGGGATCGCCGCTGCAGGGCAGGCGATCCAGACTCCATCTTTTTGTCCGAAGTGCTTAATGCCATCGGGCAGCGACTTTGTCACGATCACACCGAAAGTTGCACCGCGCTCGCGCTGATCCTCGCGGAGCTTTGCTGGCCATGTGGGGCCAAATGCCTTGGTGTTCTTCACTTCCCACAAGATCGTACCGACCGGTGTTCCAACCGCGTCACGGACCTGATGTGCGATGTCGCCGCCGCGCTCGCCGACCCCAATCGCTTCGATGCCGTCCCGCACGAACTCCCGGCGGAGCAGGTCTTCCAAGTCGGCTTCCAACGCCTCGCCCTGAGTCTGCTGCGACCCCTGTTGGGCCCGGCGGTTTGCAACCTCTAACTGTTTCCGAAGATCAGCCAGTTGCTTGTCCTTTGTGAGATCGCCGAGCCGGTGCTCCTCGACCAGCCGTTGGGTGACGGTTGCCTCTACTCCGGCTCGCTCCTGATCAACGCGCCGAGCCACGTCCAGCTCGATCTGCTTCGCGCGCTCGTCCAGTTCTCGCGTCTTCTGCCGAAGGCCAAGTTCCGTTTTCCGCATGTCCGCCACCTGCGCGTCCTTTGCCGCTACCGCCGCCTGCAGCTCCGCCAGTTCGGTGACGGCCGACTCCTTGGCTTCGGCGGTCGCCTTCTCCTTAGCCCGCTCCAGCTCCTCCGCGAACTGGGCGTCTCGCTGTTTCTGTTGCTTCTCCCACGCCGACTGCAACTCCTGCTTCACCTGCTCCTGAGCCTGGTGGCTCAGGGCCTTCGTAATACCGATCGTAGTGCCGCATTTCGGGCACTCGACGGTAGGCTCAGAGCCCGCGTCCATGGTCTTCATATGCAAGGCATCGCCTTTCGCATTCGGCATTCCAAGTTCGTCGACTCGCAACCCGCCGGACCGGCGATTTCCGGCTGGCGGGCGCGCTCGTTGTCTCCGAGCGCTCACAACCTCCACCGCGTTGCTTCATTAACTCGTTCGTCACGGGCATCGACCTGCGCCGAGCGCAAAGGCCCCTGAAGACAGGGGCCGGCTAATGGATTCGACTCTTACGAGACGGCGAGCGGGTTGACGCCAAAGCAGGATTAGGTCATGTTTTCCTCGCCTTTAGTTGTCGGCCCCTCGGTTCAGAGCCGGGTAGGGCCACGTAACGGGGTAACGGGTTCTTGGCATTGCGCCGGGGTGCGACGCTGCATCTCGGCGCGTTTTTCTGTACCACCATCATAAACTTAGCAAGTGTTATTACAAAGTCAAGTATCACCAGTATTGTTTTTACGCATGGTTGAGTGTACAATCATGGCATATCATTGTGTTCAGCTGGACGGAGAATTAATGGTTCCCGAAGACTACAATTTGAGAATTAGGCAAACTCGTGATCTGCTTGGGCTTACACAGGCTGCCTTTGCCAGTCGCGTCGGAGTCTCATTCGTGACCGTCAGCCGGTGGGAGAACCGGCAGTCGAAGCCCTCACGCATGGCTTGGCGGGTCATCGAGGGTCTAGCTAAAGGAATTGCTGGGCCCGATGATCTTGGCCCGTTGACCGGCCCGCATGCGGTTAGAGAGAGCCCAATCCGGGCATATGCGGCCCCGTCGACCGACTTCACCGGTGACCCGGCAACCGTTCAGCTGGTCGTCGAGGCCGAACGTCTGTCTTTCGGTCACTTGGCAAACCCAGCCTTTGGAATCGAGACGTCAATGATCGATCCGCTACCGCACCAGCGGCTGGCGGTCTATGAGCACATGCTGCCACAGCCTCGGCTCCGGTTCCTGCTGGCCGACGATGCCGGCGCGGGGAAGACCATCATGTCGGGGCTTTACATCCGGGAGATGCTCGCCCGCCGGCTAATCCGTCGGATCCTGATCATTCCGCCCGCCGGGCTAATCGGAAACTGGCAACGGGAGCTTCGGACGCTTCTGAACCTGGATTTCCGGATCGTTCGTGGCTTCGAGGCAAAGGGAGAGAATCCTTTTTTCGGTGCTGAAGGCGATCGAGTCATCTGTAGTGTGGATACCCTGGCGGGCGAGCGGGTCTTCGGGTGCCTCAAGGAGGAAGGCGTGCTCCCGTATGACCTCGTGATCTTCGACGAGGCACACAAACTCTCGGCCCACCGGGACCCCGACTACACCGTTCGGAAGACGGAGCGTTACTGCCTGGCCGAAGCTCTTGCGGGGATCGAACAAACAGAAGAGCGGTGGGCACTCCCGTGGCGGGCGCAGCATCTGTTGCTCCTCACCGCGACGCCGCACATGGGAAAGGACTTTCCTTATTACTCCCTTTGGCGCCTCCTTGAACCCGAGGTGCTTCCCACGATGGACGCGTTCAGCCAATTCCCTCCCGCTGCACGCGTGCGCCATTTTCTGCGACGTACCAAGGAGGAGATGGTCCGGTTCGATGGCACGCCCCTTTTCCCGCGCCGTGAGTCAAACACCCTGAGCTACGACCTCTCCCGGGGCGCTGACGGCGAGCAAGAACTCTACGACCGCACGACCGAGTACATGCGGACCTTCTATAACCGAGCGCGCATCCTGAATCGCTCCGCCGCGCAGCTCGCGATGAGTGTGTTTCAGCGTCGGCTGGCCAGCTCGACGTACGCCCTCAAGCGGTCTTTCGATCGTCGGGTAGATCGGCTGGATAGTCTAGTTGACCAGCTTCGGGACGGCCGGGTAACCGGCGAGCAGCTGCAGAAGGCGCAGCGTCGGCTCGACCTGGGCCTCGAGGATCCGTTCGATCGCACTGCGGACGAAGACGCTACCGAGGACGGACGCGAACGCCACGAGCTCGACGAGGAGAAGCTGCTTGGCGTAGTGCTCGCACATTCGCTCGCTGAACTTCAAACGGAGCGGGAGGAGGTCAAAGGCCTTCTTACGTTGGCGGACCGCGTCCTTGCCGCGGGCGGAGAATCAAAGTTCGAGAAGCTACGTGAGGTCTTGACCGACCCACGGTTTAGGGGTGAGAAGTGCATCATATTCACCGAACACCGAGACACGTTGGAATGGCTGGGCAGGCGGCTTGAAGCGCTAGGCTTCACCGACCAGGTAGCACGCATTCACGGGGGCATGGACTTTCGCCGCCGGGAAGACCAAGTGGAGCACTTTCGCCGCCCAGCATCGGACGGCGGCGCGCAGTATCTCATCGCAACCGACGCGGCCGGCGAGGGCATCAACCTGCAGTTCTGCTGGCTCATGGCGAATTGGGACATCCCGTGGAATCCCGCCCGTCTCGAGCAGCGGATGGGCCGCATCCACCGTTACGGACAGAAGCACGACCCAGTGATCATCACCAACCTCGTTGCCGGCAAGACGCGAGAGGGTCGTGTGTTGCAGACGTTGCTCGAGAAGCTCGAGCGCATTCGCAAGGAGATGCGGTCGGACAAGGTGTTCGACGTTGTGGGCCGGCTGTTCGAGAACGTGAGCATGGCCGACCTGATGGCCGCGGCCCTCACCACCGAAGGTGCGGAAAGGGCTCAGTCGGACATCGAAGGACTACTGACGCCCGATCAGGTGAAGGCCCTGGCAGACCGAGAACGCCATCTGTTCGGCGACGGCGGGGATGTCAAGCGAGAACTTCCCCGGCTACGGTCGCAGATAGACATCGAGGTCTACCGTCGCCTGCTTCCGGGCCATGTGCGCCATTTCATCTCTCGCGTGGCGCCGGCGCTAGGGCTGGGAATCGACGGTGACTTGGACGGCTTCTTCTCTTTGCGGCCGGTGAGGCGAGGCGTCGCCGACCCGCTGTGGTCAGCGCTGGATGCGTATCCCGACCGCATTCGGTCTCGACTGACCGTATACCGCCCTGCCGATCGCGATGATGCGATCTTTCTCCACCCGGGTGAGCTTGTCTTCGAGCGCCTTCGAAACGTACTGATCCAACGGTTCGCTGGTCTCGCCCAGCATGGAGCGGTCTTAGTCGACCCTACCGTTCCTCATCCATACATGGTTCACCTGGCGGAGGTCTCGGTCCTTCGGAGGCCCGATCCGACGGAATCGGCGGCGGCTGATGAGATTCTGGAGTGTCGTTTGGTGGGTGTCCGCCATGGCGAAGCACTGCGTCCAGGAGAGGCTCCAGAGCTCGAGCCCTGTCCGCTGGAGCAACTTCTCCTTCTGAGGGGGGGGTCAGGAATCCCGCAGCCTTTCGCTGGGTTTGCCACCACAGCGAGCGAGTCGATTGTTCGGGTCGAGCAGTATCTCACGGAACGCATCGTGGGCCCGATGGTCGCGGAGCGGCAGCATGAGCTAGTAGAGGCAATACCTGAACGTGACTTGTTCCTGGTACGTGGCTACAACTCTCAAGACGCCGAGCTGGCGGCGGCTCGTGCGCGACTCGGTGAGAAGGCGCGCACGGGAAACGCAGCTGCTCGCTCTGCATTGGAGCTCGTAAAGGAGCAGCAGCGGTCTCTGGCCGCGAGGAAGGAACGAGCGTTAACAGATCTAAGGCAGGAACCGGGGCGGATTGCTATGGGCCCAATCCGCATGATTGCACATGTACTGGTTGTACCCTCAGCGGACCCCGAAGACCGCAAGCGTCATGACGCGGACGTTGAAGCGATTGCGATGCAGGTCGCACAAGCGCATGAAGAAGCGCGCGGGGCTTCGGTCACGGACGTCTCTACGCCGCCAAAGGCACGCGCTGCGGGCCTGGCTGATAATCCCGGATTCGACTTGTTGTCGACTTACCCTGGCGGTGGGAAACGCGCAATTGAAGTGAAAGGCCGAGCGGAGGTTGGGGATATCGAGGTGACGGAGAACGAATGGGCAAAGGCGTGCAACCTTCGTGATGGCTACTGGCTCTACGCGGTGTTGGATTGTGCGACACCGCATCCACGTCTGTCGCGGGTCCAAGATCCATTCTTGCGTCTCCTGGCTCGTGCCAAAGGGAGCGTGATCATCAACGCCAGTGATGTTCTGGCCGCTGCGTCGGGAGACTATGAATGACAGCTACTGCGCCTGATGACAAGGAAGCTGTGAACGACCGTGCACGCCTTATCGAGACGGCCTTTCCACTGAAGCAGGCCTCGATTGATTCGGTGCACGAGAAGAACGTTCGCCATGGGCACATCTCGACCCTACACATTTGGCCTGCTCGACGGCCGCTCGCGGCTTGTCGGGCGGCACTCATCGCTACGCTCCTGACCGATCCGGGTACCCCTGAAGAGCGGAACAAGCTATGCGAGAAGATTGGCGGCAAGGTTATCAAGGTCATCCGCAAGAAGAACCTCCCGAATGGGAAAGTTGAAGAACGGGAAGTCGACGAGACCGTGGGTGGCATTCTGCATTGGGGTCGAGAGACCGACAACAAGGCCGAGCTCGACTGGTTTCGTGACGAGATCAAGAAGGCGTACGGGGGCCGGGCACCTCGCGTGCTTGACCCATTCGCCGGCGGCGGCGCCATCCCGCTCGAAGCGATGCGGCTGGGGTGTGAGGCCACCGCAATTGACATCAATCCGGTCGCGTGGTTCATCCTCAAGTGCACACTCGAGTATCCTCAAAAACTAGCGGGACAGAAACGGACACTCCCGAAGTTCATTCTCAAGGACCGGGAGTTCATGCAGGACTTCTTCAAAGCGCACGGATTCCGCCCTCCTCAGGTAAGAACCTTCCTAAAGAGTCTTGGCTTTGACGGCGGCACCGACGAAGAGCTTCAGATGCCAGGGTTCGGGTTTGACCGTGCCTTCCTCGAAGCTGATCTGGCTTGGCACGTGCGCGCGTGGGGGCGATGGGTACTTGCTGGGGCGCGGAAGGATCTTGCCGAGTACTACCCAGTTTACTCCGACTTTCAGGCCTTGAAGGAGGGCGGCAAGGCTTTCAAGCCGCGGCCGATGCAGCCCGTGTCGCTCAAGGGAGACGGCACACCTGACATCGAGAGCCTGAACCGGGAGTTCGAGGCCAAGACGAGTCCTACCAGCACCACGTCTTGGCTCGAGGATCCACTCTGTCCTCGTTGGGTCGCGAAGCCTGCGGTCGCCTACTTGTGGGCTCGGACGGTCAAGTGCAAGAACTGTCGCGCGGCTATTCCGCTGTTGAAAACCCGTTGGCTTGCCAAAAAGGGCAAGAAGCGAGTGCTGTTGGGAATTGAGCCCAACAGCGACAAGTCGGGTGTCGTATTCGCAGTCGAGACCGACGTGCCTCAGGCCGGCGGGAACAATGCCGTCCGTCGGGAGCACGATCGCAGTTTGGGCCAAGGGACGATGAGCCGCGCGGGTGCTTGGTGTCCCTGCTGCGGAAAGCCGGGTACCGTGGCCATGGAGATGGAGGACATCCGCGCCGAGGGTTTGGCTGGCCGACTCGATCAGCAGATGACGGCGGTCGTGGTGGATGGGCCTGACGGTAAGGAGTACCGCCTACCCACGGCCACGGAGCTTGCTGTTGCGACGCCAAGTGAGGCAGTGCTCGAGCGGGTGTTCGCTCAAGTTCCTTTCGGCATTCCCGACGAGCCAATGCCCGGCAAAGATGCTTTGGGTATACGCGTTCCGCTCTATGGCTTCGATCGTTGGCGGAAGATGTTCACCAATCGCCAGCTTCTGGCGCTGGGGACGGTTGTGAAGTGGATTAGGGGAATTGCGGAAGAACTTTCGTCGAAGGAGGCGTCGGACTGGGCGTCGGCGATCTTGGCGCTAAACGCTTGCGTGCTAAGCAAGCTGCTCGACTACGAGAATACTGGCTGCTCGTGGTACACACAAAACGAACAGATTACGCACCTGTTCAATCGGTTCGCACTCCCGATCAAGTGGGACTTTGCGGAGGCTTCCCCGATTGGTGGTGCTTCTGGCAGCTGGCGGTCGATGTTGCACTCTGTGGCGAAGTCCGTCGATTCCGCGGTCACGCTCCCGGTGGCGATGCAAAGCCCGCGCGTGGAACAAGGGTCTGCGATCACGTACCCTTTCGGTTCGGGCTATGACCTCGTCCTCACCGATCCACCTTACTACGATGCGATCCCGTACTCCGACCTCATGGACTTCTTCTACATATGGCTGCGGAGGGCGCTATCGAACACGACAGGGAACCTCGGATTGGGATTTCGAGCGCGGACATCGCCGAAGTGGGATGTCATGTCGGCTGACGGCGAGTTGATCGATGACGCTAGCAGACACGGAAACGATGCAGCTGTGTCGAAGGGCACGTACGAGCATGGCATGGCCAGCGCTTTCCAGGCCAGTGCCGCAGCGCTTTCGGAGCATGGTCGTCTCGTCGTGGTTTTCGCGAATAAGCAGCCGGACGCTTGGGAGACGTTGGTTGCGGCAATCATTAGGGCCGGCTTCACAGTCGATGCGAGCTGGCCCATCCAGACGGAAATGAGCAACCGGACTAGGGCGATCTCGTCTGCGGCCCTAGCCTCTTCGGTATGGCTTGTTTGTCGAAAACGGGAAGCGGCGGCGCGGGCTGGGTGGGATAATGCAGTTCTTTCGGAAATGAGGATCCGAATCAACACGCAACTTCACAGTTTCTGGGATGCAGGAATTCGGGGACCCGACTTTGTTTGGGCGGCCACTGGCCCCGCGCTGGAGGTGTATAGCAAACATCCGATCGTCAAGAAGGCCGACAAGTCTGGCGAATTGATGAACGTCTCAGAGTTTCTTCGGGCAGTACGCCGTTTTGTCGTCGATTTTGTCGTTGGTCGAGTATTGAGTGAAGCAACCCACACCGAAGCGGACGAGGAAACAATTTCGGGGCTTGACGACGTGACCACCTATTACCTCCTCCACCGCCACGACTTCGGGTTGAACGATGCTCCTGCGGGGGCATGCATCCTGTACGCCGTATCGTGCAATCTCTCGGAAGCAGACTTGGCGGACCGCTACGACATACTAGCAAAGACTGGCGGGACATCCGAGAATGGAGACGAGCCCACGGACGAGGAGGAAGCGGACGCGGAGGGTGAGTCGGACGAAGGCACGGGCAGCACCTTCAAGCTCAAAGCCTGGAAGCAGCGCAACCGGCCAGGCATGGGCATAGACCCGGCGGTGGACAGAGCTCGCGTGCGCCGTGAACGTGAGGCGGAGCTGGGGCAGGGTTGGATACTAGGTACTCAGCCCCCTGAGCAAACGATTGCATCTCGGGCCATACCCCTTATTGACCAGGTTCATCGACTAATGCATCTCTGGCGGGCGGGAGACCAGGTTCGTGTGGACCAATATCTAGAAGACCGGGGTCTTCGCCGAAGCCAATTGTTTCAACAGTTGCTTCAGGCGCTGGTCGAGCTTTCACCGGAAGCAAGCGACGAGCGCTCCGTTCTGGAGAGCATCATGAATCACGTACGGGGGCTCGGCGCCGCAACGGTCGCGCCGCAAAAGGAACTTGGGGTATGACGACCAAGCTCCCGCTTCCGTGGACTCCGTGGCACAGGGTGGTCAAGCTCCGAGACGACGTCCGGACCGGAGAACTGTCGCTGGCCATGTTTGCCGCAGACCTCTACGAAGTCGTGATGCAGCGGGGCACTAGAAAGGTCTACGAGGACCCGGTCCAGTTTTTTGCCCTCACCTATCCCACGACCAACCTGCGCGACCTTGCCAAGGACGTCGTGCTCCGCCTCGCGGGAAAGAATGACAAAGCGATCCGGCAGCTGGAGCTGACCTATGGCGGTGGTAAGACCCACACTCTGATCACGCTCTACCACCTCGCTCTTGATCCAGATAGACTGCCTGACCTTCCGGCCGTGCGCGAGTTCAAAGAGCACATTGGGATTGCCCTACCGCAAGCGCGGGTCGCCGTGCTCTCCTTCGACAAGCTGGACGTCGAGAAGGGCATGGAGGTCCGTGATCCTAAGGGTGCCACGCGCTGGCTCAAACAGCCATGGAGTGTACTCGCGTGGCAACTGGCGGGCGTGGAGGGACTGAAGTTGCTCCACGCCGATGAGAAGGCTGAGGAGCGAGAATCTGCACCGGCCGAAAACCTACTCGAGGCACTCCTTCGCCTGCCCCAAAAGGAAGGTCTGGCCACGCTCATTCTGATGGACGAAGTCCTGATGTACGCGTACGAAAAGGTAGCCCAGGACGAAGTGTGGCTCGGCCGCCTAAAGAATTTCTTTCAGTACCTCACCCAGGCCGTGGTTAAAGTGGACCGAGCGGCCCTCGTAGCTTCGTTGCTGGCGACGGATACCGCCAAGAGCGACGCGCTTGGTAAGAAGATCCTACAAGACATGTCCGAGATCTTTGCGAGGGAGCGGGAAGAGGGCGTGCAACCGGTCTTGAAGGAAGACGTCGCAGAGGTTCTCCGGCGGCGGTTCTTCGAGCCCGACTCGTTTGCGGAGAAGGACCTATTCCGTGAGCACGTGTTCGCAGCCCTCCAAGGGATCGTTGACCTCGACGAAAACACGAAGAAGGGGAAGAAAGCTGCGGAGGCGCGGTTCCTCGCGAGCTATCCTTTCCATCCGGACCTGACCGAGGTTTTCTACGCCAAGTGGACGAGCCTCGACAAGTTCCAACGGACACGCGGTGTGCTGAGAATTTTCGCGCTCGCCCTGCGAGACGCCGAGAGGTGGGACGAGAGTCCTTTGGTTGGGCCAAGCGTTTTTCTTCCTGCGCCCGGTGTGGACGGGATCAGTGAGGGGGCCCGCGAGCTGACCACGGTCGCAAGCCAAGCCCAGGTCGATGGCGTCGCAGGAAACTGGACGCCGATTCTTGGCGTGGAGCTCAGCAAGGCGAGGGAGGTGCAACAAGAGTACTCCCAGCTGCGGTATCGAGAAATCGAGCAAGCCGTCTTTTCGACGTTCATTCATTCACAGCCAATCGGGGCCAAAGCACACCTGAATGAGCTGCTTGTCCTTATGGGCGCCACCCGCCCCGACAAGATCACGCTTGAGAAGGGGCTACGGCTGTGGTTCGATCGGTCGTGGTTCCTGGATGAATCGGCGGATGCCGACACAAAGGGGGTACCGGGTCAACCTAAGTCGCTGCCGTTGACTTGGCGGTTGGGTTTGAAGCCGAACCTGCGGCAAATGCACGACGAGGCATGCAAGCGCGTATCGGAGGACTTGGTCGAGGCTCGGTTGCTCGAAGACATCCGTAAGCTGAAGGGCCTGACGAGCGCGGCATCGTCGGCTGGAGCGCGTGTCCACAACGTTCCTGAGAAGCCAAGCGATATCGAAGACGACGGCGAGTTCCACTATGCGCTGCTGGGCCCCAGCGCGGCATCGGAGTCGGGAAAGCCGAGTCCAGAAGCGCGGCGGTACGTTGAGGAGAACACGGGACCCAACAATCCCCGCAAGGAGCGGAACGCCGTTGTCTTGGCGGTCCCGTCGCGAGAGGGCCTCATCCAGGCGCGACAAGTGATTCGCGAGTACCTCGGATGGGAGGAAGTCCGGTCGGCGCTTCGGGCTCAGCCGGCCGACGCGATTCGAGATGGAATGTTGGGGAGCTACACCAATAGCGCGTTGAAGCGCATCCCTGCGGCAGTCGCCCAAGCCTACTGTATTGTGGTGACGGTCTCGGAGGCTGACGAGGTTCAGTCTTTTAAGGTCCAAGTCAGTGATCAACCGCTGTTCTTAACCATCAAGGCCGACAAACGGAGCCGGATTCAGGATACGGCGATCAGTGCTGAGGCGATCCTTCCAGGGGGCCCGTATGACTTGTGGCGAGAAGGGGAGGACGCACGCAGAGTTAGGGACCTCGTAGGCGCATTCGCGCGGTTTCCGCGCTTGCCGAAGATGCTCAACCGGCAAGCGATTCTCGATACCATCGTCAACGGCTGCGTAGAGGGGATCTTCGTGGCTCGGCTCGTGCGTCCTGACAAGTCCGTGCGGACCTTCTGGCGGCAGCGACCAGATGACCAGGTCCTCGATGATCCCGGTGTCGAGTTGGTGTTACCGGAGAAGGCCGAGCTTTCGGAGATCCGAGGCGACCTGCTGGTACCGGGGGTTCTCAAGGATCTGTGGCCGACACCGGAGATCGCTGTGCGTGACGTGCGGGCGTTTTTCGGTGGTGGCAAAGTGATTCGAGTCGACCGTGGCGGGTACGAAGAATCGCTCGCTGTCCCACGGGCCGCACCTGCCGTCGTAGATCCTGCTCTGGCTGCCGCGGTGCAAGAGGGCAAGTTGTGGCTCACGGCTGGGCCGGCAAGCCTGCTGGCTGAAGATGTACCGCCGGGTCTCTTGTCGGACACGGCCGTCGTTCAGTCGCCGCCTCCGCCAGTTAGCCCCACAGACCTCCTGCCCGATGCGCTTCCCACCGCGTGGGTGGGTGGGGGCACTACGGCTCTGTCGCTTTCCGCAGCGTTGGCGCAGAAAGCCGGCAAGACGCTTCCGTGGGCGACTGTGAGTGCCGGGATTGATTGGGCGCTTCGAGTCCGGATAGTTGAGCGAGCGGTGGATTCAGGGCCGTGGCCCTGCGACTTGCCGGGGGCGGCGGCGGTGAAACTCAAGGTTGCCTCCGGGCCCGTGCCGACCGCGCCGACGCCAACTGGGGGCAAGCCCGGCGCTCGGGTTGCTGAAAGCGAAGTAAAGGCGGGTCAGATTCAGGACTTGGCGGAAGTGATGGGCGAGTTACTCAAAGCGAAGGGGAGTTACGATCTGACTTTCCGACTTCGCGTCGAGCTGAGCGGGAAGGAGCCGCCGAGTGAGGCCGTAGTGAAGGCCGTGAACAAGGTGCTGAAATCAGTCAGCGAGAAGATTCAAATCGAGTAAACTGCCTACTTGGGTACCGAAGGCAGCTTACGGCGCCACCGGCGTGGATCTACCGCGAATCCCGTGCTCTCCAGAGCGCGGAGCTCTTGAAAGCTCTGCGGCGCGCGGCGCTTGATCTCCTCCCACGCTCGCGCGAAGAGCGGGCGCCGTAGCGCGTCACGGATGCCGTCGCACCAATCCCGCCAGGTATCTCTACGTATACGGCCCTTCCTTCGCAGAAAGATCTGCTCGTTGGTGAGATCGACATACTCAACACGTCGCGGAGTGAAGCCTTATGATCCTCATCGGTGACGGGTTCACCGAAATGGGCCTGTATGGGAAGCTCCCTCACGATATCTCGGTATTGCTTCGCGAGCTCATCTTCAAATTGGGTCGTCGCCTGGCGTTTTTGTAGCAGCAACTGCACCCCTGCGAACAGGCCCAACGCCGTTGCGATAGAGGTGACCGGTTCAATCCATTGAGGAGTGCTCATTTTCTTGGACTCAGGCTTTACGAGGCGTCGTTGGTTGGCCGCTGGCGGGTGAGCCAATGGCTGGGGACCCTTGTCGTGCCTTAGGAGTTCCCTCTGGGAGGGAACTCCGGTGCAACCAGAGCTTGCACCGTCGCGAATAGCCGTGCATCAGGCCCAAGAGATCCTGCATGAGCACCCAGCACCGAATACCGGCGCTGCCTTAGGAAATCTGCGATCCCTCGTTCAAGTGCTGCCACCTTGTCACGGAGGGGGCGATGAGCCTTCATAGCCCTTTGCTCTGGAAACAGCGGGCCTAAGGCGACCATCCGAAATCGGCAGCGCTTCGGGTCAAGGCCAGCATACAGCAGGTGCCTTGCCAAAGTATTGCTCTTCGCGTTTTGACGAACATCAAGGTGCCGGCCGACACGAGTAAACGGGGATGCACCATATGGCGAGGAGCTGTCACCTGTGCGCCCTATGTATAAGTAGACGCCCTTCGGTGATTGAATGCGCCACACGTACACCCAGAACCCACGCCGGAGCAGCTTACCATCGAAGACCATGGTGTACTTTCGGATCGTGCTCATCGGCAATGGGCAGTATGTCTGGCCTGGAAACCCTGGACTGCCTGGGGGCTCTCCGTTCGGATCCGCCGGGAGAAACGTGCGACAGCCGGGCCTCCCGCAACCGGGCGATCGAGCCGACCACCGGCTCTCGAATGATTGCACCGCGGCGACGTCAGTGTGCTCAGATGGCTCGCAGTCGCTTGACCAAGATTTCCTTCCTGGCCTCTACGAAGTCCTCAAACACGTCCAGGTCATACGACTTCAGGTCAGGAATCAGATGGCGCTTCTTGAACCCAGCATCTCTGGTCGTTATCCAGTTATCGAACGGCGTGGCGTTCTTGGACAAGTTCTCGGAATCCGTAAGCAATTCAAGGTTCAGGACGGTATTTGCGACGTCCATGTAACGCTGGATTCTCTCATCGTTGTAACCGCGCTTCCGTAAAACGCGCACGCTGAACCCGGATATTGGGAACACGTGGTCCTCATGGAATAGCGTATCCTTCCATTCTCTGTCTTGATAGAGCAGCGACAGGATCAGATAGGTGTACTTGCCCCGGTATTTGCGCGTCAACAACTCCTCGATTTCTGGGTCAGCGAGCTTCCCATCAATTCGTAATGCGGTATTCAACCCGTCCGCTGGAAATGCTTTGTAGGTTGTGGCGGTCAACAGAACATCGCGCAGGTTCTTCAAGGTAGTATCCGTAGAGCCGCCGAGAATGTTCTTTAGCAACCCGACCGTGAGCCACTTCTTAATCTCCGTCTGCGCGACGACGTCGTCACGCTTCGATGATTTGTCGAACGCGTCGTCCCCCTTCTTCATCAACCAGAACGCGATGGGTACGAGCGTGAGTGGCGCGACGATGTTTTCCCAGCGATAGCCAAACTTGGCCACCAGGCGGACCGTCGTTCCCAGGTAGGTACTGATGTCCTCCCAGTTCGCCTCGATCTTACGCAGATTCGCACGTGTGAAGTTCTTCACCTTGTACTGAATCGGGAGGTCCTCGGTCAGATACAGGCTGGCCTTCAAGACGAAGTCTTTCCCGAACTTATAGCCGTCCCCGCTGCCCAGCTCGTTCAACTCGTCCGTAAGCTTGTTGATCTCGTCGCGGGCGTTCAGGTTCTGCCACTTCGCGGTGGCGGTGGAGAGCAGGAGATCCGAGTACTCGAGCGGCGTACCGGCTGAGTTGGCGCGCACGAAAATCGTGAGCACCTTGTCGTAGTCCTGTGATCGCTCCTCGTAGTAGTTGATCGTCGGCAGCGTGTGCATCTTGTTATGGAGCTTGCCGACCAGTCTGTTGGCGTTCTCCTTGTCCGCATCGGCGAGAGAGGCGAGCAGCGGCTTGACGTCCGCCTTAGCATCCTCGGGATCGTCGAAGTCGAGAATCCTCCCGACCTGATACCATAACTTGTTGGGCTTCCTGGTGTCGGCCCTCTCCCTGAAGGAGAACTCGTATATCAGCTCCTCCGGGTCCTCCTCGTTCGCGATCGGGCGCTTTAACAGATTGAGAAACAGCTTCTCGGTCCGCCACCGGTAATGGAAGTAGCGGTATGACCCCTTGAGGCCGATGAACAACGAAGACATTCGCTGTTGTCCGTCGAGCACGAGAAAAATGGCGCGGGTAATTCCCTTGAGGTCGGCTTCCGGATTGTGGGGCTTGGCCTGGTCAAACTGCCTAATGAACTCGAACGTCGTCCACTGTTCCTTGTTCTTCTCCTCCACCTTCCAGAAGAGGAAGGAGCCAATCGGGTAGTCGCCAAGGATGGAATCGAACAGTTTCTCGATCTGCGCAGGTTCCCAGACGAACTCCCGTTGTATGGCCGGGAGGAAGTAGTCCTTGTTGATCCCCTCGATCACATCCTTGATGCGGACCGATCTGTATTCCATGGTTCCCTCGACGCGCGGGGGTGACTGGAAACACTCGTGAGGCTACGGCGCTAGCGATCTAGGCTTCTTGGCACTGCCACCTCGATGCCAACCTTCAAGGTGCCCCTAATGTTCAACAGTAATGGCAACCGCGGTGTCAGATGAAACGGCGGGGCCGTATACAAGTGCCTGCCCTTGCTGAAGAGCGGGAAGAATGTCTCGTGCGCCGTGTCCCAGGACCGACTCTAGATAGTCCAGCCCGGTTTGATCGACACTCTTGAAGGCCATCAAATTCTCGCATTGCGAGATTCCGCTCTTGGCAACGACCGCCGTTCGCTGAGAAATGAGAACAACGGATAGCCCGTATTTTCGAACCTGCATCATGTACATCCCAAACGTGATCGCACTTTCACGGCCCGGGCTTCCGAAGCCAAGCATGGCGGGCTCGGGGAGAAACTGATGCGCCTCATCTATGACCAACGTTCGGGGAAACACGTGGCCGGCCTGGTACTCAACAAACGCAGCGTTTAGCGTCTGTCTTAGGTGAGTCAAGCCCTCGTCAGGGACAGGTCTCCCCGGGACGGGCTCAAATACACTCAGACTAGCGGCGGCGCCGTGATTTGCTGCAACGTACTGCCCGAGGCCGTGTCGAGCTCTGTATTCCCCTGTCTGATCCATCACAACAACGCTTCGTGACGCTGCTAACGCGGCTGCGAGCCTTAGGGCGAACGTCGTTTTGCCCATCCTGGTCATGCCGACAATAGCTAGATGACCCTCACCTAAAGCTGCCAGGTCTAGGTAGATCGGAACGCGTGTGCCGACTACGTATCCGAGAAGAAACGCTCCCTGTGGCGGCGGCCCCGGTGCTGGTAGCGGAACGGGCATTACGACCGGAGCACCTGGTTGAGGAACCCACGCGTGGGTTCGGAGTCTGTTGGTCTCGGGGCTAAAGACGCCGAGCTGATGAGCGGTTGCTATGACCGAGAGATGGCTCCCTCCCCTTACCGATGATTCGTCGATCCGAGCTCTGGTTATCTGATACAGGACCTGTCCGTTTGCTTCCGCGACGCTGACGACGTGTCCGACGGTCAATGGGCGAAGGGGCGAGAAGACCAGCGTGGTATGGTCCGATGATGCTTCAACGACGCCCAACAATGTTGCATCGGGACCGCGTACTCGTGCAAGCGTGATTGCCTGAGCGGCAACCAATCTTTCACACTCCTCGCGGCGTGGAACATGGATCTCTAGCCACGTGTCGGAAGGTCGACGGATTCGACCCACAACTACCCCCTCCACGGTCTTCGAACCAGTTTCCAACGTGATCACTTCTCCCAACGGAGGTGCATCCGTCGAAGAGACCAGTAGCTTGTGGGGGCCAATCATGCCCTCAATTGTCACGGCCGGTGCGGCTCCACGAGCGGCAGCGAGTACGGCCTGCCAATTGATCGACCCCAGGAAAATCGGCACGACCCAAGTCAACGAGAGTTTCCAGAAGAGCGGAGTTGATGCTGCGGCGCTCTCCAAGAGCGACAGCCAAAACAGAGCACTGTAGATCGTTCTCGCGTTAGCGTCTCGGCTAAGCGCACGACATGTGATGCCCAGACGACTGCTTTGACGACCGGCTCCTGCAGCTAGAGCCGTTGCTGCGAGCGCTGCCGCCAGACCGAGCAGAACCTCGAGGGCAATCCACGCAGCTCCAGCTACTTCATGTGGCGTGAGACCAGCAAGCACGAGTCCCACTACTGAGTTCGCGAGCGTGTCAACGGGGCGCGCGAAGTAAGGCTCGAGAAGCTGCACGTTCAGGGAAAGCGCCAGGGTGGAAGCAAACCACGTACCCTCGGATAGTGGCCTTCCAGTGAGGAATCCCGTTACCGAAAGGATGATCGCTACCTGAAGGGCACCAATCACGAGGCGCCAGCGAATTGTCATGGAGATGTGGTAAGCGTCACAGCGACGTGTTCACCAAAGGGACCTCCGTCCAGATTCTGCGTATCGTCCCCATTCCGTCGTCCCTATTAAGGTCGCCCGAACCCAACTTGCACTGACAACGATGGCTTCAGAAACAAGGAGCGTTAGGGCGTTTTTGCGGCACCAGAGGGTGGATTTGCGGCACAGGTCAGTGCGAACTGGAGTGCCCCCCGTCTTTCGGCCCACTTCGAACGCCGATGTTGGCACTTTTTGCTTCCAGAACCACCGCCAAGGTGGCCGGTGCCAACCTGGCGCACGCTCAAGACTGCCGTAGTGCTTTCGCCGGAACGGACGCAACTTAGGTAGGCCTGATCTGGGTGGCGCGCCCACTCACGGCCCCACAACGTGCCGTGTATGCGGAGAGGTACAGATCTGGTGGGTTGACCTGATTTGTTTGCAAGGACGGAGTTTCCGTGGGCGACAAGACCCGCTTTGAAACGCTCGTAGCGACTTGTGGTGCCGCTAGTGCCCCGAGTGCGCTTACGCCCGACCCCGTGGCAGCCGCGGCACGCGGTGTTGTTCTCGAGCCGCAGGGGCCAGGCTTCTTCGTCCCGCCTGAGCTCGATGTCGCCCCGGGATTCGGCGAGCACAGACCGTTCTGGCTGGTCTCGGCACCTGCAGCGGTAGGAAAATCGGTACTTGCTCAAGCTCTTGCGTGGAACCTCCGTAGCCGCGGCCGTCAAGTCATCTACGTTCCGCTTCGTGGATCGACCATCGGGGACAACTTCTTCACGGGCCTCCTCGCGTCGCTATTCCCGAGCTCCTCGAAGGTCGACGTCATCGAATCTCTAAGGCAAGGAAGAACAACGATACTGTTCGACGGCTACGACGAACTCTCCATGACCGAGGACCAATCACGGCTCAATATTGGGTTTGTGGGGGAAGTCCTGCGCGAAATGAAGCCAACCAATCGGCAATCTCGCCAGGAAGCACCATCTGTCATCTTCCTTTTCCGGTCCGCGATTCGGTCCCTGGGCATCTTCAACTCGATCGACGAGTACGCGCAGCAGCTCGGCCTACGCTTCTTCGGAAGGGCACAACAGATCGAGTTTCTCGCAGGCTACATGAAGCATAAGAGGCCAACGCCGCACGACTTGCGGAAGCCATGCTCGGACTTTCTCAAGGCCGTCCAGGAGAAGATAGCGCTTCCCGACGAAGAAACAGCAGAAGGGTTCTTCGGCCATGCTCCCGTTCTCATGGCTTTGGGAGATCTCATCCTCGAGGATGAGAGCGGCAATCCGATGCAGATCGCTCAGGACCTACTCAAGGAAGACTTCAGTGCGACCCAAGGAGTAGGTCTCATCGATCGGATTCTCGGCCAACTGCTCGAGCGAGAGGAGAGGAAGTTCCCGCTGAACATCTTCGCGGCGAAGGGACTCGTCCGCTTTGAGGCATATCCCGCCACGATGCAACGGCGGCTGCTCACCCGCTTAGTGAGTGCACGGATTGCGGGGATCACTTGGGACAAGGCGCTTGCAGATGTGGCGAGCGACGAGTGCGCAAGACGACTAGAGGCAAGCCCAGGATTCCGTGCGTTGGGAAGCCCGGAACAGCGGGCGCTTCAGGACCAGTACACTCAGGAGGTGCTGCAGAAACTCCAACAGCACCCGTTTGTAGACTTGAAGAACGGTGCTCTCGACTTTACGAACCCGATCTACGCGGAGAAGTCTCTGGCCGAGCTGTTGGTTACCGAGCCGAGGACAGACCTGTCTAGAGCATTCGACATTTACCCAGCCCCCTCCTACTACCTGGCGCAATTCATCTTGGAGTCACTTCCGGATCGAGATCTCAAGGGCAGGGAGAACCTCCTCTTCTACGTGATGAAGAGTCTCTCCGCAGGAAGTGAAACGGAATTTCAGATTGAGATCTCGAGGCCCGACAGTCGTTGGCGTTTCTCCGTGGACAGTGGCAGGCTCCTCACGACTCCGTTTTGGTACGGTGATGAGCTCCTTTTACTGAGCATCCCGGACGGGCAGATTCTGGAAAGTATGAACATAGAGGGGTCCACCGACACGCTAGTGGCCCTCGATGTGGCAGCGGGTAAGGGGTACAAGAGGCGGGTGACCCTCTCGAACGTCGCGATCGAGTCTGGGGACATCGAACTCGGTGCGACTCACTTGACACTTAGCGCGGTTCGACTGACGGCCAATACAATTCGTCTCGACGATTCCCTGCAGACTATCGAGGGCATCGACACGCTCGCAGTGTCCGGGAGGGTAGAGGCTTCAGACTTCGTCGTGAAGAAATATGGCAGGGAGCTGGAGGCGGCCACGGCAACCGACCCCGATGTCGAAACGTTTCTGCGCAAGAAGCTGACCCAGATCCTCACCTGGTTCAGAAAGCACCATGCCGAGACCTACGCCATTTATGGGAAGCGATTTAATACCGTTGTCCTCGCTAAGGGGAAAGATCGCGACGCAGCTCGAGTCGCGGCGTTCCTGCGCTCGCAGGGGATATTGAAGGACGTTGGCCAGATGGTCGTTCTCGATCAAGCAGAGTTGGGGCGCTACGGTGTGTATTACGTCAAACAGAACCAAGTGGAGTTTGGGAAGGGGTTCAGCGATCTTGTCGCAAGCTGGACGCGGTACGCTAAAGAGTCATAGACTACACTAAGGGTGAGTAGGCCGGCCACCGCCTGCGGCGGTCTCTCGCCGACCGGCCATCGCAGATACTCCATCGAGTAGCACATGTGCACGAACGCTAACGCTCCGTATGAGGCGGGTCGAATCAAGCCCGCGCGCGTTGCGGGGACACTTCACGTGCCGACCTTCGCCGCGCGCGTCGTAACTTCCCGGCGAGACGCGCTGGCACCTTGGCGAGGAGGAACTCTACGGAGCGCGGCAAACGCCCTGCGGTCTTCTGACTCTGACAAATGTGGAACATGTCCGATTCGGTTAGGACGACGACGCGACGCCGGGCCCTAGCGAGAGTGAGAAAAAGGATGTCCGACCGGATTTTGTTCACTTTTCCCGCGCCGCGGCCGCCGGAGCTCGTGTGATGACGACTAGTGGATACGGTGACGATCACGCGACGGTCGCGGCTGACGGCGTCGAAATCGAACTCGCCACCAGGAGTCAGTCTAACGCGGTGCTTCCGGAACGTCTGTCGGAAGACGCCTGGAAGCCACGTGTCGCGGATCCATTGCTCGACTGCGCGCTGAGTCTTTGTGTTGGCCATCGTGTCGTTGACGCGTAGCGTTAGGCGCGTCTGATTAAGGTCGTGGGACGACCCAGTCTAACTCCCTCGCCAGAGTCCTGCGAGTACGGAAATGGCAAACGCTTACGAAGGAGTTGTGCCGCGCGATTCAGTCTCCAGACCCAGGTTCGGGAGGGTTGGGCGCTCTCGCGTGGCTTATTGAGAGGTGTCAAGTTGACGTCAGGGGTTGACTCAACCGCCTACAATAAACCGTGCTAAGAAGACGAAGCCGAGGAGAAAAGTTACCAACGCGAGGTAACCCAGGACCAAGACACTCGACAGTTTCTTCAGGTTCAGGGGGGCGGTCGGTGCTCCCGCGTAAACTCTGCTCATCTCTAACATCGTGCATGCTGAGAATACGACGCAGAAGGCCAGCGATAGAGCTGCGAATCGCAGAATCCCGGTTGGCGCGGAGGAGGTCTGTCGCAGGCCGGCGGCCACAATGGCGATAGCCACGCCTGCGGCCGTAACTAATGTCTTGACTGCTTCGAAGTACCTGGTCCGGCTGGCCTCGCTGAACGCAACTCCCTCGCCTGTGTGGGCGGCTCTTGCGACTAGGAACACGTAGACGGTAGGAACCGCGAGAGCTAGCACACCAAGCGTGCACCACATGGGCGGTCCCCTCTCGAAGAATGACAGGACACTATCGAGCCCGTTGCTGGGCGTCAGTGGGAGGCACGCCCCGGAACATGCTCGTCATCTGCGCAAACACGGTGGTGTCTCGTGCGATCCTTACGGCAACAACTGCTCATGGTGCGCCTCGTAGACACTGCATTCTAATCCCGTTCGCGCGCTCCCGCGACCTTGCAGGATGCGCTCGCAAGAGCGATGGCGCATTCACTTGTCAGTCGGTTTGCTCTCCTAATCGGGGCTGAAGAGTCACTTGCCAGCGTTTTGCGAGGGTTTTTCTGGGGTCGCCCCGATTTGGTGGACACCGACCTGAGCCTCCATTTTTGGGGGTGGGCAGGTGTCCATTAAAACGAGGGCAACATCACTCCGGACCTATCGGAGTACTCCCTCCGACCGCGCGGCCGGCGGCCCTTACGGGCCGCCCCTTGCGGGCCTGGTGCCCTCCAACGACCAGCAACGTGGCCAGCCGCCTTCAAGCGGGAGCTCTTAGGCGGCAGTTGCGGGAATGCTCTCGAACAGTTTCTCCTCTCGAAGCTCGAGGAAGAGGAAGACGAAGGGCAAGAGCGCGATCGGGGCAGCGATCCGGTACCAGGCAAAGGCTTCCTCGAAGGAAGCGCTAACCGAGTGACACAGCATTACCCCTGATACGAGAGCCCCGATGAACCAGCCAAACCAATAACGCCATTCACCAACGCGCCGCAGGTTCTGGGAGCGCCTCGCAACATAGGTCCAGATGGGAATCAGGATGAAGAGCAATATCCCCAGGGACCAGAAGAGCATCCACGTGTTGCGCAAACTCGCTTCGTCAGACTGCAAGGCGAGCGAAGCGCGGTACCCGTCGGGTGACCAGAGATCGATATTCAGGCTATGCGGCCTAGCGAGGCACTGGAACATCGCGATGAGCAATAGCACGAGCGAGAAATCAACGTACATGAGGCTACGAGGGTAGGCGCGACTGAGCACAACTGCTTCACGCAAGTGGACGACCTTGGAGACGGTGATTGCCAACAGACCCATCATAATCAGATAGTTGGGTCCAAACCCGTCCGTCCGAAGCCCGATTGTGATCGGAAGCAGGTAAAGTGCAGCAACTGTGAGGAGCTTCGCTTCTGTGCGCGTCATCTCGATGTCTTGGGTCGGTGGGACGGCCATGTGGCCTCTGATTGTAGAGGAGTTCGAGGTGCGCGGCGAGCGCTTGCCGCTGCCTAACTGTGTATTCGACTGGCCAGTGTAGCCACCTTCGCACAATCCTGCGAGCACATGAGAAATGCTTGTAAAACGCTTGCACTAATGTTCGCCTCAACGCACTCCCCTGCCGCGCGTTCGAGAAAACCGTCCAGCACTCTTTGCAAGCTTTTTGCAAGCGTTTCTCCGGGACAGTCCGGGCATTGCCCCCCGAGCCTGCGGGCGCCGATGCTTGGCGGGCAACCACTTACGGACATGGTGTCCTCCAAACAAACCCGCTCGGCTCGGCTCTGGATCAGGAAGGTCCTGCGGCTACTGTTTCAGCCACTCCGCCACGCCGCCATGATGCGAACAGGTCCCCTGGCGCGTGCGGCTGAAGCTGAATGTCCCGTCCCGGCAGTGGGCTGTAGCCCCCGCGGGCGGCTTGCCATCCGCAGTCCGCGTGGGCGATGGGACCGACTCGCCCTGGGAATTGATATAGCCGCGCCCCTCTGACGTCGCTGCTTGCGATGCTGGGGCGCCGAGAAATTCTTCGAGCAAGTAACCGGCGAGCCGCGACACCGCGACGCTGCACCAGCCTTGGGAGCAGCCGTAGAGCCGGACGGCGGTGCCTTGAGGCACCACCGCCAGCGCGCGCGCCGTCGGAAACGGTTTCTCCCGCAGCCGAACGGACGAAGTGGTGTAAGCGAGTGTGTCTTGGGATGAGACCGGGGCCTGGGCCGAGACTGGCCCAGCGAGCAAAGCCGAACAGAGCAGCGAGAACAGTAGGCGACGCATCGGGCCCTCCCGCGGTGGCTTGCCCAATACGCCACCAACGCGGGCTAATTGCAAGTCACCCCCCTACCCCAGGACGACGTCGCGCACTGTGCCCTCAAGGCTCAAGCCCAGGGCCTCCTCTTTAGGGAGGAGGAGCAGGCAGGAAGTCTTCAATGGCGAAAGGATAGGCGGCGTTCTGGCCGGGGCCTCCGCCGTCCG
>WNGI01000934.1_pt1 | contig 23284 bp, 14 predicted proteins | sample 5400621 | NCBI WGS metagenome assembly WNGI01 (sample SAMN13153374, study PRJNA577476) | soil metagenome | isolation source: 20 cm soil or saprolite under Garry oak tree replicate 1 | place: USA:California | collected 2016-06-15 | reverse complement strand
ATTCCTTCAAAAAACGAAGTCCTGACGACTCCGAAAAGCTACTCGGCCTCAACCTGGATCGCAAACATAGCCGTAAGAGGATGTTTCAGATTGTGACGCTGATAACTTGTCTACTTGCGATAATTCTCGGAGGTGTAAGTTTATATAAAGTATTACCGACTTCTGCACATTCAACATCTTCGCATCACAATGTTATTTACTTAGAAAACCAAAAGCCTGGTTCAACTCAGTGGTATTCGCCAGAACTCAAAAATATATTAAATTCTATTGAAAGGCAAAACAAAAATGATGACGCTCCTAGCGACAGGGGTTCACCCAAAGCGGGAAGTGCGTGGACTGATACCTCCATTCGCGGATATGCCAGTGCGACAAGTATTAATCATGGTGAATCCATAAATTTTTACGTTGGCACAACATTACCCAGCTATAACATAGAAATATATCGAATGGGCTGGTATGGCGGAGCAGGATCAACTTTAGTACAAACAATCAGTAATATTCCCGGACAAAACCAGCCAATTCCTGCTGCCGATCCGACCACAGGTCTTTTGCAACTGAATTGGAATGTTTCTTATACACTCCAAACCGATACATCCTGGACAACCGGAGTGTATTTAGCAAGACTTAGGGTCACTGACGGAACTGTGCAATTCATTCCTTTTGTCATTCGAGATGATTCCTCTACTGCGGATATTCTCTATGTCTTACCAGTTGCAACCTACGAGGCTTATAACAACTGGGGAGGACAAAGTTTATATGAATTTAATTCGATTAATTCGAAGCGCGCGTATCAAGTCTCGTTTGATAGGCCTTATTCAGGCGATACCAGTGGCACCGGCGATTTCTTCACAGGCGATTACAATATGATCCGCTTCCTGGAAAAAAATAGCTACAACATGGCCTATGCCAGCAGCGTTGATCTCCAAACAAATCCCAACCTGATGGCCAGCCACAAAGTGTTTTTATCTAACTACCATGATGAATACTGGTCAATGACAATGCACACGAATCTGCAAAATGCCCTCGGCCAGGGGAAAAGCGCGGCATTTTTCGATGCAGATAGCATTTATTGGCAAATTCGATTTGATAAATCCTCCTCAGGTGTTGCCAATCGAGTGATTACGTGTTACAAAGATGTGGCACTTGACCCAATGAGTCAAACGAATCCATCGCTTACCACGACCCTTTGGCGGAATAGTCCCGTCAATATGCCTGAGAACGCTTTACTGGGAGAAATGTATGACTCCCAGTTTAGTTGGGGGAAGACTTTTCCGTGGGTGGTCACCAATGCTAATCATTGGATTTATAACGGTACTGGTCTCAACAACGGCGATTCGATATCCGGGGTTGTTGGATATGAATACGATAGAATTTGGAATAATGGGCTAACACCAGTTGGTCTTGTGACACTATCCAGTTCTCCTGTCACTGATATATATGGTAACAACGGAACAGCCAATGGTACCATTTATACTGCCAGTCCTGGTAATGGCCTTGTTTTTGACGCCGGAACAATGTATTGGGAATGGAAATTAGACGATAATACCCTTAATGCGCATGGAGCCGATCCTCGCATTCAACAAATGACGATCAATGTTTTGAATGGAATGATTACGGCGTCTACGCCAAAACCAACACCAACACCGACGTTTACACCAACACCAACGTTTACGCCAACACCAACGTTTACACCAACACCAACAGCGACGTCTACGCCAACATCAACATCTAATTACCAGAGCACTGTTTTTAGTGATAATCCGCTTGCTTACTGGCGATTAGGCGATCCTTCTGGTTCCAAGCAAGCCATCGATTCAAGTCAGAATGGGTATACAGCAGCGAGTAGCGGTGGAGTTACTTTCGGTACCCCTGGAGCCATTAAGAATGATACAGATACTGCAGTTAGTTCTAATGGAACCGGGAAATTAGCGCCGCCTGCCCTTTTGTCCGTGACCAACTTTACGATTGAGGGCTGGACCTATTTAACCGATGCCACGTGGAACTCGACAAGCAACTACAATAACACCCTGTATGGATCATCCGGACATGTGCGGATGATCATCAGGCCCGGGGCAGCCAATTCTAACGCCTATGCCCTGGGATACTTCGGAGTCACGTTGAGCGGGACAGAATACTCTCTGCAACCTCTACTAACAGGTGCGAGTAATACTAACCAGTGGGTATATTGGGCGTTAGTAAGGAACGGCAACACGCTAACGTTATATAGAAATGGCGTGCAAGTTGGGCAGCGAACCGATTTGCCTGCCTCTGCTGTGGCCAATATCACTGGGACGATGCTGGTGCAAGACACGGCGTCGGCGTATTACCTGAAAGGGAATGTCGATGAGGTTGCCGTTTATAACTCCGCCTTATCGGCCAGTCGCATCCAGGCCCACTATAGTAGTGCGAATGGCAACTAAACTAGTGCCGGATCAAGGCACGTCATAGGGATTGGGGGCGTGGTGTATCCGCGCCTCTTTTCCTTTTCCCCCCAAAAAGCTTTGCTGATTTGGCACCAGGGAAATGAATAGGAGATAGTTGAATAATGAAAACCTTTGTGAAATCGCTTCTTCCTGCTCGTTTTATTTCTCCACTAACCTGGCTTTACCACTGGTTTCGCGCCCTTCCTTATGCAGGCAATGCCGTTGTTTGTCCGTGTTGCGGTGGACATTTCCGCCGTTTCTTGCCGATGGGCTATGTCGTCGTTCGCCCTTATGCTGTCTGCCCTTTTTGCAACGCCGGCGAACGACATCGATTGTTATTGCTGTATCTACGCAACCACACAAACCTTTTTCATGATTGTCTCAAAGTTCTGCACTTCGCTCCCGAATACATTCTTGAACAAAAGTTTCGTCGGTGTTCGAATCTCGAATACATCACCGCCGATCTGAACAACCCTGCAATGCTAAAGGTGGATATCACCGACATTCCCTTTCCCGATGCCACCTTTGATGTGGTCTTGTGTTCGCATGTATTGGAACATGTGCCAGATGATCGCAAAGCGATGCACGAGTTGTACCGTGTCCTCAAGCCAGGAGGCTGGGCAATTTTGCTTGTGCCTATCGAGCTTGACCGGACGACCACGTTTGAAGACCCAACTGTGACTGACCCTCAAGAGCGCCTTCGCCTTTTCAACCAAATTGATCATGTACGCATCTATGGACGTGACTATGTTGACAGATTGGAGGGAGCTGGCTTTACGGTTCGTCAGGATCACGCTATTCGTGAATTTTCTCCCTCGCTCGTCCAACGGTACGGCTTGAGAGATGAGCCGATCTTTTTCTGTACTCATCCTATACTGTCCTAGGATCTGCTGTTAAGCGACAACCTTTTAGCTCTTCCCTTTCATCTACTCACTAGTACATTTTTATAGACGACCAATAACTCTAGACTTTCTTTCTCCCAAGACAAAGACTGTTGCGATGCTTCCAAGGCATTGTTTCGCATACGGGAGAGAGCAACATCATCTTTTATCATTGCATTAATCGCCGTCCCCACAACTGCAGGTTCTAATGAATGCACAACCCGTCCAACATCGTACTTGTTAATGATTTCAGTAACGGCTTCGAGTGGAGATGAAAGTACGGGAAGCCCAGCCATCAGATACTCAAATAGCTTATTCGGCAGGCACATCCGCATATTTAGCGTATAATCCAACGGAATAATAGTCAAACCTATATCCGCCGATGCAGTCCAGTCGAGCAACTCTTCATAGGGAACAGGAGGAAGTATCTGCACACGATCAGCAACACCCTCACTGACAATCAGTGACTCAAGTTCAGCTTGCGTTGTCCCAACACCTTGACCCATCATCACGATCATGACATCCTTATCAAGGAACTTCGCAGCGCGAACTAGTCTATCTAGTCCCCGGTCAGGTTGCAAGAAGCCTTGATAGAGAGCGATACGAACATCTGGATCGAGACTGAGGCGTTGGCGTAGACGATCACTTTTTGCAACGAATCGATACGCGGGAAGATTGCGTACCAGTGCTACTCTCGAGGGAGAGTAGCGATTTCGGATTTCCTGCACGATTGGAGGCGAAACGGTAATAACAGCGGCACAACGAGGAACTACATAGGCCAGGAAGATACCGAGTAATCTACGCAACCAGCGTCTCGTTTTGCTCATTTCAGACAGAGGTCGATCGAACAGAGGCAGTTCATAGGCTTCAAAGATAAGCGGTTTACGACGTAAAATCGCTGCAATGTAACATGCAGGCAATGCCGTTACCTCGCAGGCATGATAGATGTCCGCTGAAGTTTGTATTAGACATAACGTGCTGCGAAAAAACAATTGTATGGCTTTTATGAATGCCCAATTTTCAAAGCGAGTGGAGCCAAAAGAATCAGGTACCATAATGTGATGTATGTGGATTCCATGAATATCTTCATCTATACATCTTGCAACTTCACTCTCAACATCAACTATGGAGATAGCTAAACCTGCCTCTACAAGAGTTGTAGCTGCACGCATTGCCCGCACATCATTACGTGATGCTCTCAGATCATGCATACCTACTCTAATTGTCACTTGTGCAGTTGAATCATTTCCCACTTCTGTATAATCATTACGTGTTAGTTTGTTCATGATATAGCTTCCTCATTCCGCATACCCAGGATGTCGCGATAAAGACCCAGGAGCCGGGTGCGTTCCTTTTCCCAGTGAAACTCTTGTTGAGCAGCGATGAGGGCGTTACGACGCATACGAGCAAGCCCTTCTTTATCTGCCAATAGTGCATTGATAGATTCTGCAACATCGATCGGTTCTAGAGAGTTGAGCACCTGGCCAACATCGTTAACTTCGATAATCTCCGCAATTGCACGCAGGGGTGAAGCGAGTACAGGCAGACCTGCCATCAAATATTCAAAGAATTTGTTCGGGAGCATCATCTGTACAGCTAGCGAGAAATCAAGCGGGAGAATCGCCAAACCAATGTCCGCTGAAGCAGTCCAATCCAATAATTCCGCATAGGGAACGGGGGGAAGTATCTTTACACGCTCCGCAACCCCTTTGCTTGCAATCAGTGCTTTTAGATGTGCTTGAGTTGATGGCATCGCTTTCCCCATCATCACTATTAGAGTGCCTGGCTTCAGGAACTCTGCTGCACGCACTACTCGATCCAGTCCACGATCGTCCTGTAAATACCCCTGGTAAAGAGCAATGCGTCCCTCCGGACCAAGACCTAGATGTTTGCGTAGACGATCACTCTCAGGTACATCACGATAAATCGGAACATTGCGCACGAGTGTCACTGATGGAACATGGTAAAGTTTTTCGATTTCTTGTGCAGTAGGTGGTGAAGTAGCGATAATACCAGAGCAGCATGATAGGATACTTGCGAGTGCCCGTGTTGCTAACTTGTGCAATCGAGGCCAGCGTGTGATAGCAGGCTCATCTAGAGGAAGTTCATGCGCATCAAAAATAAGAGGTTTGTGCCGAAGCCAGGCAGCTAGAAAGCATGCAGGGAGTGCATTTGCATCGTGAGCATGATAAATATCGGCGGGTATTTGCATCAAGCGAAGCGTAGCACTTATGATCATACGCATATATTTGATAAGGAACCATATCTTAAAGTACCTGGGCGAGGGGATTAACCAACTTCGTTGCATTATATGTTTCACATGGATATTATGAATATCTTCTTCCAGGGGACGTGTGTGATCTTCTTCAGTATCAACAATCGAAACGTCAAATCCGGCTTCCATAAGAGCAGTAGCTTCGCGCATCACACGGTAGTCGGTACGTACGACACTGAGAACATGCATACCTACTTTCACAGGTGATGCTGATGTGTTATTGTTTGCTGATCTCGATTCAATAGATGATACAGCTTTCATTTTCATGATAGAAAAACCTCCTGCACTCGTCTATGTTTGTACATATCACGCAGTTTTGGAAACGCTCCCAAAAGCACCAGTCCTGAGCTGTAAAGGAGCAGAACACAAAGTGAGATACCATACATCAAAAAACTTCTCTGATTCTGTGTCAGGATGTTCTCTCCTATATACAGAACAATGCCTATGAACAGACCTATAGTAAACTTACCGACTTCAAATCGCACAGGATAGATTCGTCGATTTACAAGATAGGCGATTAAAGCCAGGAGTGTATATGCAATCAACGTTGACGCAGCCGCTCCCATTGAACCATAATGAGGTATCAGAACAAAGTTAAATCCCACATTGACAAGAGCTGCCGATGATGTAAAGATTATTGCTAACCAGGGCTTCCGTTGAATATAAATACCAAGCGTAAAAATGACGTACATTCCATAGAACATAGTGGATAAGGCAACAATTGGTATAACAGGCGCTGCCGAATGATACGAAGGCGGAAAGAGCAAATAGAGTATATTTACCGCAAGGATTGAAAGACCGAAGGCAGCAACAAGCAAGACGATACTGAACCAACGAAAAACGAGCTGAAAGACCTGAGCTGCATTCTTTTTCCTGGCTATTGCGTACATGGTCGTTGGCCAGGCCAAAGCGAACGGTGATATGATCACAGGAATCAACGCTCCACCTAACGTGTACGCAACGGAATAACTGGCCGTTTCTGAAAGTGAGCTGTAGAAACTGAGTAGATAACGGTCCGAAAGTTGCAAAACCCATATTGATACGAAACTTAGAGCCACTGGCAGTCCAAAAGAGAGTAGAGCGCGAGCAATGTCGAAGCGTAGATGTAGACCTGCGCGTATCAGGATTATAGGCAGAGTACAGAGTACAATGAACGCATAGCCTGCTACTGTCGCAAGCAGCGAGCCAGCTATACCCATATGAAGAACGCCTACAAGGTAAATTGTACCCCCCAGATTCACAAGTAGATTGCCAACAGCTAGAATTGCAAATATCCCTGCTCGATTTTGAGCACGTAGCCACGCAAAACCTGGTACAGTGAGGTTCTGTAAGAGGACAGCTAAGCCAGCAAGTCTTATAGGTCCACTAAATGATGGAGTATGAAATAGAATCTCTGATAACCATGGGCTTACTATCGCTACTACTATAGCTGTAGAGATTGAGACCAATGATACAATGATGAAAGTCGTTGAAAGTACATTTAACCTATCGCGTTGAGATTCATACTCAAGGCTGTATACCCGAAAAAATGCAGAGGCAAGGCCAAGCTGTGTAATTCCAGATAGAAATGCAATAACTATGGTAAGTACGGCCAGTGCTCCATAATCTGAATGAGTGAGTCTATGAGTCAAAAAAGGTCCGAGTATAAGAGCGATAAGAGGAGAAGCTATGGAAGCTAGAGCATAGACACCAGAGGTTTTCACGAGGTTACCAATGAGAGCGACATAGCTTTCATTGCTTGTCTCATTTATCTTGAGTTGTTCTGTCCTACTCTCTTTGCCTATAACTGGGATAACCCACGTCGTTTGCTCCTGAATAGCTACAGCATCTATGACAAAATTAATAGGTATGGCCTGATGAACAGTGGTGAGGCTTACAAGTGTAGGCCACTGATCAATGGTTTTTGCTGGTAGCTTCAGTGTAGAGATATCATCGAGAGCCTGTTTCTGCCCACCATTTAAGGCATCAATTTGGCCGGGTTTCTCAAAAGTCGAGTTGATAAGCGTGATTTTCCTGTATCCCATTTGCAATTAATTTAACTTTTCAATTCACGATTTAAGCTTTTGTTGAGCAGTGTTGACGAAACGCTTCCAAGGATTAGCCAGCCCATCGCTCCTATTGGTCCGCATGTCCAACCAGCAGCGGCTAAACTACAAATGCTTAATCCCATAACGGCAGCTATACCACCGGCTAGTAAAGCTCTAATACGTACACCGGATTGCATCCAATTGCGGAATGCCAGATATAAGGCGAATAAAAGAAGTGTGATAAACAAAATAGCGATTGGTATACCTCCTAGCGAACCCAACTCTAAATAGGAGTTTTGAGGATGGTAAAGAGGAATAATTTGCCCTGACACACGGTAAGGGTCAGAGCGCACCATGTAGACATAGCGACCTAGACCAAGCCCTACAAATGGCTTAGCATGGATTACATTTATTGCAGTTTGCCAGGCAGCAATACGCAATGGTAATTCGCCCTCAGCTCCCGCATGTTGAAATTGGAGATTGATTTGCGCTGGAAAGAACACGAGTAATACTACTACCGCAATAAGTATCATGATGGTCATCATGATACGGTAACGAGTACGACCAACCAAAACTATAAAAACAACAAGACCTACGGTAGCTGCCAACCATGCCCCTGTGCTATAAGTGAAGAGCAGAGCAAGTAACACGAAAAACATTTCGACAAAATAAAAGAATTTCTTCAATGGAGAGGAGCTTTCAATAAAAAGACCAAAAGGCAAGAAAAATATAACTGCCAGAAAGGTCCCATTCGTATCAGGATTAAGTAGGAAGCCTTCGGCCCGATTAGTATTGGTTCCATATAGTTGAAAGTTTGATAATGCTTGAAGAGCGGCATCATATCGTGTTGACCTGAACAAAAAGATAGCGGTGGTAGCCTCAAGGATAGTATGAAGAGCGATTAAGGTGCCAAAGATAGAGAGTAGGATAAAAAGACGTCGAATGCTCGTGGCGTCTCGAGCGAGAACTAACCCCAGCCAAAACATGATCAAAGAGCTGAAAATTACATTGAAGTAGTAGTAAGCACTATCTAGAGAATCGATCCCATGGGTTGCTGGAAATATACCCAACACGATAAACAAAATCCAAAGCCATGAAGCTCGTGGCTCTTCCCATGGGTATCGAATAGATTTAGCAAAATAAAGAACCAATAGCAGTAAAACTGTCATTATCTGTGCCACAAAGGCTAACCCCAGGTACCAATCAACGTAGAGATGAACAGCAATTATGATGGTAGCTGCCAGTTCATTCTGGCGAGCAATGATGAAGACTATCATCATCATTGCTCCGATAACAACAATCAGCACAGAAGATCCAAAGGCGCCAATACCTATTCCAAAGAGCAGGGCCATTACTACCGCTGTACAAAGAAGAAAAGATGAGAAAAATTTTAACTTTTGATTCCCTTGTATGTTAGAACCGATTAACGCATTATTTTTAAACAATATTTCATCCCTTTAGAGCGGATTTTAAAAGAAAAAAGCATTACAATTATCACAAGGCGTTATTAATAATAGTTGCCGGACATGTTTCTATCATCTGATAGATATGGGTAGGATCAAGCCACTTTGCCACACACTGCAGGCTTCTGTTTACACCTGGGGGTCGTTTGCGCAACCCATGCGCATCAGTGGCGATACAATGTATCAGCCGTTTCTTAAGCAGGGTTTCAGCAGTGCGACGAACGGTATTACCCCAAATGCCCAGGAAGCTACTTGCCGTCAATTGGGCCAATGCTCCTTGACGAAGCAAAGAGCCGAGTCGACCGGGGTCCTGTTGAATCGGTCGATACCTCTCTGGATGAGCAATGATAGGAACAATGCCAAAAGCCCTTAGTTCGAAAATCACCCGCTCCGTTTCAGGAATCCAGCTATTATTCCACAGTTCCAGCAGGAGATAGCGGCTACCATTGAGCGTTGCAAGACGCCCAGCTTGAATGTCTTCGATCAGGCCCGGTTTGATGAGCGCTTCATGACCGGCGAAGAGGCGTAACGGTATCTGATGGAGATCGAGGGTTTGTTGAAGATCGTGAACACGCTCCCGGATCTCTGCAGCGTTCCGCTGTGGGAACTGATCATTATAATGAGGTGTAGCTACCGCCGAGTGTATGCCTTCCTCTACGAGGACTTTTGCTAGCGCAAGCGCTTCTTCTAGCGTTTCTGGACCGTCATCAACACCAGGCAAGATATGTAGATGGATGTCAATCATACTGTCATTCCCGAATAGTTATCTGCAAACATAGTCAATCCCCATGTTCAAATCCTCATACAGGTTTTGAGTGAGCCCCTCGTCCCGTCCATTAAGGGATGTCAAACCTCCCCTCCTATTGGTCACTGTTGCACATGATGGCAATGTGATGTGTAGATTCAGTTTCCATCCAATACCTGCCTGCCGTTCAATTACATACCGGTAATGCCAGCCATTTTGATCTTTGCTGGCAGCCGAGGGTTCCTTCCAATCCAGAGTGATGATATGAGTTTGACCATAGGAGAGTGTGAAAAAGCCCATCCATACTTTCCGGCTGAAAGCGTTACTCATCCCTCGAGGTTGCCATCCACCCTGTGCGAGCAAAGTACTACCAGGGGGAACGTAGACATGGACATAATCCCGGTACAGGGGATTCCCGTATTCTTGACCCGCAATTGTCCAGGCGTAGTGTAAAGTCGTGTGATGCAGAACATTGCCCTGGCTATCGATCGTCACCTGGTCGTCAAGCGTATTCACGATAAAGCTGTTGGCTTTATTACCAGAAATATTAGCGTCAACCACAAACAAGCTGTCACTCGCTGGCGATTGAATGGCCGCGTCAAGGTCAAAACGGTGGAGCACATTCTCTGCTACACTAGAGTTCAAGTAGACTTGAAGATCCTTCGCGCGCACTGCATTCAGCAACAACAACAGGAATTTGGATAGATCGGCGGAAGGCAGTTGGCGGACACGAGTAAGGAAATGCTCCCCCAACAACTCGGTAAAGCGCTTGCGCTCTGATGAGTGTCCATCGGGAGAGGGAATAAGTTCACTTCCAGCACCTGCAGCTCTTCCGCCTAACTGGCGATAGTGGATGCGATCGATCAGATTCTGTGCAGTGATTGTCTCCTGGTACTCTGGGACGGCGATGGGACCGGTAATCGTAAGGGCATGCTCAATTAACGCGGGGCTGATAGCGATTACTCCTTGAACAGGTATGTTGCCGCCCTCCTGCCGATAGGTCTGTTCACCGTACTGCGCCACTGTTGGGAAGTCCGCGTCGAGATTCGAGTCACGGAAACTCCAGCTTCCCGGCGCCAGGTCAAACCATGTATAAGCGGCCGGATAAGCAATAACGTGGCCTGCAAATGCAAAAGGCCTATCGAGCAAGTCAACATCTGTAATATGAGCGGCAGCTAATCGCCCTCCTGCAAGGGTAGCAATACCATAGTTCCCAATAAAGCCACCGCCTGGTCGAAGCTCTGTCGAGTCTAGCACTTCGACCAGGTAGTTTGCCGGTGTTCCAATCCCAAGGAGCGTAGGGGCAACAGGCAGCAACTGCTCAACAGTGTCAATCCACCCCTGAATCATTGGTCCATCCTTGTGAAAAGCATCTACCAGTTTAGGAATACGCGCATCTATTTGCATATCGACCGGCTGTAATTGATTGACCTGGTTAGTGGCAACAATGAAAGCAGCCTTCAGCTCTTTAACGTCCTTGGCGACAAGTGCAAGGTCTGATGCCGTGATACCTTGCGCCTGGGGTGTTAACGGATCATGAAGGCCCGTGGCAAGTGTATGCAGGATGTCACAACCTTTCACTCCCGCCTGAGATAGGGTCATGATGATGGGTGCAATGCGCAGGGCAGCATTCAGGCGTTCCCCATACCCTGGAATCTGCTTGATTACTCCTGGCAAGGCTCTCAAATCACTATTCAGCAGGCTAAAATTCTTGAAGGCGGAGACAAACTCTCCTCCGGCTTGATTCGAAAGTTGAGGGTCGAGAGGTCTCTGTGACAGAGTTGTTAAAAACGCCTCTGCCTTTTGCAGATGCTGTATCCCTGTTTGAGCAACAGAAAGATCGCTGTGATAGCGTGCGTCGTAGGTCTGGTAGACCAGGTAGCCAATCACAGAGGAGATTGAGCCGGCCAGGAACAAAAATAACAGTAGACCAATGAGCACATAGCGCTTTATTGGTCGTCGCTTCTTGCGTCGCACCCGGATAAGTGGCCGACCTTCCAGATCTGTATAGTATGACCCTCCTAGAGAGATATGATCTCCTTGTACTCGTACGCGCCTGCCCTTTGCTGTATTCATTTGCTCACCCTTCCTCAGCGAATAAGCGTTCTCGTTTGCATGCATCCCCTGAAACAATTAAGATGAAGGCCTTGAAGACGACTGGGCAACAGTTTCAGCAGGCTTATTTCCATTTTTCGCGAGCTTGCGCTCATCATCCCGTTCAGGGGCATAATAGTAGTACGTGTAAGCGCTATCATTCCGGCTTTTCCGTTCTTTATTGATTACGCAGCCAAGAACATTGGCACTCGCCTGCGCTAATATCGCCTTCACCTGTTTGAGTTTCCCTTTGTTGGCACGTGTCATATCGATTACAACGAGCACACCGTCGACTTTCGATGCCAGGATAGTAGAATCTGACAAGCCTAGTAGAGGGGGAGTGTCAAAGATTACCACATCAATGCCGCATTTCTCAAGTATCTCTTGAAAGCGCTGCATTGTTTTTGAATCGAGCAACTCCGAAGGATTCGGTGGCAAAGGTCCAGAGGGCATAACCCACAAGTTCGGAATACCTACCATGTGGACAAAAGACTGAAGCAACAAGCGGTTAGAGTTTACCACGTCTGGTGATTGATTCTTTGAAGGAGTAGAGGAGTAGTAAGGCCGGGAAGGTGCGTACGGGCTAACCTGCATAGAAGACACCAGGAGGGCGTTACTCAAACCCAAACTGTCCGCTGGGAGACTAAAGAGTTTATGTTGAGTTGGTCGACGCAAATCGGCGTCGATGAGAAGCGTACTCTTACCAGCTTTGGCCATAAAAATGGCCAGGTTGGCTGCGATAGCGCTCTTACCATCACCAGGGCAGGCGCTGGTGACCTGCATGGAATGCACCGATTTGTCTATAGCTGAGAACCCGATATTGGTGCGCAAGATGCGATAGGCTTCGACATTGGCATCATTGCCCTTGGGATTAATCACATCTTCCATGTTCGAGGTGTTTGTGCGCCAGACTGTTGCCAGCACAGGCCATTCCAACAACTGGTTGACTGCCGTCGGGGTGCGAACACGTGTATCGAGTTGCTCAAACAACATCGCCAATAACAGTCCTAGAAATAAGCCTGCTACCAGCCCTGCAACTGTATTGAGCAGCACATTTGGCCGCACAGGGCTTATACCAGGCTGAGCAGATTGGGCTATACGCAGGAAATCACCGTTTTGCGCCTGTGTCAGCTCAAGTTGAGCTAACAGCGTCTGCCACTGGCTGTAATGCTGCTGTAATCCGTTCAGTTGCACTTGTAACACAGCCACCCGAGCCTGGTTCCCTCCTTTAGCCTGCAGTGCAGAAATTTGACTCGTGGTAGCATCGATGTTCTGCCCGGTCATCTCAAGATCTTGCTGAACCTGTTGCTGTGACTGAGTGTTTTCTTGCTGTATCACTTGTAATTGCTGCCTGATCAGTGTCGCCGCGATATCATTCGCAAGAACTGCAGCACGTGCCGGGCTGGCATGAACCACGTCGATTTGAAAAAGCTGTGTATTGAGCTTGACCGTAGAGGTCACTGCATTTGCAAGCTGTTGCACCGTCAGGCCGGGATAGTGGGATGCAACCTCACGAAGCACAGGATCGCTTATAGCCAACGAAGCCTCCGTCTGCACAAGCTGATCGCTTGCAAGCAAACTGTTGTAGTCCGCTTGATTATTGCCCGAACGAATTGCAACCTGTACCAGGGCTGTCGATTGGTAGAGTGGCGTGATGAGTTTGCTACCTATATAGGTTCCCAGTCCTACTATCAAAAAGCAGATGAGGATAAGTTTCCACTGCTTCAGTATGAGAGACCAGAATTGGCCAAATGTCATTGTCTGTTTCTCCTCATGAATCCTACCTTCACTCTAGCTCTCTGAAAGTGCGATAGCTAGGTTCCCCGGCAGAGCAACACCTCCGCCCCTGTCTTCAAAAGTATGAAGAGATCGAGCATAACAGATTGGTGTTTAATATAATAGAGATCGTATTGCAACTTTATAAGCGCATCATTGTCGGTATTTCCATACCGGTACTTCACCTGTGCCCAGCCTGTTATTCCAGGTTTGACAGTTAAACGACAGCGATAGAATGGAACCGTTTTTTCCAGCTCGGTAGAAAACTCCTGCCGCTCTGGCCTTGGTCCTATTAAACTTACGTCACCTCGTAAGATGTTGAGAACCTGTGGCAACTCATCCAGGTGAGTCTTTCGCATAAACCTCCCGATTCTGGTTATACGTGGATCATGCTCGCTGGCCCATACTGCAACTCCACTCTTCTCAGCGTCGGTGTGCATTGAGCGGAACTTGTAAATGCGGAAAGGATTTCCCTGCAGTCCCAGGCGCTCCTGGCGATAAAATATCGGGCCAGGCGAATCCAGGTAAATCAACACTGCTAAGATCGGAAGAATCAATAGGAGTACTCCTGTCCCAATCAGTCCGGCGATGACATCCACAACTTTGCTCCAGCACAGGTATCGTGGGGAGACGACATACTCTAATGGCAGAGCCATGGACCATTGATCACCAATATACTTAACTGGTATCTTACCGGTCGCGCGCTCAGAGACCACTGTCATCGGAACAACGGAAATACCTGATTGGGTGTAGCCAATGGCCTCTTGAAAGAGGTCAGGATCGACACGGTAATCAATTGCCATCACAATCATATCGATCATGCCATGCTGTACCAGGCGTCGCAACGCACTCCTATCGCCAAGAATAGGTAACCTTTTACCGTCTTTTCTATGCTGTTGTTCGTTTTCATCAATAAAGCCCAGGACATCGATACCAGAACGCCTGGCATTGCGAAGTTCCGTAGCAAGAGTTTCCCCGGCAGCATTTACACCTACAATGACTGCTTTCGCATGGAAGCGCGCAAGATTCATGATCTCGGCAAATGCAATACGCCACGCACTTACAATAGGAATACTCAACACCAGGAAGAGCAATAACACCTGTATATAGGCAATACGCTCTCCATTGGTAATGAATGGATAAGTAAGGATCAACCAGAGCATAAGCATAAGCATAAGAGCGAACAAAACACTTAATGGGCCTCTGAAGCGATTTGATGCATTCATCAAAGAATGGGCGCGCGTTACCCTGGCAACACTAGTCCAGGAGAGAGTAGCGAGACAACTCAGGGCGAGCTTCATATCCCATGATCCTGGGAGATACCTCGAGTATCCAAGTTCAAGGTGCGAAGACAGCACCAGGGTAAGTGTTAGCACTGCTACAAGTAGAATTGTATCGCCCCCTACCAGGATGAGATGGAATATCGTTGGCGAGGGTTTCCTATGCTTTCGTGATCCCTGTGAATCTCCTGGATGGTTGACCTCCTTGAAATACTCCTTCGTGAGCTGTACCACTTTGTCTGTTGTTGCTGAATACAAGCTTGACTGAGACGTCATGGACAAGCTTCCCTCAAGATCGTACGGCATAACTCATTTCCCTCCCTTGACTACAAAACTCACCGATTTAACATTCATTAGATAGATGTATTTTGAGATGTGCATTGCTGGCATCCTGGTGCTCCCCGGCTCAGCGCTTCTCAGCAGCAACACCCACTGGTGCTGGATCTAATGGTATAAAGTCCAGTGCGGTCACCACCGAAGTGACTTCGTCCTTATCTAGATCAAGTAACGCTGCAATTCGTGCAGCTAGCTCCGCAGTTAACAGCTCGTAGTCAAACCATGTCTGCACATAGGTTCTCCCACGCTTCCCTAACTCTTCAGCTACTTCGGGATGCTCTCTTAAGTAGAGAATCGCCGATACAAGGGCACCGGCATTCTCAGGTTCTGTATAAAGAGCTGCACCAGCTTCTTGCTCTGCTATTCGACGTGCTTCGCCGTTTAATCCCAACAAGAGAGGGCGGGCACAAGCCATAGCCTCATACATTTTGATAGGTAACATACCCTCAAATAACTCCACTTTACGGGCATGAGCCAGGCACACATCAGCAGCAGCTAGAAGCTGTGGAATCTGATTGTGCGGCAGAGAAGCGAGAAAAGTGACATTTTTTAGCTTACGACTCTGCGCCTGGGCTATGAGATTGGCTTTCTCTGCACCATCTCCTACCAGGACAAAGCGTATATCATGGCGATCGCGTAATTGCTCTGCTGCATCGAGTATCGTTGTCAAACCATGTGAGAGCCCATGTGTCCCAGCATACAGAACAGTAAATCGACTATCCCAACCGAGTGAAACTCTGGCTTCGGTTTGTGGCAGCGGACGAAATTTGGTAGTATCAACGCCATTCTTTATGAGTAAAATTCGCTTTGGAGTAAGCCCGCGTTGAATGAGTGTATCCCGCATTTTTTCCGTTACAGCCCAGACGAGACTTGCCCGTTGGTATGTCGACCATTCCAATCGTTCCGAGAGCCAGATGAAAGTTCGATTATGTAATGCACCTAACTGTACAGCAGATTCTGGCCAGAGGTCAGCAACCCAAAAAATAAAGGGACAACTTTTAAATCTTGCTAAGATACGAGCTGCAATAACATTGAAGAGTGGTGGAGATTCGACAATGATTATATCTGGACGACCAACCGCTTTTCCCCCAAACAGGGGTGCGATACAGCCAAATGATAGTTGTGACAAGATGCGGCGCAGAAAGCCTTTATTCGCGCTCACATAACTCCATACACGTACCACGCGTACACCATCAAGCATCTCTTCTTGCAATATGCGACCACGATATTCTAATGGCACAATACCCGTCGGGTAGTTTGGGACGGTCGTCAATACCGTCACCTCGTGCCCTTGTTTAACCAGACGTCTCGCTGTTTCGCTGACGCATACCGCTGCCGCGGCTTTTTCTGGTATATAGTAGCGAGATATAAAGAGTATATGGGCCATTATTGCGCTCCTCGTTTCGCATTCGATTGGCTGCTTTTCATACTGTTACAAGCATGCTTTGGCTTTTTCGCTCCCCCATTGCTTTCTCTGCGGTCTCCAACACCTGAACAACCTCGAGCCCAACACCACCATGAGCGCGTGGCTGCTCCCTGGTACGAATGCAATGGGCGAAATCTTCACATTCCAGGTGCAGGGGCTCAATCCAATCAATGTGTGGAATGGTTGTGGCTCCATGGCGATATGAAACTTCCGGATCAGCGTGTACGTCGGCCCCTTTGTTGTATATTTTGAGCATCTCGGCCGGATTCGTATCATCGTAGACCGCCATTTTGGCATTACCAATCACCGTCACACGGCGGACTTTGCATGGATGGAGCCAACTCACGTGAATATGGGCTGTCATGCCATCTGCAAACTCAAGATCTAGATGGGCAATGTCCTGGATCCGCGGTTGAAGATGAGCATGAGCTTGTATTGTGACCTGTTTAGGAGTTTGGCCGAGTATATAAAGCAAGATCGATATATCATGGGGAGCAAGGTCCCAGATAACATTGATATCACTGCGAAATAGCCCTAAATTCAGTCGTTCTGCTTCAATGCTATATATTTTCCCGAGCTCACCACTTTGCACGAGTTTGCGTAACTCGTTGACAGCAGGGCTATATTCAAAGGTATGCCCGACCATCAGAATACGTTGCTGCTCTTCTGCTAATGAGATCAACTCTTCTGCCTCAGAAACACTGGCTGTAAGGGGTTTCTCAACAAGCACATGTTTACTATGTAATAAGGCTTTTTTCGCCAGTTGAAAGTGTGTCCTTACAGGCGTTGCAATGATCACTCCATCTACATCGGACTGAAAGACATCCTCAACCTGCGTTGTCGTTTGTATCCATGGTCGGCTTGCCGAAAAAGATGCCAGCCGATAAGCATCCAAGTCTGCAACTATGGACACCTGGACACGAGGAAGAGCTTCCAGATTCCGTACAATCTTTGGCCCCCAATACCCCAAACCGATGACAGCAAACCGTAGATCAGTCATTTTCGTTATAATTCTCCCGCGATGTATTTCGTTATTCGCTTACCCTGGACTCTCATTCGATAATCTAATCCTTCACTCGCCATTGCTTTCTTAACAGCACTCACAACTACTTGTATTTGTTCGGTAGTAAGCTCTGGATACATAGGCAGTGAGACGATATGTTCTGATACTGCCTCCGTTACAGGAAGCATGCCGAGTTTATAACCATAGTGCGTACATGCTTGTTGCAGATGAACGGGTATGGGATAATGTATACCTGTTGATATTCCCGCTTGATGCAATACTTCACGGAAGTGCTCACGCTCCCTCACCTGCACTACGTACACATAGTAGACATGCGCTCCCCACGGACGAACAACCGGCACAGCATTCACTACACCCTCAAGCTGCTCTGTGTAAGCGAGCGCATGTGCCTGGCGAGCCGCATTCCATTGATCCAGGTACGACAACTTAATACGCAATACAGCGGCTTGTAACTCATCCAGACGCGCATTTACTCCTAATACTTCATGCTGGTAGCGTATGTGCGAACCATGGTCGCGTAAGATGCGGAGAGACTCGGCAAGTTTAGCATCATCTGTTACGCAGATTCCCGCTTCACCATAAGCACCCAGATTTTTACTATAGTAGAGGCTAAAACACCCGATATCCCCAAAACTTCCAACACGCTGACCTTGATAGGTCGCTCCATGTGCTTGAGAAGCATCTTCTATTACTCTCAGACCATATTTATGAGCAAATTCTAGTATCGGCTGCATTTCTGCAGGATGACCATATAAATGCACTGGCAGGATAGCACGCGTTCGAGAAGTGAGGACAGCATCGAGTTGCCTCCAGTCCATGGTATAGGTATCTGGTTCGACATCTACAAAAACAGGTGTTGCTCCTACCAGGGCGATTGCTTCAACCGTAGCAATAAAGGTGTTGGCAACTGTAATCACTTCGTCACCCGGACCAATGCCACACGCTCTTAGTGCTAAAGCAAGAGCGTCTGTTCCATTTGATAGACCCACCCCAAACTGGCAACCGCAATAAGTCGCAAAATCCTGCTCGAACGTCTGACATTGCGGGCCGAGAAATAGCTGCATTTTCTCCAAGACATCTTCGAAGGATGCCATTACTTCATGTTTGATTGTCTGGTATTGTGCTCGTAAATCTACGAGAGGTATATGCATATTCGTTAATCTCGCCAAATTTCTAGTTGCGCCTTTATATTTCGAGTAAAATGTGAGCTTTGCTTCTGTCGATAGGACATCGATCAGGATCAAAGCTCCGATAGTTACACCTGTGAGTGGCTTTCATGACTGCAACTCTTCTTCATCTCACGTGGATAGGTTTTTTAAGAACTATCGTTCAGCTTGTGTCAAGCTGTTTCGCATGAACTACGCAGATTTCGTTATGGTAATCTTACCGTCACTATGTAGATTAAGGATTGAGGATTGGTTGAGAAGTGGTTAAGAATTTTATAGAAAGGTTGTGAATAAAACTTAGTGCAATCAAAATTTCATTACTTAAAAATCATTAAATGATTCATTTTTCATCTTCACTTATGTTATTATTGCCATTATTAACAGTTATTCATCTTGATCGAATTTCGCTCTCTTTCAGCGATATGCTTGTAACCGCATGTAGTCTGCAAAGAGAAATTATTGTTCCCTGCAAAAAGTGAAATAATATTCACAAATCAAATTCAAATCAAAACAATCTGGAAAAACAAGCGAAATGCATGGTTTTTGTTGCGACGTGCCCTTGGGCCGTCCTGGGTGGGGTAGCTAACGTGAAATGTAAGGACACCCCTCGCGGGTGTCCGGACCCATGCGGCCGTCCTTGGGATGGCGGCGGGCATGCTAACGTGAAATGTAAGGACACCCCTCGCGGGTGTCCGGATCCTGAGATAGTATCTCTACCTGCTCTCGATTGCAACCTCATCATCCTGCAACCTATGCAGCGTATGAAGCGAAGCGCCGCTACCCTTCTTACGTATCATCACCATCTCAGCAGCGATACTCAGGGCGATTTCATCAGGAGTCTCGGCCCCCAGGTCTAAGCCAATAGGCGCGTGAACCTGCTCTAAGCGTTCCCGAGAAAAACCCTCTTTAAGCAGGTCTTTGAAAATACGCTTGACCTTGCTTGGACTACCAATCATTCCAATATAAGCTGCATTGGTTTCCAGCGCAGCTTTGAGTGCATCCTTATCGAGATGGTGACCGCGAGTCACAATCACGATCCAGCTTGACTCGTCAGGCTCCAGTTCGTGAATCGTCTGCGGGATATCGCCAAATGTGAGTTGCACCTTGTCTTCGAAGACAACCGGGTCGGCCAGGTCCCGGCGATCATCCACCACCACGATACGAAAATCAAGCGCGGACGCCAGACGTGTCAGCGCCTGTGCCACATACCCTGCACCAGCGATGATCAAGCGAGGCTCTGGACGCAGGACTTCAAAAAATACTTCCAGAGTTGCTCCACAACTGCCTACTGCCTCACCCTGGTCAGCGTCAAGGTGGATATGGGTGAGGTGTGATTGGCCTTCATGTATAGCCTGTAGCGCTTCCTGTGTCACGCGTCCATCTGTTTTAGGCCCGGAGAAGCTGCCGCTCGTAGTGCTATCAGCACGCACGAGCATCTTACTCCCAACCCCGCACGGCGCAGCGCCCACAGTTTTAACAACCGTAGCTATAGCGAAGCGTTCACCCCGCTTAAGAGCTGCCTGTATTTCATTGTAAATGGTTGTGGCACTCATAGGCTTTTCCCTGGCTATATTCATACATTGAGTAGTATATATCATACAACATGATGGAGGGCGAGGGTATTCCAATAATTACCTCCTTTTACCCTCCAAAAAAGAATATATAGATAACCAAAGTTGACAGAAAGCATCATATCGAGTATAATGTTAGAACAAAGTTTCTAAAAACTAGAACAGAGGAGCAACATATGAGTGATCAAAATAACGGCAATGGTCGAGAAGAGCAGAATACACGTGCATTCAATCCTAACGACCATCTTATGCAGATCAAAAATAGAAATGGCTCGGCAGATTACTTGCCCGTTCAATGGAGACTAGTCTGGTTCCGTGAACACTGTCCGCAAGGCAGCATTGAGACTGAGATGCTCCATCTTGATCTTGACCGTGAAACTGAAGAAGAGGGGTATGCTTGGAATAACGAGACGAGGCGTAGTGAGAAAGTCGTCAAACGTGCCAATGGTCTTGCCGTGTTTCGTGCCGTTGTCAAAGATGGCAAAGGTGGCATTGCCACCGGCACCAAATCGGAAAAAGCTGCCAGCTTCCCCGACTATATAGAAAAGGCAGAGACTGGAAGTATAGGCCGTGCACTTGCAGCTTTGGGCTATGGTACTCAGTTCGCGCCCGATCTCGATGAACAGCACCGCATCGTCGACGCCCCAGTCGATCGCAGTACACCAGTAACCGACAGCAGCGGCAATGAACGAAACCCCCTCGCTTCTGTGCGATCCGCAACCGTAAAGAGTAATGGCAAGGCAAATGGTACAACTGCAGAAGAAAGCGCTGCTGACGGCTCTGCTACGGATCAGCAGTTAGCCAGTATTCGCAAGTTGTGCCAGCATTTAGGAAAGCCTGAACCTGAACATCCAGATACGATGAGTTACCAGGATGCGAAAACGCTGATAACGCAACTCAGCCATGAATACAATGAACAGAAACAGCATCGTAAAGCCTCGTAAACAAGTCTCAACCCGGGATTCCGTAGGGGCGAGGGTGGTGAAGGGTGGATGGGTGGGCCTTTATGGTCGCCCGTGGGGAGGGGATGGAGTACTTCCATGACACAATCTGATCTTGAACATGCCCAAAAAGCCATGCAACAACAATGGTATGACCTGGTCATAGCAGAACAACAAGGAAGCTCATTAGACGTGCTCGAAAACATGTATGATTCCTACATTCTTCTAGCAGAAGAATATAATCACTGTTATGAGGCGTCTCAGCAAGAGCATCAGGCCGACTTAATTCATGTAGCATGAGCCAGCGTCCCAGGCACAGTGCCTGGGACGCTGGCTCATGCTACACGCATTATTTTCTACAACCTCCCAACAAAATCCCCAATCGCCCTGGCAACATCGTCAGGTGCATCAAATAGGACCAGGTGTCCGGCGCCGGGAATGATTACAAGACGAGATTCGGGAATGTCATGATGCAGGCGTTGAGCAATTTTTAAGGGTATCTGCGCATCATTTTCCCCCCAGATAATCAACGTAGGTTTTCCCATTACCTTCAAGTCAGAAGCCACGGAATTGGAATAGTTTGGATGCAACAGGCGGATTTGCTGGAAAAGTAATTCTTTGCCCACTTCGCTGTCCCAGGGCGCAATCCAATCATTCATAAATTGCTTGAAACGATCAGGGTATTGCGTACCCTTAGGCAGCGTTTCTTGCAATTCATGCATCATCTCTTCAAGTTCCGTCTCCTTTGGACGATCAGGTTCTTGCTGCTGTTTCATATCCGGCAATGGCCAGTCTGGAGCAAATGTGTATTCATAAGCAATAGTGTCAATCAGCACCAGTGCGGCAACTCGTTCCCGGCTCAAGCGCGTTGCCAGTACCTGTGCTACACCTCCTCCAATACCATGCCCCACCAGCAAAATATTTGTAAGATTGAGCTGCTCGAACAAAAAAGACAGGCAATCGGCATGTCCCCAGATAGAAGTATCTGCTTGCCAGGGATGATCGGATTGGCCATACCCCAGCATATCAATAGCATAAACAGCACGCTGTGTTGACGCTAACTGTGGCAGAATGTCCCTCCACGTAAATGCTCCCCCCATAATGTCATGTAGCAAAACAATTGCCCCATCGGTTCCATATTCTGCACCCTGCACAATATAGCTGAGATTATAGTGGATCACGCGCGCTGTGTGCCGTTCTTGCGTACCCGTCTCATTTTCAAAAGTTTGATTTAACATACTGCCTCTCCATGAACTTTACTGCTTCCAATATAGCGCAGGCACATTATAAAAAGCGCTGAAACCAGCATAGCGAGCTGTTTTTTCGCCAAGCTCGTCTTCGATAGCGAGTAAGCGGTTGTACTTGGCAACGCGTTCGCTACGTGCAGGCGCACCCGTCTTGATCTGCCCTGCATTGGTAGCAACTACCAGGTCGGCAATAGTTGTGTCTTCGGTCTCGCCTGAACGATGGGAAACAACAGCGGTGAAGGAGGCACGTTTGGCCATCTCGATGGCTTCCAGAGTCTCCGTTAACGTGCCAATCTGATTGAGTTTAATGAGGATAGAATTGGCAGACTGTTCCTCAATGCCTCGCTTGAGACGTGCTGTATTGGTTACGAACAGGTCATCCCCCATGATTTGAATACGGTTACCCAGGCGCTGGCGCAAAAGTTTCCAACCGTCCCAGTCATCTTCCGACAGTCCGTCCTCGATGCTGATGATAGGATACTCGTTTATCCACTGCTCATAGAGATCAACCATCTCGCTTGAAGTGAGCGTGCGTCCCTCGCGTGCCAGCACGTATTTACCATTTTCGTAGAACTCACTGGAAGCAGGATCCATGCCCAGGAAAATATC
>WNGI01002973.1_pt1 | contig 23308 bp, 22 predicted proteins | sample 5400621 | NCBI WGS metagenome assembly WNGI01 (sample SAMN13153374, study PRJNA577476) | soil metagenome | isolation source: 20 cm soil or saprolite under Garry oak tree replicate 1 | place: USA:California | collected 2016-06-15 | reverse complement strand
CGGCGCAGAGGCCCTCGCGGACATCGTCGCCGGTCACCCCGCCCTTGAAGGTCTTCAGGTAGCCGTTCTTCTCCGCGTACGTCGAGAGCTGGCCGGTGAGCGCCGCGCGGAAGCCCGTGAGGTGGGTGCCGCCCTCACGCGTGTTGATGTTGTTGGCGAAGGAGAACACGCTCTCCTGGTAGCCGTCGTTGTACTGCAGCGCGACCTCGACCTCGATGTCGCCCTTCTTGCCCTCGAAGTAGAGCACCTTGGGATGGATGGGCGTCTTGTTCTGGTTGAGGTGCTTGACGAACTCGACGATGCCGCCCCGGTAAAGGAAGGTGTGGCTGCGCTCGTCGCGTTCGTCCTCGATGACGATCTTGAGGCCCTTGTTGAGGAAAGCCAGCTCGCGGAGACGGTTGCTCAGCGTGTCGAAAGAGAAGCTCGTCTCCTCGAAGATCTTCGCGTCAGGCTTGAAGCGGATGATCGTGCCGTGCTTCGGCGTCTTCTCGCCGGCGGCCAGCTCGGTGGCCGGGATACCGCCATTTTCGTAGCGCTGTGTCCAAACCTTGCCGTCGCGGCGAATCTCAACGTCGAGCCACTCACTGAGCGCGTTGACGACCGAAACGCCGACGCCGTGCAGGCCTCCGGACACCTTGTAGGCCGAGTGCTCGAACTTGCCTCCCGCGTGCAACACGGTGAGCACCACTTCGGCCGCTGGCTTCCCGCTCTCCTTGTGAATGTCGACGGGGATACCGCGCCCGTTGTCACCGACCGAGCAGGAGCCATCGGTGTGCACGATGACCTTGATCGAATCGCAGAACCCGGCGAGAGCTTCGTCGACCGAATTGTCGACGACCTCGTACACGAGATGGTGCAAGCCATAGGTGCTCGTGTCGCCGATGTACATCGCGGGGCGCTTGCGGACGGCCTCCAGCCCTTCGAGAACCTTGATATCGCTGGCCGTGTACGTCTCAGCGCTCATGCGGCAGCGAGCCCCCCTCCATGAATTGCCCACCGTCCGCCGGTCGCAGCCGGCCACGGATCGGGCGTGGTCAGAAATACCTGCTCAGCGGCCTCGACTTCGCGCAGGACGTTGTCGCGCACACTCGGATCGAGCTCGGAGAGCGCGTCGTCGAGCAGAAGCACCGGCGACGTGCCCGTCGCTTCCGTGATCGGCAACAGCTCGGCCAGCCTCAACGCGAGCGCCAGCAGGCGCTGTTGGCCCCGCGACCCGAACACACGCGCATCGGTACCCTCGAGCTCGACGAGGACGTCATCGCGGTGAGGACCCACCAGCGTCTGCCCGCGTCGGAACTCTTCACGGCGGTGACGCTCGAGCGCGGTCAACAACGCCGCCGGCTCGGCCGCCTCTCCCACCGAGCAGCGATAGCTCAACTCGACCTTGTGACGTTCCCCGGCGAGACACGGATAGACACGGCTGATCTCCGTCTGCAAAGCCGCCGTCGCCCTTCGCCGCCGATCGATCAACTCCATGCCGACTTCGGCAAACTGTTCGTCCCAGGGCCCGAGCTGGGCGTCCGCACCGGCGCCACCCCGCTGGAGCACGGAGTTCCTGCGCGCGAGGATCTGCCGGAAGCGCCCCATCGTTGCGCGATGACTCGGGTAGAGCCTTGCCGCGACGCCGTCGAGGAAATTGCGGCGTAGCGCGGGCGGACCATTGAGCACTTCCACATCGTGCCAGCCGAACGCCACCGCGCGCGCCCACGAGCAGCCCGCGCCTTCACTGCGCCAACCACCATTCTCGAGGCGTTCGAGTGTCCGTCGGACGGTCACAGTGCCATCGAGCCGACGCAGCTCGCCCGCGACGGCCACGGCGGCAGTACCCCAGTGGGGTACTTCGGCCAGACGAGACGTTCGAAACGAGCGGCCTGTGAGCAGAAAGCCAAGAGCCTCGAGAAGGTTCGTTTTGCCTTGGGCGTTGGGCCCAGTGAGAACGTTCAGCTTGGGCGACGGGCTCCAGGAGAGGGTGCGATAGTTACGAAAATCACGTAACTGTATCCAGCCAATTTGCACCCTGGTTGAGCTCCTGTATTCAGAGCGAAATCCTCACTAAATACGCATAGGCATTATAACACAGCAGTAGCCCTCTTCCTGGGCGCTTTTCATGACTCCGGGGCTCAAACTGTCCTTCAATTCGATGACGACGTCGTCCTTTTCCATCGGCGCGAGCGCGTCGAGCACGTAGCGCGAATTGAAGCCGATCGTGAGCTCGGCGCCGGCGTAATCGACCTCCAGCGTTTCCTCGGCCTCGCCAAGATCGTGGCTGGCCGCGGCCAGCGTCAGCGTCCCCGGCGTCAGCGAGAATCGCACAGGCTTGTTGCGTTCCTCGGCCATCACGGACACTCGCCGCAAGCCGGCCACGAGCGCGGTGCGCTTGATGGCCAATCGTCCTGGATGATTCTTCGGCAGCACCGCCTCGTAGTTCGGGAACTGCCCCTCGATCAGCCGGGCCGTCATGACGAAGTTCGGCATCTGCATCACGAACTGGTTTTCGGTGATGGCGATCTGGACGTCCTCGGTCGAGCCGAGCACGCGCATGATCTCGGTGACGGCCTTACGCGGAACGATGCCCGTGACACCGCTCAGGCCGTGCCCGACGCCTCGGTTGGCGATGGCGAGCCGGTGGCCGTCGGTCGCAACGAGGCGAATCTCCTTCGGTTGAAACACGAACAGCACGCCGTTCAGCGCAAAGCGACTCTCGTCGTGCGAGACCGCGAAGCTCGTCTGAGCCAGCATCTCGCGAAGCGTCTTGGCCTCAAGGGTCAGCCACGCCGGCGGCGCGGCCGGTACCACCGCCGGAAAATCGTCGGACGCCAAGCCGACGAGGCGATAGTTGACACCGGCACAGCGCAAGTTGACGGCGGCACTCTCGCCCACTTTCAGCGTGAGACCAGCCGCCGGTAGTTCCTTCACGATCTCGGCGAGCTTGCGCGCCGACAGCGTGATCGCCCCCTTACTGGCGACCTTCGCCGGGACCGATACGCGGGCACCGACCTCGAGATCGGTGGCGGTCACGCGAATCGTCTCGTCCTCGGCTTCGAGCAGGACGTTGGCGAGGATTGGCAGGGTCTGCCGTGGTTCCACGATGTTGTGGACCATCTGCAGGCCCTTGAGGAACTGGTCGCGGTCGAGAACGACTTCCATACAGTTCTCCCTTGTCAGGAAGAAGAAAGAAACAACAGCGTAGTCGTAAGAGACGTCGAGCGATGTGGATAGCGTTTGATCGAAAAAAACGCCGCGATCTCTGGAGCTTGAACCGTGGCGCCACGGGGGACAACGATGTTGATGGGGATCGCGAGGCGGTGGATCATAGCTGGACGCCCTGGATAAGTCCCTCGATTGTCTTCTTGAGTTTGGGGTCTTCCTGCACGAGGGACTGAATCTTGTCCACGGCGTGCAGCACCGTGGTGTGATCCTTGCCCCCGAACGCCCGACCGACCTCGGCGAGCGACGCGTGCGTCAGCTGTCGGGCCAGGTACATCGCCACCTGGCGCGGGAAGGCCACGGCCTTGGTCCGGTTCTTGGCCTTGAGATCGGAGACTTTCACGCCGAAGAAGTCGCTGACCTTGCGCTGGACCTGATCGATGGTGATGACCTTTTCATCTTCGCCCCAGAGGTCAGCGAGCACTTCCTGAGCGAGCTCGACACTCATCTCGCGCCCGGTCAGGGCGCAGAAGGCGATCATCCGCGTCAGCGAACCCTCCAGCTCGCGGATGTTCGACTTGATGCGGCCGGCGATGAGAAACGCGACGTCGTCCTCGAGGAGGACGCGCTCGAGCGCGGCCTTCTTGCGCAGGATCGCCACACGCGTTTCGAAGTCGGGGGGCTGGATGTCCGCGATAAGGCCCCATTCGAAGCGCGAGCGGAGGCGTTCTTCGATCTCGGGGATATCCTTCGGCGAGCAATCGCTCGAGACGATGATCTGCTTTCGCGACTCGTACAGATCGTTGAACGTGTGGAAGAACTCTTCCTGCGTCCGCTCCTTCCCCGAGATGAACTGGATATCGTCGATCAGCAGGAGATCGATGTTGCGATAGCGCGCGCGGAACTCGGCCGTCCGATCGTAGCGAATCGCATTGATCAACTCATTGGTGAATCGCTCCGACGACAGATACGCGACGGCCATCGCCGGAAACAGGCGGCTCGTCTGATGGCCGACCGCGTGGAGTAGATGCGTCTTGCCCAGTCCGACCCCTCCGTAGATGAAGAGCGGGTTGTAGGCCCTCGACGGCAACTCGGCGACGGCCTGGGAGGCCGCCTGAGCGAACTGGTTCGATGACCCGACGACGAAGGAATCGAAGGTGTATCGCGGATTCAATCCCTCGACACGACCACCAGGGGGCGCCGGGGAGCGTGGTGGTGGCGCGGGCGTCGGCGACGAGTTCTCTTCGACGACCACGATCGAAAGGCGCGGTTGCCCACCGAGAGCTTCCCGGGCCGCGGTCTGGAGGACGTCCCAATGGTGCTGGAAGACCCAATCGCGATGGAACTTGTTGGGCGCACCGATACGAAGATGATCACCCTCGACGGCGACGAGGTGGCATGGATGAAACCAGGTATCCATCACGGCGGCCGGGAGGTGCCGGCCCGCGGCGTCCAGCACGCGCGCCCAAAGACCTTCTAACACAGGCGGAACCCCAGGTTACGCACACCGTTATCCACAGATGTGGATAGCCGGGCAGAACGCTGTCATCGGATGTTTCTCATCGGAGCGGAGCGACACGAAGAGCCAACACATCCCCAGGCGATCAGGATGCGGCACCGTAACACACGGCAAAACGCCGTCGCAAGGGTCTTGGCAAAGTTGACTTGCCCGGAGCCGGTGCCTACACTACGTCGGCTTTACGATTCCGAGGGGGAATTGCCTACATGAAGCGCACGTTTCAACCGAATCGTCGGCGGCGAGCCAAGACGCACGGCTTCCGCGAGCGCATGAAGACGAAGGGCGGGCGGAAGGTGCTCAAGCGCCGGCGGGCGAAGGGGCGCAAACGGCTGACCGTGTAACCGGCCGATTTCCTCGCCGTGAGCGGTTGACCACCAGCGCCGAAATTCAGGCGCTCTTTCAGCAAGGCAAGCGCGTTGATCGTCCGTCACTCGTTGTCCTGTGGCGCGAATCGGATGGACCGCGCCGCGCCGGGTTCGCAGTGACGCGACAAATCCGCGGGGCGGCGTCGCGTAACCGGGCACGGCGACGGCTGCGCGAGGCGTTTCGAGCCACGCGAAGCGCGGCGCCGACCGGCGTGGCCCTGATGGTGATCGCCAAGCGCGGCGTCCTCGAGCGCTCATTTGCGGCGCTGATCGCCGAATTGCACGGTGCATTTGGTGCGCTGCCTCGGAGGGCCGTGTGAGCTGGCCGGCTCGCGCCGTCGTGGCGCTGGTCAGCGGGTATCAGGTGTTGCTGTCTCCGGTGTTGGGGCGCCACTGTCGCTTTGCCCCGACGTGCTCTGAATACGCACGGCTGGTGTTGATCGCACACGGCGTCAGGCGCGGCGGCTGGCTTGCCGTCCGTCGGCTCTTGCGATGCCATCCGTTTCACCCGGGAGGATACGATCCGCCGCCGCTACCGCGGGCGCGGAGCGCGTGACGATGGAAAAGCGGGCGATTCTGGCCGCAGTACTGATGGCGGCGCTGCTCATCGTCTATCAAGCCTATTTTTTCCCGTCGAGCCAACCGTCTTCCCCGCCCCAGGAGCACCAGGCCCCGGCGGCTCAGCCCGCGCCAGCGAGTCCAGCCGCGGCCACTCCACCTGCGGCGCCAACGCAATCGCCTCTTCCACCCGTTGGAGCTCCGGTTGCCCGCCCGCCTCAGCGGACCGCCGCGGTGGATGGCCCGTTGTCTCGAGCGATCGTGAGTAGTGAGGGCGCCAAGCTCCTCGAATGGACGCTCAAGTATCGCGGCGAGAAACCGATGGTCGTGATCGGGGAGTTCGGCCCGGCAGGTCTCCTCGTCTCATCCGGGGACACCCCGCCAGAGCCAGTCCCGTTAAATATTAATGGTTCCAACGTGTTACGGCTCGGACCGGACACCCTAGCCGGCAATCTCGTGTTCACCGGAGACGTTTCAGGAGCGGTCATCAAGGAGACCCTGCGCTTCCAGGCAGACCGCTATTCCATCGACGCAAATATCCGGATCGAAAACCCGACGGGGCAGCCGAAGACGGTCGCGATTGCGCTGCCGTGGTTCGTTCGGCGACATGAAAAAGCGTCCGAAGAGAAGTTCATCGGTCAGCGCCCAACCGAAGTCGTCTGGTCCTCGGGCGGTCACGTCAATCGTGTCGATGACCTGGGGGCTGTCACCGCCAAGGAGCTGGAGGGAGAGTGGATCGGCCTCGACAGCACGTGGTACCTCGCAGCCTTGATCCCGAAGACGCCGGGTTTCAAGCTCGCAACGAACAGGGAGGCTGCGGGAGACGCCAAGAATGGGATCGTTAGCGTCGCGGTCAAGGCGACGCCGACGATAGCTCCGGGGCAGGCGTGGGAAGGCCGCGTCGAGTTCTACATCGGGCCCAAGGAATACGAGCGCCTCGTCGCGTACGGGCTAGAAGGCACCCTCAACTTCGGCGGATTTCCGATTCCGCGGAAGTATGGCGGACTCCCGATGGAGTGGCTCGGCGCTCCGATTCTGAAGTTGATGAAGTGGGTCTACCACTACGTCGGCAACTACGGTGTAGCCATCATCCTGCTCACGGTCGTTTCGAAGGTCCTGTTCTATCCCCTCACCGTCAAGAGCATGCGGTCGATGAAGGCGATGCAGGCGCTTCAGCCGCAGGTCAACGCGCTGCGGACTAAGTACAAGAACGACCCGAAGAAGCTGCAGGAAGAGACGCTCGGCCTGTACCGCAAGCACCACGTCAATCCGATGGGCGGCTGCCTGCCAATGATCGCGCAGATTCCCATCTTTTACGCGCTGTACCTCGCGCTATCCGTATCCGTCGAGCTCCAGAACGCAACCTTCCTGTGCTTCGGACGCGTCTTCGGATTCGATGTCTGGATCTGCGACCTCGCCAGTCACGACCCAACGTACGTCCTGCCGCTCCTCATGGGCGTGACGATGTTCATGCAGCAGAAGATGACGCCGACGACGGGCGACCCCCGTCAGGCGAAGATGATGTTGGTCATGCCCTTCGTCTTCACGTTCATGTTCCTCAATCTCCCGGCGGGGCTCGTCCTGTACTGGACGGTGTCGAACGTCCTTCAGATCCTGCAGCAGTGGTACATGGACCGGCCGCGTTCCCGCGGCGCGGCGCGCGAGGCGAAGGACGCAGCCCAGGCGTAGACTCCCCTCGCCCGAAGCCACCAGGGAGGCGCTCGGAAGGCTCACGCGCGGCGCCCCCACTATTCTGGGGCGAGACCTCGTCGACAGCGAGACAGTCAGGTTCAACAAATATCTGGATTTATTGATAAAATGGAATAGCAAGCACAGAATCATCGGGTCAACCGACCCGACATGGCTTGCAGACCACCTGCTCCTGGACAGTCTGGTGTTCCTGCACGTGATTCCACCGACCGTCAAATGCTTAGTGGATATCGGATCTGGCGCCGGGCTTCCTGGCCTACCGATCAAGATCGTCAGGCCCGATATTCGGATGCTCCTCGTCGAGTCGAGGCAGCGAAGGGCTTCCTTCCTGAAGACGGCTGTGCGAGAGCTGGAGCTCGTTGACGTCGAGATCCTATCCGAGCGGGTCCTTTCCGTTCCCAGCCGCTGGAGAAAAGCGTTCGACGTAGCGGTGGCTCGGTGCGCCGGCGACGTCGAGAGCACACTCAAGTTGGGGCTCGGATTCGTGCGTACTGGTGGGATGGTGGCCGTGTCCGGCCCCCCCGATCCATGCGGCGTCAAGATCGGGCGGTACACAGTCGTTCAACTCCCAGGCGGCAGGACTCGAAGCTTCGTCGTCGATTCCGCCTGAGATTGCTTCGAGAGTTGGACGAGTCCCCGATTGCTTCGAGGGATGTTGCACGTGAAACACCGAGAGTTGTATATCTCCGTGAGGTGAAGTGGTATTTTAGGCGCGTCGCCAGGATATGGCACACATGATGAGTAGTGTTTCCCGTGAAACGGTCGCCTTCTAGGAGAACGAATCATTCCTAGGTCGATCGCCGTGGTGAATCAGAAGGGCGGCGTCGGTAAGACAACCACGGCAGTGAATCTTGCGGCCGGCTTAGCACTGGCCGGACGCTCGACGCTGCTGGTTGATCTCGATCCCCAGGGCAATGCAACCACCGGGCTGGGCCAGAAAAAGGATGGCCTATATCCGACGATCTACCACGTGTTGCTCGGCCATGAACCTACTAGCAGAGCGGTGGTTGGAACGGCGGTCGGTTCTCTTCGTTTGTTACCGTCGGACATCGACTTGGTTGGTGCCGAGATCGAGCTCGTCGGTCTCGAACGCCGGGAATACCGGCTTCGCGATGCTCTGGCCTCTGAAGGTGGTGCGGCAGACTACGTCATCATCGATTGCCCGCCTTCTTTGGGACTCTTGACCATCAATGCCCTGGTAGCAGCCGATCGGGTGCTCGTTCCGCTCCAATGCGAGTTCTACGCCCTCGAGGGGCTTGCTCATCTAGTCAAGACCATCAAGCTCATTCGAGAGCGGCTCAACTCCAGCCTGGGGATATTAGGAATTGTCCTGACAATGTTCGATGGGCGTACGAGTCTCGCGCTGCAGATCCGCGACGAAGTCCACCGGTATTTCCCCGGAGATATCTTCGAGACCGTCGTCCCACGGAACATTCGCCTGAGTGAGGCGCCCAGTCACGGGCGTCCAGTCATGCTGCACGATGTGCGATCGAGTGGGGCCATCGCGCATCTGGAGCTGACAAAGGAGGTTCTGCGACATGAATAGGCGGGGGCTGGGGCGTGGCCTCGACGCGCTTCTCGGCGACGCACCGACGGCGAGCGAGACGCAGACCGAGATCCCGATCGACCAGATCGAGCCCAATCCGAGGCAGCCGCGAAAGATGTTTGACGTCGGCGCGCTCGACGAGCTCGCCCTCTCGATCAAAGCGTCCGGCGTCATTCAACCTGTCGTCGTGCGACGTGGCCTCGCCGGCCGTTGGCAACTGATCGCGGGTGAGCGGCGGTGGCGCGCGGCGCGCCAGGCAGGGTTGGATCGAATTCCCGCGGTGGTGCGCGAGGCGACCGATTCCGAGAGCCTCGAGCTCGCGCTGGTCGAGAACCTGCTTCGCGAGGACCTCAACCCGATGGAGGAGGCGGAGGCCTACCAGCAGATCCTCGGTGAGTTCGGCTGGACACAGGAACAACTCGCCCAACGGGTCGGCCGCGACCGCAGCACGATCGCGAACAGCCTGCGCCTGCTGAAGCTTCCGCTATCGATCCAGGACGATCTGCGCGCGAATCGGCTCACGATGGGACACGCGCGGGCGCTGCTGGCGTTGACGAGTCTCGCTGATCAAATGAAGCTGAGAGACGATATCCTGTCTCAATCGTGGTCGGTGAGAGCCACCGAGGAAGGTGTGCAGAAGCAGCGAGCCACGCCGTTGGCCCGCCGGTCGGCAGAACTGTCGGCTCTCGAAGAATCCCTCCAGCGAGCGCTCCTGACCCGCGTGCGAATCGTGGGGAACGAGCGCCGGGGCCGAGTCGAAATCGCGTACGCGACGACCGACGAGCTGAACCGGCTCGCCGCTGCGCTCGGAGCTCAGACCTGATCGATGCGTGATCGCATCGTCGTCGCGATGAGCGGTGGCGTCGATTCGTCCGTCGCGGCCGCGCTGCTGGTCGAGATGGGCTACGACGTCGTCGGTGTCACGTTGCGGGTCTGGCCGTGGTCCAACGGGCCCGACGCATCGTCGCGGTTCGGGAGCTGTTGCGGTGCCGAAGCGACCGATGATGCGCGGCGTGTCGCGCGAACGCTCGGGATCCCGCATTACGTCCTGGACAGCGAGCAGGAATTCGCGGGCGCGGTCATCGAGCGCTTCGTGGACGAGTACCGACGAGGACGGACGCCCGTGCCGTGCGTGGCCTGTAACTCAGACCTAAAGTTCGGTTCGTTGCTGCAGCGGGCCCAGGCCTGGGACGCCCGCGCCGTCGCGACGGGCCACTACGCGCGGGTGACGCGTGACGAGGCGACCGGCCGCTTTCAGCTGTGGCGGGCCGTGGACCCGCGAAAGGATCAGACCGACTTCCTCTGGCCGCTGACGCAGGGGCAGCTCGCAGGAGCAATCTTCCCTATAGGTGGTATGAGCAAAGACGCCGTGCGCGAGCAGGCCCGGCGCTTGGGATTGTCGACCGCCGAGAAGCCTGAGAGCCAGGAGATCTGTTTCGTGCCCGACGGAGACTACCGTGAGTTCTTACGCGACCGCGATCCCGGGATGTTTCGGCTGGGCGCCATCGTCGACCGCGAAGGGCGTACGCTTGGGCGTCACTCTGGCGTTGCCAACTTCACCATCGGGCAGAAGAAGGGATTGGGGCTCCAGGAGGGGCGGCGACTCTACGTCCTGGATCTCGATCCCGACCGAGACACGGTGACCGTGGGGGAAGCCCACGAGCTCGATGGGCGGCGACTGACGGCGCGACGCGTGAACTTCATCGCGTGCGAGCCCCCGACGCATCCGTTGCGCGTCGAGGCGCGGATCCGTCACAATCACGTGCCGGCGCCGGCGACCGTGCGCGCCGTTGATGCCGACAGCGCCGAGGTGGTCTTCGACACCCCGCAACGGGCGATCACTCCCGGGCAATCCGTCGTGTGGTACCAGGGCGCTCTCGTCGTCGGCGGAGGCGTGATCGCACGATGACGCCGGTTTTTGTTGACGGTATTCTCGTCGGGTGATAGTTTTCACAACCGCTGGTCCTGGGGCGATCCTTTCATCGCAGCGGGGAGACCTCCTCATGCACCTTCGCGGACGCGTTCGGCTTGGCGGCCTCCTGTGTGTTCTCGCCCTCGCGGCCCTCGTGGTGAGCGCGGCTGACGCCGCCGGCCCTGAGAGCACACACGCGGCGGCGAGTGAGCACGGCGGCGGCGGCCTGATCAGCCTCGACAAGTCGCTCATCGTCCAGGCGGTGAACTTCGTCATCCTCCTTCTGATTCTCCAGCGTCTGCTCTACAAGCCGTTCCTCGCGAAGATGGAGGAGCGCACCGGCGCGATCAAGCGATCGCTGGAGGAGGCCCAGGCCGCGCGTGCCGAGGCGGCGCATCAGGTCGAAGAGAACGCGACGCGGCTGCGTCAAGCCCACGCCGAGGCGGCCGCCATTCGCGAGCAGGCGCTCAAGGAAGCCGGGGAGGAGCAACGGCGCCTCGTCGAATCCGCCCGCGCCGAAGCGCAGCGCCTCGTCGAATCCGCGAAGGCTCAGATGGACGCCGATATCCGCCGTGCCCGAGAGGAGCTCCGGCGCGAGGTGGCTGATCTGGCCACGGCCGTGGCCGAAAAGCTCGTACGGCGGAGCCTGCGGGACGAGGACCACCGCCGCATCGTCGCCGACACGATCAGCCGACTCGGGAACTAGACGTGAAGGAAAGCTCGGCGGCGGCGATGCCCTACGCGCGCGCATTGCACGCGCTTGCTCGGGAGCGGAATCAGGTCGACGTCGTCGGCCGTGAGCTCGCCTCCCTCGCCGAGCTTCTGGAACAGGCCCCCGAGGTGAACACCTTCTTCGCGCAGCCCTGGGTCCCGGCGCCCGCGAAGCGCGCCGTCGCCCTGGAGCTCGCGTCGCGCCTCGACGTGTCAGCTCTGACGCGCGACTTCCTCGGGCTCGTGGCCCGACGAGGCCGCGCCAACTATTTGCAGAAGATGGCCGAGATCTTCCAGCATCTCGTCGATGCCGACGTCGGGCGCGTGCGCGCCAAGGTACGCACGGCGGTGGCGCTCACCGAAGCCGATCGTGAGGCGCTCCGGCAACGATTGGGCCGGGCTCTTCACGGCAAGCAGGTCGAGCTCGAAGAGACCGTGGACAATGGGCTGTTGGGTGGTTTCGTCGTCGAGGTGGGAACGTATATCGTCGATGGCAGCCTCGACGGCCAGCTCGCCCGCCTCGGGGCCCGGCTGGCGGGCGGATGAAATGAGCGAACAGCGGGTCGAGGCCCGAGGTCCGGTGGCTATCCCAGAGAGAGGGCGCGAATGATCAAGGCCGGGGAGATCAGCGAGATCATCAAGCGGCAGCTCGCGGGCTTCGAAGCGGAGGTCGACCTCCAGGAAGTTGGCCGCGTGATCGAGGTCGGCGATGGAATCGCGCGCGTCTACGGCCTCGACAATGCCATGGCCGGCGAGCTCTTACAGTTCCCGCACGAAGTCGTCGGGATGGTGCTCAACCTCGAGCAGGATCAAGTGGGCTGCGTGCTCCTCGGGGAGTTCACCGAGATCAAGGAAGGTGACGTCGTCCGACGCACCGGGCGCATCGCCCAGGTGCCGGTCGGCGAATCGCTCGTCGGGCGAGTCGTGAACGCGCTCGGACAGCCGGTGGACGGCAAAGGCCCGATCACCGCCAAGGAGTTCCGGCCCATCGAGCGCTACGCGCCCGGCGTGGTGGACCGCCGGTCCGTGAAGGAACCACTCCAGACCGGACTGAAGGCCATCGACGCGATGATCCCGATCGGACGCGGCCAGCGCGAACTGATCATCGGCGACCGCGGAACCGGCAAGACGGCAATCGGCGTCGACACGATCATCAATCAAAAAGGCGAGGACGTGTTTTGCTTCTACGTCGCCATCGGCCAGAAGCGGTCGACGGTCGCCCAGGTCGTGAAAGTCCTCGATGACGCGGGAGCGATGGCCTACACCACCATCGTCATCGCATCGGCGTCCGAGCCGGCACCCCTTCAATACATCGCGCCGTACGCGGGCGTGACCATGGGCGAGTACTTCCGGGACAGCCGGCGCCACGCGCTGTGTATCTACGACGACCTGTCCAAGCACGCCACCGCGTACCGTCAGCTTTCGCTGCTGCTCCGCCGCCCGCCCGGTCGGGAGGCGTATCCGGGAGACGTGTTCTATTTGCACTCGCGGCTTCTCGAGCGGGCGGCCAAGCTCAACGATCAACTCGGAGGGGGCTCACTGACCGCGCTGCCGATCATCGAGACGCAGCTCGGCGACGTCTCGGCGTACATCCCGACCAACGTCATCTCGATCACGGATGGCCAGATCTACCTCGAGTCGGACCTTTTCTATGGCGGTATCCGACCGGCGGTGAACGTCGGGCTCTCGGTCTCGCGCGTCGGTGGCTCTGCCCAGGTGAAGGCGATGCGTCAGGTGGCGGGAAAACTGCGCCTCGATCTCGCCCAGTATCGGGAGCTGGCGGCCTTCGCCCAGTTCGGCTCAGATCTGGACAAAGCGACTCAGAGCCAGCTCGCGCGCGGGCAGCGCATGGTGGAGATCCTCAAGCAGGGCCAGTATCAACCGCTCCCCGTCGAGAAGCAGGTTGTGATCATCTTCGCGGGCACTCAGGGGCTGCTCGACAATCTTCCCGTCGACGCGGTCCGGGACTTCGAGACCTTCTTCTACGGCTGGCTCGAACGCAAAATGCCGCAGATCGTGACCGAGATCCGTGACAAGAAGGAGCTGAGCGACTCGCTCCGCGAGACGCTGGCCAAGGCCGTCAACGAGGCCAAGGCCGAATTCATGGCGGCCAAGGGCATCAAGGTCGCGTAGCACGCGATGCCGACGCTCCGTGACATCCAGCGACGGATTCGATCCGTCCAGTCGACGCAGAAGATCACGCGCGCCATGAAATTGGTGGCGGCGGCCAAGCTGCGTCGCGCCCAGGAGCGGATCCTGGCCGCCCGGCCCTATGCCGGCAAGATGAAAGAGCTGCTCGGCAACCTGGTCGCCGGCGCCGACGGGGCGATCCATCCGTTGCTCGAGCAGCGTGAGGGCCCCCGCCGGCAGGTCGTGATCGTCACCGCCGACAAGGGGCTTGCCGGCGCGTTCAACTCGAACGTCCTCCGGCGATCGCTCGAATTCATCCGATCCTCCAATACCCAGGAAGTCACGCTCGTGGTGGTGGGCCGGAAGGCCCGTGATTTCTACCGGCGCCGGCAGTGGTCCATCAAGCGCGACATGCTCGGCTTCTGGGATCGCCTCGCCTACGGCCACGCCCAGGAGCTGGCCGACTACTTCATGCAGCAGTACCTGGCCGGGGAAGTGGACGAGGTTCACCTCATCTACAACGAGTTTCGCTCGGTCGCCGTCCAGCGGCCCGTGCGCGAGCAGCTCCTTCCGATCCCGCGCGCCGAGGACGGGGCAGGGACGGGTGCCGACGTCGATTACGTCTATGAGCCGAATCCGGAGACGATCCTCGGCGATCTGCTGCCGCGTCACGTCCGCATGCAGGTGTATCGGGCGCTGATGGAATCCCTCGCCGGGGAGTACGGCGCCCGCATGACCGCCATGGAAGCGGCCACCAAGAACGCCAAGGAAATGATCGACGTCCTCACGATCCAGTACAACAAGGCCCGCCAGGAGAAGATCACCAAGGAGTTGCTCGATATCGTCGGAGGCGCGGAAGCGCTCAAGCAAGGAGCGGACGCATGATTCAGGGGAAGATCATCCAGGTCATCGGCCCGGTGGTCGACGTCGAGTTCGAGCCGGGTAAATTGCCCGCGATCTACAACGCGCTCGAAGTGGCGGGCGTCGAGAACAAGGACATCTTCTCCTATTCGCAGAAGCTCGTGCTCGAGGTTGCCCAGCACCTCGGCGAGAGCCACGTGCGCGCGGTCGCCATGGCCGCCACCGACGGCCTCACCCGGGATCAAGGTCGTCGATCTGCTCGAGCCCTACACGAAGGGCGGCAAGACGGGATTGTTCGGCGGCGCCGGCGTCGGGAAGACGGTGCTCATCCAGGAGTTGATCAACAACATCGCCAAGCAGCACGGTGGGATTTCGGTGTTCGCCGGCGTCGGCGAGCGTACTCGCGAGGGCAACGACCTGTATCACGAGATGAAGGAGTCGGGCGTCATCGAGAAGACGGCGCTGATCTTCGGCCAGATGACTGAGCCGCCGGGATCGCGGCTGCGGGTCGCGCTCACTGCGCTCACGGCCGCCGAGTATTTCCGGGACGAAGAGGGACAGGACGTGCTCCTCTTCATCGACAACATCTTCCGGTTCACGCAGGCCGGCTCCGAAGTCTCGGCGCTCCTCGGCCGGATGCCGTCGGCGGTCGGCTACCAGCCCACGCTGGCCACCGAGATGGGCGCGCTCCAGGAGCGCATCACCTCGACGAAGAAGGGATCGATCACCTCGGTGCAGGCGATCTACGTTCCGGCCGACGACATCACGGATCCGGCGCCAGCGACGGCGTTTGCCCACCTCGACGCGACGACCGTGCTCTCGCGCCAGATCGCCGAGCTCGGCATCTACCCGGCCGTCGATCCGCTCTCTTCCACGTCACGCATTCTCGATCCGAACATCCTCGGCCAGGAGCACTACCAGACCGCGCGAGCCGTGCAGTCGATCCTCCAGCGCTACAAGGATCTCCAGGACATCATCGCGATCCTCGGCATGGAAGAGCTCTCGGACGAGGACAAGCAGGTTGTGGGCCGTGCCCGGAAGATCCAGCGCTTCTTGTCCCAGCCGTTCTTCGTGGCCGAGCAGTTCACCGGCTCACCGGGTCGTTACGTGAAGATCGCCGATACCGTGAAGAGCTTCCGCGAGATCGTGGACGGCAAGCACGACGAACTGCCCGAGCAGGCCTTCTACATGGTGGGCGACGTCGGCGAGGCCATCGACAAGGCCAAGAAGCTCCGCGGCGAGGGCTGAGTGGCCGACACGCTGTCCCTCGAGATCGCCACACCAATGCGCCTCGTCGTGGCGGACATGGTCGACGAGGTCATTGCACCCGGGAGCGAGGGTTACTTCGGTGTTCTGCGTGGTCACGCGCCGTTCCTGACGACGCTGGGGGTCGGAGAGCTGACCTACCGTGAAGGTCGCGACGAGTACCATCTTGCCCTGGCGGGCGGCTTTGCCGAAGTCCGGAACGACAAGGTGATCATCCTGGCGGACAGCGCCGAGAAGCCAGAGGAGATCGACCGTGAGCGTGCCGAGCGGGCTCGCCAGCGAGCCGAACAGCGCCTCGGGGGCCGGGGCCAGGAGGACATCGACTACGCACGGTGCACCGGAGCCCTCGCCCGGGCGCTGACCCGGCTGCACGTCGCCGGCCGCTCGCAGTAGGCCCGCTGCCCAGTCCGCGCAGCACCTGCCCGGGATTCCGTGCAGGTCGCTCGTCTCGCTCGTTCTAACTCCGCGTCCGCGCGTCGCTCATCGCGGCACAGTCCTTGCGATTGCTCCAGCCTGTGCTTACGGTGTTGATCGTCGACGATGAGCCGAACGTGGTCGACCTCGTTCGGGTGACGCTCGAAGACGAGCGGGTCCGCGTCCTCGACGCCCCCGACGCGGCCCACGCGTTCGAGGCCCTGTCAGCCCTTCAGCCCGACCTGGTCCTGCTCGACGTCAACTTGCCTGACCTGAGTGGCTTCGACATCTGCCGCTGGATTCGTCACGACGCCGTCCTGGCGCGGACGAAGGTCGTCATGCTCACGGCCGCCGCTCAGAAAGAAGACGTCGCACGGGGCCACGCTGCCGGCGCGGACCACTACCTCACCAAGCCGTTCTCTCCGGTACGGTTGTTGTCGTTGGTGGAGGAGTTACTCCCGCATTCAGTCCTGTGGGCGCGCAGGTAGCCGCCGGCGCCGCGGGTGATCTGCCCGCTGCCTATCGCCGCTTGAATGCCGCCTACGAGCAGAGCCTGCGCTACGCCGAGGACGTGCGGCACCTCTATCAGCGCACACAGCGGGCGATCAGCCAGTCGCTGCTCGGCCTCGCCAATGCCCTCGAAGCGAAGGATCCGTACACGCGAGGCCACTCCCAGCGTGTGAGTGCTCTCGGGCGGCAACTCGCCGAGGCGGTGGGGCTGTCGGCACGCGAGGTGGACGTCATCGCGCAGGCCGGGCTTCTTCACGACATCGGCAAGATCGGGGTTCCGGAAAGCGTGCTCGGCAAGCCCGGCCGCCTCGATCCCGACGAGTGGGAGTTGATGCGGCGGCATCCCGTGCTCGGGGCCCAGATCGTGGCGCCGTTCGAGTTTTTTGTCGCGGGTTCGATCATCGTCCGTCATCATCACGAGCGCTGGGATGGCAGCGGCTATCCCGACGGACTCAGGGGAGCCGCGATCCCGCTGGGCGCGCGCATCGTGGCGGTGGCCGACGTCTACGATGCGTTGACGTCGACACGCCCCTATCGTGAGGCGTTGCCGCATCACGTAGCGATCGAGCACATCGTGGGCGAGGCGGGACGGACCCTGGACGACGACATCGTGGCCGCTCTGCTCCGCGTCACGCGTGATAGCGAGCCGATCGACGCCTGACACGGCACGCTGGGCCGCGCCTCCCGGGCTTTTCGACGGGACTCCGGCCGGCGTCGTGGCCACACTCGTCGCGGCCCTCGCCGTGTGCGCAGCGCTCGTTCACAGTCACTGGCTTCCGCCATCGAGCCTTCGCGTCGTCACGGTCGCGGTGGTCCACGGCGGCCTTCTCACCATCGCGTTTGGATGGGCGGCCACGTCGCCGCCGCAGTGGAGGCCGCTCGGTCCCTCGGTCATCATCATTCTGGTCCTCGCGGGGGCCGCTGCCGGCGCTCGTTGGGATCCCCGCGCCGCGATCTTCTATCTGGCCTCGCCGCTCTGGCTGACGTTCATGACGATCAACGGACGACTGGACGCGCTCGGGTTGCGTTGGCCGATACCGGTCGGCGGCAGTTTGCTCGGTCTCGCGGCGGGGCTGACGCTCGGAGGACACATGCTCCTGGCCGCGGCCGTCACGTTCGGCCATCGCGTGACGACCGACAGCCTCGTGCTCACAGCCATCGCCTATGATGCAGGAGCCAACGTTCCGTCCAGTGAGCTGTTCTTCCGAGGTGCCCTGTTCAACCGGCTTCAACGGCGCTGGTCGTTCGCGGCCGCCGCCACCATCGCGACGGCCATGGGACTCCTGCGCTATCTCCTCGATCCGCTGTTGCCGAGGGCGCCAGAGGTCATCGTCGGCATGCTCGTCTACGTGACGCTGCTCGGGGTGATCAACGCATGGCTCTTGTGGTGGTCAGGCAGCCTGCTGCCGGGGCTCGTCGCCTCCCTCGTGTTCTTTGCTGCCTACCGGATGGTCGCGGCGGTGTGATCGGGCGCCGACAAACGACCGGGCTGCTCGTGCTCGGGGCGTGCGTCATCGCGATCGCCGGGCTCGCAGCGGACGCCACCGCACAGGCCGCCTCGCCTTGGCGCCATGCGTATGCCTTACCCGTCGTGGTCGGTGCCCTCACGCTCGGCCTGATCGGTGGGACTGTCACCGCGCTCGCTTCGCTCATGGCCCAGGCGCCAACGCTCTTCGTCCGAGTCGAGGCGGTCGGGCTCGGCGCGGGAGCCGTGGACGAGCTCGTGAGCACGGCCGTGCTGTTGATCCTGGGACCGCTGCTCGGGTCGCGCGTGACGGAGGCGCGTCGTCAGAGCGAGCGGTACGCGACGATACTCGCCATTCAAGAAGCGCTCGGCGATGAACGCCCGCTTCCGGAGCTCCTCGAGGCGCTGTGTCGCTTGCTCGGCGACCGTCTTGCAGCCACTGTGACGCTGGCGGTTCGCGACGGCGACCGGTGGATCGTGGCAGGTGCTGACGCGCCGGCGGGAGACAGCGCAGCCGGGTGCGCCATCGTCACGGCCGGCGCGGTCTTCGTCCCGGACACCGGTCATGAGACTCGGCCGCGTCGCCGGCTCTCCACGCCGCTGTCTGTTCGCGGGGAAACGGTCGGAGTTCTAACCGTCGAGCGCTTGGGTGAGTTGACCGCTGCCGAGCGTCGCGCCCTGGTCGGACTCGCGTTACACATCGGCGCCGCGCTCGAGAATGCCCGCCTCGCGGCGCGGCAGCGGCGCTTCGCCGACGAGCTCGCCGAAAAGGTGCGCGCGGCGACCGATCGCCTCGCGACCTTGGACCGAGCCAAGTCGGCGTTCGTCGCCATGGCCTCTCACGAGCTCCGTACGCCGCTCACCGCGCTGGTGGGCTACAGCGAGTTGCTGGCCACCCGCACGTTCAGCTCCGACGAGGTGCGACGACAGGCCGAGATCATGCGCCGCCAGACTCGCCGCCTGGCGGCAATCATCGACGACTTTCTCGACCTTTCCCGTCTCGAGCGCGGGGAAGCGCCGCCGGTGCGGTTGGCCGACGTTGCCGTCGGCCCCGCGCTCACCGCAGCGGTCGAGCTGCTCGGAGGGCCTCAGCGGGCGACCCGAGTGATCATCGACTGCGGGCCCGAAGTGACGGGCGTGCGGGCCGATCCTCACGCGCTCGAGCGCATCCTCATGAACCTGCTGTCGAACGCGCTGAAATATTCTCCCGCCCACAGCGCGGTGACGATGCGGGCCCGTGCGGCGTCCGGCAAGGTCGTGATCTCCGTGGAAGACGCCGGACGCGGCATCGCGCCGGACGCGTTGCCACGAGTGTTCGAGCCGTATTTCCGCGCACCGGAAGCCGTGGGCCGTGCGCCAGGCAGCGGGCTTGGGCTCGCCATGGTGAAGGCGCTCGTCGAGGCCCACCATGGCGGCGTTTCGATCGAAAGCACCGTCGGGATCGGAACGCGCGTAACGCTGCAATTACCCGCGGTTCCTTGACACTTTTCCTCGGCGGCGTGTAGTCTTATCGAGCATGTTCAGACGCGACGAGGTCGCCGAGCGGATGGCAGACGCGGTGCTGAAGCGGCTCATCACTCGGAAGGTCGTCGACGTCAAGGACGAGCCGACTGCACGGGCGGCGATCCGCCACGTCCTCCTCGACAATCTCCAGGCCGAGGAGCGCCTGGAAGCCGACGCCCGGCAGATCCTGCTCGAGCACGCCAAGGCCATCAAAGACTCGGCAGCCGACTACCGTCAGCTCTTCCCGAAGGTGAAGGAGAAGCTGGCCCGCGACCGGGGATTCATCCTCTGATGCGCATGAGTCGCGACCGTGTCTTCTACCTCGCCGATCTCATCATGAAAGGGTTGGGGACCACGCCGGGTGTGACGATCAAGGCTCCCGACGATCTTCGCGTCGAGATCGTTCGTGTCCTCAGCGACGAGACGAAGCTGGAGGAGTCGATCGACGGTGAGGTGCGAAAGATCTTGTCCTCGTACGCGCGCCCGGCGCCCGAGGGCAGCCCGCAGTGGGACGTTCTCTACCAGAAGACGCGGGAAGAAGTCCGGCGACGCCGGTTTCGGCTGTGACACGTCTCGTCGTCGCCATCACGGGCGCCACCGGCTCCGTCTTCGGTATCCGTCTCCTCGAAGTCCTCCGCGGCTATCGAGAAGTCGAGACGCATGTGGTCATCTCACGCCCCGGAAAGCGCACGATCGTCGAAGAGACGGATTGGTCGGTCGCCGACGTCGAGGCGCTGGCCGACCACCGGTACGACATCACCGACATCGGCGCGGCCATCGCGTCGGGGTCGTTCCGCACCGCGGGCATGATCATCGCGCCGTGCTCCGTGAAGACGGCCGCGGCGGTCGCGGCCTGCCACTCGGAAAACCTCATCGCGCGAGCGGCCGACGTGACCCTGAAGGAAGGTCGCTCGCTGATCATGCTCGTGCGCGAGACCCCGCTGCACGTCGGCCACCTCAAGATGATGCTGGCACTCGCGGAAATGGGCGCCGTCGTGTTGCCGCCGATGCCGGCCTTCTACAACCGTCCCAAGGAACTCGACGACATCGTCAATCACACGGTGGCGCGGGTTCTGGATCGCCTGAATCTCCCCCAGACGCTCGTCGCCGAGTGGAAGGGGACACATCCCAGGGTTCCCACCGGCCCGCTCGGTGGTTGATCCGGGGTCATCCCGGTCCGCCCTCGTCTGTGACTGAGTCGCCGAACGTTCTCCTCGTCGGGCTGGGCCGTTGGGGCGAAAAGCACCTTCGCGTGCTCCGCGAGCTTGGCGCCACCGTGTGGGTGGCCGACGTTTCGGCCAGTCGACGGGCGTGGGCCGTACAGCACGGAGTCGGAGCCGCACGGGCCGTCGATGATTACCACTCCGTTCTCGATCGCGTCGACGCGGTGGACATCGTCACGCCGGCCGACAGCCATCTCGCGATCGCCGAGACGTGCTTGCGTGCAGGGCGCCCCTGCTTCGTCGAGAAGCCTCTCACCGTGTCAGCCGCCGACGGTCGCCGACTGGCCACGGTGGCGCAGGCAACTGGGCGCGTGCTCCAGGTCGGACACATCTTTCGTTTCCATCCGGTCACCGCGGCCATCCGGACTGCGCTCATGGCTGGCCGCCTGGGTCGTCGACGGTTCGCCACCGGCCGGTTCGCCGGATTCAAGCGCCCACGCACCGACGTTGGTGTGACGCATACTGACGCCATCCATTACTTCGATCTGTTCGCGTACCTGTTCGATCACCCGGCGACCCGCGTGAGCGCCGTACAGCGCGATTACCTCGGCCGTGGCCTCGACGACATGTCGGTGACAATGGTGGAGTACGGCAACGTCCCGGCGCTCATCGAGGCGAACTACTTCGTGCCTGGCAGCTGGCGTGAATGCGTGATCGTGGGCGAGCGGGGCAGCCTGGTGGCCGATTTCGGCAGCGGCGCCGTGGCGCTTTACGAGGGCGAGTTCCGCCAGCGAGCCGGCGCCTGGGAAGCCGTAGATCTCGGCAAAGAGACCCTGACCACGACCACTGACGAGCCGTTGCGGCTGGAGCTGTCGGCATTCATCGATGCCTGCGCTGGGAAGGCACCGGTGCCCGTGACCGCGGCCGACGGCGTCCGAGCGGTGGAGGTTGTCGAGGCAGCTGAGCGCGCGGCGCGGCTCGGCCGCGCCGTCACGATCGACGAGATCCGCTAGGCGATCACTGGTGCCGAAGGGGGGACTCGAACCCCCACACCCTTGCGGGCACATGACCCTGAATCATGCGCGTCTGCCAATTCCGCCACTTCGGCCCGAGCGGCGCGTTCATAATACCGACCACCGATGAGCAGTCAAGGGGACGGCGATCGCATCGTCGCGAGCAACCGGCGTGCACGGCACGAGTACGAGATCCTCGAGACGGTCGAGGCGGGACTCGTGTTGCGGGGGACCGAGGTCAAGGCGCTTCGCACCGGCCTGGTCAATTTCAAGGACGCGTATGCGACGGTGCGAAACGACGAGGTCTGGCTGCTCGGCTGCCACATCAGCCCCTATAGCCATGGCACCGATGCCAACCACGATCCCGAGCGTGATCGCAAACTGTTGCTCCACCGGCGCGAGATCAGCCGGCTCACCGGCAAGGTTGCCGAGCGCGGCCTGACCCTGATTCCGCTGCGGATCTACTTCAAGCAGGGTCGAGCCAAGCTCGAGATCGGGCTGGCCCGCGGTAAGAAGCTCCACGACAAGCGTTCGACGTTGCGCGAGCGTGAGGTCCGACGGGAGATGGACCGTGCGGCCCGCGGCGCCCGGCGCGGCCAGTGGTGACGGCGATGGTAAACTGGCTCAGTACATCACAGTGAAGGGGGCGACAGGTTTCGACGGGGATCAGTGAGGTCCAGGCTGCGTCTCGAGGTTTCTCTCCCCTCGTTAAAAAGAGAGAACGGTATAGCTGCCAACACACAGCTAGCTCTGGCGGCCTAACATCCGCCAGCGTCGGCCACGTCGCGCCTTCAGGGCGTGGGAACCGGCGTCATATTCTGAAGGCTGGCTCCGAACCTGGCCTCAGGGGAGGGGCGAGATAAATGAGGCTGGTCCCGTGGACCTCCTGCCGGCTGGAGACTCAGGGGACGAGAGAGCAGGAAGATAAACCGGCTATCGACGTAGACGCCTGCGGCTGAGGGTTTCCGGACGTGGGTTCAATTCCCACCGCCTCCACCATTTACTGTACATGCCTGAATTTGTTTGTCAGAATTGTTACCAAGGCGCATATTGACTTTCCCGATCGGCAATAGTATTGTTCGCTCTGATGGCAACGTTGATTGCGGAAGTACAGGCCGAGCGTCTCCCTGCTATGGACGATTCGTTCGGTGAGCACGTCGCGGGTCTCGAAATCCCAGATCACAGCTATGAGTTCTGCCCCCGATGCGCTCTTGTTCAGACATCCGGTGAACTCACCGCACACCTCACGGCGTGCTCCGGAGTCACGTAGAGCTCGGTCGACGATCCCGCCCCGCTGACGCGGCTCGCGTGTTCCGCTAAACGTTTTGCCCGCCGCGGTCGATTGCTAGAATGGGCGCCACCGATGCGCCTGGCTCGTCTCAGCCTCGTCCTCATCGTGCTCGCGACGACACCCGTGCTGGCTGGGCTGCCGACGGTGCAGTACGAAGGCCATGCCTACGTCGAGCTCGAGCGAATCGCCCAGATCCTGGGTGCCCGGCTCGACGTCGGAACCGA
>WNGI01000928.1_pt1 | contig 23308 bp, 20 predicted proteins | sample 5400621 | NCBI WGS metagenome assembly WNGI01 (sample SAMN13153374, study PRJNA577476) | soil metagenome | isolation source: 20 cm soil or saprolite under Garry oak tree replicate 1 | place: USA:California | collected 2016-06-15 | reverse complement strand
CGCAACGCCGTCGACCACGACGACCGCAACGCCGTCGACCACTGCCGCGGCGAGTGCGCAGATTCCGCTATCGACGTTCGCGAGCTACGGGCCGACGAATACGCCGCTCGCCGTCAACCATCAGGCGCAATTCGCGGCGTCGACGATCTCGTTCAACCTGCCGCCTGACGTGTCGCTGTCCGATGCGACGCGCGTGGTCAACGAAACGATGGGCCGGCTCGGCGTTCCGTCGAGCGTGCATGGCACGTTCCAGGGCACGGCACGGGCGTTCCAGGCGTCGCTCTCGAGTCAGCCGTGGCTGATTCTCACGGCGCTTCTGACCGTCTATATCGTGCTCGGCATGCTCTATGAGAGCTACGTGCACCCGCTGACGATTTTGTCGACGCTGCCATCGGCTGGCGTCGGCGCGTTGCTCGCGCTGCTCGTGTTTCGCACCGAGTTCAGCCTAATGGCGTTCATCGGCGTGATCCTGTTGATCGGTATCGTCAAGAAGAACGCGATCATGATGATCGACTACGCGCTGGACGTCGAGCGCCGTCTCGGTATGACGCCGCGCGATGCAATTTTCGACGCGTGCTTGCGGCGCTTCCGACCGATCATCATGACGACACTCGCGGCGATGCTCGGTGCGTTGCCGCTGGCACTCGGGACTGGCGACGGCGCAGAGCTTCGCCGTCCACTGGGCATCTCGATCGTTGGCGGACTTTTGCTGAGCCAATTGCTGACGCTTTACACGACGCCGGTCGTATATCTGTATCTCGATCGATTCCGGCTGTGGTGCCTGCGCCGCTTTCGGCGGACTGCGCCACCCGCCGCAGGCCAACTTCCCGCCCTGCAGGAGGTCTGATCATCATGCGGCCGCGTCCGACGCCATTCATCGCGGCAATCGCTTTGCTCGCGATCGCGGGCTGCACGGTCGGGCCCGATTACGTCCGGCCTACTGCCGAGGCGCCCGCTACGTACAAGGAAATGCCGCCCGCAAAACCGGCCGCGCCCGCCGACGCGTCGTCGCGCGGGCAGTGGTGGGAAGTCTTTGGCGATTCCAAGCTGAACGAGCTCGAGGAAGGCGTCGCCGCTGCGAATCAAAACCTACGCGCCGCCGAGGCGAATTATCGTCAAGCGCAGGCCGCTGTACAGGCAGCGCGCGCCGGCCTGTATCCGACAATCGGCGCAAACGTCAGCGCAGATCGCGCGCGTGCGGCCGGAAGGACCCAATCGCTCTACACGCTCGGGCTCCCGGTCGATTGGGAAGTCGACCTGTGGGGGAAAATCCGGCGCTCGGTCGAAGCGAGCGAAGAAAGCGCGCAGGCGTCGGCGGCGGACCTCGAAGCGTCGCGCTTGAGCTTGCAGGCGCAGCTCGCGCAGTCGTACTTCGGACTGCGAATTGCGGACCGGCAGAAGAAGCTGTTGGACGAGACGGTCGCCGCCTATCAACGTTCACTCGAGTTGACCCAGAACCGCTACAACGCGGGCGTCGTCGCTCGCGCGGACGTCGTGCAAGCGGAAACGCAACTGCTGGCCGCGCAGGTACAGGCGGTCGAGATCGGCGTCGCGCGCGCAGAATTCGAGCACGCGATCGCCGTCTCCATCGGCAAGCCGCCGGCGGAATTCTCGTTGGCGGCGGTCGAGACGACGACGCCGTTGCCGCCGATTCCGGCGGCGCTTCCATCCGAGCTGCTCGAGCGGCGTCCCGACATCGCTGCGGCCGAACGGCGCGTCGCTGCGGCGAACGCGCAAATCGGCGTCGCCACTGCTGCGTTCTATCCGTCGCTCTCGCTTTCAGGAAACTTCGGCTTTGCAGGATCGAGCTTCTCGAACTGGATCTCGCTGCCCAACCGCGTTTGGTCGCTCGGCGCCGCGCTTGCGACGCCGTTGTTCGACGCCGGACTTCGCAAGGCGCAACGCGACGAGACGATCGCCGCATACGACGCAACCGTCGCGAACTACCGGCAGACAGTGTTGGCCGGTTTCCAGGAGGTCGAGGACAACCTGGCCGTCTTGCGTATCCTCGCGGAAGAAGCGGGCGTACAAGAAAAGGCGCTGCAATCGGCGCGCCGGGCCGTCGAGCTTGCGATGAACCAGTATCGCGCTGGACTTGTGAACTACATCAGTGTCGTCGCGCTCCAAGTGATCGCGCTTGCCGCCGAGCGCAACGCGATCGAGCTGGACGGACGTCGCTTTACCGCCAGCGCGACATTGATCAAGGCACTCGGCGGTGGCTGGCGCGCCGCTGATTTGCCCAGTGCGTCTCGTCTTGCAGGGCGGGCGCCCTAAGCTTTTATGCAGGCCGAATTTTCCTGTTGAAAAGCTTGAATTCCTCGATCTTCTGACATATGATTAGCACTCGCGGTTGCTGAGTGCTAACAAAAGCGGTCCGGCATTCTCCCGGCCCGAGGCCACCGAGCATCTAGCGGCGCAACAGATTGTTTTTCATATGATTTCAATTAAGGAGTGAGGTAATTACATGAAGCTTCGTCCTCTACACGATCGCATCATCGTCAAGCGGCTCGAAGAGGAGCGCAAATCAGCCGGCGGCATCGTCATTCCAGATACCGCTGCTGAAAAGCCCTCGATGGGTGAGGTAATAGCCGCGGGACCCGGCAAGACCGACGACAACGGCAAGGTGATCCCTATGGGGGTCAAGGTCGGAGAGAGGATTCTCTTCGGCAAGTACTCCGGCCAGGAATTCAAGATCGAAGGTCAGGAATTGCTGCACATGCGTGAAGACGACGTCATCGGCGTCGTCGCCTAACGCATTCAACCGAATCCGCATCAGGAGATACCAATCATGGCAGCCAAAGACGTTCGCTTCGGCGAAAACGTCCGTAACAAGATGGTGAACGGCGTCAATATTCTTTCGAACGCCGTCAAGGTCACCCTGGGTCCCAAGGGCCGCAACGTCGTCCTCGAGCGTAGCTTCGGCGCGCCGACTATCACCAAGGACGGTGTCTCGGTCGCGAAGGAAATCGAACTCAAGGACAGGTTCGAGAACATGGGTGCGCAAATGGTCAAGGAAGTCGCCTCCAAGACGTCCGACGTCGCGGGCGACGGCACGACGACTGCGACGGTGCTTGCCCAATCGATCATCGCCGAAGGCATGAAGTACGTCGCCGCCGGCATGAACCCGATGGACTTGAAGCGTGGCATCGACAAGGCGGTCATCGGAATCGTTGCCGAGCTGAAGAAGATCAGCAAGCCGTGCACGACCAGCAAGGAAATCTCGCAGGTCGGCGCGATCTCGGCCAATGCCGACGAGTCGATCGGCAAGACGATCGCCGAGGCGATGGACAAGGTCGGCAAGGAAGGCGTCATCACCGTGGAAGACGGCAAGGGCTTGGAGAACGAGCTCGAGCTGGTCGAGGGCATGCAGTTCGACCGCGGCTACATCTCGCCGTACTTCATCAACAATCCGGATAAGCAGGTCGCCGTTCTCGACGACCCGTACATCCTGTTGCACGACAAGAAAGTCAGCAACATCCGCGATCTGCTGCCGTTGCTGGAGCAAGTGGCGAAGTCGGGCAAGCCGCTTCTGATCATCGCCGAAGACGTCGACGGCGAAGCACTCGCCACGCTGGTCGTGAACAATATCCGCGGCATCCTGAAGACGACGGCCGTCAAGGCGCCGGGCTTCGGTGACCGCCGCAAAGCGATGCTCGAAGACATCGCGATCCTGACCGGCGGCACGGTTATCGCCGAAGAGCTGGGACTCAAGCTCGAGAACGCGACGCTGAAGGACCTGGGCCGCGCCAAACGCATCGAAGTCGGCAAGGAAGACACGACGCTCATCGACGGTGCGGGTGAAAAGGCCGCAATCGAAGCACGCGTGAAGAACATCCGCAAGCAGGTCGAGGATGCGACGTCCGACTACGACAAGGAAAAGCTGCAGGAACGCGTGGCGAAGCTTGCCGGCGGCGTGGCGTTGATCAAGGTTGGCGCCGCGACCGAAGTCGAGATGAAGGAAAAGAAGGCACGCGTGGAAGATGCTCTACACGCAACGCGTGCGGCGGTCGAGGAAGGCATCGTGGCGGGTGGCGGCGTCGCCTATATCCGTGCGCGTGCCGGCGTGAAGGATCTGAAGGGCGCGAATGCCGACCAGGACGCCGGCATCAAGATCGTGCTGCGCGCGCTCGAGGAGCCGCTCCGTCAGATCGTCGGCAACGCCGGTGAAGAAGGCTCGGTCGTGCTGAACAAGGTCGCCGAAGGCAAGGGCAATTTCGGCTTCAACGCTCAGACCGGCGAGTACGGTGACCTGGTGGAAATGGGTGTCGTCGATCCGACCAAGGTCGCGCGCTTCGCGCTGCAGAACGCCGCATCGGTCGCTTCCCTCCTGCTCACGACCGAAGCGATGGTCGCCGAGTTGCCGAAGGAAGAGAAGGGCATGGGTGGCGGCGGCGGCGGTGGGATGGGCGGCATGGGTGGCATGGATATGGACATGTGACGCAGATGTATGGCAGGAAGTAAAAGGCAGGTCCCTCGCGTTGCTCGAAGGACCCGCTGTTCGAACAAAAGCCCCGCCTCTCGCGCGGGGCTTTTGTTATCTGTCCTGACCGCGGTTTGATCTTGCAGCCAGTGTCGGATCGTAGTTCTGATTGTGCGGCAGAGATCGGCCCAAGACCAGTCACACGCTGGGGTGGACGGACACACAAGCAGACAGCGTAGTATGGCCGGGTTTCCGTACGCCAATAGGGGATTCAACGATGGATAGGCGGAGGTTCGTCAGCGCTTTCGCGGGCGGCCTCATCATCGCCCGGTCTGTCGCCGAGGCCCAGCCTGCCGCGAAGATCTATCGGATCGGCTTCTTCCTGGGTGCGTCAGGCGAGTCCGTGGCGTCGCTGTTCGGCGCGTTCAGCGAAGGGCTGCGCGATCTCGGGTACGTCGAAGGTCGAAACGTCATCTTCGAGCGCCGGTACGCGGACGGCCACATGGACCGGCTGCCGGAAATGGCCGCTGAGCTGGTGCGCCTGCGGGTGGATGTGATCGTCACCGGTTCGAGCATTCACGTCGCGGCCGCCCGGCAAGCAACCAAAACGATACCCATTGTCATGGTCTTCACGGCGGACCCCGTGCAAGCCGGGTTCGTCACGAGTCTGGCGCGCCCCGGCGGCAACGTCACGGGCTTGAGCGCTGACGCGAGCCTTGAGCTCTGGGCCAAGTACCTCGCCCTATTGAAGGAGATCGTCCCCAAGCTCTCGCGGGTGGGGGTGCTCGGGCAAGTAAAGACCCAGGTCGAATTCGCAGAGCTCGACGCAGCGTCGCGAAAACTCAATATCTCGCTCGAGGTCGCCGACATCCAGAGCCCGGCCGACCTGGACGGCGCGTTCTCCACGACGGTCAGCAAGCGGGTGGGGGCGCTCCTGGTCGTCGTCAGCCCGTTGACCTACTTGCTCAAGGAGTCGATTGCGGAATCGGCGATCAAGTATCGCCTGCCGACGATCTCCAACGCGAACCAGTACGCACAAGCTGGACTCCTGATGAGCTACGGGCCAAAACTGGAGGATCTCTACCGGCGGGCCGCGAGCTACGTCGACAAAATTCTCCGCGGAGCCATGCCCGCGGACCTCCCAGTCGAGCAGCCCTCAAAGTTCGAGCTGACCATCAATCAGAAGACCGCGAAAGCGCTCGGACTGACTATCCCACAGTCCCTGCTCCTGCGCGCAGAAGAGGTGATTCAATGATCGATCGTCTCGCGCTATTCGCGACACGCGCGGTAGTCGCCTTGATCACCAAACAATTTGATTCGGTGAACGGCCGCTGAAAAGACCGACCGGCAGCTCAGAGTCGAACTCGGTCATAAACTGAAGTGCATTTCAATTCCGTCGGACATCGATTGTCAGATCCAATTCCGATCAGGACATGTTATCTACGCGCTCAATTCAAACCGACGCGGAACTCGATGGCGATGTAACTGACGCCGTCGTTGGGCCCGGAACTGAGACTAGCGTTCGACACGTGTTCGAGGAACGCCAATAGCTCGTAACGCCGGGGCGATCCGAACGCAATCCCACCGCCGATCCGCGTGCCGAATTGGTAGTGCGTGCCGAGATATCGGTTGGCGTTGATTCGCGTTTCGGATAGGAATTGCATCCCAATTCCGGCCTCGACGAACGGTGAGATTGCGTTGTCCTTGAGAAACGCGCTTCGCAACATCGCGTGGCCGCCGACGTCCCACAATGAACGATGCTCCGGGGGTTGATCGTGACCTTTCCAGTACGCAACGTTAACGGCGTATCGCGGTTCGAGGTTGTAGCGGGTGAGCCATTCGCATTCGCAGCCCGGCGTCCATACGGCTTCCGCTCCGTAGAAAAAGACCACGCTGCCCGATCCGTAGTACGCCGATACCATGACGGGCTCGCGTTCGGCGGCCGTCGACAGCGGGGCTGCCATCATCAGGCATGCGGCGAGAAGTGCTGCGAGCGAGGATTTGTTCGACTTGTTCATGCGCAAGCGAAATCGATATTACCCGGTTCATTGCCGAGGAGCGATAGCCGTCGCCAATCTGCCGCAGCGTTTTTTGGTGGATCGACACGCGGCGCCACACTGTGGCATTTTGGCAGGCATCCACGAGTGCGAGGTGACGGCCACGCAGACCGCTTTGCCTACGCACGGGCAAAATGTATTAGACTTAGTGAAGAGTCTGCGGTAACTCCGCAAATAACAAGGACTATGCAAAAAACCCTGATCACACGGACGGGGTCGGCCACAGGGTAGGGGATCGGCTTAGATGAGTTCCAGCGTCGTGCTCGGCATCGTAGTCGTCGCGCTCGCGATCGCGATCGTCTTCGGCTTTATGCGACGCAACCGCGTCGCCGCCGGCGGTGTCACGATCGGCGGCGATGCGCCGAACACGATGGCGCAATGGACCGAAGGCGAGACCACCCGTTTGCTGTCGTCCGCCGAAGTACCCGGCCTCTATCTGCTGCGCCCGCGCTTCCTGTCCAAAGCCGAGGGCGTTGTCTTCCTTTTGCTCAAAGCCGCGTTTCCTCGGCACGAAATTTTTGCGAGAATCCGCCTCGCCGATGTGCTGCAGGTGAAGATCGGCCCGCAGGGAATGGAGCGGCTCCGCGCGTTTCGCAAGATCGCCAATCAACACGTCGGCTTCGTCATCTGCGACCGCGACATGACGATCGTTGCGATCGTCGACGCGCGCGAGCCCGACCAGCTGATCAATCCGCGCGACCAAAAGCTCGAGATCATCAAGCAGCGGTGCTTGCAGGCCGCGCAAGTGAAATACATCTGCATTTATCCGCCGCAGCTGCCGCGCTACCGTGAGCTGCGCGAACAGATCTTGGGTCCCGCCGCCGATCTGGTTTAGAGGAAAGTCGATCGCCGGCCGGCTGTCGAAATCGCTAAGCAGGTCTATGTTCGGCCCCGTCTTTGGCGGCCGTTGAAATCGCCTAAGACAGTCGATGTTCGGCCGCGTCCTTGGCGGCCGTTGAAATCGCTTCTCGTGGTGTTTCCGGTTTTACTTAACGAAATTCAAGTACGCGTAGAGAAGGATCAGCGACCCGACAAGGGACAGGAAAATGCCGGCAGGATGGAATTTTCCGCCCTCGGAGCGAAAGATCAGGCTGCCGATGATGCCGCCCACCAGCGACCCTCCGATGCCCAGCAGCGTCGTCATCCAGAATCCCATGCTGATGGCGCCCGGGTAGAAGAATCGCGCCAGCACGCCTACAATAAATCCGATGATGATCATCCAGATGATGCTGAAGATGCCCATGCCGTCTCCTCGACAAAATGCCCACCGCGGCGCTGCGTTCGATCGTAGCATACGTCTCGCACGCTTCACTCCCGTGCCAGCAGGGACCCTTTCCGCGTGCTTGCTCCTGTTGATTACAGCTGCTGCATTCATTGCCGCAGGCACTGCGGACGCGACGGAGAATGCCTGTAAAGCGGTCAGCGGTGAGCGCACGACGCCGCTGGTCGAGCTCTACACGTCCGAAGGCTGCGACAGCTGTCCGCCGGCCGATCGCTGGCTCTCGTCGCAGTTTCCGCGCGGCGGCGAAGCGAACCGTGCGCTGGCGCTCGCGTTTCATGTCGACTACTGGGATCGTCTCGGCTGGACGGACCGCTTTGCTTCGCATGCCTACACCGAACGTCAATACGCTGCGATGCAGGCGAACGGCAAGACGTTCGTCGTCACGCCGCAGATCCTTCTACAGGGACACGAATTTCCCACGTCACGGCGCACGATGCCGCAACCGGCGCTGGATCGGATCGCTCGAGAGCCCGCGGCCGCGACGATCGAACTGACGGCAACGAGCGACGGCAAGGAAGTGGCCGCAACGGCCGTGAGCCGTGTCGTCGATTCGGCTGCCCGCGCGAAGACTAACGTGTCGATCGCCTATGTCGACAGCGGCCTCGTGTCGGACGTGAAGGCCGGGGAAAACAAGGGCGTTCGGATGACGCACGACCATGTGGTACGCGCGCTCAAGTCGGCGCCGGCGGGCGATGCATCGTTCTCGACGCGCTTTACCGTTCCGGCCGAGCCCGGCGTTTCGCCGGCGCTTGTCGCTTTCGTCCAGAATCCTTCCACGGGTGACGTGCTGCAGGCGGTGGCGCTGCCGTTGGCCGATTGTCGCCCCTAAGTTTCCGACCAGCTCCGCTTGAGTTTTGGCATCGGACGTTACAGGTGTGCGCCCGGTTCGAGCATTGCCGCGCTGCAGGCCCGGCGACGAGGAGGCAGGCTGCGACCGGCGCGCCGATGCCGATGGCGAAGACGGCCGCTCGGGCGGGATCGAAGGCTGGCGTCTCAGGCATGACTGGCGAGAGGAGCGTCATGTGCTGGACTCATGCCGCGCTTTGCACGTCGCGAGAACACTGTCCGGATCGCGCTTCCACCAATTCGCCGCCGAAAAGATTTCGACCTCGTGCATCCCGCGATAACCGGCTGCTTCCATCCATCCGCGGATCATCGGCAGGTCGATAACGCCGTCGCCCATCATGCCGCGATCGTTCAGCAGATCGGTCGTCGGCACGAGCCAATCGCAGATGTGATACGCAAACAGCCGATCCGCCGCACCGGCGCGTTCGATCTCTGCCTTGAGCTCGGGGTCCCACCACACGTGATAGACGTCGACGGCGATTCCCAATCCACTTTTTCCATCGGGCGCAAGCTCATCGCACAACGCGTTCGCCTGCGCGAGCGTGTTCACGCACGCGCGGTCGGCGGCGTACATCGGATGCAACGGCTCGATCGCGAGCGGCATGCCGGCGGACCGTGCATGCTGCAGCAGCTCGCCGATGCCATCGCGCACCATTTCGCGCGCACCGCTCAAGTCTTTCGAGACGACAGTGCCACTCCGGTCCTTCGGTAAACCGCCGACGACCAATACAAGGCAACGCGCGCGGAGCGCCAACGCCTCGTCGACTGCGCGCCGGTTGTCATCGAGCGCTGCGCGCCGTCCTTCGCGGTCGATCGCCGGAAACATGCCGCCACGGCACAGCCCCGTCACGGTGAGTCCGGCATCGCGGATGCGTTGGGTGGTTTCGTTGAGACCGGTCGCCGCGACCTGGTCGCGCCACGGCGCGATGCCGCGGATGTTGTGACGCACGCAACCCGCGATGATCTCCGGCAGCTTCCACTGCGCGCGCACCGTCGCGGTGTTGAGCGAAAGCAAATCGGAGTTGGGAGCGCTCATCTAACGAGTCGGCCTTTCAAGCGTCGACGCCGTGCAGCGCAAGCAAGGTCCGCATCCGCGACGTCGCGAGATCCGGATCGCGCAACAGGCCCGCCGCGTCGGCGAGACGAAAGAGCTCCGCCAGATGGACGATGCTGCGCGCGCTTTGCTGGCCGCCGACCATCGTGAAGTGCCGCTGATGGCCGTTCAGCCAGGCGAGGAACACGACACCGGTTTTATAAAAGCGCGTCGGCGCCGCAAAGATGTGGCGCGACAGCGGTACCGTCGGCGCCAGAATGCGATCGAACGATGCGCGGTCGCCACTCGAAAGCTCCGTCAACGCCGCGGATGCGGCGGGCGCAATTGCATCGAAGATACCGAGGAGCGCGTCCGAGTGGCCGTTCGCATCGCCACCGATGAGCGCGGCGAAGTTGAAATCATCGCCTGTGTACATACGGACGCCCGCGGGAAGACACCGGCGCAATGCAATCTCCTTGTCCGCGTCGAGCAGCGAGATCTTGATGCCGTCGATTTTCGCGGCGTTCTCGCGGATGACGCCGGTGCAAACCTCGATGGCGCGTGCATGATCGGGGTCATCGCGGCGTTGACCGATCCAATAACCGGCGAGCGCCGGGTCGAACATTTCGCCAAGCCAGTGAAGAATCACCGGCGCGCGCGTCTGTGAGAGGACACGAGCGTAGACATACGCATAGTCGTCGGGCGATTTCGCGCACGCGGCCAGCGCACGGCTCGCCATCAGGATGATGCGTCCGCCCATACCTTCAATCGCCGCGCACTGCTCTTCGTAGGCGCCGATGATGCGATCGAGCGGCGCATCGGAATCTGACACAAGGTGATCGGTCCCCGCGCCTGAAAATACAACGGCCCCGGAAAAATCGGCCGCTTCGGCGACGGTGCGTTTGATCAGCGCAAGCGATGTCGACCAGTCGAGGCCCATCCCGCGCTGAGCAGTATCCATCGCTTCGGCGACGCCAAAGCCCAACGACCAAAGGTAGCGGCGATACGCGAGCGTCGCGTCCCAATCGATCGCGGTATCGAGCCATGGATCGATCGGCGCAAGCGGCGCTGCAACGACATGCGCTGCAGCGAATGCGACGCGATTCCACTGTGGACGTTGCGAAGGGGGTCGCCATGCCTTTGGCGACGACGGCGCGAAAGCCTCGAGGCTGCCGTCGGCGTGCGGTAGCTTGAGTCCCGGCATGCTATCGGCCGATCACCGCGAGCGCCGGCACGTCCATCGCCCGTCGCTCGGACCAACTTTTCATGCCGAGTTCGGCCAGCTGCACGCCTTTGGCGCCTTCGAGCAGGTTCCACCGAAAGGGACCGCCCTCGACGACATGACGCAGGAACAATTCCCACTCGACCTTGAAAGCGTTGTCGTAAACGCGATTGCTGGGCATTTTCTGCCATGTCGCGAAGAAATCGATCGTCTGAGGCATATCGGGATTCCAAACGGGCTTAGGCGTTGCGGCACGCGGTTGGATGAAACATTCGGTGAGCCCGGCGACCGCCGATCCGAGCGTGCCGTCGACGTGGAACGTGGCGAGGTCATCGCGCCGTACGCGCGTGCACCATGAGCTGTTGATCTGCGCGATCGCGCCGTTTTCAAGCTCGAATGTCGCGTATGCGGCATCTTCGGCCGTCGCGGCATACGCTTTACCGGATTCGTCGAAACGCTGCGGAATATGCGTGGCGCCGATACAAGTGACGCTCTTCACGCCGTCGAACAAGTGGTCGAGCACATAGCGCCAGTGACACAGCATGTCGACGATGATGCCGCCATCGTCCTCCTTGCGATAGTTCCACGACGGACGCTGCGACGGCTGCCAATCGCCTTCGAAGACCCAATAACCGAATTCGCCGCGCACGCTCAGGATCCGGCCGAAGTAGCCGCTGTCGATGAGCGTTTTTAACTTCAGCAGACCGGGCAGCCACAGCTTGTCTTGCACGACGCCATGCTTGACGCCGGCTTCTTCCGCGCGTCGATAGAGATCGAGTGCGTCGGCAAGCGTCGGTGCAACGGGCTTTTCCGTGTAGATATGCTTGCCCGCGGCGATCGCCTTGCGAACGAGATCGGGCCGCATGCCGGTCGACGCCGAATCGAAATAGATCGCATCGTCGCGATTGGCCAATGCCGCATCGAGATCGGTCGTCCAGCGCGCCACATTGTGCGCGTTCGCAAGCGCTTCCAACTTCGCGGCGTTCCGGCCGATGAGAATGGGGTCCGGCATGATCGTTCGTCCGTCGGCGAGCGCGACGCCGCCCTGCGCGCGAATCGCGTTGATCGACCGCACCAGATGCTGGTTCGTGCCCATTCGGCCGGTGACGCCGTTCATGATGATGCCGACGCGGATCGTGTCCAATCGATTGCTCCGTCTCAAGTTATTGGAACGGCGGCGGTCTTCATCGGCGCCAGCGATTGGATCGCGGGAACGGCGCCCGATGCGAATCCCATGCACGCGAGAGAGTCGAGCGCGATCATCCCTTTCCGAATGGCAAGTCGCGTACCGCGCGCCGTTGTTTCGTACAGGTTCGGATGCGCGTCTTGAAATGCACGCTGCTCGTCATTGGGCGCACCCTGACCGTTGAATCCGTCAACGTAGTGATGCCCGTTACGCTCGACATGCGCAAGACCCAGCAGTCCGACGAGGGCCAGGTCCTGCTGCAACGCGAGCCCGGCCTGTGCCGTCAGATCTTCGCCGGTGATGAATAAGCGTTCGGCATTCATGCTGCTCATGCAGCGAGCTGCGTTCACGAGGCTCTTGTAGATGCCCTTGCAGCTCTTGCTCGACACGCCCGCGTATCCCAACCGACGTGCCAACGGAAAAGCGTCAAACGTGGCGTCGGACTCGTCGATGATGAGCGGTTTAAACCGAACGAGCTCGTGCACATCGGTTGACAATGCAAGCTCGCGCGGCAGGGGCTGTTCCAAATAGAGCGTCGCGGCCGATAACCGAGCGAGCCGCGGTTCTGCTTCGACGGCGCGCCAAAAGCCGTACACCGTCTCAGCGTCCTGGAACTGCTCGTTGCCGTCCAGCGTCACCGCGTATTTCGGTAGGGCGTCCAGTATGGCGGCAACTTGCGTCAGTCGCTCGATATCGTGCGCGACGTTGCCCGAGAGCTTCAGCTTGAAATGGCGATGGCCATAACGCGCGATCACCTCATCGAGCGTGAACGGCAAATCGTCGGTGCGCTCGGCAATGTCGCGAGGTGCGAGCGGGTCAAGCAATCCCACGGTATGGCGCGCTGCAATACTCGATGCAGGGGCATGTGCATCGAGAAAGGCGCCGAACTCGAAGTCGCGGAGGTCCGGCGCGAGCGTTGCATCGATTGCCGGAACATTCTTCCGCATGGCGTCGGCAAAGCTCGTTTCGAGAGCGCCGCATACGGCGTCGAGAATCGCGCGATCGATGAGCGCTGCGCCAAACGACGCGACAAGCGCATTCGATCCTTTACCGGCACCCGCGGCGAGAATCGAACGGTAATGCGTAGCGGCGTGACCGAACGCCGTTCGCGGCGTGCGTTCGGACGCGTGCGCGGACGCGGCAAGCGCCAACGACCGACGCAGATCGTCGAGATTTTGTGCGTTGGAGCGCTGCGGCGATTTGTCGAACCACTTCGGCATCATCATTTCCGCGGCCCAACCGAACACGCTTCGGCCATCGGAAAAGCGTATTCGCGCGCGGACGAATGCCTGCGGGGCTTCGCGCAACGTCGCGGCGCCAAAGCGGAACGGCAGGCGCAACTGCACCGGACGCTCGAACGGATCGACCGCGACGATCGAGAATTTCACCTCATTCCGCATAACGTTGGACTGCACTATGCTTAGCCATCGAGCGAGCCCTGCGCGTAGAAGTGTCGCCGAATCGTCTGCGTGAGCGCGACGAACGCCGGATCGCCCATCATCGACAGCGAGCGCGGCCGCCGCAGCGCGACATCGTAGATCGCGGCGATCGCGCCGGGCCGTTCGGTCATCACGAGCACGCGATCGGCGAGAAATACCGCCTCCGGGATGCTGTGCGTGATGAACAGCACGGTCTTGCGCGTTTCGTACCAAATCCGCTGCAGCTCGAGATTCATCTTCTCGCGCGTCATCGCATCGAGCGCGCCGAACGGCTCGTCCATCAGCAGCACCGATGGATCATGCACCAGTGCGCGGCAAATTGATGCACGCTGTTGCATGCCACCGGAGAGTTGCCACGGCAGCTTCCTTGCGAACTCGCCGAGCCCTGTCATGTCGAGGAGCGCGCGCGCCTTGCCGATGTATCGGCTTCGCGGCAACCGGCGCATGTCGATTTGCAGCAGCACGTTGTCGAGCACGGTGCGCCACGCGAGCAATACCGGGCTCTGGAACACGATGCCGATATTATCGGGCGGGCCTTCGACTCGCTTGCCGTCCAGCGCGATCTCACCCGCCGAGGCGGGAAGCAGTCCGCCGACCATCTTCAGCAGCGTCGACTTGCCGCAGCCCGACGGCCCGACGATCGCCATGAATTCGCCTTCCCTGATTTCGAAGGTCAGCGGCTTCAGCGATTCGACCGGACCGTCGGCCGTCTGATACGTCTTGGCGACGCCGTCGATGCGGATCAGCGGACGTGACACGTCGCGGTTGGCTAAGGAAGATAGTCGTTCGTGTAATAGTCCTCGGCCTTGCCGGCTGACGCTTTGTCGAGGCCGCCGTACTCGACCAGCAGCGCCATTGTTTCGGTCATATTTTTCGCACCGACCTTGAATGGGCGGTCGTTCGGATTGTCGGGTCCTTTGTACAGCGCGGCGGTGTTTTTCATGCCCACAAGCGCAGTCGCCTTGGTGCCTGACTTCGGTTGCGCCTTCAGCATTGCGTCGACGGCCGCGTCGGGATTTTTCGCGGCTTCTTCAAGTGAGCGCGTTGCCGCGCGCATGAAGCGCTTGACGAGGTCGGGCTTGTTCTTCACCACGTCCTTCTGAACGATGATGCCGGAGCTCACCATGTTGACGCCGTATTCGGCGAACATGATTGGATAGACCTGCTTCTGCGTCGCATCCAACAGCTTGATGGCCTGGTCCATCGGGTAGCCAAGCAGCAAGTCCGCTTGGTTATTTATGACGGCGTTGAGCTTGGTTTGCGCGTCGCCGGCAACAGTCTTGAAATCCGTTTCTTTCAAGTTTGTTTTCTTCAGGAACAACGGCCAGATTTGCGACATCGAGTCACCCGGCGTGACGGCCACCGTCTTGCCCTTGATGTCTTCCGGCTTGCGGATGTTCTTGTCGGCGAAGCCCATCACCGACATCGGCGAGGTCTGCAGCGCGACACCCACGGCGATGACCGGCGCGCCCTTCGACGCGGCCTTGATCATCGTCGGCACGTCGGCGTAACCGAACGTCGCCGTGCCCGCTGCAACGGCCTGCACGGTGACGCCGGAGCCACGCCCTTCCTGGATGTCGAGATCGATGCCCTCCTGATCGAAATAGCCGCGCTCCTTGCCGAGATAGAACGGCGCGTGCTCGCTGTACGTGTACCAGTTGAGCAGCAGCACGACCTTATCCTTGGTCTGCGCCGCAACCGGCGCGGCGAGCGCACAAGCGAGCGCAGCGACAAGGAATATTGCGAAACGTTTGAACATTGTGTTTCCTCCGGTAATGCCATCGCTCGAGCTTTTTCTAAGCGGTGGCGTTGAAATCGTTACGTTGCGATGCGTGCCAAGGGATCATCAATCGCTCGACCATGTCGACGGCGACAAAGAGCAAAACGCCGATTGCCGATAGGACAGTCAGCGCGGCGAACATCAACGGCAGGTCGAAGTTGCCGTTGGCGATTTGCAGCAGGTAGCCGATGCCCGAATTCGATCCGACGAATTCCCCGACAACGGCGCCGACGACAGCGAGCGTGACGGAAACCTTGAGCCCGGCGAAGATCGACGGCAACGCCTGCGGCAGACTGATGCGAATGAATGTCGCAAGGCGCGAAGCCTTCATCGACCGGGCGAGATCGAGCATGTCGGGATCGACCGACTTGAAACCGACGACGGTCGACACGACGATCGGAAAGAATCCCAGCATGAACGCGCAGATGACCTTGGGAATGATGCCGAATCCGAACCAGACGACGAAGAGCGGCGCAATCGCGATCTTTGGTACGCTTTGCGAGAACACGAGCAATGGATAGACGAAGCTCTCGACCGTGCGCGAATACGCAATCAGCAGCGCCATCGGAATACCGAATGCGATCGACAGCGCGAATCCACCGAGCGTCGCGTAGGTCGTGACCAGGCTCTCACGCCACAGTCGCGGCCATTCGACGAAGAGCTGTTTCACGACGGCCTCTGGCGCCGGAATCAGATACGGCGGAATCCGAAAGACCCGAATCGTCACGTCCCAAACGACGAGCAGAATGACGATCAACAGAATCGGCCGCATCCAGGCGGACAGCAACAGCCGCTGCCACCATGCTCTCCTCGCCACCGGCTTTCCTCTCGTTCGATTCGTCTCTCGCGATCTCGCGCGATTCTTACGGACGCTGTCCACCTACTTGCACAACTTGAACGTTCGCCGCTCGCTTAACCTCCGCTTCGCTCAGGTTAGCAAACGCCGAAATCGTCACGATCGTTGCCCGCCGACCTGGACGATTTTCATCGTATTCGTTCCACCCGATTTCCCCATCGGCTCGCCAATCGTCAGAACGATGAGGTCGCCGCGCTGCACCTCGCCGTTGGTGAGCAGCAATTCCTCCGCGGCGCGCAATGCTTCGTCGCGATCGGTGCTCTGCTGGAGAAAGAGCGGCACGACGTTGCGATAAAGCGCCATCTTGCGCTGCGAAGCGATTCTCGGCGTGAGCGCGTAGATCGGCCGGCCGCAATCGTGCCGTGACATCCACAACGCCGTCGAGCCGGAGTCGGTGAGCGCCGCGATCGCCTTGACCTTGAGATGGAAAGCGGTGAAGAGCGTGGCCATCGCAATCGATTGGTCGATGCGGGTGAACGTGCGGTCGAGGAAGTCGCGATCGAGCGCAACGACGTCGTATTTTTCCGCCTCGTCGCAGATCTGCGCCATTGTTTCGACCGTTTCCACCGGATATCGGCCCGCGGCGGTCTCCGCCGACAGCATCACGGCATCGGTCCCGTCCAGCACGGCGTTGGCGACATCGGACACCTCGGCGCGCGTCGGCACCGGCGCCTGAATCATCGATTCCATCATCTGCGTCGCGGTGATCGTCAGCTTGTTCCGCTCGCGCGCGAGCCGGATCATCCGCTTCTGCAATCCCGGGACTGCCGCATTGCCCACCTCGACGGCGAGATCGCCGCGCGCAACCATGATGCCATCGGATGCGTCGATGATCTCGGCCAACGCGCCGATCGCTTCGGCCCGCTCGATCTTTGCGATCAGAAGCGCCACGCCGCCTGCGGCGCGCAACAACTGGCGCGCCATGTACATGTCTTCCTTGCTCTTCGGGAACGACACGGCGAGGTAGTCGGCTTCGAGCTTCGCCGCGGTCTTGACGTCGTCCATATCCTTCGCAGTCAGCGCCGGCGCGGTGAGACCGCCACCTTGCCGATTGATGCCCTTGTTGTTCGACAAGACGCCACCGAGGATGACGCGCGTGATGATCCGCGGTCCGTCGACCTCCTCGACGATCAGCTTGATGAGACCATCGTTTAGCAGCAGCACCGAATCATGTGAGACGTCCTGGGTCAGCTCCTTGTAGTCGAGTCCGACGCGATTCTTGTCACCAAGCTCGCATTCGGCATCGAGCACGAAACGCTGGCCCGGCTCGAGCGTAACTTTCCCTTCGGCAAATTTGCCGACGCGAATCTTCGGCCCCTGCAAGTCGGCCATGATGCCGATCTCGCGCGACAGCGAGCGCCCGATCTCGCGCACGAGGCGCGCTCGCTCGAGGTGGTCCTCGGCCGTCCCGTGCGAGAAATTGAGCCGTACGACATCGACGCCGGCCGCGATCATCCGATGCAATACAGCGGGATCGCTGCAGGCGGGACCGAGCGTGGCAACGATTTTGGTGGCGCGGGGCAAGAGTGCTCTCCTATCCGCAATAATGGGAAATGGTACGTGAATTCATCGATGGCGGTAATGCGACCGGATCGAGGATAGAATGCGCCGCCGGCGTGCCAACTGCATGGACAACGGAGAGCACATGATAACGAAGCGATTTACGTGGGGCCTGCGATTGGCGACAGCGGTCGTGTCGCTCCTTGCCGTTGTGGATGCAACGGGCTATGACGGACCGGTCGAAAAGCAGGTCTTCACCATGGCTTCCTATACCACCGTGGGCGGTAAGACGCTCAAGAATGTCCGCGTGGGTTACGAAACGTACGGCAAATTGAACGCAGCGGGCGACAACGCGATTTTCGTCCCGCACTTCTTTTCGGGCAATTCGCACGCCGCGGGAAAGTACAAGCCCAGCGACGCTGCCGCGGGCTATTGGGACCCGATCATCGGTGCCGGCAAGCCGATCGATACCGACAAATATTTCGTGATCAGCGCCGACACGCTCGCCAACCTGAACACCAAGGACCCCAACGTCACGACCACCGGCCCGGCCACGATCGATCCGGATACCGGCAAAGCTTACGGAATGGCGTTTCCGGTCGTGTCGTACCGGGATTCGGTGCGCGTCCATAAAGCACTTATCGATTCGTTGGGCGTCAAGAAGTTGCACGCAGTCGCAGGTGCATCGGGCGGCTCGATTCAAGCGATGGAATGGGCGGCGCTCTATCCCGACTTCGTCGAACGCGTCGTCCATGTGATCGGCCCCGGCTTCGACATCTCACCGTTCGTTCTGGAGATGCTCGACGTGTGGACGCTTCCGATCAAGCTCGACCCGAAATGGAACAATGGCGATTACTACGGCAAGGACGAGCCGACCGCTGGACTTGCGCAGGCGCTCAAGATCGTCACGATCACCGCGCGCGCGAACGGCTGGGCCGAAAGGATGTTCGGCTACAAATGGGCCGACGCTCAAAAAGACCCAAGCGCTGCTATGAACAACGTCTATGCGATCGAGGACACGATCAACAAAGGAGGTATTGCGCGCGCCGCGACCGTGGATGCCAATTCGATGATCTACATGGCGAAGGCGAATCAGCTCTACAACTTGGGCGACGACGTGAAGAAGATCAAGGCGAAAATTCTGTTCGTGCCGGCCAAGTCGGATTTGATCTTCCCGCCCGAGCGCTCACAGCGTGCCGCCGAGCGATATCGCGCGCAGGGCGGCGTTGCCGAAGTCGTAATCATCGACGGCGACGGCGGACACAATGATGGCGTGTTCGACGTCGCGAAACAGGGCGATGCGATCCGCGCATTCTTAGCACGCTAGCGAAGGGCATACTTCCATGAACGAATCGACACCTCCTGCCAACGACGACCCGAAGAAGCGCTTGCGCGAAAAAGTCGACAAGCTCCTTGCGCAGGAGGCGCGCAAGAGCGACGGCAGCATCGTCGTCGACGGCCGCACGTTGAAGTACGCCGCGGTCGCCGAATTCATTCCCGTGTCGGCCGGGGGCTTGGACGAGAAACGCGGCGAGCCGGAGGCGGCGGTCTTCACGACGTCGTATTTTCTGTCGGACAGCGCGCCTGCGAACCGGCCGGTCTGCTTCGTGTTCAATGGCGGTCCAGGCTCGTCGTCGATCTGGCTTCATCTCGGCGCTTTGGGACCGAAGCGCGTTGTCATTCGCGACGACGGCACGATGCCCGAGCCACCGTACACGGTGACCGACAATCCGGATTCGTGGTTCGAGCATTTCGATCTCGTTTTCATCGATCCGCCGCACACCGGGTATTCGGTTACCGCGAGCGAAGACGCGCGCAAGAAAATGCTGAGCGTCGACGGGGACGTCGATGCGCTCGCCGAATGCATGCGCACATGGCTTGGACGTCATCGACGCTGGAGCTCGCCCGTTTATCTGGCCGGCGAAAGCTACGGCACGACGCGCGGTGCGGCGCTTGCAGAAAAATTGCAGAACATCGGCGTTGCGTTATCGGGATTGGTTCTTGTGTCGTGCGCGATGGATCTGCAAAGCGTCATTTTCGCTCCGCGTAATGATCTTCCGTATGCGCTGTTCGTGCCCGCATTCGCATGCGTGGCGCAATTCCACGGCAAGCTCGCGGGATCATTGGCGGAGTCGCCTGCGGCAGCGCGCGCCGCAGCCGAGACCTTTGTCACCGAGGAATATTTAAGTGCACTCCATGCGGGTGCACGGCTCACGCAATCGGCACGGCGCCGCGTCATCAATCGTCTGGCCGAGCTCACCGGACTTGCGCCTGCGTTCATCGAAGAGAAGAACCTGCGCATCAGCGACCACGCGTTCTTTTTCGAGCTGTTGCGCGATCGCGGCCTGATCGTCGGCCGTCTCGAGGCGCGGGTCACCGGACCGATGGCCGCAAGCCGCACGCGGGAATGGGAATTCGATCCGGGCATTGAGGCCATTGCCGCGCCGTACACGATGGCGGCGCACGCGTACATGAGCGAAACGTTGGGCGTCGATACGCAGGCGCGCTACGAAGTTCTGTCGATGGACGCCCACAAGCAGTGGAACTGGAACCGCGGCGACGGCAAGGGCAACAGCTTCACTTGCACAAGCGATGACCTGTCGCGCGCGCTCCGGCGCAATCCGCATCTGCGTGTGTTCGTCGCAAGCGGTCACTACGACCTGGGCACGCCGTATAGCGCGACCGATTGGTCGCTCGCGCAGCTAGACGTCCCGGCCAGCGTTCTGTCGCGCGTCGAGCATCATTACTACGATGCCGGCCACATGATGTACACGCGCGAGACGGACTTGCGCAAGCTCAAACGCGATCTCGCAGCATGGCTCGGGAACAAGGGATGAGCGGGTCCCTCGCCTTCGGCTTCGGATGATGTGCGTGGGGAGAGATTACGCCGCGACGCGCTCCGCCAAAATTGCCACCGCCGGCAACGTTTTGCCCTCGAGAAATTCAAGGAACGCGCCGCCGGCGGTCGATATGTAATCGATCTGGCCGGCAATGCCGAATTTGTTGATCGCCGCGACGGTGTCGCCCCCGCCGGCGATCGAGAATGCCCGCGACGCGGCAATCGCTTGTCCCAACTGCTTCGTGCCGTTCGCGAACGCGTCGAATTCGAATACGCCGATCGGCCCGTTCCAGACAATCGTTCCCGCGCATGCAACGATGTGCTTCAGCGTAGCGAGCGATTGCGGCCCCAGATCGAGAATCAGATCGTCCGGCGCAATCTTTTCGATCGGTTTCAATTCCGGCGTCGCACTCGCCGTGAATTCCTTCGCGCAAACGGCATCGATCGGAATCGGGATCTTGCCGGGGAATTGCGCAAGAATCGATTTCGCCTCCGCCACCAGCTCGGGTTCCGCAAGCGACTTGCCGATCTTCCCGCCGTACGCAAGGACGAACGTGTTTGCGATCCCGCCGCCGACGATCAGCGTATCGACTTTCGCGAGCAACGCGCGGAGCACGGTGAGCTTCGTGGATACTTTTGCTCCGCCGACAATCGCCACCAGCGGACGCTTCGGGTCGAGAAGCGCCTTGCCCAGCGCTTCGAGCTCCGCCGCCATCAACGGTCCGGCACACGCGATAGGCGCATACCGCGCGATGCCGTGCGTCGTGGCTTCGGCCCGGTGCGCGGTGCCAAACGCGTCGTTCGCGTAGACGTCGGTGAGCTTCGCCATCTTCTGCGCGAGACCCGCGTCGTCCTCCTTTTCGCCTACGTTCATCCGACAGTTCTCGAGCAGCACGACGTCGCCCGGTTTCAGCGCGTCGTGCCAAGCGCCGCCGTCGACCCAATCGCGTATCAGCGGAACGTCGCGACCGAGCAGCTCGCCGATTCGTCGTGCAATCGGTGCGAGCGAATCATCGGCCTTCCATTGGCCCTCGGTCGGCCTGCCGAGATGGGACGTCACCATGACCGCGGCGCCGCGTGCCAAGGCATCCTGGATCGCGGGTAGCGATGCGCGTATGCGCGTATCGTCGGCGATATTGCCGGCGTCGTCCTGCGGCACGTTCAAGTCCGCGCGAATGAAGACGCGCTTGCCGCGCACGTCGACGTCCGCGAGCTGCAGCAGCTTCATCGCTATTTCGCTTGCATCAACGCAACCGCGACGTCCAGCATCCGATTGCTGAATCCCCACTCGTTGTCGTACCAACTCGACGCCTTGACGAGCCGTCCCGAGACTTTGGTCAGCGTCGCGTCGAAGACGCCGGATGCGGCGTTGTGATTGAAGTCCATCGAGACCAGCGGTCCGCTGTTGTAGCCGAGCAGGCCGGCAAGCGGACCGCTTTCGGAGGCGGCTTTCATGATGGCGTTGATTTCGTCGGCCGATGTGTCACGCGCCGCGATGAACGACAGATCGACGATCGAGACGTTGATCGTCGGCACACGAATCGCATAGCCGTCGAGCTTACCGCCGAGCTCCGGCATGACAAGACCGATCGCGGCCGCGGCACCGGTCTTTGTCGGAATCATGTTCATCGTCGCCGAGCGTGCCCGCCGCAGGTCCTCGTGGTACACGTCGGTCAGCACCTGATCGTTCGTGTACGAATGGACCGTCGTCATGAGTCCGTTCACGATACCGATGCGGTCGCTCAACGGCTTGGCGAGCGTCGCGAGGCAATTGGTCGTGCACGACGCATTGGAGATCACCGTGTCAGCTGCCTTGAGCGTCTGATGGTTGACGCCGAAGACCACGGTTGCGTCGACGTCCTTGCCGCCGGGCGCCGAGATGATCACCTTCTTCGCGCCGCCCTTGAGGTGGGCACCCGCTTTTTCCTTCGACGTGAACAAGCCGGTGCACTCCATAACGACATCGACACCCAGCGCGCTCCATGGCAACGTCGCCGGATCGCGCTGCGCGAGCACCTTGATGCGGTCGCCGTCGACGACCATCGCGTCGCCCTCGACTTGGACCTTGCCGGGAAATTTGCCGTGCGCGGTGTCATACCGCGTGAGATGGGCATTCGTTTCCGGACTGCCGAGATCGTTGATCGCAACAATTGCGAGATCGTGCTTTTTGCCGCCTTCGTAATGCGCGCGCAAAACGTTGCGGCCGATGCGGCCATAGCCATTGATCGCGACTTTGATGGTCATTCGATTACTCCTTGACGTTTGATGTTGCGCCGTTCGCGACAACCGCGCGAACCGCCGCGGCCACGCGCTCGACGGTAAAGCCGAAGAACTTGAACAGATCGCCGGCGGGAGCCGATTCGCCGTAGCGATTGAGCCCGACAACGGCCGCATGCGGATCGTCGACGGCCCCGACATACTTTCGCCAGCCGTCGGTGACGCCGGCTTCCACAGCGACGCGCGGCACGCCGTGCGGCAACACCGACGCACGGTACTCGGCGTCCTGGCGGTCGAACACCGACGTCGACGGCATCGACACAACGCGCACGTCGATGCCCTCAGGCGCGAGCGTTTCGCGTGCGCCAAGCGCGAGCGTTACCTCAGAGCCGGTTGCAATGACAACGACACGTTCACGAGCGTCTTTCAATACAAAATCGGCAAGCACGTAGCCGCCGCGATCAATCACCGCGATCGCTCTCGGATCTCGCTTGACGAAGGGCACGCCCTGCCGTGTGAACAACAATACCGTCGGTCCATCGTGCCGGCGAAGCGCGGCGCCCCAGGCGACCGCGGTCTCGACGGTATCGCAGGGCCGCCAGACGTCGAGATGCGGAATGAGACGGAGGCT
>WNGI01002207.1_pt1 | contig 23339 bp, 21 predicted proteins | sample 5400621 | NCBI WGS metagenome assembly WNGI01 (sample SAMN13153374, study PRJNA577476) | soil metagenome | isolation source: 20 cm soil or saprolite under Garry oak tree replicate 1 | place: USA:California | collected 2016-06-15 | reverse complement strand
GAAGCGTCGAGATGGCGCCGGCGCGAGGCCGGGGCGCTTCGCTTCGACCGCCCACTGCGCCTGGCGCGCCGCGCCCGACGCGGCGGCCTCCACGATCGTGGGACGAACGACCGGCAGCCCGAAGATGTCGGCGCACAGCTGCGCCCACGCGTCCGACGCCGATCCGCCTCCGATGAGCGTCACTTCCGTTGGCGCGACACCCGCGCGGCGCAGCGCGTCCAGCCCGTACGCGAGCCCGAACGTGACGCCTTCGACCACGGCATGGACGATCGCGTCGCGCCCGTGACTTGCTCGCAGGCCGACGAACACACCGGTAGCCTCGGGTCGATTCGGGGTGCGCTCGCCGGATAGGTACGGCAGGAACGCGAGGCCGCGCGCGCCGCCACTCGCGATCGCCGCGTCGACGTCCGCATGATCCAGCCCGAACAGCTCGCGCACCCACTCGGTCGCGCTCGTGCAGTTGAGCGTGGCGGTGAGCGGAAGCCAGCCACCGGTCGAGTCGCAGAACGCCGCCGCTTCACCGCGTGCGTCGACCGCTGGTCGGTCTCGGTACGCGAACGCGGTACCCGACGTCCCGAGGCTCACCGCCACCGGACCCTCGGTGAGAACGTCGCAGCCGATCGCGGCGATCATGTTGTCGCCGCCGCCCGCGCTCACCGGGACGCCGGTCTCGAGGCCGAGGGACTCCGCGGCCTCCTTGCGCAGCGTGCCGACGACGCTGAGCGACCGCGCGATCGGCGGCAGGGTGCGCGTCCAGTCGCGCGTCGCGTCGATCGCGCCAAGCACGGCGTCGCTGTAACCGCGGGCGCGCACGTCGAAGTACGCGGTGCCCGATGCGTCGCCAGCCTCGGTGATGAACTCGCCGGTCAGCCAGAGATTCAGGTAGTCGTGCGGCAGGCACATGCGCACGGTCCTCGCATACGCGTCGGGCTCGTGCGCGGCCACCCACGCGATCTTCGGCGCGGTGTAGCCGGGAAGGATGAGGTTCCCGGTGAGCTCGAGAACGCGGCCGTCGCCGCCGAGCGTCCGTGTGAGCTCGGCGCACTGGGGCGCGGTCGTCGTGTCGTTCCACAGCTTTGCCGCGCGTGCCGGACGATCGCCGCGGTCGAGGCACACGAGGCCGTGCTGCTGCCCGGACACGCCGATGCCGCCGACGTCGAATCGCTCACCGCGCAGCGCATCGCGGACCGCGCTCCGGAGCGCGTCGATCCACCAGCTGGGGTCCTGCTCGCGCGTACCGTCATCGCGTTCGATGAGCTCGTGTGGCGCGCGACCGACGGCGAGGACACCGCCGGTCGCCGCGTCGCGCAGCACGACTTTGGTCGATTGCGTGCCGCAGTCCACGCCGAGAAAGACACGTCGCACTTCAGTTGCCGACGAGGCCGGCGTAATAGCGGCGTGCGAGAGCCCACGCCTCCTTGCCGCAGGTCGAGCCGACCATGCGGCCGGTGAGATCGTCGGCCTGCACATGGATCCCGCCGTACAGGCGTGACTGACCGGCCTGATCCGCGGCGTCGTAGTAGGTCGCCCAGCGGAGCACGATGTCGGCGCTCGGGCCCGCCTCGAACTTGAACGAACCGCGCTTGACGGTCCATTCGGAGAGTCCGCCGGGGAAGTACTCGCTGCCGGTGATCGCGGCGAGTACCTCGGCCGCTGCACGGGAGAAGGTGCTGTGACCCGAGATGTAGCCCTGGAACGACGGCGTCACGAACGTCGGCAGCTGGTAGGGGACCCACGCCGTCCCGAGGATCCACCCGACGCCGGAGGTCTGTGTCTTGGGATCCGCCGGGTTCCCCTGCCACGCGCGCAGGGCGATCTCGCCCTCGTGTCCCGCGAGCCCGGCCATCGGCGAACCGATCCGCGTGTCGGTGATGAGCTCGATGAGGCCCGGCACGAGCGGGATCCCCTCCTTGTTATAGGACGGGCGCGAAGGATCGCTCGACTGGCCGAGGCTGGCCATGTAGCGGATCATCGAGATCGGTCGGATGCCGTCGTAGCGACCCTTGAGACCCCACGCGGCGATCGCGGCGTCGTGCACCGCGCCGTTGAGCGCGAGGTACATCTTCACGTCCCACTGCAGGCGATCGACGACCGGACCGCTCCCGCCGATGCGCAGGTCGGGAGCGAGCTGGTCGGACGCGGCGTTCGCGATGACATTCCAGTGGCCGGGTGGTGTCTCCGAGCTCGGGCCGTCGGCCCAGAACTCCGCGATCGCCCGGTAGAAGTCGCCCTGCCGGACGATCTCCGAGGCGTACGGGCTGGCCGTCGCCGGATTCAGCGCATGACCGTGCCCGTCGTTCGACCCGAGAGCGTTGGCACCGATCGCACGAGGTGAGATGTCGATCGTGATGTCGCTCGACGCGTCGAGCAGGCTGCTGTCGCGGACGACGTCGACGGCTTGAGCCTTGTAGGTCGCGTCGGTCGCGGGGTCGCCGAGGCGTGGTGGTGGACCGGGATCGATCGGCGTGCCCGATGCTCCGCCCGCGGGAAGGGCGAAAGGTGTGACGCGGCCCCACTGCGGACCGACGGCCTGCTGAACGCCGTTGGTCACGGCGATGCCGTTCTGGCTGATCATGTGCTCGAGCTGAAGCGGCTGCCAACGGTTCGGATCGGTGAGCGTGATCCCCGCCTTCGCGACGACGAGCGGAGGGTTGACCGGCTTGTAGTCGGGGTCCGCGTATCCGTTCGCCTCATTCGATCCGTCGGTCTTCGCGCGATCGAGGAGTCCCTTCGCGATCCGGTTTCCGACCGCAGCGGGTGAATCGCCGTCGGTCGCGGTGGTCGCGATCGGAAGACAGAACGAGTCCATGAGGTCGTCGAACTCTCCGAGCGACTTGTCGGCGCCGACCGCCTTGATGAAGCGGGCGGTGAGGACGCGGTAGGCCGCGTAGCTGATCGCCTCGTTCCGCGCGGCGCTCACGTCTCCGGCTTGGAGCTTTTCCTTGAAGACGTAACCGGACGCGGTCGCGTCGTATGCGGCCCAGGCGTCCCACATCGCGACGGAGAGATGGAACAGGTTGCGTGCGTGGACCGGAGGATTGGGTAGGGCGCGTCGGATCGCATCGAGAAGCGCCTCGTCCCAGCGGCGCGCGACGGACCAGCTGGGATTGTTCACCACCTGGGGGCACGCGGGCGCTCGTTCCCACGGGCGCGTCGCCGCGAGGGTCGCACCGGTCACCACGACGAGGACGACGACAGCGGCGCCGAACGCGCGCGCCCGCGCGCTCGCTGGGATCCGTCGGCTCACGTTGCGATAGCCGGCACTGGCGTTTCCCCTTCCTGTGCCGTCACGCTAACCGAAGCCCGTCGACGCTCGAGCTCAGCCGCCGTTCGGCGACCACGGACGCGCGTCGCTGCTCGCGCGCCGTGCGACCACGAACTGGTTCGCCGCAACGTGGAGCCATGGCCCGTTCTCGCCGCCCGGCCACGCCACGCGAACGTCGGCGCCGGTCGCGTCGCCCAGCCCGAAGTGGATCCAGCCCAGCTCGCCGCCGGCGTGGCCGCCACCGACCGTGACCTCGCGGCGAAGGATGCGATCCCCGCTGCGCACCTCCACCCACGCGCCGACTGCATCGACGTTCGGTGGGGACTGCAGGATGCGGAGCGCGAGCCAGTTGCCCATCGCGCGCGGTTGCGATGCGTCGCCGCCACCGACGTTCCGCCACAACCGGACCGGATCACCGAAGTTGACCACGATCAGATCGAGCATCCCATCGAGGTTGAAATCGGCGAGCGCCGCACCGCGGCCGCGGTAGAAGTTGAGGATGCCGGCCACATCGGCGGCCTCGCGGAACGTGCCGTCGGCTTGTCCGAGCAATAGGTTGCTCGGGTCCGTCTGGGCGTAGTCGAGTTGCTCGGTCACGTTGCCCTTCGAGATGAACAGATCGACGAAGCCGTCGTTGTTCACGTCCGCGAACTCGTCGTGCCACGCGGTGGATGGCCGCGTGTCACCGCCCGTGAACGGCTGGGCCGCGTTCACGCCGCGCCGGAGTCCGATGTCGCGGTAGGTCGGCCGCGATGGACCGAGGGTGAGCGTCTGCAGTCGATTGTCCGCCTGGCTCGTGAGAAAGACCTCGGGATAGCCGTCGCCGGTGAGGTCGTAGCTCGCGATGCCCATCCCCTGGATCTGCACGGTCACCCATCCGTCGTCCGCGGTGTACAGCGACGGCAGCTCGCGCGGCGCGATGCGCCAGAGCTGCTCCTGGCCGTCGGTCGGCAGGTAGTACTGCGCGTCGTTGCTCACGCGAAGATCGCTTCGGCCGGAGCGATCCCAGTCGCTGAACAGCATCGAAAGAGCACACCAGCTGGGAGTGAGCGGGATCGGCGCTGCGTAGGCTTGCGCGTTGGCCGTCGGGCGAACGAGCTCGTTGTCGAAGCAGAGATGGTGCGGGTCGTTGCTCGCGGGATCGACGTAGTTCCCGAAGGCCAGCGTGGGCAGGGTCGCCGCGCCTTCCCATGTCGCGCTGAACGCATTCGTGGCGGACGCCTTCAGAGCCAGTCCCCAACGCTCGTTCGCGCGCTCGAAGCGGCAGCCGCCGAGGCCCCGCAGGAGGACGTTCTCGCCGTTGCGCAGCGTGACAATGTCCGCGATCCCGTCTCCGTCGATGTCGATGGGGTAGGCGCCGTTGACGCCACGAAGGTCCGTCGCCGGGCTGGGGAGGTGGGTGAACCGAAGCGCGCCGCCGACCGGGCTCTCGTTCCGATACAGCGCCGCGGGCTCGCTTCCCCCCGCGAGATAAAGGTCAGGCTTCCCGTCGCCGTCGCAGTCGAAGACCGCCACCCCACCGCCGACCGCGTGCTCGAACCCGCCGCGGTAGACGTGGTCGATGCCCGCCGCGGCGGTCTCGTCGACGAATCGCGGCGCGCCGAGTGCGGCCGAAGGCGCTCCGGGGGACGGGACGTCGGACGAGCCGACGACGATGGCGCACAGGCCCACGATCGCGACTGTGCCCACGGTGAATGACCGGCGGACCCGCACGCCGTCGATGGTCGCGCGAATCGAGCCGATGCGGCGGTCTGACCACGCCGACCGCGAGGGCCGCATTCGAATCCCGACGGGCAGAAGTGTTAGCGTGTCGCCGCGATACATTCGAGCGGGGTCGCGCTCAACGTGAGGAGAGTTACCTGATGCGTAGGTGCTTAGCGGTGCTCGCGGCTGGGTTCACATTGGTCGTCTCGGCCTGCGGTGGTCCTTCGACATCCGCCCCGGGCTGCACGATCGGAGTCTCGTGGAACAACTACCAGGAGGAGCGTTGGGCGAAGTGGGACGAGCCGGCCATCAAGGCTGCGATCTCGGCCGGTGGCGGTAAGTACATCTCGAACGACGCGAAGTCCTCGGCGGAGACGCAGGCCAGCAACGTCGACAACCTGACCTCGCAAGGGGCCAAGGTCGTGATCATCCTGGCTCAGGACGGAACCGCCATCAAGCCGGCGGTCGCGAAGGCGATCCAGAACGGCGTTCCCGTCATCGCCTACGACCGGCTCATCGAAGATCCGAAGGCCCTGTACATCACCTTTGATAACGTGCTGGTGGGCAAGCTCGAGGCACAGGCCGTCTTCAAGGCCAAGGGCACGGGCAACTTCGCCATCATCAAGGGCAACAAGGCCGACGCGAACGCCGACTTCCTGCGTAGCGGCATGGACCAGGTCATCGGCGACGCCGTGAAGTCAGGGGCGATCAAGATCGTCGGCGAGACCTACACGGACAACTGGGACCCGGCGAAGGCGCAGACGAACATGGAGCAGATCCTGACGGCGAACCAGAACAAGGTCGACGCGGTGCTGTCGGAGAACGACGGCATGGCCGGTGGAGTGATCGCCGCGCTCACGGCCCAGGGACTCGCGGGCAAGGTGCCGGTGTCCGGGCAGGACGGTGACAAGGCCGCCCTCAACCGCGTCGCCCTCGGTACCCAGACGGTCGACGTATGGAAGGACGCGCGCTTGCTCGGAAAGACCGCGGGCGAGGCCGCGATGCAGCTCTGCAACAACTCGGATCCGAGCAAGGTCAAGGGGACAGCCGCGTTCAAGACCCCGGGTGGGAACAGCCTGAGCTCGATCCTGTTGACGCCGAACCCGATCACGAAGGACAACCTCAAGGACGTCCTCGACGCAGGCTGGATCACGAAGGCCGATCTCTGCCAAGGTGTGGCCGCCGGGAAGGTTTCCGTCTGCGGTTGATGCACTAGCAGCTCGTGGCATGACGCGCCCTGCCTCGCTCACGCGGGGCAGGGCGCGTCTCTAGCAGGCCCCATGACGAAGGTCGAGGCGACAGGCTGATGGGAGCTACCGTCCCAGGCGAGGCCAGCGCGGAAGGCGCGCCCGCCCGCTCGTTCCTCACCGCGATCAGCTCCGCGCTCGCGCCCGTCACTGGCGTGGTGCGCTCACTCGAGATCGATACGCGCATGCTCGGGATGATCGGGGCGCTGATCGTCATCTGGGTCAGCTTCAACATCGTCTCGGGTGGGACGTTCCTCACCGCGCGGAACCTTTGGAACCTGTCCGTCCAGAGCGCGTCGATTGCGATCATGGCCACCGGGATGGTCCTGGTGATCGTGTCGCGCAACATCGACCTTTCGGTCGGCTCGATGTTGGGATTCCTCGGTTACACGATGGCGATGTTCCAGGCGGTCTGGATCCCGCAGAGCCTCGGGCTTGGCTTCGAGCAACCGTTCACGTGGGTGCTCACGCTGGTCATCGGGATCGCGCTCGGGGCGGCCATCGGCGGACTGCAGGGCTTCATCGTCGCGTACGGCGGCGTGCCTTCGTTCATCGTGACCCTCGGCGGGCTCCTCGTTTGGCGCGGTCTCATTTTTCGCTACGCGCAGGGTCAGACGATCGCGCCGCTCGATACGACCTTTCAAATGCTGGGTGGCGGCACCGTCGGCACGCGCGTCGGCGCGCTTGGAGAGTGGCCGAGCTGGACGCTCGGCGTCGTCATGTGCGTGGCGATCGTGTACGTGATGATCTCGTCGCGACGTCGTCGCCGGCGGTATGCCTTCCCGGTGCGCGCGATGTGGGCCGAGCTGCTCGTCGGAGCGGTCACCTGCGGCGCCGTGCTCGGCATCGTCTTGGTCGCCAACAGCTATCCGCTGCCGGTCAACGTCGCCATCCAGTACGCCGAGGAGCACGGCATCGCGATCCCGCCCGGAGGCCTGTTCATCCCGACCGGAGTGGCGTTCCCGGTCGTGATCATGCTCATCGTCACGCTGGTCGTGACGTTCCTCGCCACGCGGCGCCGCTTCGGGCGATACGTCTACGCGATCGGCGGCAACCCCGACGCCGCGGCGCTCGCCGGCATCAACGTGCGTCGAACGATCATGCTCACCTTCGCGCTGATGGGAAGCCTGGCGGCCGTCAGCGCCGCGGTCCAGACCGCGCGCCTCAACGCCGCGGTCACGAACCTCGGTGTCCAGAACGAGCTCGACGTGATCTCCGCCGCGGTCATCGGCGGGACGTCCTTTTCCGGCGGCATCGGGACGGTCCCGGGCGCGATCCTCGGTGCGGTCGTCATGCAGTCGCTACGCTCGGGGATGGTGCTGTTGCTCGTCGACTCGCCGACGCAGGACATCGTGGTCGGCATCGTGCTCGTCGCCGCCGTCGGCCTCGACGCCGTCGTGCGGCGGAGGGTGAATTGAGCCGAAGGTGTTGATCCAGAAACCGGCGATGCCGGGCGTGGCGCCTCAGCGAGTTCCGATCGTCGAGCTGCGGAACATCCACGTCGCGTTCGGCGGCGTCCGCGCCGTCGCGGGCGTGACGCTCGACCTCTACCCCGGCGAGGTCGTCGGCGTCGTCGGCGGCAACGGCGCCGGCAAGACGACGCTCATGAGGACGCTGTCGGGCGCGCGGCCGCCTGACTCGGGCCAGATCTTCGTGAACGGACAGCCGGTCACGATCGGCAACCCGCGCGATGCCAAGGCGCTTGGGATCGAAACGATCTACCAGACGCTCGCGCTCGCCGACAACCTCGATGCGCCCGCGAACGTCTTCCTCGGCCGCGAGGTGACGTCGGCCGCCACGCTCAACGACGCCGCGATGGAGTCCGCGACGCGGAAGGTCATCGGCCGGCTCAATCCGAATTTCAAGAACTTCAAGACGCCGGTCCTTCGGCTATCGGGCGGGCAGCGCCAGGCGGTCGCGATCGCACGAGCGATCCACTTCAACGCACGCGCGCTGATCATGGACGAGCCGACGGCCGCGCTCGGCCCGGCGGAGACCGCGCAGGTGCACGCGCTGATCCGGCAGCTCAAGAGCGAGGGGATCGGGATCTTCCTCGTCAGCCACGACATCCACGACGTGTTCGATCTATCGGAGCGGATCAGCGTCATGTACCACGGCAAGCTCGTCGGAACGGTGAACAAGAACGACGTCACGACCGACGAAGTCCTCGGCATGATCATCCTGGGCAAGCCGCCGACGAAGCTCACACAACAGGAGCTGGCCGAGCTGCACGGCTAGCGCGGGCGGCGCTCTCTCACTCTGCCTTCTTCGTCGCGCGCTCGCGTGTCCGATCGGCTGCCCAGATGCGGCGGTTGACGAGGCCTTCGAGGAGCTCCTGCTGGCCCGACCTCGGTCGCGGATCGATCTCGCCGGAGGCGACCCGGCGCTCGAGGTCGGCGAGCGTTACCGAACCGGACTGGATCGCCGCTCCGAGCTCACCGGACCAGGCCGCATAGCGCGCCTTGCGCGCCGACGCGAGCGTTCTCTGCTCGACCATGTCGGCCGCGACGAGCAAAGACCTCGCGAGCGTGTCGATGCCGGCGATGTGCGCGTGGAACAGGTCGGTCCGACTCAGGCTCTGCCTCCGCAGCTTCGCGTCGAAGTTGAAGCCCCCGGTCGTGAAGCCTCCCGCGGCGAGGGTTTCGTAGAGGGCCAACGACAGCTCGTCGACCGAGTTCGGGAACTGGTCGGTGTCCCAGCCGTTCTGGTAGTCGCCGCGGTTGACGTCGATGCTGCCGAAGGCGCCGAGCGCGATCGCACTCGCGACCTCGTGGTGGAAGCTGTGGCCGGCGAGCGTCGCGTGGTTCGCCTCGAGGTTCAAGCGGTACTCGGAAGCCAGATCGTGGCGCTGGAGGAATCCGACGACCGCCGCGACGTCGTAGTCGTACTGGTGCTTCGTCGGCTCCTGTGGCTTCGGCTCGATGAGGAGCGTGCCCTTGAAGCCGATCCGGTGCTTGTGTTCCGCGACGAGCGCAAGGAACCGTGCGAACTGAGCTTCTTCTTGCCGGAGATCGGTATTCAGCAGCGTCTCGTAGCCCTCGCGCCCGCCCCACAGCACATAGTTCTCACCGCGAAGGCGGTGCGTGACCTCGAGCATCGTCTTGACCTGTGCGGCGGCGTACGCGAAGACCTCGGGGTCGGGGTTCGTCGCGGCTCCTGCGGCGTAGCGCGGGTGTGTGAAGAGGTTCGCGGTCCCCCACAGGAGCCGCGCGCCCGTGCGCGCCATGTGTCGTTCGATCTGGTCCACGCTGGCATCGAGGTTCGCCCGCGTCTCCGCGTACGTTCGGCCTTCGGGCGCGACATCCCGATCGTGGAAGGTGAAGAAGGGGACGTTCAGCTTGTCGATGAACTCGAATGCCGCGTCGAGCTTCGCTCGCGACGCGGTCGCGACATCGACGCCCGCGGTGAGCCAGGGCCGATCGAAGGTCCCCACGCCGAAGACGTCGGAGCCCGGCCAGTTGAACGAGTGCCAGAGACAGACCGCGATGCGGAGCTGGTCTTCCATTCGCTTGCCGAGCACTTCGCGGTCGGGCTGGTACACGGCGTACGCGAGCGGATCCGAGGAGTCCGGCCCGCCGTACGTGATCCGCGCCGGCACGTCGCTGAAAAAGTCGCCGCTCATGCCGATCCTCCCGCACCGCCTCGCGGGCCGATTCTGCCCTAGTACCGGGGTACTGGCCCGTTCGAATGTACGGGTGAGGTTGGGCGCCGTCGGGCGTTATTCAGGAAAATGCAGGACACGGAGCACGCCCCCGCCGAAGGGGGCCTCCAGGAACGCCAGCTCGTCGCCGGCCGATACCGTCTGACGGCCCGTCATCACGAAGACGAGACCACCGATGTGTGGCGTGGATTCGACGAACCCGGCAACCACGTGGTCATCCTCACTTTCCTTCGTGATCGAAGTCCGGCGAGCCGGGACCGTTTTGTCACGGAAGCGCGCCGCATGGCGTTGCAACCGCCGACCGTGATGCGAATAGCCGGCATCCATGACGACGCCGACCTGACATTCATCGTCTATGAGGATGTCGTGCCCGGGTCGTCGACCGAGCTCACCGACGAGTCTTCGATCGGGCACGGGTTGTCCGGTCTGCGGACCGTGATCGGCTTGCGCGACCCCGCGCTGATCGACTCCCGACTTCTCATGGAATCGGCAACCGAGTTCGCGGCATCAGCGCGCTCGCGGCTTGCGGAGGTCCGCCTCGATGAGGCGCGGCTGAAGACGATCGCGGCCCAGGCCCGCCCCCTTCTCGATCGGGTCGTCGTCGAGGCCCGAGCGCTTCTCGAGGGCATCGATCCCTCCGGACTCGCGTCGGTGTTCGAGCGCGGCACGCTCGTCGCGCAGCGCCTGACGGACCTCCGGCCCCACGTTCCGATGCCGACGCTCCCGAAACTTTCACTCCCGCGGCTGTCCCTGCCGGCTCCACGCGTGCGCCGCTCGCCGCGGGTCGCGACGCCTCGTGTGGAGACGGTCGTTCGTCCGGCTCGTGAGCCACGCGCGCCGCGAGCGCCGAGGTTCGGCGGTCGGCCGGTCATCCGCGTGCGGTGGGGTCGCGTGCTCTTCCGCGGTCTCAGCCTGGGTCTCATCGCGACGTTCGCCGCGACGTTCCCGCCGGAGCTCGCCGCGAACCTCGCGACGAATCTCAGGAGCGAGTTCGACACCAGGCTCGAGCAGGTGCTCCAGCCCGCACCGCCCGCGGCGCCCACACTCGCGCGCGCGACATTCGAGCTTCCGCCCCTCAGCGCATACGGCGCCACCTTCGAAACGCAAGGCGCGTATCCGACCGCGCGGCCGAACGGACCGGTCGAGTGGGTCGTCGCGCTCCGCAACACCGGTTCGGTGGGCTGGTACAAGGGGATCGACGGCGCCCAGGCGTCGCTGGCGCTCCCCGACGGGACCAATGCGGCGGTGCAGTCGACGCCGTTCGTCGGACCGGGTCAGGTCGGTTGGTTCGTCATCCACGTGCGTGCCTCCGCAGAAGTCGGCGCGTACAAGCTGCCTCTTAGACCGCAGATCGACGGGCGCGGTCCGCTGCCCGACCTCGGCATCTTCGCCACGGTCACGGTGTCGACGAAACCCTAGGGCGGTCCTTCGGCCTTAGGGAACCCGTGGCTGACAATCACCGCTGCTGCCGCCCCAACGCGGCGATGCAGCGACCACACCGAAGGAGACCTCATGACCGCCGACAGATCGACCGACAGGAAGACCCACGAACGCGCGATGGACGAGGCGAGGAAGACGCCACTGCTGTTCATCCCCCGGCACATCAGGAACGTCGAGATCCAGCGGCAGGTGCACGGCACCACGGCGATCGGCGGCTTCAACGCCGCGGTGGCCGTGCTCGTGACGAAGGTCGTCGGGACCATGTACTGCGCCTACGCCTTCACGCTCATCGCGCTCGTCGCGCTGCCGGCGGCCCTCGCGCAAGGCTCGCCGACGGTGCTCGTCAACTGGCTCTCCTCGAACTTCCTGCAGCTCGTCCTGCTGCCGATCATCCTCGTCGGGCAGAGCGTGATCTCGAAGGCGCAGGACGCCCGCGCCGAGGCAGACCACGAGACGCTCACCGCGCTGCACGAGCTGTCGAAGCTGCAGATCGACATCCTTCATGGTCAGAACGAGATCCTCGACCTCCTGAAGCAGAAGGCGGCTTGAGCCGGGCACCGCTGCGCCTGGACGAGCCCACGCTGGCCCGAGCCGTACGTGTGCTCGCCCGCGCCGAGCCGCGCTTCGCGCACATCGTGAAGCGACACGGGTCACCACCACTCTGGCCACGCGAGCCCGGTTTCCAGACCCTGGCGTTGCTCATGCTGGAGCAGCAGGTCTCGCTCGCCCAGGGACGCGCGATGTACGAGCGCATCGCGAACGCGACCGGGACGCCGACGCCGGCGAACGTCGCACGCTTGGGTGAATCCGGTCTGCGCGCGCTCGGCGTCACGCGACAGAAGTCCTCGTATCTCGCCGCGCTCGCTGTGCAGGTGGAAGATAAGACGGTCGATCTCGCCGCCCTCGCGACGCTGTCCGACGTCGATGCGGACGCCGCACTCGATGCGCTGCGCGGCGTCGGGCCGTGGACCGCTCAGTGCTATCTCCTCTTCGCGCTGCGGCGCGCGGATGTGTTCCCCGCCGCCGATCTCGCGCTGCTGGAGGCCGTGCGTGACCTCTGGAAGCTGAGGGCCCGACCGTCGCCGGATGCGCTCGCGCGGCGGTCTCGTTCGTGGCGCCCGCACCGCGCGGTCGCGGCACGGCTGTTGTGGCATCACTATCTGAGCGAGCGTGGACGGAGCTAAGTCGCGATCGCCGCGATCCGAGGGCATGCACGACATGCTCGTCCGTCTCTATGACCTGCCGGACGAAACGTCACGCGTCACGGCGCTCCGCGGCGCCGGCATCGAGGTGCGTCGTGCCCTCGCGCCCGAACGACATGTCGTCGTGTCCTGGGTACGCCAGCAGTTCGGTGATGGCTGGGCGAGCGAATGCGAGGTCGGCTTCGCCCGCCAGCCGATCTCCTGCTTCCGAGCGCAGCGCGGCCAGGAGGTCCTCGGTTTCGCGTGCTACGACACCACGGCGAAGGCGTTCTTCGGGCCGACCGGCGTGCTCGAGCGCGAGCGAAGGCAGGGGATCGGCACGGCCCTGCTCCTCGTGACGCTCCGGGCCATGGCCGCCGAGGGCTACGCCTACGCGATCATCGGCGGCGTCGGTCCCGCGGACTTCTACGCCAAGGCCGTCGGCGCGGTACCGATCGCGAGTTCCACGCCGGGGATCTACGCGAACCTCCTGCGTGGCGGCCGCGGGCCGGGCCAAAAGGCCTAGTCAGCCCGTAGCGCCCGTGATCCTGGCGCGTTCTTCGTAAGCGCGACAGGAGGTATCCATGCGTGATCTTGGGCAGTCAGGCTCGACCGCGTCGCTGAACGCCATGTTGGGCGCCGGTTCGGTCTTCGAGGGCAAGCTGCACTTCGAGGGTCAGGTCCGGATCGACGGCACGTTCACCGGCGAGATCACGACCACGGACCTTCTGGTCATCGGCGATGGCGCCAAGGTCTCGGCCACGATCAACTGCGGCTCCGTCGAGATCAGGGGCAACCTCACCGGGAACATCAGTGCCAGCGACTCGATCGTGCTGCGGGCGACCGCGCACGTCGAGGCCGACATCTACTCACCGTCCCTCGTGATCGACAAAGGCGCCGTCTTCGAGGGCAACACGCGGATGACGCTCGGCGCGCGCAATCTCGTCACGGTCGCGGCCGGCGATCGCCGCGAGCGTCACAAGAAGGGCAAGAGCCTTTCCTACGGACGGGAGCTCGTGCCGAGCGGCCGGTCGGCGCAGGAAAACGGCCACAGTGACGAGGGCAGCGACCACCCGGTCGAATAGTCCCAGTCAGGTCTCGAACCCCCGCAGAGGTGATGCGCCAGCTGTCACGCTGGCGGTACACCTATGACAGGAATTGACGGGAGTCGGGGATGGACAACGACACGCCTTCGCAGGACACGCTCTCATCGCTTCTTCGGCGCGGGCCGGATCAGGTGCCGGCACGCGGCGAGCTGGTATGGAATGAAGAAGGTGGCGTGACGAACGCGGCGACCCAAGCGCCGCGCATGGTCACCGCCCAGGATCTGGATCCCGAGCCTCTGCCACACGCGGTGACCGAAGAGACACCCACCGAGGTCATCGACGCGACCGCAGGCGCTCTCGCCTCCGAGCTCGCCCGCCGTCGAGCGGAGGGATTCGAGCGCCTCGATGCCGAGATGCGCACGCGGCGAGCCGAGCTCATGCAGTCCATGGAGCTTCAGCGCGCCGAAGCCGAGCGGCGTCTGGCCGAGGAGCTTCGCCTCGAACGCGAAGCGATGGCGCGGCGACGCGAGGAATCGGATCGACTCTGGTCGGCCGAGCAGCCGCGGAATCTCGCCGAGCGTCTCAACAGCGCGCTCACCGTGGAGCTGGTTGAGACGAGGCGGCGCTATGAGGCGGCCGAGGTGAGGCTGCACGCCGAGTTCGAGGGACGACGCCGCGAGGAAGCCGAGCGGCTCGAGACCTGGCGCCGGTCGGAGCGCGTGCGGATCGAGGCCGAGCTCGCGTCCGAGGAGCAGCGCTTCAGCGACCGTCTGTTGGGTCAGCTCAAGGAATTCGAGTTCCAGCTTGGCGAGCGCCAACGCGAGCAGGAGCAGCGCCTGGTGCAGTGGTGGGACGAGGCGGAGCAGCTCGCGCGGCAACGCGTCGCCGCGCTGCTCGACGAAACGCTCTCGAAGAAGTCGCTGACCGGCGCCTAGCTTCGCGAACAGGCTTTAGCATCCCGCCCGTCGCATCGAGCGACACGGGAGGGAAGCGTGTCCTTGGATCTGAGCGTCAACTATCTCGCCGTCGTGGTGGCGACGATCGCGGTGATGGTGTTCGGCTTCGTCTTCTTCCTGCCTCAGGTATTCGGCGCGCGTTGGATGGCGCTCATCGGCCGACCGAACGAGCCGCTGCGGCCCGGCCCGGAGTTCGTCGTCTCGATCCTCGCGGCATTCCTCAACGCCTGGACGCTCGCGGTCCTCGCGCGTTCGCTTGGCGCGTCGACGCTCTCCGACGGCCTCGTCCTCGGCGCACTCGTCGGCGTGGGATTCTTCGGTGCGGCCTTCGCCGCGAACACCGTGATCACGAAACGCCCGTGGAGCCTCTTCGCGATCGACGCCGCGCATGGACTGATCGGCCAGATGATCATGGCGGCCATCGTGGCGGCCTGGCGCTAGCGCTCCGGAGCGCCGAGCGCGCGCACCGTCCGTTCAGCATCCGCGAGCGCGATGTCGCCGGGCAGCGCCAGGATCGGTAGGTCCGCACCGGCCGCGCGGTAGTCGTCCAGCCGCGCGCGACAACGGCGCGCGTCGCCGACGATCGCGAACGCGTCGAGCAGCTCGTCGCTGACCGCGTCAGCGGCGGCGTCACGCTGACGCGCCTCCCAGAGACGCAGGATCTCCGCCGCTGCGCCGCCGAATCCGTGACGCGCGACGGTCTCGCGATAGAAGCGGCCCATGCCGCCGATGTAGAAGGCGAGATGGCGCCTCAGGACCGCGCGCGCGATCGCGTCGTCGTCGCTCACGATGACCGGAAGGAACGGCGCGACCGTGAACGACGCGCGTTCGCGACCCGCGCCGCGCAGCGTGTCCTCGATCATCGCGAGGTCCGCGCGGAGCGTCTCCGGACTCGCGAAGTACGGGAGCCAGCCATCGGCCACCTCAGCGCACTGCCGGATCCCGCGCGGCGTGAGGCTCGCGTGATAGATGGGGATGCGCTCGCGCGGCCGGACGAGCGCGACCGCGAAGCCAGGCGCGATACGCAGCGTCTCGCCGGTGTAGCCGCGACGAGATCCACTCACGATCCCGCGCACCGCCTCGGTCGTCTCGCGCAGCCGGCGCAGCGGTCGCGCCATGGGCACGCCGTGCCAGCCCTCGACGACACGCTGTCCCGACGTACCGAGGCCGAGCACCGCGCGCCCGCCAGAGATCTCGTCGAGCGTGAGCGCTGCCATCGCGAGCAGCGCGGGTGTGCGGCTGTAGATGTTGACGATCCCGGTGCCGAGCCCGATGCGTTCCGTTACGCGTGCGAGCGCGCCGAGCGTTACGAACGCGTCGCGGCCCCAGGCCTCCGGCACGAACAGGGCTTCGTAACGGCACTCTTCGGCCGCGCGCGCGAATGTGACGACCTCAGCGAAAGGGCGGTCGTGCACGGCGCCAAGCGCGATCCCGATCCGAGACATCCGCTCGCATCTTGACACGTAGACTCGCGGCGCATGGCAGACATCGTGATCGTCGGCGCGCTCGTCTTCGGGGCGATCGCCGGCTGGCGCAAGGGATTCGTGCTCCCGCTCATCGCGCTCGGCGGAGCCGTGCTCTCGATCGCCGCCCTCTACGCGGGCCCGTTGAACGGCATCGTTCCGAGCGGCACCGCCGGCCTCGGTGTCGGCGCGGTCGCGCTCTTCCTCGGTGGCACGATCCTCGGACGTATCGGCGCCGTGCTGGTGGGACTGGTCTACAAGGTCGCCGTGTTGCGGCGGGTCGATCAGATCGTCGGCATCCCGCTCGGCACGGCGATGGCCGCGGTGGCCGTGTACGTCGCGGTCCTCGGCACGCTCGCGCTCGATGGCTGGCTCTCGCCACTCCATGGCAAGGCGACCATCGATGTACAGGACATCGCGGCGGTCCAGGCGCTCGCGGCCGCGAATCCGTCGCTCGGGTTGTTCGCCGACCCCGCGGTGCTCAAGGCCATGGCGACGGCGGCGACGAGCTCACCGGTCGCGGCGGATCAGCTCGCGAAGTTCGACGCGACACTCGCGTTCTACGAGCAGACCGTCCGGCCCGAGCTGCTTCAGAGCCGCATCGTGCCGGTGTTCCTCGTCATCGGAGAGTCGCTTCCCTTCATCGGACGGCACGCGGAGCTTCCGACCCACTAGTACCTGAGCGAAGGTCACTAGCTGGACGAAGCGCCGCTCCTCTCGCTCGCCGCTGGCTACGCCGGCCCGCGCTTTACCAGCAGTCCTTCACCGCACGTGCGCCGCTCGGGCCGGCTGGGCGCAGACGCTCGCTCGAGGAACGCCGCTTCGTCATCGCTCGCGACCTTCGCGTTGACCTCGACGTCGCGCCGCTCGCTTCGTCATGGCTCGCGACCTCCGCGTCGGCCTCGCGCCGCGCAGCGCGGCCGCCTCTTAGACTTAGACGCAGTCACGCGAGGGGAGAACATCCATGGAGCTCCATTCCGGCGACGCCGCGCCCGCGTTCGCGCTGACCGACGAGAACGGGAAGCTCGTCTCGACCGACGCGATGCGTGGCAAGAATTACGTCGTGTACTTCTACCCGAAGGACGACACACCGGGTTGCACCGTCGAGGCCTGCCAATTCAACGACAACCTGACGGCGTTCCAGACGCTCGGGATACCGGTGATCGGCGTCTCGCGCGACGATGCCGCGTCGCACCGCGCGTTCCAGGAGAAGTTCAAGCTCAAGTTCCCATTGCTCAGCGACCCCGATCGCAAGGCCCACGATGCCTACGGCGCGTGGGGCGAGCGGCCGGGCCGCGGCGAGGGCGTGATCCGATCGACGTTCCTGGTGGACGAGCGCGGCAAGGTGAAGAAGGCGTGGTACGGCGTGAAGCCGGATGGCCACGCGCAGGAAGTGCTCGCCGAGCTCAAGAGCTGACGCACCGGTTTTGGTGAAAACCGAACCGGCGACACACCCAGCCAGTACGCTGTGCGAGCGATGAAGACGTATCGGCCGCCGACCTCGAACGACGCGGTCCTGCGGCGCGGTGACTTCATCGCACCGGTCCTACACGAGATCCGCAAGGTGATCGTGGGCCAGGACTACCTCGTGAACCGGCTGCTGCTCGGGCTCCTCTGCAACGGTCATCTGCTCATCGAAGGCGTGCCCGGCCTTGCGAAGACGCTTGCGGTGAAGACGCTCTCCGACACGATCGAGGCGAGCTTCAAGCGCGTGCAGTTCACGCCGGATCTGCTGCCGGCGGACCTCAACGGCACGATGATCTACAACCCGGCCGACCAGACCTTCCGGCCGCGCCTCGGCCCGATCTTCACCGACATCCTCCTCGCGGACGAGGTCAACCGGGCGCCACCCAAGGTGCAGAGCGCGCTCCTCGAGGCGATGCAGGAGAAACAGGTGAGCATCGGCGGGACCACGCACCCGCTCGGTGAGCTGTTCATGGTGCTCGCCACCCAGAATCCGATCGAGCACGAAGGAACGTACCGGCTCCCGGAGGCGCAGGTCGATCGCTTCATGATGAAGGTCGTCATCGGCTATCCGTCGCAGCAGGAAGAACGCGAGATCATGGACCGCCAGACGATCGGTGAGATCCCGCAGGTCCGCCGCGTCGCTTCGCCGAAAGCGGTGCTCGACGCGCGGGCCGCGGTGAAGCAGATCCACATGGAAGACTCGCTCAAGGACTACGTCGTGCGCATCGTGTTCGCGACGCGCGAGCCCGATCAGTTCGGCCTGAACGAGCTGCGACCGATGATCGCGTACGGCGTGTCACCGCGGGCGTCGATCTTCATCTCGCTGGCCGCGCGCGCGAACGCGTTCCTCGAAGGGCGCGACTACGTCCTTCCGGACGACGTGAAGGCCGTCGCGCCGGACGTGATGCGCCATCGTCTCATCGTGACCTACCAGGCCGAGGCGGAGGAGATCACGCCCGAGTCCGTCATCGCGAAGGTGCTGGACAAGGTCCCGCTTCCCTGACCGTGATCGCGACGACACGCGTTCACGACCCGGTCCGGGGCGATCAGGCCCTTCCAGCCGGCGTGCTCCGGCGCATCCGTCAGGTCGAGATCAAGGCGCGCATCCTCGCCGACGAAGCGCTGCTCGGCACGTATCGAAGTGTCTTCCGTGGGTCGGGGCTCGAATTCGAAGAGGTGCGCGAGTACGAACCGGGCGACGACATCCGCAGCATCGACTGGAACGTCACGGCGCGGATGGGCACGCCGTTCATCAAGAAGTTCCGTGAGGACCGCGAGCTCAACATCCTGCTCGCGGTCGACGTCTCCGCGTCGTCGTGGTTCGGGTCGGTCGATCAGAGCAAGCGCGATCTCGCCGCCGAGGTCGCCGCGTTGCTCGCGATGACCGCGATGCGCAGCCACGACCGCGTAGGGCTCCTCCGCTTCGCCGAGGGACTCCAGGAGTGGATGCCCTCCCGCCGCGGACGCGAACATCTTCTCCGGGTGATCCGCGAGCTCCTGTTCGCGCCACCGCGCCGCGTACGGACCGAGATGACCGACGCGGCCCGCTTCCTCACCAACATCACGAAGAAGCGCAGCGTCGTGTTCCTCATATCCGATTTCCTGGACGTCGGTCTGGTCGACGACCCGGCGGTGCGGATGCTCGGCCGGAAGCACGACGTCGTCGCGCTCGTCCTGAACGACCCGCGCGAGCTCGAGCTTCCGAACGTGGGCGTCGTGGCGCTCGAGGATGCTGAAACGGGCCGGATCGCGTACGTGGACACGGCCGACGGACGGCTGCGCGACGATTACGCGAGCGCCGCTCGACGTCGGCGCACCGAGCGCCGGCAGGCTCTCGCGCGCATGAAGATCGACAGCGTCGACCTGTACACCGATCGTCCTTTCGTTCCCGCGCTCATGGCGCTGTTCAACGCGCGGACGCGGCGCAACTAGTGCGGCTCGTCATCGCGCTGGCCCTCGCCCTGTCGCTGGCTGCCGCGAGCGCCGCCGCGGCCGCGGATCCGGTGAACGCGGCCGCGGCACTCGACCGGACGACGATCACCATCGGGGACAACGCCTTCCTGACCGTATTCGCCGATGCCGAGGCGGGGTACCAGGTCAGCGATCCGACGATCGCGCACACCATTGGCGACCTCGAGGTGCTCGAGGTCCTCCCGTCCGGCAGCTCGACGCGCCCCGGCGGCATCACGCGCTGGACCTTCCGCTATCGGGTCACGGCGTGGGTCGTCGGCGACCTCAGCGTGCCACCGATCTCGATCCCGTATGCCGGACCGAACGGCGCGACCGGCGTTTCGCTGACCGCGCCGCTGGTCCTCCATGTCGCATCGGTCATCAAGGACGGCGAGGACACGACGGACGTGAAGCCGCTGAAGCCGCAGCTCGACCTGCCCGAGGCTCTGGCCGCGAAGCTCGGGCGCATCGCGCTCGGCGTTCTGGCCGCGGCCGCGTTCACCGCGCTGGCCGGCGTGATCTTCTGGATGCTGCTGCGCCGGCGCGAACGGCTTCCCGCGGCGGAGCGACTCACGCCGGTCCAGCGCACGCTACGCGAGCTCGACGCGCTCGCGGAGCAGCATCTTCCGGAAAAAGGGAAGACGGCCGAGCATTACGCGCTCCTCACCGCGAGCCTGCGCCAGTACGCGGTCCAGCGCTTCGGGATCGATCCCGGTCGCACCAGTCGCGAGCTTCGCGCGGCGCTCGAGCGTGCGGGTGTCGACCGAGCGCAGGCGACCGCGATCTACGAGATCCTGCGTGAGGGCGATGAGGTTCGCTTCCGGCATGCGATCCCGTATCCCGCGCACGCGCACAACGCGGTGCGTGCGGCGCTCGAGGTCGTGCGGCGCGCGGCAACGGCCGAGGAGTACGAGATCGCCGCCCTCCGGCCGCAATGAGCGCGCGCATCCTCGGCACGGAGATCCGGTTCGAGGCGCCGTGGGCGCTCGCGCTGCTCGCGCTCGTCGTCCTCGCCGCGGCGCTTGAGCTGCGCCGCGAGCGCGGTCGCGGCGGCGGCGTGCTGTTCTCGTCGCTCGGGCTCGTGCCGCGAGCCCGCGGCAGCTGGCGGGTGCGCCTGCGCTGGCTGCTGCTGCCGCTGCGCGTCGCGGCCGCGACAGCGCTGATCGTGGCGCTCGCCGCTCCTTCGGTCGTGCAGGCTGCGTTCGACGTTCCCGCCGAGGGGATCGACATCGTCATCGTCATCGACACCTCGTCGTCGATGACCACGCCCGATCTTGGCGGCCAGCCGCGGATCGATGTCGTCAAGCGCGTGGTGAACGACTTCCTGGACGGACTCAAGAACGATCGCGTCGGCATCGTCATCTTCAGCGCCGAGTCGATGGTGCTCAGCCCGCTCACGCTGGACTACGCGGCCGCGCAGCGTCTCGTCCAGCCGGTCGCGGCCGGCCGTCCGCTGCGCGATGGGACAGCGATCGGCACCGGTCTCGCGACGGGTCTCAATCTGCTGCGCGAGTCCGCGGCCCGCGGCAAGGTCGCGATCCTTCTCACCGACGGCCAGAACAACGCCGGCGATGTGCAGCCGACCGACGCGGCGCAGATCGCGAAGCTGCTCGGCGTGCGCCTCTATACGATCGGCGCCGTCGCGGCGCGCTCGCGCGCCGAGGTCGACGAGGCGCTCATGAAGCGCATGAGCGAGACGACCGGCGGCCTCTACTTCCGCGCATCCGACGAGACCGCCCTGCGCGATGTGTACCGCGAGATCGAGACGCTCGAGAAGGCGCGCGTCGGCACGCGCGCGTTCATCTCGACCGAGGACGCGTCGCTGCCGTTCGCCGCGGCCGGCGCCGCGCTGCTCGCGCTGCAGTTCCTGCTGGCACTCACGGTCTTCCGGAGGACGCCGTGAACCTTTCGGCGCTTGGCTTCGCGCGGCCGGAGCTGTTGCTGCTCCTCCTGGCTGTCCCGCTGATCGCCGCGCTCGTGACGCTGGCGCACTTCGCGCGGATCCGCGCGCTGCGATCGTTCGGCGGCGCGACACCGCTGGTCTCGCGCAGTGGCGCCCGCTGGTTGTTGAAGTCGGCGCTGGTCCTCGTCGCGCTCGCGAGCCTCGTCATCGCGCTCGCCGGTCCGTACGTCGACCTGCGCGCGCGCGCCGCGCGCAGGCTCGGCGTCGACATCGTGCTCGCGGTCGACGTGTCGCAGAGCATGGCCGCGCGGGACGTCGAGCCCGACCGGCTCCGTGCCGCACGTCATTTTGCCGAGGAGCTCGGACGGCAGATGGTCGGCAGCCGCGTCGCGCTCGTGCTCTTCGCGGGTCAGGGCACGGTGCGGTATCCGCCGACGACCGATCCGCGCATCCTCGGCGAGGTCCTCGATAACTCCGGACGCGGCGTGAAGCTGCAGCAGGGATCGTCGCTTCGCTCGGGCCTCGAGTCGTCGCTCGGCGCGTTCCCGGCCGATCTCGATCCACTGCGGCAACGCGCGATCGTGCTCGTGTCCGACGGCGAGATCACCAACAGCGACGTGCCCGGAGCCGGCGAGCTGAAAGGCGCGCGCATCTACGCGGTCGGCGTCGGAACTACCGCCGGGGGCCAGATCCCGACCTACGACGCGAACGACGGGAAGTTCACCGGGTACCTGCGCGACGCCGGAGGTGTGCCGATCGTGACCCACCTCGTCGAGGAGACGCTTCGGTCGGTCGCCGACGAGGGCGGTGGCAGCTATTTCCATTACGTCGGCGACGACGGAGTGATCGGGGATCTCGCCCGCGAGCTGCGCACGATGGAGGCGATCGAGCCGCTCGACGACGCCGGCGCGGTGCCGGACGAGCGTTCCGCGCCGTTCGTCGCTTTCGCCTTCGCGCTGCTGCTCCTGGAGTGGCTCATCTCGGAGCGACGCGCGATGCCCACGCCGCGCGGTCTCGGCCGGCCGGTCGCGCGTCGTGGCCGCCGCATCCTGGGGATCGCGATCGGCTCGGCCGCGCTGTGGGCGGTCGCCTGCGGCGACGCCGCGCTTTCGAACGAGACCGCGAACGGCCTCTTCGCGGCCGGCGATTACACCGGAGCGCTCGCGGCCTATCGCGATCTGCAACAGGACCACCCGGATTCGCCCGAGCTCGCCGTCAACGCGGCGAACGCGCTCCACAAGATGGGCGAGTATCCGCGCGCCCTCGCCGAGTACGGCAAGGCGATCGAGGGAAAGGACCTTTCGCTCCGCGCCATCGCGCAGTACGACCGCGGGAACACGCTCTTCCGCATGGGCCGATACGAGGACGCGCGCGACGCGTACCGCGAAGCGCTGCGCGTCGATCCGACCGATCGCGACGCGAAGTTCAACCTCGAGATCGTCCAGCGCATCCTCTCGGGCCGGCCGGCGCAGCCGGGCCAGCAGTCCGGTCCTGGACAGGGACAGGCCGGCAGTCCGAATCCGGGTGCTCAGGGACCGGCGCAGAGTGGTAAGCCGACAGCCGGCACGCCGCCGCAGCCAGGTCAGAATCCCGGTCAGCCGCAGGAGCCGACGAGCGATCCGACGAACTCGACCGATCCGAACGCGCAGCCATCGCCGGAGCTGCGCCCAGCACTCGATGACTTCCGGCGCGGGCTCACCATCGATGAGGCGCTGCGCGTGCTCGATGCGCTGCGTGGCGAGCAGCGCGGTGTCGGCCAGCTGCTGGAGGGCCCGCGCAAGGGGACCGGCGAGGAGTATTAGGCGAGCCCCGCTCTAGGGAGACACCGGGCGCGTCGCTCTCTCGAAAACGCGGCCGCGCTGCCCTGTGGCGCCGCGGGGTCGGTGCGCGCGTCCGCGACTCTCGTTCGCGACGCGCCCACTGTCTCCCACGGGTGCGCGGCGCCTCAGAGGTCGATCAGTTTCCCAACACCCCGCTCGCGCGCGAGCCGGAGGACTAGCGCGGCGGCCGCCGCGTCTTCGACCGCGACGCCGACTGATTTGTACAGCGTGAGCTG
>WNGI01008500.1_pt1 | contig 23350 bp, 21 predicted proteins | sample 5400621 | NCBI WGS metagenome assembly WNGI01 (sample SAMN13153374, study PRJNA577476) | soil metagenome | isolation source: 20 cm soil or saprolite under Garry oak tree replicate 1 | place: USA:California | collected 2016-06-15 | reverse complement strand
CTTCTCGAGGTTGGCGTACAGCGGCAGGATCATGAACGGCAGATACGAATACACGATGCCGATGTACACCGCGAAGTCGGTCTGCAGCAGCGCGAGCGGATGATGGATCACGCCCAGGTACATGAGCAGGTTGTTGATCACGCCGTTGTTCTTCAGCAGCCCGATCCACGCATACACGCGCAGCAGGAACGAGGTCCAGAAGGGCAGCACGATGAGCATCAGCAGCACCGGGCGCATTGCGGCGTCCGAGCGCGCGATGGCGTAGGCCATCGGGTAACCTAATCCCAAGCAGCACAGCGTCGAGACGGCGGCCACTTTCAGCGAATACAGATACGAACTCACGTACAGGGGGTCGGTGAACAGGAACGTGTAGGCCGACCAGTGCAGCTGCAGCTCCCACGAGCCGTGGCGCCAGGACAGGAGCGGTGTGTACGGCGGTATCGCCAGCCGTACTTCGGAGAATGAAATCCGGAAGACGATGATGAAAGGGATGAGAAACAGCACCAGCAGCCACAGGATGGGAATACCTGCGACCAGTCGCCTGCCCGACGCGGTGGTCAAGCGCACCGACAGCCCCTACTCGGTCAGGACCACCGGGCTCGACCCGTGCCAGGAGAGCCACACGCTCTCCTCGCGTGCGATCGGGCGCTCGGCAGCGCGCATGACGTTCGGCAGCGTCACGCGCATCATCCTCCCCGAATCGATCTGTACCAGGTAGATGGACATGTCACCCATGTAGGCGATCTCCCGCACCGTGCCGCGCACCGCGTTCTCGGCCGTCCCCGGCGGCGCGCTGGCTGCGGGTGGCTGGCGGCTGAGGTTGATCTTCTCCGGCCTGATTGCCGTCCATACGGTGGCGCCGCGCGTGCAGCTGACGGTGCGCTCCGCGCGCACCGTGCAGCCGAGCTCGGTGCACTCGATGCGCAGGGAATCCGCCCCCTCATCGCTCACTTGGCCTTCGAACATGTTGACCGAACCGATGAAGTCCGCCACGAACCGCGTCGCCGGCGATTCGTAGATGTCGGATGGGGTACCGATCTGGGCGATCCTGCCGTGGTTCATGACCCCGAGTCGGGTCCCGAGGGTCATGGCTTCTTCCTGATCGTGAGTGACGACGATAAAGGTGACGCCCAGACGCTGCTGGATGTTGAGGAGCTCGAACTGGGTATGCTCGCGCAGCTTCTTGTCGAGCGCCGCCAGCGGCTCATCGAGCAGCAGCAGCTTCGGCCGCTTCACCAGCGCCCGGGCCAGCGCCACCCGCTGCCGCTGGCCACCGGAGAGCTGATGGGGCTTGCGCGCATCAAAGCCACGCATTTTTACGATGTCGAGAATCTCCCCGACCTGGCGGCGGATCTGCTCGCGCCCGAGACCCTCCTGTTCCAGTCCGAAGGCGACATTCTTCTCGACGCTCATGTGCGGGAACAGCGCGTACGACTGAAACATCATGTTGACCGGACGCTCGTAGGGCGGGATGGCGCTCATGTCCACGCCATCGATGCGGATCGTCCCGGCGCTCGGCAACTCGAAGCCCGCCAGCATCCGCAGCAGCGTGGTCTTACCCGATCCCGAACCACCCAGCAGACAGAAGATCTCGCCGCGGCGGATGTCGAGCGATACGTCGTCCACGGCCACGAAATCCCCGAAACGCTTGGTCAGGTTCGCGATCCGCACGTAGGCGGAGTCGCGATCGGCTGCGGATGGTATGGCATTCATCTTCACTTGCCGCTCTTGAAGCGCGTCCACATGCGTGTCAGCAGGCGCTGGTACTCCGGCGGCCGCGGACGCTCCGGGCTCAGTCGCGCGCGCACCGCGGGCGGCGGATACACACCCGGATCGCCGCGCACGCTGGGATCGAGCGGCTGGATGTCGGCCGTGACGGCGTTCGCGTACTTGATGAGATTGGAGTTCCTGGCCGCGATCTCGGGCCGCAGCAGGTAATCGATGAACAGGTGCGCGTTTCTCACGTGCGGTGCATCGGCCGGGATGGCGAGCACGTCGTAGTTGCTGATCGCGCCCTCCTTTGGGATCGCATACGCGAGGTCGACGCCCTTGCCCGCCTCTTTGGCACGATCGTGCGCCTGCTTGACGTCTCCCGACCAGCCCATCGCGAGACAGATATCGCCGTTGGCGAGGTTGTCGATGTAGCGCGAAGAGTCCACGTAGCGCACGTACGGGCGTATCGCGTGCAGCGCCTGCTCGGCCGCCCTGAGGTCCTCGGGCGAGTTACTGCTCGGCTTCCTGCCCAGGAAGATCAGCACCGTGGCGACCACCTCCGAAGGCGCATCGAGAAGCGAAACGCCGCAGTCCTGGAATCTCGACACCACCGCCGGATCGAACAGCATGCGCCAGCTGTCCACCGGCGCATCCGGCAGACGAGTGCGGACGTCCGCGACGTTATAGCCCACCCCCGAGGTGATCCACATGTAGTCGACGCTGTACTGGTTGCCCGGATCGTACAGCGCCTCGGCGCGTGCCACGTCCGGATCGACGTTCTTGAGGTTCGGCAGCAGGGACTTGTCGAGCTTCTGGTAGATGTCGGCCTGGATCTGGCGCTCCAGAAAGGCGCCCGACGGCACCACGAGGTCGTAGTTGGTATGGCCGGTGAGGAGCTTGGTCTCGAGGATCTCGTTCGAGTCGAGCACGTCGTAGTTGACACGGATGCCGTATTCGTTCTGGAAATCGGCAACCACCGACGGCTGGATGTAGTCGGACCAGTTGTAGACGTTGAGAACCTTCTCGGAGGCCGATGCGGAGGTCCCATGCGCAGCCGGGCCCGAGCATCCCGCGCAGGCGGCGAGCAGCGCCAGGGGTGCGCTGAGGCGAAAGGATCGGGGCGCGCAGATCACGACGCCTGTTCTTATATAACAGCAGAGCCCATCGATCAGACGTTCAGCAGCAGGTGCTCGCGCTCCCAGGAGCTGATCACCTGCAGAAACACCTCGTACTCGGCTTCCTTGACGAGCGTGAATGCCTCGATGAACGCCTCCCCCAGGAGCTTGACCAGCGGCTCGCAGGCGCGCAGTGCGCGCAGCGCCTCATCGAGTGAGCGCGGCAGGCCGAACGGCAGATCATGCGCGCTGCCGACGATCGGATCGCTCGGCTGCGCGCCCTCGACCATGCCGAGGTAGCCGCAGGCAAGCGAGGCGGCAATGGCGATATAGGGATTGGCGTCGGCGCCGCCGACCCGATTCTCGACGCGGCGCGCCTGCGCATCCGACATGGGCACACGCAGGCCCGCGGTGCGGTTGTCGTAGCCCCAGTGAACGTTGATGGGCGAGGACAGGTAGCGCGTCAGGCGCCGGTAGGAATTCACGTTGGCGCAGAACAGCGCCATGGCCGCAGGCATGTACTTCTGCAGCCCGCCGATATGCGCGAAAAACAGCGGCGAAGGGGTGCCATCGGGGTTGCTGAAGATGTTCTTGCGCGTCTTCAGGTCGACGATGCTCTGGTGGATGTGCATGGCGCTGCCGGGCTCCTTGGCATGGGGCTTCGCCATGAAGGTGCAGTACATCTTGTGGCGCAGCGCCGCCTCGCGCGCGGTGCGTTTGAAGAGAAACACCTGATCGGCCAGGTCGAGCGGCTGGCCGTGGATCAGGTTGATCTCCATTTGCGCCGGACCGTCTTCATGGATGAGAGTGTCGATCTCGATATCCTGGTCCTCGCAGAACTGGTAGATGTCATCAAACAGCGGGTCGAACTCGTTGACCGCGGCGATGCTGTAGGACTGGCGACCGGGCTCGGAGCGTCCGGAACGACCCACGGGGGGCTTGAGCGGATAGTCGGCATCCTTGTTCTGCTCGACGAGATAGAACTCGAGCTCCGGTGCCACCACCGGATCCCAGCCGCGCTGTGCGTACAGCTCCAGTATGTTGCGCAGCACGTGCCGCGGTGCCATCGACACGCGCCGGCCGTCGGAATAGAAGCAGTCATGGATCACCTGCGCCGTGGGCTCCGCCGCCCACGGCACGCGCCGCACCGTCTTCTGATCGGCCTTGAGCACGATGTCGATTTCCGCCGGGCTCATGGCAGTGCCGGTCTCCGGCGGGTAGTCGCCGGTCACGGTCTGCAGGAACACGCTCTCCGGCAGGCGCATGCCGCCGTCCTCGGCGAACTTTTCCGCGGGCATGATCTTGCCGCGGGCGATGCCGGCCATGTCGGGAATGATGGCCTCGACCTCGGAGATGCCGTGATCGCGGAAGAATTGCCGGATCTCACTCACCATACGCTAGGGCCTTTCTTTGACTGACGCGCGCTCGCGGCTGGCCTGCCCGAAGGCGGCAAACAGCGCGCGCGAAAACGGATTGCTCATCACTTGCCACTCCGGGTGCCACTGCACCGCCAGCGCAAAGCGCTGCGCGTCGCGTACCCGAAACGCCTCGATCACGCCGTCCGGCGCGCGCGCCTCGACCGCCAGCTCTGCCCCCAGCCGATCGATACCCTGGTTGTGAAGCGAATTCACCTGGATACGATCGCCCGGCGCGAGTGCGCGCAGCACGCCGCCGGGCTCGAGCGTCACGTCGTGAGCCGGGCCGTACTGCACCTCGAGCGGCTGCGTCCCGTCGTCGCGATGATCGAGATATCCCGGCACCTCGTGCAGCCTCTGGTGCAGAGTGCCGCCGAACGCCACGTTCATCTCCTGGAAACCGCGGCAGATGCCGAACACCGGCACTCCCGCCCGCACGGCCTTGCGGATGAGGGGCAGCGTGGTCGCATCGCGGGCCGGGTCATGCAGGGTGCCGGGCGCGCTTGGGGCACCTGCGTAGCGATGCGGTTCGACGTTCGAGGGGCTGCCAGTGAACAGCAGTCCGTCGAGGCGCTGCAACAGCTCATCGAACCCCAGCTCATCGGCCAGTGACGGGATCAGCAGCGGCGCCGCTCCCGCCGCGTCCAGCACGGCGCGCGCATACTTCTCCCCCACCATGTGAAACGGGTGTGCGCCGACCATACGCCGGTCGGCCGGAATACCTATGACTGGACGAGCGGGTGCCATGGCGGGTTGCAGCCGGGGCGTGTTTAGTATCTTAAACAGAACCGCGCCGGCGGAGTCTCCCAAGTACGTTCCTATTAGACCACAGCTGCAGGCAGGAAGCCTCAGTTGCGGACCGGGATGGAAGTGCGGTAATGGCCTAAGTACGGCCATCGCGTGAATCAGAGCGGCATCGAGAAACACCCGGACATCTGGGAAGCAGCCTCATGGGACGCCTCGACCACGTCAGTTCGTACTACGCCGCCTCGTCTCACGCCACGCCGGAGCGTCCTGCGCTCGCGGACGGCATCGACTGCGATGTGTGCGTGGTCGGGGCCGGCATCGCCGGCTGCTCCGCCGCGCTACACCTGGCGCTGGCGGGCCTGCGCGTGGTGCTGCTCGAAGAGCACCGCGTGGGCTGGGGCGCCTCGGGGCGCAGCGGCGCGCAGGCGATCTATGGAATCGCGGCCGGGCAGACCAAACTCGTGCGGCTCATCGGCCCCAAGGCCGCGCGCGTCGTGTGGGACGTCTCGGTCGAGGGACTGGCGCTGATGCGCGAACTGATCGCGCGCTTCTCGATCGACTGTGACTGGGCGGCGGGGTACCTGCACGCCGCCATCAAGGAGCGTCATGAGCGTGAGCTGCACGCGGAGCTCGCCGAGCTGCGCGACCACTACGGCTACGCGAGCGTGCGCTACATGCCGCGCGAGGAGTTGCGGGCAACGCTCGCGACCGAGCGCTACCGCGGCGCCCTCTACGACACCAACAGCGGTCATCTGCACCCGCTCAACTACACGCTGGGACTCGCCGCGGCGGCCGAGGGTCTGGGCGTGCGCATCTTCGAGGGAACCCGCGCCACCGGGTTTGCTGCCGCCGGCGCTTCGCAGGTGCACATCCGCACTCCCCAGGCAGAGGTCCGCGCCCGCTACCTCGCGCTGTGCGGGAATGTCTACCTGGGCGCCACCGTCCCGGCGCTCGCCTCCAGGATCATGGCGGTCGCGACTTACATCGTGGCGACCGAACCCCTGGGCGCGGAGCGCGCGCGACGCCTGATCGCCAACAACGCGGCGGTCAGCGACATGAACTGGGTGCTGGATTACTTCCGGCGCTCGGCCGATCACCGCCTGCTGTTCGGCGGGCGCGTGAACTACTCCGGCTTCAGCTCCTTCGATGCCCCGAGCGCAACCCGCGCGCGCATGCTCGCCGTGTTTCCGCAATTGAAGGACGTGCGCATCGACTACGCCTGGGGGGGCGACGTCGACATTACGCTTAATCGCGCTCCGCACTTCGGTCGCCTGGCACCCAATATCTACTTTCTGCAGGGCTTCTCCGGCCACGGCATCGCCCTTACCGGGATTGCGGGCAAACTGGTGGCCGAAGCCATCGCCGGAATCGCCGCGCGCTTCGACGTGTTCGCGCGGATTGCGCACCGCAGCTTCCCCGGGGGCGCCGCGCTGCGCCGTCCCGCTCTGGTGCTGGCGATGCTGTACTACCGGCTGCGGGATCTCCTGTAGTGCACCACGACCGGCAGCTCATCCTCGGCCTGTGGCTCGCCTGGGTGTTTTACTGGGTGGTCGCCGCGTTCGGCGCGAAAACCACCCGGTGGCGCGAGTCGCTCGCCTCGCGCCTCTCGCACGTGCTGCCGCTCGCCCTCGGCGTGGCGCTGATCGCCTGGCCGCGGCTGCACGTGAGATGGCTGCCGCGAGCGCCCCTGCCGCACGGCCCGGTGCGCTCCGGCACCGCCCTCGTGCTGGTCGCGGCGGGACTCGCCTTCACCGTGTGGGCCCGGATGCACCTCGGCGGCAACTGGAGCGGCTCGGTGACGGAGAAGGAGGGACACGAGCTCGTCCGCTCCGGCCCCTATGCCCTGGTGCGCCATCCCATCTACACCGGGCTCCTGGTGGCACTGCTCGGCAGCGCCGTGGCCTGCGGTGAGCTGCGCGCCGTGCTCGGCTTGGGTGTGGTCGCCGCCGCCTTCACTCGCAAGCTTCGCATCGAGGAGCGCTTCATGCGCGAGCGCTTCCCCGAGGAGTACCCGCGCTATTGCGCGCAGGTGCCGGCGCTCATCCCGTTCACAGGCTTTCGGCGATCTGCACCGCGTTGAGCGCGGCGCCCTTCAGGAGCTGATCGCCCGCCACGAACAGGCAGATGGAGCGACCGCCCGGATCGCTCAGGTCCTGGCGGATGCGGCCGACCAGAATCGGGTCCTGACCGGAGGCGTCCTGCGGCATCGGGAAGTAGTTGCGCTGCGCGTCGTCCACCAGCTTCACGCCCGGGGCGGTCTGCATCAGGTCGCGCACCTGCGCCGCCGTGATCGGCCGCTCACATTCGAAAGTGATCGCCACCGAGTGCGCGCGCAGCACCGGGACCCGCACGCAGGTGGCCGACACGCGCATCTCGGCATCGCCGAAGATCTTGCGGGTCTCCTGGATGACCTTGGTCTCCTCGTCGTTGTAGCCGGTCGCCGGGTCGATGCTGGTGTTGTGGCTGAAGAGATTGAACGCGTAAGGGTGCGGCAGCACCTTGTGTTGATAGGCGCGGCCGTCAAGATACGCGCGCGTGGACTCGAGCAGTTCCTCCATCGCCGCGGCGCCGGCGCCGGAGGCGGCCTGGTAGGTGGCCAGCATCAGCCGCCGGATGCGGTTGGTGCGGTGGATCGGCCATAGCGGCGTGATGGCGATGATGGCGCAGCAGTTGGGATTGGCGATGATTCCCTGGTGAGTGCGCAGCGTCTGCGGATTGATCTCCGGCACCACCAGCGGCACGGTGGGATCCATGCGGAACGCGGACGAGTTGTCGACCACGGTGGCGCCGGCGCGCACCGCAATGGGCGCGAAGCGCTTCGAGGTGCTCCCGCCGGCGGAGAACAGCGCGATGTCGACACCGCTGAAGCTGTGCTCGTTCAATTCGCGCACCGCGAGCGCCTGGCCGCGAAACCTGAGCGTCTTGCCGGCAGAACGCGCCGAGGCGAACAGCCGCAGCTCCGACAACGGAAAGGCTCGCTCCTCCAGGCAGCGAATCAACTCCACGCCCACCGCGCCGGTAGCCCCGACGATCGCCACCACCGCCCCTGGCGGGCCAAGTCCTTCAGACATCACTCCGGTCTCCGGTTCATAAACGACAAAGGCCCCGTCGGGTCAGCGGCGGGGCCTGTCTCGGCATCGATTGCGGACGCTACCTGAGCGACATCAGGCTGTAAATCGGCTGATCATTGCCCGGATCCCGGCCGGGATATGAAATGCAGCGCTTTCAGGGCGTTAGCGAGTATTAGTCGCCTCACCTCGAATTCGAGCCTGCACTGCTGCGGACGCGGAGGTGGCGGCGGCCCGAGCCGGGGGAATTAACTCAGGTTCGCTCTCAAGGTCGTCGGCGGGTTTGCTCCCGTTCGCAGGTTCGTTCTCCGGTTCGTTCTCGGCGAGCATGCTGATCAGCTGAATCGGCAGCGCTACCAGCAACACGAGCACGACAATCACGAACGCCACGACGACCCGCAACAGGGTGCGCATGTGAATCTCCTTCGCAGCGTGCCAGGTCCCTAGTCTCGATCCTCGATCGACACGCTATCCGCAGCCGGTATGCCGAACAATTCAACTATCGTTGACGGAGCGTTTCCTGACAGTCAACGTCGTGCGATCAGCACTTCCGGTGCCTTGAATTACGCGCCGTGGGGCGTGCAACTCTCAATCAGGTATTTACCCGACCGCCGACCGCGGCGTCATCCCACGGACGGGGTATGTTGCTGTACTCCACTAGGTGATCAACGAAGGTGCGTATCGGGGCGAGACCGATACCGCTGCAGACCGCGAACGCGACCGCGAGCGTGATCGAGCCGGAGCGCGGGGCCGCATCCAGCAACCGCGCGGTTGCATATCTCGGCGCGCTCCGCTAATATGCAACTCGGAGGTTGCTCTTATGAATAATCGTATCGAGAAACGCATCGAGCTCAAGGCGCCGGTGTCGCGCGTATGGCGCGCGCTCACCGACCATCGTGAGTTCGGCGTGAAGGTGGAAGGTCGGTTCGTGCCGGGCGAGCTCTCGCAGGGCCAGATCACCCACCCCGGCTACGAGCATGTCCGCTGGCAGGCCGTCGTGCAGAAGATCGAGCCCGAGACCCTCTTCAGCTTCACCTGGCATCCGTACGGGATCGATCCGAAGGTGGACTACTCGAAGGAGACCCCCACGCTGGTCGAGTTCCGGCTGCACAAGTCCGCCGGCGGAACTTTGCTGCTGCTCACCGAGTCCGGCTTCGACAAAGTACCCGCGAACCGCCGCGCGGAAGCGTTCCGTATGAATGACGGCGGGTGGACTCAGCAGATGAAGAACATCGAGATCCATGTCGCGCAGCGGCAGTGACCTGAGCGCCGCGAAGCGGCGGCATCATGCCGCGGTGTGTGCGGCGCTGGGTGATGAGACACGCCTGTCGCTCGTCACGACGCTGTCCAGGGGGGAACCGCGTTCCATCGCTCAGCTGACCGGTGGTTCGAGAATGACCCGGCAGGCGATCACCAAGCACCTGCGGGTGCTGGAGAGCGCCGGTATCGTGCACAGCGTTCGCTCGGGGCGCGAAAGCCGCTTCGAGTTTGATCCGCAGCCGCTGAATGAGCTGCACGAGTATCTCGGCCGCGTCTCCGCTCAGTGGGATCAGGTGCTGTCGAGGCTGAAGATCCTGGTGGAAAGCTAGGGCTCAGCTTCCGGCTTGGGAGAGCCTGGGCCGCACCTCGAAGCAGCGGTGAATGCGCGGATTGCGCTCGAAATCCTTCGGCAAGGTCGCCGCCGACACGTCGCGGATGTCGTAGCGCTCGCCGAGCTGCTCGTCAAGGCGGAAGCGCTGCGCGTTGGTCGAGAAGATCAGCAGCCCCTCGGGCGCCAGTAACCGCACGCAGGCGTCGATGAGCTCGGGGTGATCGCGTTCGATATCGAGCACACCCTGCATGCGCCTGGAGTTCGAAAAAGTCGGCGGATCGAGAAACACCACATCGAAGCGCTCAGATCCGCGCACCGCCTCCGCCAGCCATTCACGGCAGTCCGCCTGCACCCACGCATGCGCCTCGCCCGCCAGAGCATTGAGAGCGAGGTTACGTTGCGCCCACTGAAGATAGGTTCTGGACAGGTCGACTGAGGTAGTGCTCGCCGCGCCGCCCGCTGCGGCATAGACCGTGGCGGTACCGGTGTAGGCAAACAGGTTCAGGAAACGCTTGCCGCGCACTGCGTCACGCACCCTCGCGCGCGTCACGCGGTGATCGAGAAACAGTCCGGTGTCGAGATAGTCCGCGAAATTCACCCGGAATCTCAGGCCCCCCTCGGTGACGACGTGGAAGTGAGCCTGCTCGTCCAGCTTGTCGTATTGCTCGCCGCGCCGGGTGCGGCGCCGCAGGCGCACACGAATGCGCTCGGGCGCAACGCCCGTCGTTCGCGGCAGGGTTGCCAGCACCTCGCCGCGCCGCCTGCGCACGGCTTGCAGCTCGATCTGCGCCGGCGCCGCATACTCCTGAACGTACAGCCACAACTCATCCGGTTCGATGGTTCGATACACGTCGATGGCGAAGGCGTACTCCGGCATGTCGGCGTCGTAGACCCGGTAGCATGAGACACCCTCGCGCTCCGCCCAGCTCCGCAGTCGCTTCAGGTTCTTCCCGAGCCGGTTGGCGAACATGCTCGCCCCGGGAGTGTCCCCGAGGTGCGCCGCGCCCTTGCCGAGTGTTCCCGGCTCGCGTTGGCTGTCGGGCACCACGTTGATCCGCAGCAGCCGGCACTCGATCGCGCCGTTCCACACGCTGTGCGTGCGATGCGCACGCAGGCCCAGCTCCTTGCCGAGCTCCGGTGCTCCGGTGAGCACCCCGGCGTTCCAACCCTGAAAACGCTGGCGCAGCACGGCGCCCAGCTCACGGTGCAGCGCCCGCGCGCCCTCGGGCCCCTCCAGGCGCAAGCCATAGGGTGGATTGGTGCACAGCAGTCCCGGCCGATCCGGATCGCGCTCCGCCAGCGGCGCCGCCTCCGCCAGCACGCCGGTGTCCGCGCGCACCAGCCGGCCGACACCGGCGCGCGCGGCGTTGTCGCGCGCGCTGCGGATGGCGGTGGGGTCGCGATCCGTTCCGCGCACCGAGACCTGCGCCGCCACCTCGCCCGCGGCCGCGCGCGCCTCGGCTTCGGCGCACAGGCGCGCCCACAAAGGCGCATCGTGGCCGCGCCAGCCCAGGAAGCCGAAATAGTCGCGCGTCAGCCCGGGCGCCCGGTCGGCGGCGATCAGCGCCGCCTCAATGCACAACGTACCCGAGCCGCACATCGGATCGAGAAACTCCGCGCCCAGCGCCGCGAGCTCCGGCCAGCCGCAGCGCAACAGCACGCCCGCGGCGACGTTCTCCTTGAGCGGCGCCTCCCCGGCCGCGCCCCGGTAACCACGTCGGTGCAGGCTCTCACCCGAGAGGTCGATGGACACGCTGATGTCGGTGTCGCGGGCATGCGCGTGCACCCGCACACCCGGGCGCTCGAGCGCCACGTCGGGCCGCGCGCCGGTGGCGGAGCGCAGCGCATCGACAATGCCGTCCTTGAGCTTCAGCGCCCCGAAGTGAGTATGGGTAATCGCCGGGTGCCGCCCGGTGAAATCGCACGCCAGCGTAGTCCCAGGTCCGAGGTGAGCCGCCCAGTCGATGCGGCGCACGGCCGCGTGAAACTCATCCGCGTCGCGCGCCTCGAAGTGCGCGAGCTCGAGGTATACCCGATTGGCGACGCGCGACCACAGGCAGGCTCTATAGGCACTCTCCAGCGTTCCCGTGAACGCCACGCCGCTCGAGCGCTCGCGCAGCTGCGCCGCGCCACACGCGCCGAGTTCCCGCAGCAGCAGATCGGCAAAGCCGCGGGGCGCGCTGGCGAGAAACTTGAGCGACTGCCCACTCACGTGGGTGTGCGGGTCACCCGCGCTGTCACGACAGGCGACCGACTCACTCTCAGGACAAGTCGATCCACGTCGTCTTCAGCTCCGTGTATTTCTCCAGCGCGTGCAGCGACTTGTCGCGTCCCATGCCTGACTGCTTGAAGCCGCCGAACGGCACGGTCAGGTCGTCGGCATCGTAGCAATTGACATACACCGTGCCGGCGCGCAGCGCGCGCGCCACGCGATGCGCAGTGGTGACATCACGGGTCCATACCGCGGCGGCGAGCCCATAGATCACGTCGTTGGCGATCTCGATCGCCTCGTCGACGGTTCTGAAAGTGATGGCCGACAGCACCGGGCCGAAGATCTCCTCGCGCGCGATCGCCATGGCAGGCCGGACGCCCTCGAACACCGTCGGCTCGATGAAGTAACCGCCGCTGTCCTCGCGCACCCGGCGGCCGCCGACGCGCACGCTGGCGCCGTCGCGCCGGCCGGCCTCGATGTAACCCAGCACCCGCTCCATCTGCGTCTCGTCGACGATCGCGCCGAGCTGGGTCGCGGGATCGAGCGGATCGCCTGGCTGGCGCTTGGCGCTGAGCGCCTGCACTTTCTCCAGCACCGCTTCCTTGATTCCTTCCTGCAACAGCAGGCGCGAGCCGGCGGAGCACATCTCGCCCTGGTTGGAAAAGATGGCGTCCGCGGCGGCGCTTGCCGCCTTGTCGAGGTCCGGATAATCCGCGAGCACGATGTTGGGCGACTTGCCGCCGCATTCGAGCGACACGCGCTTCAGGTTCGACTGACCGGCGTACTGCATGATCATGCGTCCGGTCGCCGTCGAGCCGGTGAAGGCGATGCAGTCGACGTCCATGTGCAGGGCGAGCGCCTTGCCGGCGGTCTGCCCGAAGCCCGGCACCACGTTGAGCACCCCCGCCGGAACTCCCGCTTCCACCGCAAGCTCCGCGACCCTGAGCGCGGTGAGCGGCGACTTTTCCGAGGGCTTGAGCACCAGGGAATTGCCCGCCGCGAGAATGGGGGCGATTTTCCAGGCCGCCATGAGCAGCGGATAATTCCACGGCACGATCGCCCCGACGACCCCCATGGGCTCGCGCGTGATGAGCGCGAGCGCCCGCGCTCCGGTGGGCGCCACCTGGTCGTACACCTTGTCGATCGCTTCGGCATACCACTGCAGGCAGCGCGCGGCGCCCGGGATGTCGATCTTGAGGCTGTCGGAGATGGGCTTGCCCATGTCGAGGGTCTCGAGCAGCGCGAGCTCCTCGGTGTGCTTCAGAAGCGCGTCCGCAAAGCGCAACAGGATTTTCTTGCGCTTCGCGGGCGCGAAATTCGCCCAGGCGCCCTTGCGAAATGCGGCGCGGGCAGAGCTCACGGCGCGGTTGATGTCCTCCTGGTCGCCGGCGGCCACCCGCGCCAGGAGCTTGCCGGTGGCGGGATTTATGGTGTCGAAGGTGGCACCGGACGCGGCGGCGAGGTAGCGCCCGTCGATGAAAGCCTGAGTGCGGAAACTGAGCGTGCGGGCACGCTCGTGCCAGGAAGTCGCAGCGGGTATTGCGTTCATGACGGCGGCGAGCCTTCAGAAGGTCGGTGGGGTACAGGCGCTGATGATCTCACACGCCTCGCGCCCGACGTTACGGAAGCGATGCGGGAGCTGGCTGGCGAAATAATAAGCCTCGCCGGATCCCAGCACGCGCGCGGCGCCGCCCACCGTGAGCTCGATGCGACCGCGGATCACGACGCCCGCCTCCTCGCCACGGTGCGTGAGCATTTCCTCGCCGGTGGCCGCGCCGGCGGCGTAGCGCTCGTGCAGCAGCGTCAGCTGCCGCCCGGGACGCTGCGCCGCCACCAGGCGCAGAGAAACCTGCGGATTGCCCAGCTCCACGAGATCCTCGGCGCTGAAAAAAGCCTGCGGTGTAGCGCTCAGGTCCAGGGTGAAGAACTCGGCGAGCGACATCGGCACGCCATCGAGCACCTTCTTCAGCGAGCTCACCGAAGGGCTCACGCGGTTCTGCTCGATGAGGGAAATGAGCCCGTTGGTCACTCCGGCGCGGCGTGCGAGCTCGCGCTGCGACAGGCCAAACGTGGTCCGGATCCCGCGCAGGCGCGCACCGACGTCGATAGTCATGTGTTTAGGATCTTAGACAAGAAGGGTAAAAATATCGCCCCAGTGGCCGGTCTTGTCCACTTTATTTATCATCGCCCCCGAATCCACCCGCACCGAGCCCGTCATGTCCAACGCCAGCGCCCCCTTGAGCCGATCGGAACTCGAAGCCTTCTGGTTGCCCTTCACCGCCAACCGCCAGTTCAAGGCGAAACCGCGGCTGCTCGCGAAAGCGAGCGGCATGCACTACTGGACCCCCGAGGGACGGCAGATCCTCGATGCGGTCGCGGGGCTGTGGTGCGTCAACGCGGGGCACGGCCGCCGCGAGATCACCCAGGCAGTCGCGAGCCAGCTCGAGACCCTGGACTACGCGCCGCCGTTCCAGATGGGTCACCCGCGAGCGTTCGCGCTGGCGAACGAACTGGTGAAAATCGCGCCCGACCGGCTCGATCACGTGTTCTTCACCAACTCCGGCTCAGAATCCGTCGACACGGCGCTGAAGATCGCCCTCGCCTGGCACCGGGCGCGCGGCGAGGCCTCGCGCACGCGTCTCATCGGGCGCGAGGGTCGGCAGCGCTGCTGCCGGGGGTCGATCACCTGCCGCACACCCATGATCCGGCGAGCAACGCCTTCTCGCGCGGCGCGCCGGCGCACGGGGCGCAGCTGGCCGAGGAGCTCGAGCGGCTGGTGACGCTGCATGATGCATCCAGCATTGCCGCGGTGATCGTCGAGCCCATCGCGGGCTCCGCCGGTGTGCTGATTCCGCCGCGCGGGTATCTGCAGCGCCTGCGCGAGATCTGCGATCGCCACGGGATCCTGTTGATTTTCGATGAGGTGATCACCGGCTTCGGCCGCACCGGTGCGCCGTTCGCCGCGCAGGAGTTCGGCGTCACGCCCGACATCATCACCCTCGCCAAGGGGCTGACCAACGGCTGCGTGCCGATGGGCGCCGTGCTGGTGAGCAACGCCGTCCACGAAGCCTTCATGCAGGGCCCGGAAGGCATCGAGCTCTTCCACGGCTACACCTATTCGGCGCACCCGGTGGCCTGCGCGGCCGCGCTCGCCACACTGGGTATCTATCAGGGTGAGGGTCTGCTGACGCGCGCCAAGTCCCTGGCGCAGTACTGGGAGGACGCCGCCCACGCGCTGCGCGAGCTCCCGCACGTCATCGACGTCAGGAATTATGGGTTGATTCTGGGACTGGAGCTGCAATCCATCCCCGGCAAAGCCGGCGCGCGCGCCTTCGAGGTGTTTATGAAATGCTTCGAGCGCGGCGTGCTGGTGCGCCAGACGGGCGACATCATTGCGCTCTCGCCGCCGCTGATCATCGAGCAGTCGCAGATCGACCAGATCTTCAGCACCCTGACCGCAGTGCTGCGCGGACAATAGCGAGCGGGGCGCGGCCGCGGCGCCCCGGCAGGCTCGAGCGTGCGGCTCGCTCTTAAGCGTGCGGCTGATTGCGGTCGCGACGCACGCGCGACAGCAGCATCCACACCAGCACCGCGATCACGATGGCGCTGCCCACCAGCATTTCCATCTCCGACAGACTGAACCCGCTGCTGCGCGTGGCAGCGACAGTTATGGTTTCCACGACGAGCGACCTCCGAAGGACCCGGAATTCCCACACACTCGGATACTGTCGCACCGGGCACACGCGCGCTGAAGGACGCCCGTCACGGAACTGCGACGGGCTTCAAGGCGAGGCGGTGTTATGTCTGATGGCGGCGCGCCGCGCACCTCAGGCGCGTGCTTCGAACACCGCGTAGATCTTCGAGCAGTCCTCCACGACTTCCCAGGTGCCGGCGAAGCCGGCGGGGACCACGAACGCGTCCCCGGGACCGAAGCTGCTGCGCTCGCCGCTGGCGCTCTCGATGACAACGCGCCCGGCAGTCATCACGCACAACTCGTTCTCGGTGTAACGCACGCGCCATTTGCCGCGGCTCGCCGTCCAGCGGCCGGCGAAGAACTGCTGGCTGGGGTCGGTGAAGAAATTCCGCACCTGCAACTGCGGCGTGCCGGCGAGCAGGCGCTCGGCCGGCAGTTCGGACACCTCGGCCGGCACCCGACCTTCCAGGGGAACGATGGAAGCGCTCACGAGCGTGCCGCACAGGTACTCATGCCAGGAAATTCTAGCGCGAACGCGCGCCGCGGGCCTGCCTTCCCGCGACGCGCCCGGCGGCCGCGTGACGGGCGTCCTAGTCACTGCGGGCAACCTGGTCGGAGCGGGGAAGTTCCAGGCGCACCGTTACGCGGCGGTCGAAGGCGTAGCCGTCGAGGTCACCGTCGGCGCTGCTCGACTCGGTCTTGCCGTGCGCCTCGATGAGGACGCGCTCGCGAGCGACTCCCGCACTCATCAGCACCGCCGCGACACCCTGCGCGCGGCGCAGCGACAGCTCGCTGTTGTAGGCCGGCGAGCCGCGCGGATCCGCGTAGCCGGCGATCCGCACGCGGGCTTGCGGCATGGCCGCCACCAGCGCCCCGAGTTTCAGCAGCGGCGGCATCGCGCGCGTGCTGATCGAGTCGTCGTTGGTGCGAAAGCTCACGTCCAGCCCGAGCTCATCGGTCTGCTGCAGGGTCTGATCGAGCTGCGCACCGTGCGCCTGGGCCTGGGTGAGCTCCGCCTCGCTGTGGTCCAGATCGGCGGCCAGGGCTGCCGAGGATTGCGCCTGCCGGTGATAGCGGTCACCGAGCAAGGCCCCGGCCGCCGCGCCCAGCACCGCACCGATCGGTCCGCCCGCCGCCGCACCGACCGCGAGTCCGGTCACGGCGCCAATGTCCGACTGCTTCGAGCCCTCACCGGGCTCATCGGCGCAGGCGTACGCCGGCCAGACCGTCACGCCCCCTGCCAGTGCGATGCCGAGCACGCCGGCGCGGAGCCTCGACGTCAATGTAGTCATGTTGCCTCCTAAAGGTGTCAGTGGGGAACCAACCGTTCCGGGTACGGTTACCAGTTCAGCGCGTGAGGCGGCGCCCCGGGTGATGCAAAAGCGGCACGGCGGGGATGATTTGTGGCGGAACATGGCGGCGTGAGGCGATCGCATATACTGGCGCTCTTCCAGACCCCGGGATCCGTCATGCCGCATCACGCTCATCGGCGCCGACCACGGCGGGCGCCGCTCGCCGCCCTGATTCCGCTGTTGTTGTGCACGGCTGCGGCAGTGGCGAGCGCGCGCGCGGCCGAGAGCGCCACGGAGAACACCGGGGTATTGCGCGCCACGCTCACCAACGGCCTGCGGGTCGTCATCGTGCGCAACGCCCTGGCGCCGGTGGTCGCGACTTCGGTGAATTACCTGGTCGGCTCGGACGAGGCGCCCGCGGGGTTTCCCGGAACGGCGCACGCCGAGGAGCACATGATGTTCCGCGGCAGCCCCGGCCTCACCGCCGACCAGCTCGCCGATATCGGCAGCGTCGTCGGTGGTGATTTCAACGCCAACACGCGCGAGGGCGTCACGCAATACCTGTTCACGGTGCCCTCCGAGGATCTCGACGTGGCGCTGCGCATCGAGGCGCTGCGCATGCGCGCGCTGCTCTACTCACCGAAGGAGTGGAGCCATGAACGCGGCGCGATCGAGCAGGAGGTCGCGCAGGACCTGTCCGAGCCGTCCTATGTGCTGTTTGAGAAGTTGCGCGCCAGGATGTTCGCAGGCACGCCCTACGCGCACGATGCGCTCGGCACCCGGCCATCGTTCGAGAAAACCACGGCGCGCATGCTGAAGAGCTTCCACGACACCTGGTACGCGCCCAACAACGCCATCCTGGTGGTCGCCGGGGACCTCGACCCGGTGGCGACCCTGAGCGAGGTGAAACTGCTGTTCGGGGACATCGCGGCGAAGAAACTGCCGCCCAAGCCGCAGGTGCGCCTGCGACCCGTGCAACCCACAGCCTTCACGCTCGACACCGACCGGCCCAGCGGTACGCTCATGATCGCGCTGCGTACCGCAGGTCCGCGCGCTGCCGACTTCGCCGCGCTCGAGGTGCTCGCGGACGTGCTCAGCAGCCGGCGCTTCGATCTGTACGGCCTCGTGCCCCAGGGCAAGGCCGTGGCCGCGGAGTTCGCGCTTGACCCGCTGCCGCAGGCAGCCCTTGCCTACGCGGTGCTCTCCTTCACCACCGGAGATGACCCCAAGGCGCTCGAGCGCGAGGTGCGCACGATCCTTGCGCGCGTCGCGCGCGAAGGCGTCCCGCCGGAGCTCGTCGAGGCGGCCAAGCTGCAGGAGCGCAGCGCGGCGCAGTTCCAGCGCAACAACATCGCCGAACTCGCCGCAGTGTGGTCGGAGGCGCTGGCGCAGTACGGGCTGGATTCTCCGGATGAGGATCTGGCGCGCATCGAGCGGGTCACGGTCGCGGACGTCAACCGGGTCGCGCGCCAGTATCTCGACCTCGATCACGCCATCACCGGCGTCATGCTGCCGCGCGGCTCGGGTCAACCGATGGCGGCGCACGGCGGGTTCGGCGGACAGGAGGCGATTTCGCTCGGCGAGGCGCACCCGACCGCCTTGCCCGCCTGGGCACAAAAGGCTGTGCAGCGTCTGGAGGTGCCGCCCTCGACCCTGCACCCGATCGTCAGCACGCTGCCGAACGGCCTCACCCTGATCGTGCAGAGCGAGGATGTCAGCGACACGGTGAGCGTGTACGGCCACATCCGCAATCGCCCCGAGACCGAAGAGCCCAAGGGCCAGGAAGGAGTCGCGCAGGTGCTCGATCGGCTGCTGACCTACGGCAGTGAACGGCTCGATCGGGTCGCGTTCCAACAGGCGCTGGATGCGATCGGTGCCCGCGAGCACGCGGGTACGGATTTCTCGGTGCAGGTGCTGGGTGAGCATTTCGAGCGCGCGCTGGAACTGCTGGCCGACAATGAACTGCACCCGGCGCTGCCCGATGCGGCCATGGAAGTCATCCGCGGCCAGGTGGCCCTGGGTATCGCTGCGCGCAACGCCAGCCCCGGCTTCCTGACACAGCGCTCGCTGCGCGCGGCCTTGTTTCCACCGGATGATCCGAGTCTGCGCATGGCCACGCCCGAGACGGTGCGGGCACTCACGCCGGCGGCGGTACGCGCCTACTACGCCAGCGTGTTCCGTCCCGATCTCACCACCATCGTGGTCATCGGCAAGGTGACTTCGGCCGCCGCGCGGGCGGCCATCGACAGGTATTTCGGCGCCTGGAGCGCCGGCGGCTCCGCGCCGGTCATCGACCTGCCGCCCGTGCCTCCCAACGGACCGGGCACCGTCGCAGTGCCGGATGCGAGCCGCGTGCAGGATCGCGTCGTGCTGGCGCACAGCCTCGCGCTGACGCGCTCCGATCCTGACTACTACGCCCTGCAGCTGGGCAACGCCGTGCTGGGCGGAAGCTTTTATTCAACGCGGCTCAGCGTCGATCTGCGCAAGAATTCCGGCCTGGTGTACTCGGTGCAGTCGCTGCTGCAGGCCGGCCGGACGCGCAGCGTCTACCTGGTCGAGTACGCCAGCGACCCCGACAACGTCGTCAAGGCCGCCAACATGGTCGCGCGCGAGGTCACGGCGATGCAAAACGCACCGGCAGGCGCCGACGAGCTCACCCGCGTCAAGGCCTGCCTGCTGCGCCAGCTTCCCCTGAGCGAATCGGGCGTGGAACAAATCGCTCACGGGCTGCTGGCGCGCAGTGACCTGGGTCTGGCGCTCGATGAGCCCACCACCGCCGCTCGGCGTTACATCGCTCTGGACGCGGCGACAGTGCAGAGCGCGTTTCGCAAGTGGCTGCGTCCTCAGGACCTGGTGCGTGTCAGCGAAGGGCCGACACCGCCCTGAGAGGCGTACTATGCGAGCCATGCTCGGGAACGGATGAGCGCGATTTATGGATATCACCCGGACCCGGTCAACGGCCTTGCTGCGCAGCCCTGGTGGAAGCACGCGGTGATCTACGAGATCTATCCGCGCAGCTTTCAGGATTCCAACGGCGACGGCATCGGCGATCTCAACGGCATCACGCAGCGGCTCGATTACCTCGAGGCGCTCGGCGTCGATGCCATCTGGATCGCACCGATGTATCCCTCGCCCCAGGTCGATTTCGGCTATGACATCTCCGACTACCGGAACGTGGATCCACAGTACGGCTCGCTGGCGGACTTTGACCACCTGCTTGCGGAGGCCGGCAAGCGTCACATCCGCGTATTGCTCGACATGGTGCTCAACCACACCTCCGACCAGCACCCCTGGTTCCTGGAGGCGGCGCGCTCGCGCGATTCCGCGCGCCATGACTTCTATTGCTGGAACGACGGCAAGTCCGGCCCCGCCGGCCAGCACCTGGCCCCCAACAACTGGGTGAGTCTGTTCGGGGGCTCGGCCTGGCAGTACGTGCCGGCGGTCGGGCAGTTCTACTACCACATGTTCTACCGGCAGCAGCCGGATCTGAACTGGCGCAACCCCCGGGTCGAGCAGGCCATGTTCGCCGCGATGCGCTTCTGGCTGGACCGCGGCGTCGCCGGCTTCCGTCTCGACGCCATCACCACGCTGTTCGAGGATGCGAAACTGCGTGAGGCGCCGGCACTCGGCGGCAAGAACGCCCAGGGCGACCCCATCCTCAGCGACATCTACACCAACAATCTTCCGGAGGTTCACGGCGTCATCCGGCGCATGCGGGCCATGATCGACGCTTACCCGGGCGAGCGGGTACTGATCGGTGAGACCTACGTGCCGAAGACCGCCGACCTCGACCCGTGGTACGGGGGTGCGCTGCACGACGAGCTGCAGCTGCCGATGGATACCCTCGTGGGCCTTGGCAGCAAGCTCGATGCCGGCAGCTTCCGCCAGCATCTCATCGAGGCCGCGACGCAGATCCACCATTCACAGCCGCTGCTGGTGTTTGACAACCATGACAACGTCCGCAGCTGGGAGCGCTTCGGCGACGGGGTTCACAACGACGCGATCGCCCGCATCGTCGCCGCGCTGCTGTTGACTTCGCGCGCCACCGCGTTGCTGTACCAGGGTGAGGAGATCGGACAGCGGACCGCGACCCCCACCCGGGTCGAAGACGTGCGCGATCCGATCGGCATCACCGGCTGGCCGAAGGAGAAGGGTCGCGACGGCGAGCGCACGCCGATGCAGTGGGATACCTCCAACGCCCAGGCCGGCTTCAGCACGAACCCGAGGACCTGGCTGCCGGTACCGCCGGACTACCGGACCCTCAACGTGCAGACCGAATCGGCCGACCCGCAGTCACTCCTCAACTGGCACCGGCGGCTGATCGCGCTGCGCCGAAGCAATTCCGCATTGCGCAACGGCCGCACGGTCATGTTGGATCAGAGCAATGTCAGCGTACTGACGTACGCGCGGGTGGGCGCGCACGGCGAGACGATCCTCGTGTCGCTGAACATGTCGCCGCGGCCGCAGACCATTACGCTCGGCGCGCAGGCCGCCGGCCTGTCGGGGACGCGCTGCCGGACGCTGTTGTCGAGCCCGGGAGCGATTGCCGATGCCGGCGCGTCGCAGCCCATCGCGCTGCCCGCCTTTGGCGCGTGGGTCGCGGCCCTCGACTCCCATCAGTGACACCCAACCGTGATCCTGTCACGTTCGAGGTGCAGGGCGGGCCGCGTGTCTCGGCGCGGCTCGAGCTGCCCGCCGGCGCGCGCGCCTGCTACCTGCTGGCACACGGCGCCGGAGCGGGCATGGAGCACCCGTTCATGAGCGCGGCCGCCAGCGAGCTCGGCGCACTCGGCATCGCCACGCTGCGCTACCAGTTTCCCTATATGGAACGGCGCTCACGGCGACCGGACCCGCCGCCCACCTGCCATGCGACCGTGCGCGCGGCGGTGGCCGCGGCGGCGCGCCTCGCGCCCGCGCTGCCGCTGTTTGCCGGCGGTCGCTCCTTCGGCGGCCGCATGACCTCGCAGGCGCAGGCGCTTGATCCGCTGCCCGGTGTCCGCGGCCTCGCCTTCCTCAGCTTCCCGCTGCACCCCGCCGGGCGGCCGTCCGAGAGTCGCGCCCGACACCTGTTCGAGGTGCAGATTCCGATGCTGTTCATACAGGGCACGCGCGATGCGCTCGCCGAGCGCGGCCTGTTGGAAGGGATCGTGGGGCGGCTCGGGGAGCGCGCAACTCTGAGCCTGCTGGAGGATGCCGACCACGCCTTGCACGTGCCGGCCCGCAGCGGACGCCGGGACCCCGAGGTCAGGGGCGCCGCGTGGCGCGCGCTGGCCGACTGGATCGATTCGCTGTCATGAGCCGCCGCGCGCTCGAGCGCTACGCCGCCAAGCGCACCTTTGCGCGCACGCCCGAGCCACCGGCGGCAGCGGCGCCGGCGCGAACGGGCCCGTTGCTGTTCGTCGTGCAGAAACACGCGGCGCGGCGGCTGCATTACGACTTTCGCCTCGAGCTCGACGGGGTGTTGAAATCCTGGGCAGTTCCCAAGGGTCCCTCCCTTGACGTGCACGACAAGCGCATGGCAGTCGAGGTCGAGGACCATCCGTTCGACTACGCCTCGTTCGAAGGCGTGATCCCGGCGAAGCAGTACGGCGCCGGCAACGTGATCGTCTGGGACTGCGGCGTGTACTCTCCGGATGAGGACCAGAGGGTTTCCTTCGCCGACCGCACCGGGGCCGAGGAGCGGGTGCGCGCCGGACTTGCCGCAGGCAAGCTGAGTGTTCTGCTGTGCGGGGAAAAGCTCAAGGGGTCGTTTGCGCTGGTGAAGACCGCTGCCGGCAACCAATGGCTGCTGATCAAGCATCGGGACCGCTTCGCGCAGACCAACGACGTGTTGGCGCGCCACGCTTCCGTGCTCTCGGGTGCGAGCCTCGATGAGCTCACCCCGCTCAACGCGCCGCCCCGACTGCCGGCGACGCTGCTGGCGCCGGCAGGCCCCGCCGAAGCGTTCCCGAAGCAACTCAAACCGATGCTCGCCGAAGCCGGCGAGTCGCTCCGCTCCAACCCGCAATGGCGCTACGAGCCCAAGCTCGACGGCTACCGGGTGATCGCCTTCGTGCAGGGCGGCACGGTACGGCTGCAATCGCGCCGCGGCCTGGATCTGACGGCCTGCTTCCCGGAGCTGGCGGCGGACCTGGCCGCGCAGGCTGCCGGGCAGATGATTCTCGATGGCGAGATCGTCGCCCTCGATGCCGCCGGGCACCCGTCGTTCAACGCGCTGCAGAACCGGGCGCAGCTCAAGACTGCCGCGGAAATCGCCGCCGCGCAGCGTGACACGCCGGTGGTGCTGGTGTGCTTCGATCTGCTGCATTTTGCGGGACTCAACCTGCGCGCCGCGCCCTACCGCGATCGGCGCCGCTACCTGGCGCAGTGTCTGCTGCCCGCGAAGCACCTGCAGCTGGTGCATGCCTCCGAAAACGCCGAGCAGCTGTATGCCGCGGCCCAGAGCCACGGATTCGAGGGCATCATGGCCAAGCGCCTCGACAGCCCCTACCAGGCCGGCCGGC
>WNGI01000924.1_pt1 | contig 23351 bp, 23 predicted proteins | sample 5400621 | NCBI WGS metagenome assembly WNGI01 (sample SAMN13153374, study PRJNA577476) | soil metagenome | isolation source: 20 cm soil or saprolite under Garry oak tree replicate 1 | place: USA:California | collected 2016-06-15 | reverse complement strand
TGCAGAAGGTCAAGGAAGGCAAAGGGGCCTTTGGCTTCAATGCTTTGGACGAAGAATATGAAGACCTGCTCAAGGCTGGCGTCATCGATGCCACGAAGGTCGTTCGCACCGCGCTTCAAAACGCCGCTTCGGTCGCGAGCATGCTGCTCACCACGGAAGCCATGGTCGCCGAGAAGCCGGAAGACAGACCATCAATGCCGGCGATGCCACCGGGAGGCGGTATGGGTGGAATGGGCGGCATGGGTGGAATGGGCGGTATGATGTAATTCGATTCCCGAACAATCATCAACGGCCCGTCACGCGCTTTTGCAGAGGCACGTTACGGGCCGTTTTGTTATTGGCTACCTTGACTCCGGAATATTTTCGTACTAATTTGCTTTGACAGTTTTCCTTGAAAATATAGTAATTTAGCAACTCTATTCATGTTTGAATCTTTAACTGACAAGCTTGAATCAACGTTCAAACGCCTTAGGGGTCAGGGAAAGATCACGGAGACAAACATCGATGATGCCCTCCGTGAAGTTCGCTTGGCCCTTCTCGAAGCCGATGTCCATGTCAAGGTGGTCAAAAGCTTTCTCGACTCGGTCAAGGCCAAGTCGATGGGCCAGGAGGTTCTCCAAAGCCTCACGCCCGAACACCAGTTCATCAAGGTTGTGCGCGACGAGCTTGTCGGCCTGCTCGGTGGAGATTTGCATGAGCTCGATCTCAAAGCCGCCCCGCCTGTCGTGATCATGCTAGTAGGCTTACAGGGGTCGGGCAAGACGACGACGTTGGCCAAGCTTGCGCGCTATCTCAAAAAAGACAAGAAACGAACCCCGTACCTCGTTCCAGCCGACGTTTATCGTCCCGCCGCGATCGAGCAATTGAAGATCCTTGGGCGCGAGCTTGAACTGCCGGTTTATGACTCCAATCCGGAAAATTCACCGGTGGCGATTTGCCGCCAAGCCTTGGAAGAAGCAAAAAGAAAGTTCTGTGACGTCCTGCTAGTGGATACCGCCGGCAGACTGCACATTGACGACGAGCTCATGCAAGAACTGGCGGCGATAAAAGATGCCGTGCGTCCGCATCAGATTCTGTTTGTCGCGGATTCCATGACCGGCCAAGATGCGGTCAATCAAGCGCTGGGGTTCGATGGCAAACTCGGGCTTTCGGGCATTATTCTGACGAAGCTCGACGGCGATGCGCGTGGCGGTGCCGCACTGTCGATCCGTGAGATGGTCGGCAAACCGATTTTATTTTCTGGCATCGGTGAAAAGCTCGACGCCCTCGAACCCTTCTACCCGGATCGGTTGGCGTCGAGAATTCTCGGCATGGGCGACGTGCTCTCGCTGATCGACAAAGTGCAGCAGAACGTCGAGCAAAAAGAGGCCGCGCGTCTTCAGCAAGCTTTTCAGAAACAACAATTTACCTTGGAAGAATTTCAGTTGCAGCTCCAGCAAATCAAGAGAATGGGGCCCGTCGGCGGGCTGCTGGAAATGATTCCGGGAGGCAAAAAGCTCGCTTCTCAAGTGGACGCCGAAAAGGCGGAACAAGAGTTAAAGCGCGTCGAAGCCATAATCAACTCGATGACCCTGCAAGAACGACGCAATCCGGCGATCTTGAACGGCAGCCGACGCCGACGCATAGCTCAAGGAAGCGGCACCACGGTCACCGACGTGAATCGATTGATGAAACAATTCTTGGAAATGAAAAAAATGATGCAAAGGGTGAGCAAGATGGGCGTGCGATCCCTATTCAGTCGAATGCCCAACCCTTTCAATTAAAGGAGATGGAAGAATCATGAGCGTAACCATTCGTATGAGCCGGCATGGAGCAAAGAAAAAACCCTTCTATCGTATCGTTGTCAGTGACCAGCGCTTTCCACGGGATGGTCGATACATCGAACAAGTTGGGACTTACGACCCGCGCGTCAAAACCGGCGGCGTTAAGCTCGATCAAGATAAGATCGCTGCTTGGATAAAGAAGGGCGCCAAGCCGTCTCAGACGGTTTCCGAGTTGATCAAGAAAGAAATAAAGGCCAGCTAGTAACTTCCTCATGAAGGAATTGGTCCGCTACCTCGCGAGATCCTTGGTCAGCAATCCTGACGCCGTCGAGATAAACGAAACCATGAACGACGGCACTTCGGTACTCGAACTGAAGGTCGCCAAGGAAGACTTGGGACGAATCATCGGCAAGCAAGGACGTACCGCGAAATCGATTCGCATTTTGTTAAACGCCGCTGCCCTGATCAGCAATCGCCGGGTCGTCCTGGAAATCATCGAAGAAAAGTAACGCCCGCGGTGCGAACGCCGATAGTTGAACCGCTAGTTCCCCTCGGTGAAATTGTCAGCACGCACGGGCTGAAGGGTTGGCTAAAATTCAATCCGTTCAACCCGGCCAGCACGGCGCTGGTTTCCGGCACGGAGGTTATCGTTGAAAAGGCCGGGAACCAATCTATTCATGAGCTCGAAGCGACCGGTCCACACAAGCACCAGTGGCTTATTAAGCTGCGAGATATTAACAGTGTCGACGATGCCGAGAGATACGTCGGCTCAACTCTTTCGGTAGCAGAATCTGCGCTCGAAGCCTTGGCCTCCGGGCAGTACTATCACTACCAAGTGATTGGTTTCGAGGTATTCGCTGTGAACGGCGAGCGCGTCGGCACGATCCTATCAACACTATCAACTCCCGGCGGTGAACTTTACGTAGTTCAAGGCACGACAAAAGAACATTTGATCCCGGCGGTTAAGGAGATTGTCGAGAAAGTCGATTTCGATGCAGGTACGATGACGATCAATCCGCCTCCCGGATTGCTGGAACTTTGATTTCTCCAGCCGTGCGGTCACGCATACGCCAATGCTCCATTTCACCGTCATCACGATTTTTCCAAATATGCTGAGCTCTCCTCTCAGCCATAGCATTTTAAAGAAGGCTCAAACCAATGGTCTGATCAAAATTGATGTCGTCGATTTACGCGACTACACTGCCGACCGCCATCGCACAACCGACGATTCTCCCTACGGCGGCGGCCACGGCATGGTAATGAAACCGGAGCCGCTTGTAGCCGCAGTCGAAGAGGCCCGGAGTCGAACACCTGATGCTCGTGTCATCCTCCTCACGCCACGGGGTCGAGTGTTCGACCAACAGACCGCCAAAAAGCTTGCCAACCAGCGCAATGTCGTATTGATCTGTGGCCGCTACGAGGGCATTGACGAACGAGTTAGCGCTTTCGTCGACGATGAAATATCGCTCGGCGATTATACGTTAAGCGGCGGCGAGCCGGCGGCGATCGTTGTCATCGATGCGGTCGCTCGCCTGGTCCCTGGCGTTCTGGGCAATGAAAACTCCACGGCGGAAGAATCCTTCACCGATGGCTTGCTGGAATATCCTCAGTACACTCGCCCCGAAGAGTTTCGCGGCATGAAGGTGCCGGAGGTTTTACTCTCCGGGGATCATGAGCGCATCAAAGAATGGCGCCAGCAGCAGAGCTTAGCCGTCACGCAAGAGCGACGCCCGGACTTAATCGCCAACCTGCGTGTAAGCAACGAGACTACCGTTGAATCGGCCGCCCAGGCCGCCGTCTACCTCGCGCTTCTGCATTATCCGGTTTATGACAAGAACGGCCAGGTCGTCACCACTGCGGTCACCAATATGGACATTCACGATATTTCGCGAGCAGGACGCACTTACGGGGTGCGCGGATTCTTTGTCGTGACCCCGGTCAAGGCACTGCAAAAGCTCGCGCTCAAAATCATCGACCATTGGGAAGTGGGTTACGGCAGCCAATACAACACGACGCGGAAAGAAGCCCTCGCATTAGCGCGTATTTGCGACACTCTCGATGATGCCATGATCGCGATTGAGCAGGAGACGGGTGCAATGCCGGTTATCGTTGCGACGTCTGCTCGCTCCACGGGCAGCCGCAGCTCTTTCGCCGCGTTACAAGACATGCTAAATAAACAAACTCGGCCCTTTCTCATAGTCTTTGGCACGGGATGGGGCCTGACAGAAACCATACTTTCACAAGCAGACTATATCCTGGAGGCGATTGAGGGAGACGCCGAATTTAACCATCTTTCGGTGCGCTCGGCAGCGGCAATCGTGTTGGATCGCCTGTTAGGACATCGGTGATAGACAGGAGCTAATCATGAACATTGTCAGTCAATTGGAATCGCAGCAAACCAAACAAGACGCGCCGTCACTCCGCCCCGGCGAAACCGTGCGTGTCCATGTGAAAGTCGTCGAAGGTGAAAAGGAGCGGACGCAGATATTTGAAGGCATCGTGATCGCGATGTCGGGTACTGGAAGCCGGGCCATGTTCACGGTAAGAAAGATCTCTTACGGCGTCGGAGTCGAACGCATTTTTCCGGTTCACTCGCCGCGTATCGATAAAGTGGAAGTCGTATCCCACGGCAGGGTGCGGCGCGCAAAACTCTATTACCTTCGTGAAAGATCAGGCAAAGCCGCGCGGCTCTACGGCGAGGAAAGATGATCGCGCTAGCGCTGGGCCTCTAGGCACCTAAGACGTTGCCATTACCGTCAAAAATCGCACCGGGGTGAACCTTGAGCTCACCGACGCGTGCCTCGCCCTTGAAATATCCCCCCGGCATCACCTCGAAACAACCCATCGCCTGTACCGAACCCACCAATCGGCCTTCCAAATGCACTTGGCGCGCCGAAATATGCGCGTCGACTTGAGCATTGGCGCCGATCACTAGGAGTTCAGTAGACTTTATTTCCCCGGTAAAATGGCCGTCGATTTTGACCGGCAAATTGTAGCTAAGTTTGCCGGAGATCGATGAGTTGGCGAACAAAACGGTTCGCGGTGCGACGCCTTGGATAAAAGAGGGATTCTCTTTGTCATTTACAGTAGCCATGGTTCAATCGTTGCGACTGATTTTAGCACATTACTTTGTCCCTACGCTAACGAATGTCGCCCCTTCTCCCCTATAACCGCTCCCCGGAGCTGTGCTAGCATAAATTTGTGGATCTGTTTGAGCCAGCACCGTTAAATAAGGAAACTCTCGCACGGCCCCTCGCCGAAAGGATGCGGCCCGCGACACTCGACGAGTTTGTCGGTCAAGACCATCTTCTGGGTCCGGGAAAACTTCTGTATGGCGCGGTCAAGGCAGGAACGCTTCAATCCTTGATTCTTTGGGGGCCACCGGGCAGCGGCAAAACGACGCTCGCGCGGATCCTCGCCGACTCGGCGGGTGCAGCGTGCGTTCATTTTTCCGCGGTGACGTCGGGCGTAAAAGATCTCAAAAAGATTATTCAAGAGGCCGAGCAGTTGCAGCGAGTTGGTAAAGCGACGGTGCTCTTCGTCGACGAGATCCATCATTTTAACAAAGCGCAGCAGGATAACTTTCTCCCGCACGTCGAACGCGGCACGCTGACACTGATCGGCGCCACCACGGAGAATCCCTCCTTCGAAGTCATCTCGCCGCTGCTGTCACGCTGTCAGGTCTTGGTGCTTAGAGCGCTCTCGCCGGCGGAGATCGGTAAGGTTATCGACCGCGCTCTCCAGGACAGCGAACGCGGGCTAGGTGCGACGAAACTCACGATTTCCGAACCGGGCCGGACGTTTCTAGTCGAGCAGGCGCAGGGCGATTGCCGGGTGGCGCTCAATGGATTGGAAGCGGCGGCCATGCTCGCTCAAGCACAGGGACAAAAGGAAATCGGACTCCCGCACTTGCAAGAGGCTCTGCAGAAAACGCCGCTGCGCTACGACAAGGCGGGCGATGAACATTACAATGTAATATCGGCATTCATCAAGAGCATGCGAGGCAGCAACCCGGACGCCGCGCTTTATTGGATGATGCGCATGATCGAGGCAGGCGAAGATCCGCTCTTTATCGCCAGGCGCATGGTCATCTTCGCGGCTGAAGATATCGGCAACGCAGATCCCCGCGCGCTGCAAGTCGCCGTCGCCGCCAAAGATGCGTTTCATTTCATCGGACTTCCCGAAGGCAGAATTCCGTTAGCACAAGCGGCGACCTATCTTGCCACGGCGCCCAAATCAAACGCTTCGTATAAAGCGATGCTCGCCGCCGCCGAAGACGTGCAACAACTCGGCGCGCTGGCCGTGCCGCTTCACTTGCGCAACGCGCCGACGTCCTTGATGAAGGAACTCGGCTACGGCAAGGATTACAAATACGCACATAACTACGAAGACCACATCGTCAATCAGGAACACTTGCCTAAAGAACTGCTCGGCAAGCGCTACTACACACCGTCCGACACCGGCTACGAAAAGCAGATCAAGGAACGCCTGCAGTTTTGGGAAGAGAGAAAGAAAGAAAAGTAAAATAATTCTAGATTACAAAGTCCAAACTACAGATCCAGCGTCCAATGCTGGAATCTGGAATATCTTGCCACGTAAGATCATCTATTGTCTGATCCCAGCTAAGTCGAGCAGAAATACGTAGGAGAACGCGGTTTCGTGATGACGGCGAAAACGGCCGGAAGCGCCGCCGTGACCGGCCTCCATGTTGGTTTTTAGCAACAAGCGATTGTCGTCGGTCTTGAGCTCGCGCAGTTTCGCCGCCCACTTGGCCGGCTCCCAGTATTGCACCTGGGAGTCGTGCAGCCCGCCGGTGATCAACATTGCCGGATACGCCTTTCTTTCGACATTGTCGTAAGGCGAGTAGCTCAACATGTACTCGTAATATTCTTTCTGGTTTGGATCGCCCCACTCGTCATACTCGCCGGTAGTCAACGGAATCGACGCGTCCAGCATTGTCGTCATGACGTCGACGAACGGCACTTCCGCGACGATGCCTTTGAATAGATCCGGCCGCATGTTGCTGATCGCCCCCACCAGTAGCCCACCGGCGCTTCGTCCCATGGCGAAAAGTTTTTCCGTACTGGTAAATTTTTCGCGAATCAGAAATTCGGCGCATGCAATGAAGTCCTCGAAAGTATTTTTCTTCTTTAGCAATTTCCCGTCTTCATACCACTGGCGCCCCATTTCTTGGCCGCCGCGAATGTGCGCGATGGCGAAGATAAAACCACGATCGACCAAGGTTAACCGGGGCGAAGCGAAGGCCGCGTCGATGCTCAATCCATAAGAACCGTAACCGTAGAGCAAGAGTGAGCTGCGCCCGTCTCTCTCCATGCCCTTGCGGTAAAGGATCGATATCGGAATCTCCGTGCCGTCGTTTGCTCGAGCGAAAAGCCGTTCCGTCATATAGTGATCCGGATCAAAACCCCCCAAAATTTCTTCCCGCCTGAGCAGCGCCTTCTGCCGAGTCGCCATATTGTAATCGTAGATCGACTGCGGCGTCTTCATCGAAGTGTATTCAAAGCGCAAGGTCACGGTGTCAAATTCTAGATTAGCACCGAGACTCGCGCGATATGCCGGCTCGTCGAACTGTAGGTAGTGATCTTCGCCCCCAGACCAGGGAACGATGCGAATCTGGGTCAAGCCGCGCGTCCGTTCCTCTAAAACCAAGTAATCTTTGAAAAGCTCGAAGTCGCCAAGATAAACATCGTCCCGATGCGGAATGATTTCTTGCCAGTGCTTCCGTTCGGGTTTCTCCATCGGCGTCGACAAGAGACGGAAGTTCTTCGAGTGATCATTGGTGCGAATAATGAACCGATCATGAAAATGCTCGATGTGATATTCATGCTCGCGCTCGCGCGGCAGAAAGATTTTGAATTCGCCGTGCGGATCGTCGGCGTCGAGATAGCGGTACTCCTGGCTGATGGTTTGCGCCGAAACGATCATTAGAAACTTCTTGGACTTCGTTTTGAAAATATATGCGACGAAAGTTTCGTCGTCTTCTTGGTAGACCAATTGGTCCATCGCTGGATCCGTTCCGACGACGTGTCGATAAATCTGAAATTGGCGCAGTGTCGTTTCGTCCTGTTTGCCATAAAATAAAGTCTTGTTGTCGTTCGCCCAGGCGAGATTTTCCGTCACAGTGGGCAGCACGTCCGGAAGTATTTCCCCGGTGCTAAGATTTTTTAAATGGACCGTATGAACTCGGCGGCCCTCGATATCCACCGCGTAAGCCAAAGTGTCCTGCCCCGAGCTCACCGCCGTACCACCCACCGAGAAAAACTCGTGTCCTTCGGCCAGAGCGTTTACGTCGAGCATGATTTCTTCCGGCCGATCCAAAGCGCCGCGCTTGCGCGCGTAAATCGGATATTCTTTCCCCTGCTCGTAGCGCGTGTAGTAGTAATAATCGTCGCGCTTATAAGGCACGGACATGTCGGTCTGCTTGAAACGTCCCTTGATCTCCTCGAAAAGCCTCTCCTCAAAGTCCCGCGTATGCGCCATCTCTTTGGCGGCGCGATCGTTTTCCTTATTCAGATAACTTATGACGTCCGCGCTCTCCCGCTCGCGCAGCCAGTAATAATTATCCACCCGCGTATGACCGTGTTTCTCAAGCTTTGTGGATATCTTCTTAACCATTCCTAACCTCCGCCCGGCCGGCGGGCTGGAAGGGGCGATTTTAGATAATTTTAGAGACGAACTCTAGGGTTTTCCTTGAAGACGGGATAAACCACACTGCTGAGATCGGGCGATTAACTGGCAAACTGAAGGTCCAGACCGCTTAGAAATCGGAGATTGCTGAATTACTGCTGCTGTGTTCAATTCCGTCTCCGAATTGTAGACTGATGCATGCGGCGAGCCGAATGAAAAATGGCTTTCCGATCATTTGAAAATAGAAGGAAGGGCCCGCGGATCAGTTAAGGGTTCGCGACGGCGTGTCGGCGGCGAGATCTACCGGTTCGGCGCCCAGCTGCAGCAAGTTGATCAGCATGAGCTCGCGGTCTTTCAGACCGGGCGCTTCCAGCAGCGCCTGCTTTTCCGCCGGATGAAACGGCAGTGACACGCTGAGAAGATTTACTAATTCCAGGTCGGAAAATTTTTCTGCCTGTTCCGGCCGGATTTGCATGCCATGAGCTTTGCCGTAGGTTGCCAGCGCTTCCAGCACCGCCGATCGATTGCACTGCCAGCTTTGCTCGGCGCTTATGTCGGAAAATTCCCGATAGATCGCTTTGACTCGCCGGTAACCCCGCTGCAGCGCCACCTCTTCGGAGAAGCGAAATCGATTGACGCCCTTAAGCTGGACAAAAAACCTGCCGTCCGGCAGTTTTTCCCATTGCTCGATATAACCCGCGCAGCCGACCTTATATAAATCCGGAGCCGAATTTTCCGCGTCCGATTGGGGACCTCGGTTATCGTCTTGCGGGACGTAAGGCTGAATCATACCGAAAATTTTTCCACCTTCGATCGCGTCTTCGACCATCGCGCGATAACGCGGCTCAAAGATGTGCAGCGGCAGCACCGTACCCGGAAGCAGCATGACCCCGGTCAGCGGAAACACCGGCAAAATTTCAGGCAGCGTCATATGTGGAACCGTCATCGCCATCCGTTGTTCCTCTTTATGCTTTCGTTATAGGGCAAGGAAGGTAACCGGTCAAGGCGAAGAATTCGTAAACGCGCCAAGGGATGCGGCAGGCTCTTGCAAACGGCTCGACCTGTATTCTAGTGTCGGAGATCGTTTCAGTCACAATCGGTCGATCTTTTGAGGTGCTTAAGCAATGGCGGAATTTATTCCAGTCGAGATCGAAAGAGCTAAGGAATTCTTACAAGAGCATCACTGGGGCATTCTGGCGACGCGGCGCAAGAACGGCAACCTGCAGATGTCGCCGGTAACGGTCGGTCTGGATAGCGTAGGCAGAGCGATTATCAGCAGCCGAGAGACCGCTTACAAGGTCAACAACTTAAGGCGCGATCCGCGCGCCGCGCTGTGTGCCATCACGAGTTCTTTTCACGGCGAAGGTTGGGTACAGATCAATGGTGCCGCAGAGATCATTTCTCTACCTGACGCGCTCGACATACTTACCTATCTGCAGCGCCAAGCCTACGGCGAGCACAAGAGCTGGCCGGAATTTCATGAGCGCATGGCGCGTGAACGACGCGTCATCATTCGCATCAATATTGAAAGTGTCGGCCCCAAAGTACGCGGCTGAATTTGCCGATTGTCAATTTTTATGAAGTGGATCTTCAACCAGGATCGCTCTGCCAGATCTTGTTCTATAATATCGATACGCGCGCTCGCAGTCTTCGCTTGCCTGCCTTTGCTATGGCATGCATCCATCGCCGCGGAAACCGAGGCGGATTTTGCCGGGCAACTCTTGGTCGCCACCGAGGAAATGACCGATCCGCGTTTCGTCGAGACCGTTATCTACATGGTCAAACACGACTCCGAAGGCACTCTAGGGCTGGTCATCAATCGCCCTTTGGCTAAAGGTCCCATTGACGATCTGCTCAAAGGATTCGGCGCGGCGACAAAAGGTTCCAAGCGCGAAGTTGTTGTCCACTACGGCGGTCCGGTGAGCAGCCTGCAGGGCTTTGTACTGCACAGCGACGATGTCAAGTTGGAAAACTCAACGAAGGTGAAAGACGGGATCGCCATGACTTCGGACATCAAAATAATCGAGGCGATCGCTGCGGGCAAAGGACCGAGACAATCCCTGATCATGCTCGGCTACGCGGGCTGGGCGCCGGGACAACTCGAAGCCGAAATCAAAAACAACGCGTGGTTCGTCATTCCCGCCGATAAATCACTGATCTTTGGCAGGGATGCCGAAAAGAAATGGCATCAGGCCACGGATCGCCGGCAGACTCCGCTGTAGTTGTGCCGAATCCATTTCAGCACGCTGGGAATACATCCACCTATTCGCTATTCGGGAGGACCGATGAAGATTGTCAGACTGTTTACCGGCAACGATCAAAAATCACACTTTGAAGAAATCGAGCTGAAATTCGGCGGCAATCAGCCGATGCTCACAACCGACGCGCGCGCCGCCACCAGCGCGGTTTTCCGCTGCGCCCCAGCGGGACTCGTTATCGATCGCCACCCGGCGCCCCGCCGTCAATTCCTCGTGACCCTGTCCGGCGCCTGGGAGATCGAAGCCAGCAACGCCGTTAAGCGAGTGTTCAAGACCGGCGATGTGATGCTCGCCGACGATACCACCGGCGAAGGGCATATCTCGCGCGTGCTTGGCAACGAGCCGCATGTTTTCATGACCGTGCCACTGGCGGACTGATCTCATTGGCATCTTCATGCTCGATCTAGTTTTTTGGAACTGCTGGAACTTTTGGAACGATTGGAACAGTTCCAGACGTTCCAGCAGTTCCAACCGTTCCAGTCATCTAAAGACGCCCAAAATTGTTACTTAGGAGTAACCATGCTTCGCATCGCGGTTCCGGATTTGGTATCGAATTCCTATTTCCCTATCATCGCCGCAGTCGAGCTGGGGTTTTTTAAGGAAGAAGGGTTCGACGCTTCGGTCGATTTATTGTTCCCCATACCGAAAACCTTCGAAGCTTTGCGTGATAGCGAGCTTGATTTTGTCGTCGGCTCGGCGCACGCGACGCTACTCGCCTTCCCGGAGTGGCGCGGCGCAAAATTGCTCGCCGCCTGCGGACAGCACACTTACTGGTTTCTGGTCATCCGCAGTGATTTGCATCCCAAGCACGGGGATTTAAGCGTCGTTAAGGGGCTGCGCATCGGCGCTGCGCCCGGCGTAAATTTGAGTTTGCAACGAATGCTCGTCGAAGCGGGCATCGATCCGGAAGAAAATAACGTGCAAATTATTCCTATCCCGGGCGCTGCCGGCCCCAACGTTTCGTTCGGACTCTCCGCCGCCAAGGCGCTTGAAGACGGCAAGCTCGACGGCTTTTGGGCCAATGGTATGGGTTGCGAAGTCGCGTTGCGGCGCGGCGTGGGCACCATGGTTCTTGACGTGCGCCGCGGAGACGGTCCGCCGGCCGCTCGTCACTATACTTTTTCTGCGCTGGTCGCCACGGATAAGTTGATCCGCGAACAACCGACGGCAGCAACCGGAGCCATCCGTGCGCTCATGAAAGCGCATAAAGCGCTCAAAGCAGACCCGAGCCGCGCAACCGAAGTGGGCAAGAAGCGTTTTCCGCCGTCTGAAGCAGAGCTGATCGCCGAGCTGGTGGAGCGCGACCTCCCCTACTACGATCCGCGAATATCCGAAGAAAAAGTTGCCAGCATGAACCGCTTCGCCAAGGATATCAGTCTACTCTCCGGGCCGGTGCCGTACGCGCAGGTTGTCGCCACCGAGTTCAGTCACCTGTGGAACGAACCGCTGTGATCGTTCAAAGCTGCGCATTCGCATGAAGCCGCGTATCCTTCTCGTCAATCCGCCGATTTATGATTTCTCCGCTTATGATTTCTGGCTGAAGCCGTATGGCCTGCTGCGCGTGGCCGGATTTCTGCGCGGGCAAGCCGACTTCAGTCTATTCGATTTCCTCGACCGCCTCGATGCGCGAGTGCCGCCGGGAAATTATCGGACCGACCGCTGGGAACGCGGTGAATTTTACTCTGAGATTGTAGCCAAGCCGACGATCTTCGCGGGTATTCCGCGCCATTATCGTCGTTTCGGTCTGCCGCGAGCCGAGTTCCAAAATTTTCTCGCCAGTCAGGCACCCTTCGACTTTGTCCTGGTGCAAACCGCTATGACTTATTGGTATATTGGCGTGCAGGAAATCATCGATGCTCTCCGCGTCTTTTCACCGAAAACCAAAATTGTCCTGGGCGGCGTGTACGCGACGATTTGCGCGGTGCACGCGCAGCAGCTTGGCGCCGATTTCGTCGTCAACGGTACCGATCTCGCGCCATTGTGGCATTTTCTCGAATCAGCACCAGACGACGGCTGCATGCCGTTCTGGGATTTATATCCGAAGTTGCAGACCGGCGTACTCAAGCTCGCCGATGGCTGCCCGTTTCGCTGTACCTACTGTTCCGTGCCACAGGTGTACCCAAAGTTTCACGCTCGGCCGATCGAGCGATCCATCGCCGAGCTGGAATTCTTAAACCAACTTGGCGTCGAACACGTCGCATTTTATGACGATGCCCTGCTCTATCAGCCGGAGCAGATTCTCAAACCGTTCCTAAGGGCGGTCCTCAAAGGCAACATCAGAGTAAATTTTCACACGCCCAACGCGCTCAACGCGCGCTTCATCGACCGCAGTCTGGCGCAGTCGATGGTTGACGCCGGCTTTAAGCATTTTTATCTGGGATTCGAAAGCGGCGCCTACGCATGGCAAAAAAAGACCGGAGGCAAAGTTTATTCCCACGAACTCGACCGGGCGGTAACAAGCTTGATGAGCGCAGGCGCGGATGCATCATGCCTGCACGCCTATCTGATCGTCGGTCATCCAAATAGTGCTGAACAGTCCGTCGAGGAATCGATGCACTTGACGCATGAGCTAGGAATCAAAGTGATGCTTTCCGAATTTTCACCCATCCCGGGAACCCCGGACGGTGAGCAGTGCCGCCGTTGGATCGACCTCGATGAGCCGCTTTGGCACAATAAAACCGCCTTTACACTCAATCGCCTCGGCTCCCCGGAGGTCAATAGACTTAAGCAGCTCGCCGGTCGTCTAAATAACCGGCTGGATAAGTCCGCCCGAGCAAGCCCTGTCGAGGCCCCCGGGACTAGCCACGGGGTAACTAAGATTGGTAAACTTGCCCCATTCTCGCTACCTTAGGTGAGACCGCCGAACCGGGAACCTTTTCTTGAAGGATTTGTCTAATCAGTCAAACGCGATGGTGTCGGACGGGATCAGCGACGCGGAATGCGTCCGGAGGCTGCAGCGCGGAGAAACGGACGCCTTCGAGACACTGGTTCGCCGTCACGAAAAGACGATTTTTAATCTGGTCTATCGCATGCTTGGTGATTACGACGAGGCCGCTGAGGTTTCTCAAGAAGTATTCTTGTCCGCCTTCCGCGCCGTTGGTCAATTTCGCGGGGATGCCAATTTTTCCACATGGCTCTACCGGATCGCGCTAAACCATACGAGCACGAGGCGCAAAAGCCTCGGCGCGAGACAGCAGCGGACAATGCCGATCGAAAGTGCCGATCAGCTCAGCGACCCCCAGCCCGGCCCTGCCGAAACATTAGAAAAAAAACAAATTCGTGAACGAGTGCAAAATGCCTTGAGCCAACTGGACCCGGAAGACGCGAAAGTTCTCCTGCTCAGAGACCTGCAAGACATTCCCTACGACGAAGTCGCGCGCGTGCTCGAGATTCCTGTGGGAACAGTGAAATCCCGGTTGCATAGGGCACGTCAAGCTCTCAAAGCGCGGCTCGCGCCGTATTTCTACGCGGGGAGGAAAGCGATATGAATTGTCAAGAAGTGCAAATCGAGCTTTCAAACTATCTGGAAAAGTCGCTTGACTCGCTCCGGATAAAAAGCATCGAAATGCACCTCCTGTCTTGCCCTCTTTGTCGCGACGAAGCCGATGGAATCCTCGATTGCGTTGAACAATTGGCTCAGCTCCCGATGCTCGACCCGCCGGCGGGCTTTGCTCAGCGGATAATGGCCCAAGTACGCGAGATTGAGGTCAAGCCCAAGCTCTGGCATAGGATATTCCCGCCGTTCAAAATTGGGATGCCGATGCAAGCCACGGCCGTCGTCTTGGTTGCGATTTTGGCGGTCTTTCTCTACCAGAAGGAATCACAAATTAAGAGTAACCAGCGGGACGAACTGAGCGCGCCCGTGCCGGTAGTGCAGTTGCCATCCGAACGGAAAGCAGATTCCGCGAGTGATTCCGCCCATCCTGCGGCGCCCGCGCAGCCTCTCGCCAAAGTTGCCAAGCGTGATCTTAACCCTAGCGTAACGATCGCCCCGCAGTCCGCCGCAGAAGCGCGGCGCAAAAACGTTGTGGACTCCCGGTTGTCAAAAGATGAGGCACCGGCGGCAGCCCCGCCATCAGCCAAAACGGAAACTGACGCGACAGAGTTGAAAGACGCGCCACGCCGTTCGCCCATTCAGGCGCAAGAAGTTGCTACCGGTAGAGAAAACTTCCGATCCAGCGGCGATGCTTTCGACATCGGCACAACGCTCAGCGGCTCGCTGCGTTCCGGGATATTTGTCCCTGAACGGTCGCTATCCCCGATGACCGAGCCGAGCGCGGATGTCGAGTTTGTCGTCCGCCGCCGCGACAATCAGCGGCGCGATCAAAAGGACAACGCAAGCGATGTGCAGCGTCAGCGCGTGGAAGCTGATGCTTTGACGCCCGCGGCTAAATCCAAACCCGCGGGTTCTGCGGCGGCAGCGCCCCAGGTAAGTTCGATCACTGAAATTAGATGGTTTACGGTGCCGGCTGAACGTTACGACCAGTTTCGCAAAGAACTCGCCGCCGAAGCCGCAATTGAGTCAGAGAAGAAAACCGCCATCATGTCAAACGAGCTAGCGGGAAAATCCACCCCCGAGTTGCTGATTAAGGTAATCATTCTCACACCAACCGAACGTTAATAGCCGCTCAACTCTTCTCACCGCATTCCTGTTCCAATAAAGCGCTCGATGTGAGCTTCCGGGGGGATCAGCCGACAAACAGCGTGAACTTTGCGCCGTTTAAATTAGTGAGAGGCTTGGGCAACAGAATGCGCCGGTCGACGGAAAGAACCCGTTGGGCGATTTCCCAGTTCACCGGCGGTAGAGGATTGAGCTGGCGTATTTGGTCGAGGGTAAAATATTCGGCGTGGTCGGTTTCCTGTCCGTCCGCCTTAGGTTCGCCGCTCACTGGCCGCAAAAGCAGAATGACGTAAATGCCATTGCCGCTATCGGGATCGTACCGACTACGTAGTCCGAGGACCGCTTCCACCTCCGCAGTTACTCCGGATTCCTCCTGAACCTCACGCACCACCGCTTGCTCGATGGTCTCATCCGGCTCGATGAAACCCCCGGGTAATTGCCAGTTGCCGCGACCGTGACGTGAAGCGCGCCGAATGAAGAGAAGCTTGTCCTCGCGCACCACCGCGCCGCCGACACCGATGTTGTAGCCCGTGTTGTAGCGTTGAGGTATAGCCACGATAATCAGACCGTCAAGTTGAAAAGTCGCTGGGCATTTTTCCAGCGGATCAGTTCTTTGGCGTCCTCGGCAATTTGCCGATTATCGCGCAGTAGACGCACGTCTTCGAACTTCATTCGTCCACCGGGATCGTCGTGCGGGTAATCGGTCGCGAAAAGAAATCTTTCCGCGCCCAGAAACTCTAGGGCCTCGGGCAATTCCGGCTCTTCGGTTTCGATGGTGAAGTAGAAATTATTTTTGAAATAGTGACTGGCTTTCTGCTGGTTCTTTTCAAGAAAAACCTCGGCGGGATGAAGCGCCCTGGCCCTTCGCAGCCGCTCGCCAATCTTGGTTAACGGCCCACGATTCGTCAACGGCGCTTCCTGATCGTCATAATCCACCGGCGGCCGCTCTAAAACGCGATCTAGCCATTGCACCAGCGGTTTTATAAAAGCCGTGCCGGCCTCGGTGTAGATAAATTGCAGCTGGGGAAACTCATCCAAAAGCCCGCTGGTAAATAGCGACACTAAACTCATGTGCCCTTCCTGCGGCGCAAAAATATACAGACCGTCGCGCTGGAACGGCGGCAAGTTACTCATGCGGTGACCGTGCTGGACGTTGTGCAGATATATCGGCATCGATAACTCTTGGGCACGGCTGAAAAAAGGCCAAAGCTCGCGATGGCTTCCTAACGGCTCGCTGCAGGGATGATCTCTTACCGGAAAAACTTTATCGAGCACGACGGCACAGAAACCGTTTTCCTTGGCCCATGTTGTCTCGCGGATCGAACCTGATACATCCTGCAACGGGATCAGCGCGACAGCTAGGATTCGCCCCTCATGCTCTCTCATCAGTCTCAAAAGCGCCTCGTTGTGCGACCGAGCCATCCGGCATGCCAGCTCGGGCTCGATGAGATACGACCACCAGCCGGAAAACTGCGGCAAGACCACGTGGCGTTCGATTCCGAGCCTATGATCGTAGTCACTCATGCGATCTTCGATATTCCAAAGGCTTCTAAACATGGCGCCGGAGCCGGGCGCGAGCAATGGGCTCGTACCCGGCATTTCTGCCGGATAGCCGGGAAACTCGACGTCAACGTACAAATCTTGGTCATTGAACTTGAGCGCAGGTTTAAGTTGAGAGAATCTGCCAGCAACGCCGTCAAAAGCGTCGCGCGGCATCAAATGGGTATCGCAATCTATGATCATGTCGGTCCTTCCGCGAAGTGTGCGTCTGTTCGCTTATAGGACCGCGACGAATGGGAAGTCAAGAATTTGCAAGAGACAGGAGGCGGAAGAGTTCCCGCCTCCTGATATGTGGGAATCTTACTGCGGCGATCTTTTTTAGGCGCTAAACGCTAATCGTGACGGTAATCCCAAACCCGGCGGTCTCTATTATCCAAGCGATTGTTGCCCCAATTCCACCAGCCGTTATCGTTCCGATCGGAGCGACCGCGATTGCCGTACCAACCGTAATTGCCATAGCCGTTGCCATTGCGATAGCGGTCATAGCGATAGTCCCCGTAATCGCTGTACAACGACCGGCGATCCTGGCCGATTTCTCTTAGATCGTCGCGAATCTCAGCTCTCTTCCCATCGATTTCGCTCCGGCGCGCGCCACTCCGGTATAAGCGCGATAGATCCGCGCGGTCTCGCTGTAACTCGGCCTGATCTTTTCGCAGCTCGCGATGCGCCGCTTGATCGAGTTTCTTAGTGCGATTGCGTGCATTCGCGTCGGCTACACCAGGGTTGGCAAACACCATTACGGATACGAATCCCGCAACCCCTAAAGTTAGACATAATTTCTTCATCATAAAAACCTCCTCGCACCATTAGACGACCCAGACCAAGCAACGTTAACGGCCCTGCGCACGCCCGTATTAAAGCAATTTTTTCGGTTCAAAACCTTTTGTGAAACCACAGACTTGTCCTCCGAATCTCAACCTCAGTGTCAGGGTCCGGGACCGACTCGACGCCCGTATGGACCGGATTAGATGGCACCTCACAGCCAACGTTTTGAGCGCTTTGCTCCGGGTTGTTTCCACCCAACACCATGGGGTAATGTTAATTGACGGTCAGTCCTGAGGGGTATTCGCGTGGCCAACAATCCAGCTTACGATCCGACCGATGGCAGATACTATGATGAAAAGGATGTGCGCTCCGAAGTTGAGCGTGTCTTCAGTCTGTGTGCCGACTGCCGCATGTGCGTAAAATATTGCGGTAGTTTTCCGACCATGTTCGATGCCATCGACGGCTATTGCACGGAAGGCAAATACGCCGAAGTCGATACCAAGAAACTCAAAGCGGAGGACGTCAGCAAAGTCGTCGATCTTTGTTTTCAGTGCAAGCTTTGCTACATCAAATGCCCCTACACTCCAGGCGATCACGAATGGGCCATCGATTTTCCGCGCTTGATCGCTCGCGCGAAAGCGCTGGGAGTGAAAAAGAAAGGCGTGCCGCTAGTCGACAAACTGCTGGGCAATCCGGATCTAGTCGGAAAACTTGGGACCGCAACTGCTCCGTTGGCAAATTGGGGCAACGAGAATGCGCTTAACCGCCAACTCATGCACAGCGTGGTAGGCATTCACAAAGATAAAAAACTTCCGCGCTTCGCGTCCAAGACTTTCGCCGCGCAGTTCGACGGCCACCGCAAAGCGCCACGGGGCGAGCCGGCGGCCAAAATCGCGTTTTTTTCTACCTGCTATGTGAACTACAACCAACCGGAAATCGGCACCGACACATTAGAAGTCATGGCGCACAACAACATCGACGTCGCCTTTGCTTACGAGCGCTGCTGCGGCATGCCGCTCTGGCATAACGGCGACATGGATGGCGCCATTGCGGCAGCCAGGCGAAACGTTGATAGCTTGACTCAGCACGTGAAAGACGGACGCAAAGTTATCGCGACAAATCCAACTTGCTCGCAGATGATTCGTGTCGAATATCCGCGACTGCTCGGTACCGACGAAGCCAAAAAGCTCGCCGCGCAAACTATGGATCCGATGGAATTCCTCGCCGGATTAGCAGCCCAAGGAAAGCTCAAGAAGGATTTCAAAACCGGGGCGGGCAATCTCAGTTACCATATGCCTTGCCACTTGCGCGCGCAAAACATTGGCTACAAAACCCGTGATGTGCTTTCGCTCTTGCCGGATACCAATGTCAAGGTTGTCGAAGAATGCTCCGGTCACGACGGCACCTGGGCGATGAAAAAGGAAAACTTCGAGCAGTCTATGAAATGGGGTAGCCGCGCCTTCCAAGCGATGGCGGATGACAATCCCAAAGTGACGTGTTCAGATTGTCCGCTTGCGGCGCTGCAAATTGAGCAAGGCAACGGACGCCGCCCGCTCAATCCGATGCAGATTCTCGCGCGCAGCTATCGCGGCGAGGCCATCGGGTAGCGCCGGCTCATGCGGTGGTCGCTGCCGTACGGCCAAGCGCTCTGTCCGTGCCTATCCCATTGCGCTCCAGGCCGCAAATTTCCGCCACGGCGTCGCGATACCCTAACCAGAATTCTAAGACATCTTTCATCGCCCGGACGACTGCGCCGCGCCGCATTGGCACAACGTGATCGATAATCGCCTTCCACGCCGCCGCGCGATGACAGCCTTCGACTTTGCGATGCGCCTGGGTGAGTGTTAGATGATCCACGGACAAGCCGTAATACTTTACGAGTGGATGTTGTTCCAGCGGCGGTGACACAGGATGACTCCCGGGATCCAACGCCGAGCGTTCATCGCATGAACCTTCGACAAATATGGTAACGATCGCCGCCGCGATATCCCAGCCGAAGTGCTGGGTCGCGTCGTCGAGAAAGTTACGATAGCGCTGCGCGGCGGGAAGTAGCTGCACGTGTTCGAACCGATGGAGATCCATGCCGAGGCCGCGCGGATACTCAAGAAACAACAGAGGGTGCGGGCTGCCGGCGACGAGACCTCCGGTTTCCTCTTCGTACAAGTTTTCTGCCAGGCTTCGACGGATTTCGGGAACCGGACAACGGATATAGGCTCGGCCGACCAGGACCGGAAAGTCACGAACGTAAGTTTCGTACTCTTGCTCGAAGTGGAAATGCAGCCGATCCTTCAGAACGCGGCCAGAAGTAAACAATGGCCAAGCCCAGTGGTTCTTTCGCTCCATGACACAGAGCAGCTGCTCACGAAATGTTTCCTTATCCATCGACACTCCCCTTCGCACCGGCGTACTTTTCGTTGATTCAGCGTTGCAACGAAAATGCCAAAGCTTAAGAGCCTGATCTTGCTAGATGTAGGGTGCTGATGACGTTGCGGCAGAACAGTTACTACTTTCACTTTGTAGGTAAAAACGGGCTCGATTGCCCCGGTGCGACACCGTATGAGAAGCGCATTACACGATCTAGAGGAGTTTAGCGGCGACGCTGACGTCCGCTAAGGCTGGTTGCCAGCGGGAAGTAACTTCCATCGGCCGAATCCCAACCCAGCTGCGCAAGCGCATCAGTAACGGACTTCCGGGAGTTTTCGCCGCCGACATGGGGCGTCTATGTCCACGTTCAGTTCGAGTTGCCTCTGGCGGTGATAAAATTCTCAGGCATTGGGCGAGCCTTAGGACTGAAGGCCCCACTTTATCGAATCTCGCCCTCATTTTTTTGCGCATGCACTCCCATAGTCGACGGCTGCAGCCCTTTCGCCAAAAGTCCGCTAGGATAAAATCGCATAGAGCTCACCGACGCTTGCCTGATCCTCGTCAATGTCACGTATCGTGCCAAAACTGGCAAAATCGACCGTCTATCGCTCCACTCCGGATGCCAGAAGCATTCGTCGTAGCGTTTCGAGAAACCTTTTCCAATCCACTTCACGCTCTAAAATGGGTAATCGATCGAGACACGCGTCAGACATGACGACGCGATAGCAGGCCTGCCAGGTCAACACATGGACTTGAGCAACCGCAAGCATGTCGTGGCGCCTGGGTCGCTCGCAGTCATTGAGAAATTTCCGGATCTAGCGACCGCGAATATGTCTAGCCGATTTTGGTCCGCATGGTCACGAACTCTTCGGCAGCTGTCGGATGAATCCCAATCGTTGCGTCGAAGTGCGCCTTGGTTGCGCCGCAGTTAAGCGCGACGGCCAGGCCTTGAATGATCTCAGCGGCGTCGGCGCCAACCATGTGGCAACCAAGGACGCGGTCTGTGGTTCGATCGACAACGAGTTTCATCATCGTCCGTTCGTCTCGCCTGGTGAGCGTGTGCTTGAGAGGCTTGAATACGCTCTTGTAAATATCGACGTCGAGATTGCTCGCGCGGGCTTGCTGCTCGGTCATTCCAACCGTGCCACACGGCGGCGTGCTGAACACCGCGGTCGGCACGTTAAAATAATTGGGCTTGGTTGGTTTGTTATTAAACAACGTATTCGCTATCGCCATCCCTTCCGCGATCGCCACCGGGGTGAGCATCAAGCGGTCGGTGCAGTCGCCGATAGCGTAAATATTATCCACGCTCGACTTCGAGTACTCGTCAACGATCACCGCGCCGTTGCCTTTCAGATTCACACCGGCGTTTTCCAATCCCAATCTTGGCGTCTTGGAAACCCTACCCGTGGCATAGAGAATCTGGTTGGCCTCGATGACGGTCCCATCGGTTAATGTCGCTCGGAGCAGGTTCTCGACCTTTTCGATCTTCACGATGTCGCTCTTAAAGCGCAGATCAACGCCGCGTTTGCGCATTTCTTCGGCGAGTGTGCTGCGGATATCGCCGTCGAAGCCGCGCAGAAAAAGCTCGTTCCAGTAAAGCTGCGTCGTCCGCGCGCCCAAGCCGTGAAAAATCCCGGCAAACTCGACACCGATGTAACCACCGCCGACGATGATCACTCTCTGCGGCAAGCTAGGAAGATAAAATGCCTCGTTGGAACTGATCGCGTGTTCCCAACCGGGAAACTCTGGTACCATTGGCCAACTGCCGACGGCGACGAGAATATACTTCGCGGTAATCCTCTTCCCCCCGATGGTCACCGTGTGTTCGTCGATGACTTCGGCGTGATCCTCGATAATCGTGACTCCAGCATCGCTGAGCACTCTTCGATAGACACCGTTCAGTCGCTGAATCTCCTTGTTCTTGTTGGCGATCAACTGGGCCCAATCGAAGTGGCTTTCTCCGACCGTCCAGCCGTAACTTTTGGCGTCGCCAAAATCGTCGCCGAAGTGCGAAGCGTAGACTAATAGCTTTTTTGGAATGCAGCCGACGTTGACGCAAGTGCCACCGAGGTAGCGCTCTTCCGCAACCGCCACTTTAGCGCCGAACGACGCCGACATTCGGCTCGCGCGCACACCCCCGGAACCCGCGCCGATCGTAAACAGATCATAGTCGTACTGGGCCATGTCGAATCACCTTTGTGTTTTGGATGTCCACTGGCCATCAAAAGTAGCATTCGTCACAGTAAAAGTCTTGCGCGGGCTTTGACAGAGTCGTTGCATTTATGAACAATGGCGCAATTTACCGTTCGTCAAAGAATAAGCGTCTATGTCAAAAGCCGCCGTCAGCACGGTTTCGGGAAGCGAACGTTTGCGCCAGGCGTTGAGCGCTTTGCGTCACCGCAACTACCGCCTCTATTGGTTCGGCCAGCTCTCCTCGGTGCTGGCGCAGAACATGGAAGGGGTCGCGCAGAGTTGGCTGGTACTTGAGCTGACCGATTCGCCACTGCTGTTAGGTCTCACCGGTTTAAGTTTTGCCGCACCGACGATAGCTCTGACTTTGTTGGGTGGCGTCATTGCCGACCGCACCGATCGCCGCCGCATCATGATTCTGTCCCAGAGCATCTCTGCATCGATGTTTTTTCTGCTCGCCACGCTAATCGTTATCGAATGGGTGGCGCTCTGGCACGTCATGAGCCTCGCTTTCCTTTCGGGCTGCGTGCGCGCGTTCGATAGGCCCAGCCGCATGGCGCTCCTACCGCAGATGGTGCCTAAAGACGATATCCCGAACGCGGTCGCCGTCGGCGGCACGATCTGGCAATTAAATCGCCTCGTCGGGCCGGCCGTTGCGGGCATGTTAATTTACTGGATCGGTGTCGGACCGACATACTATTTTTGTTTTGGCGCGTCGTTGGTCGCGGTTGTCCTTTGGCTTGGCATTCGCGTCACGAGCGCGTCGGCCGCGCCGTCCGCCAGCAGCGTCGCGCAACACATGGCGGAGGGACTGAACTTCATCCGCAAAAATGAAATTTACTACACCTTCATCGGCATGACATTTTTCAACAGCGTCTTCGGCATGTCTTATTTGATCTTAATGCCGGTCTTCGCGCGCGACGTACTCGACGTCGGTTCCAAAGGCTTCGGCTTCTTGCAAAGCGTGGGCGGCGCCGGCGCGCTCGCCGGCGTGCTCCTGGTCGCATGGTTTTCGCATTCCCGCGGCAAAGGCCGTCAGGCGATTTTCGGCGCCACTTTCTTCGGCCTGGTGCTGATCGCGTTCGCGTTCTCCGTATCTTTTCCTTTGTCTTTAATACTCGCGGCGGTGCTCGGCGGCGCCAGCCAATTTTACATGACGATCATCAGCGCTATCCTCCA
>WNGI01001546.1_pt1 | contig 23353 bp, 20 predicted proteins | sample 5400621 | NCBI WGS metagenome assembly WNGI01 (sample SAMN13153374, study PRJNA577476) | soil metagenome | isolation source: 20 cm soil or saprolite under Garry oak tree replicate 1 | place: USA:California | collected 2016-06-15 | reverse complement strand
GCTCAGTCATGGACCTGGCCACGGGCACTGGGGATCTGGCCCTCACCATGCAAAGGAGAATGCCAAACGTCGAAATTCTCGGCGCCGATTTTTCCGAAGAGATGCTGGCCATCGCGAAACACAAAGGCCTTCGGCGAGTCATGACGGCCGATGCCATGAAACTTCCATTGGCCGATGGATCCTTCGATTGTGTGACGATTGCGTTCGGACTTCGCAATCTGCCGGATTGGAAGGGTGCCCTGGGCGAAATGCGGCGTGTGATCAAACCAGGGGGTCATCTCCTCATTCTGGAGTTCTCGTTGCCGCGGTTGCCGATGTTAAGGGCTGGTTACCGGTTTTATTTGCATCGCTGCCTGCCCATTGTTGGATCGTTCCTAACCAAACAAAAAAGCGCTTATAATTATCTGGGCGACTCTATTGAACAATTTCCGAGCGGCGACGCGATGCTGCGCTTGATGGAATCGACCGGCTTTGCCAATGCTGTCGCGGAACCGCTGACCGCTGGAATCGTGACAATTTATACGGGGCAGCGCGTGTAGCGGCGGTCGATGACCGCCGAAGAGAAGTGCAAAGAGCGGCAGCTCAGAGTAGAAGCGGCATCTTGCCGCTTAAATTTAAGGGCCCGCCGCTGGAAGCCGCGTCTACTTTACGGCGTTGGCGCGTCCACGGGTGAGGGGACTATGGGCGAGGGGACCACCTGCGGAGTGGGAGAAGCGCTTGGTGAAGGTGACGGAGCCGGCGGTTGAACAAGAGGCAGCTTCAAGGCATTTAGATCAGGATTATTAATAACGAACGTCCCTTCGCGCTCATCTACCCGTGCGAACCACATGCCGCCATCGGTCGAGCCGCCCACAGTTAATTTGTGCGAAGCTTTGTCGTCCGGAGATGTCGTGAAGGTGACCACCAGTTGAGGTTTATCGAATCCATGCTGCGGCGTGGTCGCTCCAATCCATCGGACGGCGCGCAGACCGGACAATGTGTTCAAAAGCGATTGCACATTTGTTTGGTTGATCGCGCCGTTGCCCTTCGCCCAATTCCATTGATTGTTGGGGCCACGGGTAAGTGACAGTTCTTTGTCGCTGACAACGGTGAATCGATGGATTTGCTCGGGCTTAAATCTGAAGATGACCAATTCCAGCCACTGCAAGGGATTGGCGTAAATGTTGTCGAGCAGAGCGCGCCGCACCGCCACGACGAATGGTTCCTCGCCAACACGCGCGTAGACATCATTGCCTTCGGTCTTTCCGAACGAGATGGTTGCGAATGGGTGTTCACCCGCCTTCGTCTCGGCCGTATTTTCCGACGCAAACGAGCTAAAAGTCAATTGTAGCTGAGGTTTGTCCAGACCGTATTTGGGTAAGTTAGAGGCAACATCCTCGACAAATTTTGTGACCTGCTCGTTATCCATCGTGTCGATCAATCGCTGAGCTTCGGACGAGTTGGCCAGAGTATTGTTACGATTGGCGATCGTCCACTCCTCGCCTTTTCGCGCCAGAACCGTTTTGTCCTTACCCGATGCCTCGATCGTAATCCGGTCGAGTATGTTTTTGTCAATCCGAACGAGGTGGCGATCGCGCACGTCGTTGGGTTTGGTATTGAGGACTTCTTCGATCTTCTTTGGCAGCGTGTAGACGAAGTTCCGCGACGGAAAACGCACGTAAACCTGGTCTTTCGCTTTTTCTGGAACAGCGCCCAGCTGGAGCATTTGTCCTTTTTTGTCATTCTCGCCAAACAGTGTGATCGAGCCGCGCGCTTCCGCCAGTCCATAGGGATGCAAGTCTCCGCGGTCGTCGGCCACAAATTGCTGAATGCGCGCGGTAGTAATTTGGGCGATGAGGTCGCCGATTTTCTGATCGTCGCCGCGGGCACGTAACGGCCGAATGATTTCCCAATGATCGCCTCTCTTCTCCAACTCCATCTCTCCCGCCGGAGTTTTAAGCACCACGCGCGAAACCTGCGTTGTGGTTAAGTCAGTCAATTTCTTATCACGGAAATCATCTGCCTTTTTTTCGATCTCCTTCTTGATCGACTGCGAGGTAACAAATGTTTCCTTCGAGTTCTCGAAGCGCACATACATCTTGCCCTCAAGCGCGGCGTCTTTGCCCAGTAAAATCTCGGGCGGCACGCCCTGGCCGATTAATTTGAGGCGCAGTTTTGGCTTATTCAGGCCAAACTCTGCCAGCTTGTTCTTGTCGGCCTCGATCTCCTTTGCCGGAATGGTGGTTTCTTTCTGCCAGCCCTCCAGATCAAATATCAAATTATCGACTAACGAGCTGTCCGCTTGATCCTTGATCGGCGCTTCTAGTCGCCATTTATGGTCGTGACGACGTAGCTCGATTTTATCATCACCGTTCTGAATGATGATGCCATCCAATTTGTCGTGCTCGAAATTGACAACATTCTGTGACTGGCGTTTGGCTGCCTCGGTATTCGGCAGTTTTCGCTCGTAAAAGATGATGAAGGCGGCCACTGCCACCACGACAGCTAGAAGAATTAAGGTGTTCTTTGTCTTCATTTTCTGAAAGAAGACTAAGCGCGGCGTTGCCACCAGACGGCGGCGCCGATTACGGCCGGAACCAGCGGTATCAGGACCAGCATGACCCAGCGGACATTTCGCAGTGAGTCTTCCGTAAGACTGAACGTGAGAGTTTTCGGAACTTTGGGTGCAATACCGATGAGTTGTTCGCGGCTGAGCAGCCAGTTCACGCTCGCGGAAATAAAGTCAAGCGCCTGTTGGTCCTGGGTCAGCGCGTTGTCCTGAATAAAAGTAGCGTTGCTTGCAACGATCATTCGGGCGGAGTTGACCTGAACCCGCTCGTCACTGGTTCCGCCTTTCTCAATCGACGCTGCGATGGTCAAAGGGGGACCACCAGCCTTGGCGGCGTCCGCCTGCAGCTTGGCTTGATCGGTTGAGTTGTAGTCTCTCTCCGCAAAATAACCTTTCTCCGCTTGCACAAGCGGCTCGATTCGAACGTTGGCTGCACGCACGCGATCCGGCTGTAGTGTTAAAGAGCTTGTCCCCCCAAAAAATAAAGCGCGCGCGCCAGCTAACCGTTTCGTAATTGGACTGTCGCTCAAAAAATTCGCTTGCACATCGCGAGTCAGGGCAAGTTCCTGAATTCCGGTGCGCAGAAACACCATTAGCCGATCATCGTTCACCTTTACCCCGAGTTCGTTAACGAAGCCGTTGAGCTTTGGAGTTTTGGCCGCTGGATCCAAAAGCAGCAAAATGCGGCCTTGTTTTTCCCAGAAATCGCGCAGCAATTTCATTTCACGATCCGAAAAGTCGTACTGCGGGCCTGCCACTACGATCGTCTTCACGTCGCCCGGGATCTCGCCCAGCTCGTAAAGGTTGAGTTCTTGGAACTTAATGTTTTCGTTTTCGATAAACGTTTTCAGAACCGAGATCGGGCTTTGTTCCCCCAGCGGCGGCTCTTTGTGGCCGAGCACGTAGCCGAGCGTATTTTTCTTCCCTTCAACCAGGTCCATCATGGCGCCAGTCAGGGCCTGTTCGCCCTTAAATGCCGCCACGCGTGGGCCTTCCCCAAGGGCCATGCCACTCTGGTCTATCTCGGCCATCTCCGAGGCCTTAACCGTCTTATTTCGGCCCTGGTAATCGACCACGATCAGACTCTCATCGGTGACGACCTTGTACTTATCGAAGAGCTCCTTGGCGCGTGAGAGATTACGTTCCGGATCGATATTCTCGATATCGATCTTTTTCTTGGCCGCGTACTGATACTCGGTCAGCAAATTCTGCACGTCGGCGGTAATCGGCGTGTTAGAAAAGAAAACGGTGAGGCGGACTTTGCCCTTAATCGAGTCTAGAAAACGCTTGGTTTTATCGGAGAGGGCATACTTCTGGTCCCGGGAAAAGTCCCAACGCTTGTAATGCTGCAAACCCAGGTAATTCACCATTGCGGCCAGGCCGAGAACGAGAAGCACCTGCGCGATAACGTTAACGCCGATCTGAGCGCGCCCAATTTTCGTTGGCCTTGAAATATTTTCGGTGGAATGGTTTTCAGCCATTGGCTCTTTCTAAACGGCAACGAAGCTCCGCAGTGCGTCTTGGGCCACTCTCATAATCTCCATTTGCGCGATTGAAACGCTTGGTAGGTGAGCGTCAACATCACGATGGTCATACTCAGATAAAGAACCACAGGCCGTGTATCGATAATGCCGCGCGAGAGCGTTCCCATTTGCTCGATGGCCGAAAAATAGCCCAGGAGCTGTCGCGCGCCGGCACTCACGTCAAGAAGGATGAACTGGATCAGTCCAAGAAAGAACAAGAGCGTGATTGCGCAGAAAGAAATGACGGCCGCAATGATTTGATTCTTTGTTAGAACGGAGGCCAGACACCCGATTGAAAGATAGAACATTCCCAGTAACAACAACATCAGATAGGCGCCCCAATAGGCTCCCGGTGAGTTCGCCGCCGGCTGATGCGTAATGACTTGAAAGAGCCAGAAATAAAGGACGGTCGGGAGCCAGAGGATGATGTAAAAAAAGAGAGCCCCGAAGAATTTCGCGAGCACAATCTGCCAATCGCGCACCGGCGCGGTCGTAAGCGGCTCGATCGTGCCGAGCTTAAATTCTTCTGAGAATAAGCGCATTGTGATGAGGGGAAAAATCAGAACGAATGCGAACCAAAAGAAAACTGAGTTGAAAAATGCCTCCTGAACCGAATAACCGACCGGGCGCTGATTCATGAAGGAAATCTGGAAATAGAAATCGACCCCGCTGACCAACAGGAAAAAGACAAGAACGATGTAGGCGATGGGCGAGTAAAAGTAGCTGCGCAGTTCGCGCGAAAGCAGCACGTAGAATTTTCTCATATGCTCAAGCGGAAGGATGGAATAATGGAGTGCCGGAGTGCTGGAGTAATGGTTCCGTCGCATACTCCTCGGGATCTTCAGCGATTCGCGCGATCCAATCTTCGTCGTCCCGTTTCTGCTCGAGTTTCTCGACGAGTTTCAACAGTCGGTTTTCAACTTCATAGTGAAGCAAATCAAATTCGCGAATGCGAGAATCCGAAATCTGCGCAGCTCGATTCAGACCGAGCCCACGACTCATTGCTTCTGCTTCGGCTGCCGATCCCAACGCCACGTAGAGAAATTGAATATATTCCTTTACTGATCGTCGCCCGTACCCTTCAGAGATGTTTGATGAAATTAATTGAACGGCGTCAGCAAATTGGGAGCGGAGCTTGAAATCAATTTTTGATTCCACGTAGGCCAGTTTCCAAACGAGCTCGAATAGGTCCATGGCCTTCTGCCAAACGATGAGATTCATGTACCCGCGGTTCTTATTGCGCAGCTCTGTTTGGTAACCCATACCTCAATCCTCTATTGATTATCACTCCACTACTCCATTACTCCACCACTCCATCACTCCAGCCCTCCACTACTCCATCACTCCATGCTCTGCGGTCAGACCTGATCCGGATGGGTGATCTCCACGAACACGTCTTCGAGCGTGGCGCGCCGCTGCGATAATTCGCGCAGCGTCCAGCGCCGAGCGGAGGCGAGCCGAAAAACCTCTTCACGCACATCTGTCCCGGATTCGACACGCAGCGAATAGATTTTCCATTCGCCATCTGTTTCGGTAGTCACATCGCGAACCCCGGAAACCTTCTTCAACTCGTCCGCCCCATTATCGCTTCCGACCCTCGCCTCAACTATAACCCCTCCAGCTTGTCGGATTTGGCCCAGCAAATTCTCGGGCGTGTCGCACGCTTCGATGCGTCCTTTATTTATGATGATGACGCGGCTGCACGTCATCTCGACTTCCGGCAAAATATGAGTCGAAAGCAGGATGGTGTGCTGTTTGCCAAGATTTTTGATTAGTTCGCGCACTTGGCGGATCTGATTTGGATCAAGACCAATGGTCGGTTCATCCAGGATGAGCAAATCGGGCTCGTGCAGGAGAGCATCGCCCAGACCGACGCGTTGTCGGTAGCCTTTGGAAAGCGTTCCGATCAATTGTTTCTCTACCTCCTTAAGCCCACAAAGTTCCTTTACATCTCCGACTCGTTCTTTGATCCGGCGATGTGGAACGGCTTTGAGACCCGCTCGGTAATCGAGGTACTCGGTTACCCGCATATCATTGTAGAGCGGTACATTTTCGGGCATGTAACCCAAATGCGCCCGCGCTTCTAACGACTGCTCAAAAACGTCGAAGCCGGCCACGGTAGCCCGACCCGACGAGGGGGGCATGTAACTGGCCAATATTCGCATCGTTGTCGTCTTGCCCGCTCCGTTTGGCCCCAGGAATCCCATGATCTCGCCTTTGCCGACTTCGAAATTCAAATCCTTGATGGCGGTGTGGCCGGCGTAGCGTTTCGTAAGGTTTTGAACTTTTATCATGGCGAATTATTCCATCAGACAACCGAGTCGTTAATGCGTTGTGAAAAAAATCGTTTCAATCTTCAATTCTCCTCCTTAACCGCGGATTATGCTGATTTCACCGATAGTATCCTCGATTCCCGATCTTGGATCTTGGATGTTCGATATTTGCTTCCGACCACTCCCATCACTGCATTACTCTGGCTCTCAACGTGCCGCGAATGTAAACATTTCCACGCGTTGCTTCCTTTCCTCTCCCTCAGGGAGAGGATTAAGGTCAGGGTTGATTCCATTCCTTCTGTTCGCCTCGGCAGTTAAGTTCTCGCAACAAACCATTCGTCAGATCGCTTCCGGTCAACGCGCCGCAATCGTGACTGTTTCAACCCGCTGTCCGCCGCCACCGCTCCGCATCACGCCCACCGCAAAATCGACGCTCGTTCCGCTCTGGGCGCGACTAAGCAGCCCCTCCACTTGCTTGACCGAGTTTACGTCATACTTGCCGACGCGATAAACGACAAGGCCACGCTGGATTCCGGCTTGATCCGCCGGGCTGTCCGGTTCCACTGCGCTGACCAGCACCCCGCGGCCGGCGGCGTAACCAAGAGCGTCGGTCAAATCCGATGTCAGATCCTGCAACTGCATCCCAAACAAATGCTCGGCATTGGAACTGGATGATTCCGGGGCGGGGCGTCCATCCTTGGCCGGTTGTTTTTGCGCGACTTTTTGGAATTGAGCGACACTGTCACGCACGACCTCTGCGGGAATGGCAAATCCCAATCCCTGGGTGGGAACGCCTTGGGGAGTGAATGCCATTTTTGCTGAACTGATCCCCACCAACCGCGCGGAAAGATCAATTACTGGGCCGCCACTGTTGCCCGGATTAATGGCAGCATCAGTCTGGAGCAAATCTTTGTACTCGATATTATCGATTGTGATATCGCGCTTGGTTGCGCTGAGCACCCCTCGGCTGATGGAGCTGCCATATCCAACAGCGTTGCCGACGACGATTACCGTTTGACCGAGCAAGTTCGGGGAAATGTTGTCGAGGCTGATAAAGGGAAAGGCCGCCTTCGCGTCAATTTTGATGAAGGCAAGATCTGTTTTGTCGTCCCCGGTGATATAATGAGCGTTGTACGTTTTGCCATCATTGGTCGTGACCTGTATTTTTAGGTCGGCGGCGCGCTCGACCACGTGTTGGTTGGTGACGATATAACCAGCAGGATCGACGATGAATCCGGAACCGAGACTCTGTAGGGTCTGACGAATTTCACGCGGTCGACCCCGGTAATGGCCGAAAAACTGCGAATAAAAGTCCTCAAACGGGTCACGCACCGTCCTTCGAACAACACGCTCCGTGTTGATATTTACAACGGCCGGCAACGCCTTGGCCACGGCCAAGACAGATGGTTCAGCGGCCGGATCAGCTTGACCGAAGCATGTAGCGGCAAGCAAAAATGAAAAGGCAATACCGAAGCTGGCTGCGCGCTCGCGCAGAGGACGCGCACCACAACCGAGAATAGTGCAACGGTCATAGACCGCCGCTACAGAAAAGACGCCACTACAATTCGGATCCATCGTCCAGCCCAATAAAATCTGGCTTTCGCCGCGTCCACTATGAAAGCTGCCCCTGCAGTGTCAACTTGCCGGGCCAATGAAGGCATGGTCCAATCCTTCGAAGCTTTTAAGCTCTTGGCATTGAGCGTTGAGCGTTGGGCGTTGTTTGTTTTCTTCTTGTCTCACCGGTTTCGGTCACTTGCCGGTCAGCGCAAAGGTTGCAGATTAAAGTTGTCATGCGCACCTCAATTGCCACTCGCGCGAATCTTGATCTAATCGAGGAAAATTATCGGCGTTGGCAGGAAAATCCCGAGTCAGTCGATTCCGGCTGGTCCGCGTTTTTCGATGGCTTCGAACTGGGCAACTTGCCGCAACGCAATGGCGCCGCGGCCCCGGCCGCAACGCCGGAGGAACGTCGCGAGACCTGGCTGCAAACGCGAATCGACGGCCTCATTTATGCATATCGCACGCTCGGACACACCATTGCCCGAGTGAATCCGCTGGCGGACAAACGCCCGGAAAATCCTTTGCTGACGCTGCGCGAGCTCGGATTCAGCGAGAAAGATCTGGATTTGCGCGTTTCCTCCAAATTCTTTTTGGATAATCGCCAGATGAGCCTGCGCGAAATGATCGCGTTGTTGGAAAAAATTTATGCGGATTCAATCGGCGCCGAGTTCATGCACATCCAAAACACGCGGATTCGCAACTGGGTGCGCCATCGGCTGGAATCGCGCCAAGACAAACGCGAGACGCCACGACAGGTCCAAGTGGCGCTGCTGCGGGCGTTGCTCGAAGCGGAAACGTTCGAGGTTTTTCTGCACACCCGTTATGTCGGGCAGAAGCGCTTTTCGCTTCAGGGTTCCGAATCGCTGATGGTGATTCTGGACACCATCCTGCACAAATGTCCGAGCGTCGGCGTCGAGGAAATCTGCATGGGCATGACTCACCGCGGCCGCCTTAACGTGCTCGCAAATCTCCTGCGCAAATCGCTCAAGCTCATCTTCACCGAATTCAGCGAGAACTACGTTCCCGATCTGGTCGCCGGCGATGGCGACGTGAAATATCATCTCGGCTACCGCAGCGTGCGCAAACTCACGTCGGGTGAGCAGGTCGAAATTCGTCTGGCCGCCAACCCAAGCCATCTCGAAGCGGTTGACCCGGTCGTGGAAGGCACGACCCGCGCGCGGCAACGCATCCGCGGCGACACGGAACATCGGCGCAAAGTTTTACCGTTGTTGTTGCATGGCGATGCCGCTTTTGCCGGCCAGGGAATCGTGGCGGAGACGCTCAACATGTCACAGCTGCACGGCTATGGCACGGGTGGCACGGTTCATATTGTGGTGAACAACCAGATCGGTTTTACCACCCTGCCGGAAGATGCGCGCTCATCGATGTACGCCACCGACATCGCTAAAATGATCGAGGTGCCGATCTTCCATGTAAACGGCGACGATCCGCTCGCCTGCATGCAGGTGAGCGAGCTCGCGCTCGATTTTCGCCAGGAGTTTGGCCGCGACGTTGTCATCGACATGTATTCCTATCGGCGTTTCGGGCACAACGAAGGCGACGAGCCGGCGTTCACTCAACCGGATCTTTACGCCAAGATCGACAAACACGCTTCGACCGCCCAGCTCTACAAGCACGAGCTTTTGCAATCGGGAACGCTGACCACAGATGATGCCGCTTCACTCGAAACTGAGTTTCAGCTGCGCCTCGAAATGGCACTCGAAGAAGTGAAAGCGATCGAAAAGGAAAAGGCCGGCGAGCAGGCGAAGTTCAAAGAATCGACCGCCGTGTTCCAGCCGGAATACACCAGCTCGCCGGTGCCGACTGCGATCACTGAAGAGATGCTGAAGACCGTTGTCGGTGGCCTCACGCGTGTGCCGGACAATTTTAACGTTCAGCCCAAGATCAAACGCATCGTGCTCGATCATCGCCGCGAAGTCTTCGAAAAGAACGGGCGCTATGAATGGCATTACGCGGAGGAGCTCGCATTTGGTTCGCTGCTGCTCGAGGGAATTCCAGTGCGGTTATCCGGGCAGGACAGCGCGCGCGGCACCTTCAGCACCCGGCACGCTGTTCTCTACGATGCAAAAACAGGCCAGCCCTATGTTCCGCTGATGCATTTGAGCGAAAAACAGGCGCGCATTTGCATCTATAACAGTCTGCTTTCGGAAGCAGCCGTGCTCGGATTCGATTATGGCTACTCGCTCGATTATCCCAACATGCTTTGTTTATGGGAGGCGCAGTTCGGCGATTTCGTCAACGGCGCGCAGACGATCATCGATCAGTTCATCGTCTCCGCGGAATCAAAGTGGCAACGGCCAAGCGGGCTGGTCATGCTGCTGCCGCACGGCTACGAAGGCCAGGGGCCGGAACATTCCAGCGGACGACTCGAGCGATTCCTGCAACTTTGCGCTGAAGACAACATCCAGGTCTGCAACGTAACGACTTCCGCGCAATACTTTCACGTCTTGCGCCGGCAGATGAAACGCGACTTCGTCAAGCCGCTCATCATCATGACACCGAAAAGCCTGTTGCGGGCTGAGTTCGCCTCCTCGCCCAAGGAGGAATTCCTCAATGGCCGTTTCGAAGAAATTCTGGCCGCGCCGAAAGTTGGCCCGGCAAACAAAATCGAGCGTGTGATCTTTTGCTCGGGGAAAGTTTATTACGACCTGCTCAAGTATCGGGAGGAGCACAAGATCGAGAATACGGCCATTATTCGCATCGAGCAGCTTTACCCGCTGCACGAAAGGAAGCTCAAAGCGATGGTGAACCCGTTCCCGAAAATAGCGAAACTGGTGTGGTGCCAGGAAGAACCGCAGAACATGGGCGCGTGGACATTCATCGAGCCGAGATTACGAGCGATGTTCAAACGCGAAATTGGTTACGCGGGACGCGACGCCAGCGCGAGTCCGGCCGTCGGCTCCCTGGCGCGGCACAAGCTCGAGCAAGCTGCGCTAATCGCCGACGCTTTTTCACTTTAACATCGTTAAAGTCTTTTATCGTAGTCCTCTCCCTGGTGGAGAGGAAATAAAGTTGTTCGCCAAAGACGCCGTGGTGAGCGTTGGTCGAATCCATGAACACAGATTGACACAGATGAACCAGGCCGCTGATTTCTGAATCTGTGTTTGGTCTGTGTAAATCTGTGGCTTAAAAATTCAGGAATGTTTACGGCAGTTGTTACGGCGGTCGTCTACGCCACTTCGGGATGGTAGTCGGCGCCAGGTAGCAATCGAAAAGCTATAGACCGTGGCTCATCGGTGAGCATAGTCTCGATTGTTGTGAGTATTGAAGTGAAAATCCCCGCGGTCGGTGAATCGATTTCCAGCGGCGTTGTTTCAGTCTGGCACAAGAAGTCGGGAGAATTCGTTAACGCGGGCGACGCTTTGTTTACGCTGGAGACCGATAAGGTCTCAACCGAAATCACTGCTGAAACATCAGGGCTTCTCGAGACGAAAGTGCCGCAAGGCCAGGAAGTGAAAATCGGCGAAGTGGTGGCAACGATTGACGATTCAAAATCCGCTCCAGCTGAGGCCGCCCCTGGTGACAAAAAACCTGCTGCGACCGGCGACGGGTCCAAAGCTTCCAGCGAACCGGAGGAAAGGTCCGGTGTTTCGCAGGTTCTTTCACCCGCTGTGCGTCGCATTGTTGAAGAAGAAAAAGTCGATACGTCGCGTCTCACTGGAACAGGTAAGGGTGGGCGGTTGACGAAGGCCGATGTGTTGGCTGCGGCCGAGAATCGGGGCGAGGTCGCCGTGCCGGCTTCGTTGGTCGAACAAAAGGCCGACGTTCGAGAGGTTCCGTCACAAGAGGGTCGGGTCACGCGCCGAAAAATGTCGCCGTTGCGGCGCAAAATCGCCGCGCAGCTGGTCATGGCACAACACACAGCTGCCATTCTTACCACTTTCAACGAATGTGATATGACAGCGGTGCAGGCACTGCGGACAGAGTCGCAAGAAGCTTTTACGAAGAAGCACGGCGTAAAACTTGGATTTATGTCGTTCTTCATTAAAGCCACAGTTGAAGCGCTCAAAGTCGTGCCCCCACTCAACGGCCGAATTGAGGGGGAGGATTTTATCGACAACCACTTTTACGATATCGGGGTGGCTGTTGGCACGGAGCGGGGCCTGGTCGTCCCGATTGTGCGCGATGCCGACAAGAAAAGTTTCGCCGATCTCGAGCGCGACATTGCCAATTATGCGACAAAGGCGCGCGAGGGAAAATTGAAGATCGAGGAATTACAAGGTGGGACGTTCACCATTTCCAATGGTGGCGTCTATGGTTCGCTTTTAAGCACACCGATTTTGAATCCGCCACAAAGCGGAATCCTCGGTATGCACAAGATCCTGGCCCGACCGGTGGCCGTTGATGGCAAAGTCGAGATTCGACCAATGATGTACCTGGCCCTCAGCTACGATCATCGCGCGATCGATGGTAAGGAGGCGGTCACTTTTCTTATCAAAGTCAAGGAATGCATCGAGGAGCCGAAGAAGCTGCCGCTCGACTTTTGACCTGATGTGGGAGAGCCTCAACGCCCCGATTCCTTAGTTGCTTTAATTCGCGGCGCTAAGGCCGGTCCCACTTTCGGCTGATTTCCTTTCCGGCGTTTTTGTCGCTAGGTTGTAATGCTATGGAAAAATTTGACGTCGTTATCATTGGATCGGGACCGGGTGGCTATGTGGCCGCGATTCGGGCCGGCCAGCTCGGTTTAAAAACTGCCATCGTGGAAAAAGACAAGGAGCTCGGCGGGACTTGTTTGAATATCGGCTGCATTCCAAGCAAAGCGCTACTGACTTCAAGCGATCATTTTGTATTCGCAAAGAAGGAAGCCGCCAAACACGGCATCATGATCGACAAGGTCAGCGTTGATCTTTCCAAGATGCAACAACGCAAGGACAAGGTCGTGAAAACGATGAACAGCGGCGTGCGCGCGTTGATGAAAACGAACAAGGTGACGACTTTCGAAGGTCTGGGCACGATCACCGCGCCGGGGAAGGTATCAGTTAAATCCTCGAGCGGTGAGACCCAGGAAATCGAGACGAAGAACATCGTGATTGCGACCGGGAGCGTCCCAGTGGAATTGCCGTTCGCGAAGTTTGACGGCAAAACGATTGTCAGCAGCACTGAAGCGCTTCTTTTCACCGAACCGCCGCCGAAATTCCTGGTCATCGGCGCGGGAGCCATTGGCTTGGAGTTGGGTTCGGTCTGGAACCGGCTCGGTTCCGAAGTGACGATGCTCGAATTTTTGCCGCGCATTGCTCTCGGTTTCGATCTCGAGTTATCGAATTTGTTGCAGCGATCGCTGACCGCGCAGGGAATAACATTCCATCTCGAAACCAAGGTTACTTCGGTCAAGGTCGATAATGGTCGCGTCACAGCGCTGGCAACTAAAGGCAGTGAGGAGCTAAAGTTCGACGCGGATAAGGTCCTGGTTTCTGTGGGACGACGCCCGTTTTCCGAGGGGGTGGGCGCGGAGAAAGTCGGTGTTCAATTCGATGGGCAAAAACGAATCAAAGTGGACAAGAATTTTCGCACAAACGTGGAAGGCATTTACGCGATCGGAGATGTCATCGCCGGCGCCATGCTTGCGCACAAGGCGGAGGACGAAGGAATTGCCTGCGTCGAAATCATCGCTGGTAAACCTGGCCACGTGAATTACGACGCCATTCCGGGGATCATTTACACCAACCCGGAGCTGGCGGGCGTGGGCCTAACAGAGGACCAGGCAAAGGAGAAGGGAATCGAGGTGCGAATCGGCAAGTTTCCTTTTCGGGCCAATGGCCGGGCCGTCGCCAATGAGGAACTCGATGGCATGGTCAAGTTCGTCGCCGATACCAAAACCGATCGCATCCTCGGCGCCCACATTTTGCAACATGCCGCTTCAGAACTGATCGCCGAACCAACCTCGGTCATCGAATTCGGTGGCAGCTCCGAAGACCTCGGCCGCACGACCCATTCTCATCCGACTTTAAGCGAGGCGGTTAAGGAGGCAGCGCTCGCGGTGGAGAAACGCGCCCTCCACATCATAAACCGGTAGCGGCCTTTGAAAGCTGTTCCGAACACGGCGACAGAGCGCCGTGGCTACAGAAATTGCCAAGAGAGAAGCGCTGTAGTCGCCTCGCTCTGTCGAGGCGTTCTGTTGTAGTTCTAAACACGAAAAAGTGCGGCGGTTAGAGACCGCCGCTGCAGGTGCGCATGTGCTAAGTTTAGGCTGTGCAAACGACCACCGCGATTCTTTTGCGAAAACGGAAGTTTAGCGACACGAGCCTGATCGTTTCGTGGTGCACAGAATCGTTAGGCTGCATTCAGACTGTGGCAAAGGGCGCGCGCCGCAGCAAAAGTCCTTTTGCCGGCAAGCTCGACCTATTTTTCGAGACAGAAATTCAAATTGCGCCGGCTCGAAAATCAACTCTGCACACTCTCACTGAAGTCATCCTCCGAAGAACCTTCTCGGGCATCCGCCAAAGCTATTTGCGCATTCAGACGGCAGCCTATTTCGTCGAACTGGTTGAGCTCTGCACGGAGCGCGATCATGACGAACCCGAGCTTTTTGCTCTGTTGCATCGTGCCTTTGCTTACCTCGACGAAAACAATCCAAATGTGCGAGCCATTTCTCATTTTGAAACCGAACTGGCCCGAATCGCTGGCGTGCATGGCCCGAAAACGCGCCAGAGCGATCCTGCGTTTGCGCTGGGAAATTTGTTCGGGAAATTGCCCTTGTCGCGAACGCCTTTGTTGAAGAGTTTCGCCACAAATCCTCGCGTCCCGCTGAAAGTCATCCCGAAATCATGAAAACCGTCTTTCGAGTTCTTTTGATCATGGCGCTCTGCGCCGCAGTTGCACCAAGTACCGGAGCGAGTGAGGCCTACAAATTCGACGCTGCCCATTCGAGTATAGGATTCAAAGTCCATCAGTTTCTCGGCACCACGAATGGAAAATTTTCGCAATTTTCTGGAACGATCGACTTCGACCGGGAGCATCCGGAGCGGTCGTCGGTCGTATCCAGAATTCTGGTCAAGAGCATCGACACCGGAATTCGAAAACGGGACGATCATTTGCGCAGTCCCGAATTTTTTGATGTGGCGAAGTTCCCAGAGATTACTTTCAAAAGTAGAAGTGTGAAGCAAACCGGCCAGCGAAGTGGCGATGTTGTAGGCGACTTGACGATGCATGGGATAACCAAGCCGATCACGCTTCATGTCACTTTGGTCACTCCTTTGCCAGATAAAGGTGCCCCACCCAAGTCCCGATGGGAAGTGACCACTGATCCACTCAAACGGCGCGACTTCGGCTTAATGTTTAACCGCAGCGCGGAAGCGATTTCGGGAATTGGTCAGGATGTGAGCATCCAGATCGAGATTGAAGCGACAAAAACATCATAAAAGCTTCTTTTTTGTAGCGCGTTCGCTCTGGGGAGCGTGTAACCGCATCGCCGGTCCGGATACGAAATAATGTAAGATGTAGACAAGGCCGCAGTGAGGATCAAACCCACTGCGGCTCTTATTTGTCAGGGGACTATGTGGCCCGGTCGCACTGGACGTTCCGCCGGTTCCCCGCTGTCGGGTGACCGAATCCGGCGGACATGATGCCGCCGACCGCCTTTAGGATCGCTTAACGGCTTTTGGTCGCGGACCTTGACGCCCTTTTTTTGTTTTTTCATACTGACCTTTCTTGTGGGTTTATCGGTTCTGTGACTTGCTATGGGAAATTATTTCCCGACAAAATTATTAGCCCTCTCTTGTTGGGTTGATATTTAGTTCCAGCGGGGAAACCGCCGTTCGTTTGTTCCGGTACAATCACTTTGGCTCTTTATTATCACCAATTATGCCAAGAAATATGCAGCGCAGTCGATTTAAACCGATTGTGGGTTGGTGGCTAATGGTGAACTACTTAGAACAGATGTTGTCAGTTCAACAGCGGACTTCATCGCGAGCCGCGGCTTCATTTCGATACCGCTATGGACCAGTTGTGAACCCCTACGGGTTTCATTCCTTTGTGTGATCTATCGCGAATAATGGGCCCTCTAAGTCGAGCGTTGAAAAGCGCCGTTCCTTTGTTCTGCCAAGACGCGTTATCTGGTGATGCCAACCGCTACCTAGCCTTTGATCCCGGTCAGCGTCACGCCTTGCAGGAAATAACGCTGCGCGAAAAAGAAGATGGCAATCACTGGTAACGTCATCAACAAAGAGCCGGCCATGAGCATACCGATCCCGGCCCCCGTGCCTGGTCGCAACGATTGGATTTGGAACGCATAGAGCCCGAAGGAGAGCGGATAGAGGCGTTGATCGCTCAGATAAATCAGCGGCATCATGAATTCGTTCCAAGTCGCCAGAAACGTAAAGATGGCCACGGCGGCCAGCGTCGGTTTTACCAGCGGCAACATGATATGCCAGTAAATGCGGAGAAATCCGCAGCCGTCCAGGCGGGCGGCGTCTTCCAGGTCGCGCGGAATTCCTTTCAGAAACTGCCGCATCAAAAAGACACTGAACGCGCTCGCAAAAAAGCTCATTACCCAAAGCGGCTTGAGCGTGTTGTACCAGCCGAGTTTTTGAAAAATTAGGAATTGCGGAATCATTGTCACTTGCGGCGGAATCATCATGGTCGCGAGCAGCAGTGCAAAACAGATGGTGCGTCCGGGCCATTGCAGTCGGGCGAAGCTATAGGCCACCAGCGAGCAACTGAACAATGTGCCCACCAGATTTAGGATGATGAGAAACAGACTGTTTGCGACGTAGCGCCACAACGGCATGTAATCAAAGGTGAGTCGATAATTACGCAGGATCTTCGCGGCCCACGCCTGCCATAAATTGCGGCGGGACAGCTCAACCGTAATTTTGATTTGATCTGGACCGCTGACGAATTGCGGACCGCGCTCAATCTCCCGCAGCAATGTCCAGGTGCGAATTTTGTCTGGGCGATCGTCTGGACCGCGTTCCTGCCATGTGTCTACCACCCAATTGAAGTCCGCATCGTCAATCGCATGTTCAGCGCGAAATCGCTTTCCTTCCTTCTCGACCACCAGATTGATCGCGTGCCAGGTATCGTCGTTGCGTAGATAAAGTTGGATGCGGTGAAGTCGGGAGATCGGAAAGCTTGTAGTGAAGGTCTGCGTAAGCGTAACCAGGTCGCCCCGCGAAAAATCGTAGTGCAATTCTGCAAAAGGCTCCGAGGTCGATCCGGCTTGTATAAGCTCGCAGCGCGCAGTTCCGCCGAGTTGCCAGGACGTCGCTGCGTTTTCTGGCGCAACGAGTTGATCTTCTTGCAAATCGTAGGAACGAACGCGCAATTGGCCAATACCAAAAGCCCGGCGCAACTGGTCCGCCACATCGACAATCAACTGCGGCGAGATGGCCGAGGCAATATCGCTGCTTAGTTCACCGGCCGGTTTTTCCCAAGCTTCGCCTGGAATGGTGGTTAGCAATCGGGCATAAAGTCCGCGCGCGGTTTCCTTGATTGTAACGCTCGGGTCGAGTTCCCTCGATTTTAGCTGGGTCTCGATAATCGTCAGCGCTTCCTCCAAGCGCGGTCCGTGCACATCTGCAAAAGCGCGATTGTCGATGTAGGGCGATTGCAGCCGCGCCTGCGGCGACTGCGGTAAGATGTGAGGATGTTCGGCGAACAATTCACGCTCGAGCTTCGCCGATGTCGATGCCATCCAGAGGAACGGCCAGGCGAAAATGACACTGCCGGTGAGGAGGGCAACGTAAATAATTACGCGTCGCATAATTCGAGAGAAAAGGCGAAACGTCCAACGTCCAACGTCCAACGTCCAACATTCAATTCAGAAGTACTGCGTTGAGCGTTGAACGTTTTCATCTCTTCCTCACTCCTCGTAGTGCACCCATCGCTTGGAGAGCCGCAGCTGCAGCAGCGTTAGCGCAAAGACGGCGAGGAACAGAAACCAGCCCAGCGCTGAAGCGTAACCCATTTGCAGGAAGCGGAACGCGTTATTGAAAAGGTGATACGCATAAAACAGCGTCGAATCGACCGGGCCACCCTGCGTCATGATGAAAGCTTGTGTGAAAATTTGGAGCGTGCCGATCAGACCGATGACGAAGTTGAAAAAGATGTAGGGCGTGAGTAACGGCAGCGTGATATGACGAAAACTTTGCCAGGCGCTCGCGCCGTCAAGCGCGGCCGCTTCATAATAACTCGCGTCAATTCCTTTAAGTCCCGCCAACCAAATGATCATCCCTCCGCCGGCGCTCCAAAGTCCCATTAGAATTAGGGCTGGTTTGCTCGTGTGCTCGTCTTGTAACCAATTCGGTCCGTGAATGCCGACAGCGGCGAGCACGTTGTTTATCAAGCCGACGTTTGGATTAAGAATCCAAATCCAAAGAAGGCTCGACGCCACCACCGGAACGATAGAGGGCACAAAGAAAAACGTTCGCCAGACCGCGACACCGCGCACCTCGACATTGAGCAGCAATGCGATGCTGAGCCCTAACGCCATCCCGAGTGGAATGCCGATAATCATAAAGCCGGTGTTCCAGATCGATTTCCAGAAGAGCGCGTCCTGAGTAAACATCCAGCCGTAATTCGCCAAACCGACGAAGCGTGCTGGATTTAGAATGTCGTAATCACAAAAGCTAATAACGATGGAAAAAAGAATTGGGCCGCCGGTGAAAAGAATGAATCCGATGATCCAGGGCGAGGCGGAAATCCAGCCGCCCCACCATTGCGAACGGAAATAATGAGTGTGCCTGCCTTCAATTCCGCGTCTCATCTCCCAAAAAAGAATCGATATGCCCGCGACAACGATGATTGCTCCGTAGATCGCAAAGAAATATTTCCACGGCACGAGCGGTCCGCGCGGCGGACTTAAGGCCCGATCGAGTTGTTTCTGTACGACTTGTTGACTCTGCTCCAGAGCGGCTTGCGGCGACATTTTGTGAAAAATCGCATTCTCGGTGGCGCGACGTTGTTCGTTGAAAAGCAGCTGACCTACAGGCGTGACCGGGCGGATCGGCGAAGTCTCGAGCAAATCATTCAGTAATTTAGCGCCGTCGCGCACCTTCGGTTGGATCGCCGGATTGCTCGCAATGTAATTCTCGAACAACCAGCGATTAATATTGCGGTTCGCATTTTGCGTCGGCACATAAACGCGGCCGATGCTTTCCAGGCGCGAGCGTTCGCTGTTGCCGATGATCTCAATCGCTCCCTGGCTGCACAGAAAGCGCAACAGCTCCCAAGCCCCTTCCTTATGACGCGCCGTCGAGGGTATGGCATAGCACCAGCCGCTCACCCAGCTTACTGGGCGGCGACCTTTCGCGATTTCGTCCGCAGGCAATGGTGGCACTGTGACTGCGTAATTCAGATCACGGCCGAATTGCGCCAGGCTTTCTGGAAACGCCCAATAACCGTCGATCTTCATGGCCACTTTGCCCTGCACGAAGAGATCGAGCGCCCCCGGAGCGACGCTCACCTGGCCGGCCTGCGATCCGCCTTGAAACGCGTACACGCTCTGCGCCCCACCGACTTTATCGTAAACGTGTGTCATCCACTCCAGCGCTTGCACCACGGGCGGTGAGTTCAACGTGCAGGTGCGCCGATCTGGGCTGAGGAATTCGCCGCCCTTCATCCAGCTGTAGAGATAAAGCCATGCGTTGTAATAGTTGGGGGCGAATCCGAGGCGGTTGATGCGCCCGCGCGCATCGCGCTCGGTCAACTTCACCGCCATCTCCGCCAGCTCATCCCAAGTCCGCGGCGGACGCGCCTCGCCATTTGCATCGACATATCCCCCGCGCTTCAACAGGTCTTTGTTGTAAAACAGCGCGCGGTCATCGACGTCGGCCGGAATCGCGAAGATACCGCGGTCATTCGTAACCGGATTTTCGTAAATCACTTCCTCCCAGCACGACTTGTAGAAATTCTCCGGACGAACCGCTGCCGGATCGGCGCTGTTGGCATCGCCTGCGACAAAATCATCCAGTTTTGCAAACGCGCCGCGCGCCGCCCATTCGCTGATGGCGTAACGATCAAACCGGATCAGATCCGGGGGCATTCCGCCAGCCACGCTGACAAGAAAACGCGTTGGATCTGCTGTTTGATCGCCCGAGGCGTTTGCTCAGGCGCGGCGCGACTTTCCGCCTCAAAAATGCGGAACGCGTCCGCCACGGCAGCAGCGTCAGCTCCACTTTGGCCAAGGTAGGAAACCTCAACCAGGCCCGGTTCGTTCGGCGCAATCGTGCGACTCGGAGAAAGGAACCATAGCGCAAGCCCGAGAAGGAATGCGAGCAAGAGCGCTTTCCACACGTTCATATGACAGCATGCGAATCCTGACAGCCGGGGTTCCAGGCGCAATCGATTTTTTTACCGTTCAGCGCTGTTGCTGCGGCTGACAGAGCAAAAGCGCCGGAGATCGGCGCACTCCAAAACGCTGACGCGACGTCCAAGAACCTCTTTGTCGCGAAGCGTCGTGGAGTGCGGTGGCCCCCCACCGCTTTTCACGAAGTGCGCCTTTTTTAATGAAGCTGAGATTCGATGGCCTAGCGCTTGACACAAGCGCCGTTGCTCATGCGATATACCTTCAATGCTCGTGTTCACTCTCACTTGGATTGGTCTCGGCTGCTGGGTGGTTTGTTTTTGGTGGATGCATCGCATTTCCTCACGACAGGACGCGATGCTGAAGGAGCTCCACGAAATGACTGGGCGGATCGAACAGCTCTCCCGAGCCGAGCACGATTTGATTCGCGAAGTGCATCCGCAAGTCAGCGAAATCAAAGAGAACGTTGAAAACGTGGCCGACGCAGTTTCGCCGGAAAGATCGACAGATTCTAGGCGCTAACGGTCTTATTTAGCGACGCTCTCCGCGCGTCGCCTTATTTGTTTTAAGCAAGCGGCAGTCAGAGAACGTCGCTTGTAATTCCAACGCTTTATTGAGATCAATTACCCGCTTATTAAAGGAGCGTCGAACTTGTATTTAAGGTACTCCAAAGGTGCGCTGCCTCCGCCGTGCTTATGCTTCCTGCCGCCGGTAGGGCTGCGTTTCGGCTTGATGTCTCGCACCGTTACCTGGGACTTTTTTGCTTTGGTTGTTTTTTGCTTTGCCTTCATTCAGTCTCCCTAGTTTTTCACTACTGCGACGACGAGATCACATGTCCCGACGCCGGAGCCTCGGCATATAAAAATCCCGCCATGTTGACAATCTTTTTCACACTCGCGCCGGGATGACGAAGGATGCCTAGCGGCGATTCACCTGGCCGCCTGCGCGATTGGGGTCAATCGCCCTGCCTTTTGCAAAGCGCTTTTCGCGGCTGAAACTATAACGCTCTGCCGTTTCCAATTAAGCCACTCATTCTGACATGGAGATCACGCCGCTCGGAGATTCTGCGCTGATCGTGCGCATTCGCGATCAATTTCAGGACGCGCCCGCGCAAACTTTGGATGAGGTCCTTGCCGCGATGCACCGAATTGAACGCGCGCAAATACCGGGAATTATCGAACTCGCTCCCGCCTACACCACAGTGGCAGTCTATTTTGATCCGATTCGCGTGATCGACAGTGGAGCCGACCCTGGTGGTGTGGTTGAGTGGTTAACCAAAAAGCTCAACGACGCACTCGGAGGTTCGCGACGACGCCGGCGCGACAAAGGAGATCGGCGCTCAATCGTGATTCCGGTTTGCTGCGATACGGAATTTGCTTTGGATCTTGAGCAGGTTGCGCATCGTGCCGGACTTTCCCCGGCCGAGGTTGTCGATCTTTATTGCGCGGGCACATACTGGGTCGGCTGTATCGGGTTCACTCCCGGGTTTCCTTTTCTCCTGGGACTCCCACAGAAATTAGCCACACCGCGTCGCGACACCCCTCGCAAAGGAGTTCCCGCGGGGTCGGTCGCTATTGGTGGCAAACAAACGGGGATTTATCCACTGCGGTGATCGAATCCATTTCCGCAGTATTACGCGAGATGAGTTTGAACGGTTGAAAGGCTAAAGCGTTAAGCGTTGCCGCGATGAAGTTGACCATCACGCGTTCGGGTTTTCTAAGTACCGTTCAGGATCTTGGCCGTGCCAATTTGCGTCAATTTGGCGTCAGTGTTGGCGGCGCGCTTGATCTCCACGCTGTGCGCGTCGCCAATCTCCTGGTTGGAAATGACGAAAACGCTGCCGGGCTTGAAATGACCTCGGGCCTCGTCCGCTTGCAATTCGACGAACAACGAATCGTGGCCTGGTGTGGCGGTGAGTATGACGTTGCCGTCGGCTCGCGCCAAATTCCTTCCGGTCATTCGGCACACCTCGACGTGAATGAGGCATTATCAATTTCCGGACCACGTGACGGGTGTAGGGCCTGGCTCGCGATCTCTGGTGGTATCGATGTGCCGGTCGTGCTTGGAAGTCGCTCAACCGATTTGCGCGGCAGCTTCGGAGGATTTGAGGGTCGCGCGCTTCGCGATGGCGACGTGATTTCCCTCGGAAGCAATTCAGTGTGCGCGAAAACCCTGATCGACAGGTTGAGCCAAGAGAAGATTGCGGCCTGGAGTATATCGCATGATTGGTCTCATCCGGCGCAACAAGAACCAAGGCTGCGTGTCGTTCGCGGTTCGGATTGGGACCGTTTCGATGATTCACCGCACGACGCTTTAACAAGTGAGACATTTCTCGTGTCGCCAGATTCGGATCGCATGGGGGCCCGGCTCGAAGGCCCGGAACTAAGAAGAAGGGAGGATTGCGACCTTATATCGGAGGCGGTTGCACCCGGGACCATTCAGGTCCCGCCTAACGGAAAGCCCATTGTCTTACTCGGAGATTGCCAAACGATTGGTGGTTATCCAAAAATCGCGCACGTGGCTACGGTCGATCTTCCAATAGCGGCACAGCTGCGCGCCGGTGATCGCGTACGCTTTCGCGAAGTATCCCTGGCGGAAGCTCATCAGTTTTTATTCGAGCGCAATGGCGACCTCGAACAGTTCCGAGTAGGCATCAAACTGCAGATGCGATGAACCTCCATGTCGATCTAAACGCTGATCTGGGCGAAGGCGCGGGCCACGATGATGAACTCCTCCGGCTCGTCACGTCGGCGAATATCGCGACCGGTTTTCATGTTGGCGACGCGGATACCATGCGCGCGGCTGTGGCGGTCGCTCAGGCTCACAAGGTATCCATCGGCGCGCATCCCAGTCTTTTTGATCGAAAGAATTTTGGGCGCAAAGAGCTGCCAGTTACGCCGGATGAAGTCTTCGATGCGGTGGTTTATCAACTCGGTGTATTTCAAGCGATCACCGGCGCGGCTAAGGCACGTCTACATCATGTAAAGCCACATGGCGCTCTTTATAATATGGCCGCGCGCGACAAAGAACTGGCCGATGCCGTTGGGCGTGCGGTAGCGGCGGTTGATGCACGGCTGATTTTATTTGCGCCGGTCCGAAGCGAGCTGGCGCGCAGCGCGGAAGCAAACGGATTGGGCCTGGCTTACGAAGTTTTTGCCGATCGCAATTATTGCTCGGATGGCTCGCT
>WNGI01001250.1_pt1 | contig 23364 bp, 22 predicted proteins | sample 5400621 | NCBI WGS metagenome assembly WNGI01 (sample SAMN13153374, study PRJNA577476) | soil metagenome | isolation source: 20 cm soil or saprolite under Garry oak tree replicate 1 | place: USA:California | collected 2016-06-15 | reverse complement strand
TGCCAAGGGCACCGCTCGGTAGCTATGTCCGTTCCGGATAACCGCTGAAAGCATCTAAGTGGGAAGCCGACCTCGAGATGAGCTCACCCTCTGGGTAACCAGGTAAGACCGCACGTAGATTACGTGTTTGATAGGCGGCAGGTGGAAGGATCGCAAGATCTGGAGCTGAGCCGTACTAACGGTCGAGGGCTTGACCTAATTTCAGCACCCAGCCGGGCCAACGACGGTCCGGCGCGGTACGAACAATTCGTTCGTCTTCCTCGTCACGATCACCGTGAGCTCGAAGAGGCCTCCGCTTTTTGTGGAGGCCTCTTTCTTTGTTATCCGTCACCATGCGTACCGCGCCAACCTACGCGCGCCACGTGGGCTGGATACCGGGAGGTGCGTGATGACGCTGGGCATTCAGGTCAATGAAATAAAGCAGGTCCTGCTCGCGGACCGCTGGCATGAGGTCGAAAAAGAGTCCTTCGCGCTCGACGCGTACGAGTTCATGGATGGGGCTCAGGCGGTGGCGCGCGGGGACGGACAACTCATCACCACGGTCGGTTTCATGTTCCGCGAGCCCGGTGGCCAGATCGTCGCGGGCCCTCTCTCGTCGATCCTCGCGGTGCAGCTTCCGCGGACGAGGAGCTAAGGGAGGAGCGCATGTCGGTCACGCAGAGCCTCGACGCGGCCTCGCTTGAGAAGCTTCGAGAGGACTTTCGCGGAGAGCTGCTCCTTCCAGGCGACAAGGACTACGAATCCAGTCGGATCGTCTGGAACGCGATCGCGGACCGCCATCCGGCGATCGTGGCACGCTGCACCCGCGTCGAGGATGTCATCGCCGCGGTGCGATTTGCACGCGAGCTCGACCTCGTCATCGCGGTCCGCGGTGGGGGCCACAGCGTGGCCGGCTTCTCCACGTGCGACGCCGGTATCGTCATCGATCTCTCGGGCATGCGTGCCGTACAGGTCGATCCGGTGAAGCGGACCGCGCGAGTGCAGGGCGGTGCGCTGCTCGAGCAGCTCGACCGTGCTGCGCAGGAGTACGGACTCGCGTGCCCGGTCGGCGTGGTCGGCCACACCGGGGTCGGCGGTCTGACCCTCGGCGGCGGCATGGGCCGCCTCGAGCGCAAGCACGGCTACACGATCGACAACCTGCTTTCGGTCGACCTCGTCACCGCCGAGGGTGCGCAACTCCACGTGACCGCCCAGGGCGACGCCGAGCTCTTCTGGGGTCTGCGCGGCGCCGGCGCGAACTTCGGCATCGCCACGATGTTCGAGTTCCGTCTTCACCCGGTGGGGCCGAATGTGACGACGGCTGTGGTCGTGTTTCCCTTGCAGCGCGCTCGGGAGGCGGCGGCTCTGTATCGGGATCTCTACCGGTCGGCGCCGGATCACATGCACCTCGGATTGAGCTTCGGACCCGCGGCGGGCGGCCGGTCGACGACTCCGGGCCAACGAGGAAACGGAACGGTCGCGGTCGGAGCCACACACGTCGGCGATCAACGAGACGCGGAGCGCGATCTCCATCCGCTTCGAGGCCACGTGGAGCCCGTTTTCGAAACGCTCACACCGACTACATACCTCGCCCTGCAGAAAATGAGCGACGAGGAGATGGCCTGGGGCAAGCGCTTCTACATGAAGGGCGCGTTCCTCGACGAGCTCTCGGACGCCGCGGTGGACCGGATGGCAGACCAAGCCTCACTCGCGCCGGACGGATGCTCGATCACGCTCTGGGCGCAGGGAGGCGCGACGGCGGAGATCGCCGAGGACGGTACCGCGTTCGCAGGCCGCGGCGCCGCGTACTGGCTGGGCGCCGAGGCCTTCTGGACGGAGAAGCAGCGAGACGACGATTACGTCGCGTGGGGGCGCGCCGCCATGGCCGCCATCAAACCGTTCGCAAGATCCGGCCAGTATGTGAACGATGTGGTCGAGCGAGGCGACGACGTGGTGCGCGAAATCTACGGCGAGAAGAAGTACGCCCGGCTTCGCGCGTTGAAGCGAGCGCATGACCCCGACAACGTATTCCGGATGAACCAGAACATCCGTCCATAGGGAGGCGCTTGTGGGCCGGAGCTCAGTGGGATGTAGGCTCCGTCCGAGGGTGCCGAGGCGCCAATGGGGAGGAGACGAACGTGGCAGACAACCGAACGATCGTGGAGCAATACCTCAGCGCGATGGCGGCGAACGACATCGAAAAGCAAGAACAGTTTCTCTCAGACGACTTCGTTGAGGAGTACCCGCAGTCCGGTGAGGTCATCCGTGGGAAAGAGAATCGCCGGGCGATCATCGAGAACTACCCCGGTGGAACGCCACGCGAGACCAGCCAAAGCGGCCCGAGCCCGAAACCGCCGGTCCTCACCGGTTCCGGAGATCGGTTCACTGCCGCTGGGCAGATCACCTACCCAAACGGTGAGACGTGGCACGCGATCTCCTTGATCGAGGTGCGCGACGGAAAGATCGCGAGGATCACCGACTACTTCGGCGCCCCATTCGAAGCGCCCGCCTGGCGCGCGCCCTACGTGGAAAAGGCGGCCGCTGCGACACCGTCGCGTTGACGCCCCGCGCCAGCGCGGTAAAATTGAGGGTCATACCTGTTCCCATCCCGAACACAGTAGTCAAGCCCACCAGCGCCGAAGATACTCGGGACGTCGGTCCCCGGGAAAATAGGTCAGGGCCGGGATCTAAAGACCCCGACGCGAAAGCGCCGAGGTCTTTTGTTTTCCGGGAGTTTCTGTAGTGCGGGCTCCGGCGCCACCCTATGCGGGCGAAGGTCCTCACGCGCTCTGGCATGTGAGCGAAGACCCGAGCATCACGCGGTTCGCGCCGCATCGGGCGAAGACTGCGGCCACCGAAGAGCCGCTCGTGTGGGCCATCGACACCCGGCACCTGCCTCTCTACTGGTTCCCGCGGGAGTGCCCGCGGTGCACGTTCTGGGCTGGGCCACGGACGACCGAGCACGATGTCGCGCGGTTCCTTGGCGGGCGGCCCGAGCGGCGGATTCACGTAATCGAGGACGTATGGCTCGACCGGGTCAAGAAGGCGCGGCTCTACGTCTACCGCCTTCCGACGGACTCGTTCACCGAGGATCCCCAGACCGCGGGGTATTGGCTGAGCCGCGCCGTCGTCGATCCACTCGAGCGGCTCGCGATCGATGACCTGATCGGCCGGCATTCCGCGGCGCAGATCGCATTACGCACCGTGCCGAGCCTGTGGCCGCTCTGGGACGAGGTGGTGGCCTCGACGCTCGAGTTCTCCGCGATGCGCCTCCATAACGCACGCGCCCGCTCGGGTTTGGGCGCGACGTGAGGCGTGACCGGCGCAAGCCGCGGTCGAACTCATGGGCGTGGTCGAACATCCCGAGATCGCCATCTGTCGGATTCCGCCCGACCCGGTGCAGTTCCAGGTGATGCTCGGCTCCCTACTCGGCGACGGGCAGCTCGTCGGCCTGCCGCATAAACGGCGCTTGCGAATCGCACACCGCGCCGAGCGTCGCGAGTACGTTCAGTGGAAATACGAGCGACTCGGACCATTCTCGGCCGCCGCGCCGAAGGCTCGCGAAGGCGGCCTCGTCGGGTTCGAGACGGCGAGCCATCCGATCTTCGACGATCTCGCGCGTCTCCTCGCGAACCGCTTCGCGAGACATGACGTGATCGAGCGGCTGTTACGTCCTCTGGGACTCGCGGTGTGGCTCTGCGACGTCGGACGCCTCGAGCTTCGTGCGAACGCTTTCCTGCCTGCGCAGAGGGAGCTCGCGCTCGCGAGCTGAGGCCTAAGCGGCGACGGGAACGTGCGACGGCGCGGCGTGGGACGGGTAGGCAACGGAGAGCTGCCGGCGGAGGTTCTGGATCGCCCGACCATGAAGCTGGCACGCGCGAGCTTCGCTGATGCCCATCCGAAGTCCGGCTTCGCGCAGCGTCAGCGACTGGCCGTAGTAGCGCTCGAGGACTTCCCGCTGGCGCGGTGGCAAGCAGGTCATCGCGGAGCGCACACGCATTCGGAGATCCTCCGCCTCGTAGCGCTCCGCGAGCTCGTCCTGCTCCGCTCCGCCGTGAAACCCGCGCTCGATGAGCTCATCGAGCGAGACGGTCCCGTGGTAGGAGCCCGCCTCCCCCTGCGCCGCGGCCGCGCGCTGTCGGCGACGGTCCGCCCGTCCAAGCTCGTCCACGCGGCGAACCTCGTCGAGGACCGCCCCGCGGATCCGCAAGGTCGCATAGCCCTCAAAGGGAACGCCACGCTCCGGCTCGAACCGATCGACAGCGTCAATCAGTCCGATCAGGGCAGCGGACTCGAGATCGTCGGGGCCGGCGACCGCGCCGACCGGGACGTTCATCCCGCGGGCGATCCGGGTCGCCAGCTGTGCGAAGCGCTCGATGAGCGCGCATCGCGCAACCGCGTCGCCTTCCCGACACTTTGCCCACAGCAGAGCCGAGTCCGCCAAGGTCCCCCTCCGCCCCGCCGCACGCCCACCAAAGATCCGGTCCGGACCTCGCCCCTCTTCGTGCAACGGCGCGCGAACTGTGCGCGCGCGGCATCTGCTGGTTAATCCCCGTTCGGGTCTTTTTCCGATACCCACTCGGCAACCAGCCATTCCGGCCCTCGGCGAGCATGCAGGCGAGCCGCCCTAAGGCCGGTACCCGAACGGATAAGGGCCGCGGTCGCGGGGCCCACGAGCGAGAGACCTACATGAAAAACGTCTGCCTGGGCCCGGCCGAACCCGTCAGACCGGGTACTAGAGGGTTAGCGCTATTCGATGAGGTGGCGCCGTAACGCGAGAACCACCGCGTGGGTCCTGTCGGTCGCTCCAAGCTTCGCGATCAGCGTTTGGACACCCTTCTTCACGGTGTCCTCAGCGAGGACCATCGCGCGCGCGATCTCCTTATTGGTGTACCCCTCCGCTAGGTAGCGAAGCAGCTCGAGCTCCCGGGGTGTCAGCGGCTCCCGCACCGGCACCGCGGCACCGGGCTCGGAGTCGTCTGGCTCCGGCTCGGCTGCCTCATCGGTCGCCTCGGCGCTGGACGCCTCGGCTATCCGACTGAGCGCCCGAGCCTCGACGGGTCCGAGGGCGGTGAGTCCCTGGGCCGCCGCTTCGAGCGCGGCGATCACCTGGCTGGATGGTGCGTCCTTGGAAACAAAACCATTCGCCCCCGCGCGGAGGACCGCACGGATCACCTCGGGCGACCGCTCAACGCTGAAGGCGATGATCGGCAGCGAGCTCGAAACCTCCCGGATCCGCGTCACCGCCTCCGGCCCAGTCGCGTCGGGGAGGCCGAGATCGAGCAGGACGACGTCGGGTTCGTTCTCGGCGATGAGATCGACGGCTTCGGCGCAGGTTGATGTGATGCCGGCCACGACCAGGCCTTCGCGTTCCAGGAGCGCGCGGACGCCAAGCCGCATGACCGGGTGGTCCTCAACAGCCAGGACGCGGACGCCCGTGTGACGGGTCGGTGCCGACTCGATCCCGGTGTGGGCGAGAAGCCCGAGCGCGTCCGCCGTGCGGCCGGCCATCTGCTCTTCACTCGGCTCGTACGGTCGTCCGTGTCGAGCGACCCCCACTCGGACCCCCGATCCGGGCGGGGCATCCACTTTTGCGCTGGCGTCGAGCGCGGCCTCCCGGCATTCCTTGTCATCGGCGTGGAGCGCCAGGAGGGTCCCATCCGTCGCACGGACGACAACCGCATGATGGCCGAAGGCGCTCGCCGCTGTGCGCGCCGCCGCGTCGGCATCGCTTGCGGCCGCGTGACGCATTACGTCCTCGAGCGCGACCTCCGCACGCCAGTCGCGTTCGAGGTTGGAGATTCGATTGATCGCCATCAGTGCCCGGCCGATGTCGCCGGCGATGGCGTCGAGGGCCTCGAGCTTTTGACCGAAGCCGTCGGCTCCGGTTGGATTCTTCACGTTGAGGACGCCGATGATCTCGTCGCCTGCTCGGAGCGGAATGATGACGGACTCGCCGGCCTGCGGGTCGCTTCCCCGGAACCGGTCGTCATCCACCGGTCCGCGCAACACGACCCGCTCGCCTCGGCTCGCGACCCACCCGGCGATCCCTTGGTCCACGCGCTGCTCGTGGCCGAGTGGAACGCCGATGCCGATCGAGGCACGCACCCGGAGGCGGTTTCCCTCGACGAGCATGATCGAGGTACCGCCTGCACCGATCCGCGCGGCGATGTCTTCGGCCGCCCGTGCCAGTAGGGTCGAGGCGTCACGCGTCTCCTCCAGGCCGGCGAGAAGGTGCTCGAGGAGCGCGACGCGGTCCGTGTTCTGCGCGCTCTCATGCTTGGCGTCGGCCATCGCGCGACCGTCGCCGACGCTCATGGCGAGCAGCTCCGCCGCCGAGCTCGCCGTGGAAAGCTCTACGGCGTCGAACGGCACCCCGTGCCGCAGAGCGCAGAGGAGCGCTTCGCCGTCCGGCAAATCGATGCGGGTAAGGAGTGCGAACGCCGCCTGCTCATCCCACCGACCGGCCGCGACCGCGGAGCCGACCGTCGCACCGTTCAGCGCACGGACGACCGCATCTGCGTCGAAGATCGCACGCCAGTTGGTCTGCGGCGATATGTCATGCGCGAATACGGTTCGGAGATCGTCGCCGGAGGTCGCAAGAACTGCCGCTCCCTCAGCGCGCAAAAGGGCGGCGATATGAGCTAAACGCTCGGGCCACCGCGCCGTCGGGTTGACGGTAACCTCCCACGCTCCCCCGTTTGGCGAATCATACGTGTGGCACGTCGTTTGCCCTCGCCCGGTCATGGCCGTCGATCCGGGAGTGGGCGCGGACCGCGAGGCCGAGACGATGGAGGAGCTCCTCGCTGGGATTGAGGAGGACGAGCGCGCGCTTCGTCCGCTTCGTCCTGGCGAGGTCGTCGAAGGGGTTGTCGCCTCCGTGAGCGGCGATGAGGCGCTCGTTGACCTTGGCGGCCGCTCCGCGGGGGTCCTCTCCCTGCGCGAAGCGAGCGGAGAAGGAACGGATGTCGCGGTCGGCGACAGGGTCGTCGCCGCGGTGGTGCAACCGGAAGGTCCGGACGGCCGCGTTGTCCTTTCCACGCGCCGCGCACGAAGTCGGCGTCAGTGGACCCGGATGGCGGAGCTTGCAAAGACGGGCGAGGTCGTCGAGGCCGAGGTCGTGGAGGCAAATCGCGGGGGCCTTGTGGTCGACGTCGGTCTGCGCGGGTTCGTGCCGCTATCCCAGCTCGCTTCGGTCGGCAGCCTCACAGCCGCAGAGCGCGGCGCGGTCCCCGACGCGCTTCGGGCATACGTTGGCAAGCGGCTTCCGCTCAAGGTCATCGAGGCGGATCAGCGTCGTGACCGCCTCATCCTTTCGGAGAAAGCCGCAGCGCAGCAGCTCAGGCGTCGGCGCAAGGAGGAGGCTTCGTCCGAGCTCATGGAAGGGCAGGTGCTCGAGGGACAGGTGGCGAGCGTCACGACGTTCGGGGTGTTCGTCGACGTCGGGGCGGCGGATGGACTGGTCCATCGCTCCGAGATCACGTGGGACAAGGGCATCGAGCCAACGACCCTGTATCACCCGGGCGACACCGTGCGTGTGCTCGTCACCGGTGTGGACCGGGAGCGAGGTCGCATCTCCTTATCTATTAAGCGGCTCGCGGAGGATCCCTGGGAACGCGCCGTGCGCGAGCTTGCTCTGGGGACCGAGGTCGAGGCCACCGTGACCCGGGTAATGCCCTATGGGGCTTTCGCGCGGGTGCCGATGGGTATCGAAGGCCTCATTCATGTCAGTGAGATAGCGTCACGCCGGATCGCGACCCCGTCCGAGGTAGTTCGCCCGGGTGATCTGGTGCGTGTCCGAGTGGTTGCGATCGAGCCCGATAGGCGCCGTCTCTCTCTATCCATGCGTCAAGCGGCAGGAAATGTCGTGTACGCAACTCGGACAAGCCAAGATGCGAACGTATAATCGGAACCAGATGCTAGACGCAGCGATATACCTTTAGAAGACGCAGCAAATGGGACCGTTCGACCGTTTCAACGATCGCGCGAAGCGAGTCCTCGCGCTTGCCCAGGACGAGGCGATCCGTTTCAACCACAACTACATAGGAACGGAACACCTTCTCCTCGGTCTGGTGCGCGAAGGCGAGGGTGTCGCCGCGCGTGTTCTCGACTCTCTTGGGGTCGAGCTTTCCAAGGTGCGCACGGCGGTCGAGTTCATCATCGGCCGCGGCGACTCCACGACTTCTCCGAGCGAGATCACGCTCTCGCCGCGCACGAAGAAGGTCATCGAGCTCGCGATCGACGAAGCGCGGAAGCTCGGCCACAGCCACGTCGGTACCGAGCACCTCCTTCTCGGCCTCGTGCGTGAGGGCGAGGGGATCGCCTCCGGCGTCCTCGAGTCGCTTGGCGTCTCGCTCGAGAAGGTCCGGCACCAGGTCATCGCGACGCTCGGGCAGCAGCACCCGCAGGCCGCCGAGACGGCAGCGGCAGGCGGCAAGTCAGCAAGCTCGAAGACCCCGACGCTCGACCAGCTCGGCGTGAATCTCACGGCCATGGCGAAGGCGCAACAGCTCGACCCGGTCATCGGCCGCGAGAAGGAGATCGAGCGGGTCATCCAGATCCTGTCCCGGCGCACGAAGAACAATCCCGCGCTCATCGGTGAGCCCGGCGTCGGCAAGACCGCCATCGCCGAAGGCCTTGCGCACCGGATCGTGAAGGGGGACGTCCCCGAGACCCTCCAGGGCAAGCGGGTGCTCACGCTGGACATCGGGTCGCTCGTCGCCGGCACCAAGTACCGCGGCGAGTTCGAGGAGCGCCTCAAGAAGATCATCGAAGAGCTGCGTCACGCCCACGACGTCATCCTCTTCATCGACGAGCTGCACACGCTTGTCGGGGCGGGGGCTGCGGAGGGGGCCGTCGATGCGGCGAACATCCTGAAGCCGTCCCTGGCTCGTGGCGAGCTGCAATGCATCGGCGCCACGACCCTTGACGAGTTCCGCAAGTACATCGAGCGCGATGCGGCCCTGGAGCGCCGCTTCCAGCCGGTCATGGTCGAGGAGCCCTCGATCGAGGAGACCCAGGCGATCCTCATGGGCATCCGCTCGCGGTATGAGGACCACCACAAGGTCTCGATCACCGAGGACGCCGTGAAGGCGTCGGCCGAGCTCTCCTCTCGGTACATCACCGACCGGTTCCTGCCGGACAAGGCGATTGACCTCATGGACGAGGCCGCGAGCCGCGTCCGTCTGCGCTACTCGACCGTTCCGACCGATGTGAAGGACGCGCAGCGAGAGCTCGATCGCGTCGTCACCGAGAAAGAGCAGGCAATGGAAGCGCAGCAATACGAGCTCGCCTCGACCCTTCGCCAGCAGGAGCGCGCGCAGCAGGACAAGCTCCAGCAGGCGAAAGCCGACTGGCTGCTCGCGCAGTCGCAGAAGCGTCCCGAGGTCACCGACGAGGACATCGCCGAGGTCGTCTCCATGTGGACGGGCATCCCGGTGCGGAAGCTCGCCGAGGAGGAGACCCAGAAGCTGCTGAAGATGGAAGAGGCTCTCCACGGTCGCGTCATCGGACAGGACATCGCGGTCACGACGATCGCCCGGGCGGTCCGTCGCGCCCGCGCCGGCCTCAAGGATCCGCGCCGGCCGATCGGGGTCTTCTTCTTCGTCGGACCGACCGGTACCGGCAAGACCCACCTCGCGCGCGTGCTCGCCGAGTTCATGTTCGGCAGCGAAGAGAACATGGTGAAGATCGACATGTCCGACTACATGGAGCGGCACAACGTGTCGCGCCTGGTCGGCTCGCCGCCCGGCTACGTCGGTTATGAAGAGGGCGGCCAGCTCACGGAGACCGTGCGGCGCAAGTCGTACTGCGTGATCCTGCTCGACGAGATCGAGAAGGCGCACCCCGAGGTCTTCAACATGCTCCTGCAGGTCTTCGACGAAGGCAGGCTCGCGGATGCGAAGGGCCGCAGCGTCGATTTCCGCAACACGATCGTGATCATGACGAGCAACCTCGCGCAAAAGCTGCTGAAGAGCGAATCCGCGCTCGGCTTCCGCGCGAAGGTCGAAGGCGGCGACGACCCGAACATCACCGCGGCGTACGAGCGCATGAAGGAACGGGTCATGGAAGAGATGAAGCGTTTCTTCCGGCCCGAGTTCCTGAACCGGATCGACGCGACGGTCGTCTTCCAACCGCTCAACAAGGAAGAGATCCGCAAGATCGTCGAGCTCGAGCTGGTCGGGGTGCGCAAGCAGCTCGCCTCACAGGAAATAACGCTCGTCGTGACCGACGCGACGAAGGACCACATCGCCACGGTGGGCTATGACTCCAACTTCGGCGCACGTCCCCTCGCGCGCTCGATCCAGAACGAGATCGCAGACCCGCTCGCGGAGATGCTGCTCCAGGGCAAGTTCCACGCGGGCGACACGGTCACGATCAACCCGGTCGAAGGCAAGCTCGTCATCGAGAAGACCCAGGCCGAAGAGCGCAAGCCGGAGCCGGTCGCGCCCTAGCGCACATCGCGGCATAGCGGCTGCACTCCGTCGACCATGCGAGCGGTCCTCATCACCTTTGCTCTCTTGCTGGCTGCCTGTGGAGGCCGCGGCGGGCCTGTACAGGTCGGGGCCTCCTCTGCGCCGGCCGTCTGGCCGCTCCGAGGCACCGCGGCACCGGACGGCGATTCCATCCACAAGCGTCCACTCGTGATCAAGGTCGCGAACGACCCCGCGGCGCGACCGCAGTCGGGCATGTCACAAGCGGATCTCGTCCTCGAAATCCCGGTCGAAGGCGGGATCACCCGCTACGCGCTCGTCTTCCAATCGCAGGATCCGGCAAAGGTCGGTCCGGTCCGCAGCGCGCGCCAGTCGGACCTGAACTACCTTCCGGCGTTGCACGCGATCCTCGCTCACGTCGGTGCGTCGGAATCGGTGACGCAGATGGTGCGCGATGCCGCCAAGACCGGATCGTTCGTCGACATCGACGAGTTCCAGCACGCCGACGCCTTCGAACGCGTCACCGGCAAGGTGGCCCCGTACAACGCGTACACCTCCGGCGAAAAGATCCGCGCGGCTGCGGGCGACCCCGGACGCGCCCGCGTCGACGTCCCCGCCCTCCAGTTCGACGAGTCGATCGGTAAAGCCGCAGGAAAGGACGCGACGTCGCTCGTCGTTCCGTACACCGGGGCGGGCAAGGTGAGTTACGCCTTTGATCCGGCTTCCGCGTCATACCACCGGACGCAGGGTGCCACGACGACGATGGATGCCGACGCGAAGAAAGAGGTCATGCCCGACAACGTCGTCGTCATCAAGACCGAGGTCAAGGAAATAGCGGGAACCGCCGACGTGACCGGCGCGCCATCCGTCGACTTCCGCGCGACCGGAACCGGAGCCGTGGTGATCCTTCGTGACGGCAAACGCTTCGACGGCAGCTGGACCCGGACCGGGGCGTCCGACCTCTATCGATTCATGGACTCAGCGGGCGCGGCCATCCCGCTCAAGCCCGGCCTCACCTGGATCCACATCGTCCCCGACGACTACGACCTGTCGAGCTAGCCGGTCGGCTCGGCGTGCCTTCCGCTGAGGCCGGCGACAGCGAAGAGGGCGAGATCGAGGAAGCCGAAGATGACGCCAACCGCCCCGCCCACGCCCGCCGAAACCACGAGCGCGACCGGAGCGATGAACAGTGCCGGGAAGAGGATGCCTGGGCCGACCTGCTCCGGTCGCGTGTTCGAGACCGCAACGAGAAGGGCGACGATGCCGATCACCACAAGGAAAGCCATCCCGTTGCGTGACCCCCATCGCAGGGTTCGCCGCAGGTATCCACCCCGGTCGCGGGCTGAGGCGATCAGGTCAAGACCCGCGAGCGCCTTCGCCGTGGTGAGGTACGTGGTCCCCCATAGCGCCACGAAGAGCCCCAGACCGGCGAAGGTGTTGAGCCCGCTCAGCGCGCCACCGAGCCCGCCGCCCGAATATGCGAACAGCACGATCACGAGGACGAAGGTGGTCGCGTGAAAGGTTGCGAGCGACCACGTCACGAGCTTCATCGAATCATCCGTGCGCCAGCCAGATGGCGAGCCCAAGGATCACCGCGAAGGCGCCGGTCGTCGCCCCATAGAGATTCCGCAGCCTCACGACGACGCCCGAAGCGATGGTGCCCGCCGATCGACTCATTCGGGCGACGGCGAGGGTCCGCGGGAGCGAGAGAATCACCAGCGCGAGGACCGATCCGAGCTTGAGCAATAGGGTCGCGCCCCACGGCGTCGCCGGCCCCGAGAGATCCGCGCCGAACGCCGCGAGGTTGCCGATCCCCGTCATCGCGAGCACGCCCGCGGCCGCCCAGAACAGCCACTCGTAGCGGAGGGCCACGCTCACGACCGCGCTCGCGGCGTCTGCGGCAGGACGCGTCGCCAAAGCGAGGACGGTGACGGCGCCGCCGAAGGCCGTGGCCATCGCGGCCACGTGGACCCAGCGGATGCCGACATGCAGGACGTGAGGGTCGAGCTCCACGCCGTCAGTTCAGCGCACGATCCGCCCAAGTCAAGTTCAGGCCGATACTTGCTCGGATGCCCCCTCGTCCGAAGTCCGCGTTCCTCTGCCAGCAGTGCGGGTTCCAGTCGCCGAAGTGGATCGGGCGGTGCCCCTCGTGCGACGGCTGGAACACGTTCGTCGAGGAGCGCGTCGTCGCGCCGTCGAAGGGCCGTGGCCTCGCGCGCGCGCCCAGAGCGCCGATCGCTCTCGGCGACGTCCCGGCCGACGCCGAGGAGCGGATGGTCACGGGCATCGGCGAGTTCGATCGCGTGCTCGGCGGCGGGATCGTGCAGGGGTCGTGCGTGCTGCTCGGTGGCGACCCGGGCATCGGCAAAAGCTCCCTCCTGATGCAGGCTTCGGCTGCGCTCGCGGCGAAGGGCGCCGTCCTCTACGTATCGGGCGAGGAGTCGGCGGCACAGATCAAGATGCGCGCGCGCCGGTTCGGCATCGCGAGCGACGGCATTCTCGTCCTCGCGGAGACCGATCTCGGCTCGGTGATCGAAGCGATCCGAAAAGTGCGTCCGATCTTTTGCGTCATCGACTCAATCCAAACGATGAATTCGGACGAGATCGCATCGGGGGCCGGCGGAGTCTCGCAGCTGCGCGAGTGCGCGGCGCGGCTGCTCGAGCTCGCGAAGGGGGAGGACGTCCCGATCTTCCTGGTCGGCCATGTGACCAAGGAGGGCGCGGTCGCGGGCCCTCGCGTTCTCGAGCACATCGTTGACGCAGTGCTGTACCTCGAGGGCGAGCGATTCCATGCCTTCCGCATCCTGCGCGCGACGAAGAACCGCTTCGGATCGACGGACGAGGTCGGCGTCTTCGAGATGGCCGAGACGGGGCTGCGCGAGGTCGCCAATCCGTCGGAGGTCTTCCTCGAGGAACGGAGCCGCGGCGTCGCCGGCAGCGTCATCGTGCCGACCGTCGAGGGAACGCGGCCTCTCCTCGTCGAGGTCCAGGCGCTCGTGACGCCGACGAGCTTCGGGCTACCGCGCCGGACGGTGAACGGCGCGGACCCGCAGCGCGTGTTGCTGCTCCTCGCCGTGCTCGCGAAGCGCGCGGGCCTTTCCGCCGGGAGCCATGACGTCTACGTGAACCTCGTCGGCGGCCTTCGTATCCGCGAGCCCGCCGCGGACCTCGGTCTCGCGGTCGCCGTTGCCTCGGCTCTGCGCGATCGGCCCGCGGACCCGCGCACCGTTTTCGTCGGCGAGCTCGGTCTCGGCGGCGAGCTGCGACGCGTGCAGCGGATCGCGGCGCGGCTCAAGGAAGCGGAGCGGCTCGGGTTCGAGCGCGCGGTCGTGCCATCGGCGAGCATGTCGGATCTGAACGGCACGGGCCTCGAGGTGAAGGGCGTCGCGACGCTCCGCGAGGCCCTCGAGAACGCCGGGGTTGCGGACCGTTAGCGAGTAAAGGGCATGAGCGCGGGCACCCGTCCGGCGAAAGTGCGGAATTCGTCGCCGAAGCCGGCGGCGAGCACCCGGTCCTCGGCGCGAATGCGCATCGCAGTGAAGGGAATCACGTACGCGACCGTAATCACGAGCAGCGCGAGGCTCTCCATCGCGATCGTCGCGCCCACATGGAATGACACGATGCCGAGATACATCGGGTGCCGCGTGATCCGGTACGGACCCCCGGTGATGAGGCGGTGACCCTCGAAGAGATCCATACGGATGCCGTAGCTCTTGCCGAGTGACCACATCGCCCAGGCCGCGAACAACGCTGACGCGACGGCGATCGCGAGCCCGGCAAGTCGGAGCGTCATCGGAAGGTCGATTGCGACAGGGAAGAAGTACGCGACGACGAACGGGATCCAGACGAGTGGCGGGTAGTACTGGAGGTACCAGGGCGCCTGGGACTCAACGAGATGGTTGCGTTGGCCCCGTACGATCCGCAAGGCGCCGGCGGAGAGAAAGATGATGTGGGCGGCGAGCAGAACCGCGATGCGTAGGGCGCGGTCGTCCATCGTCTGAACGCTAACAGCGCGGTCTTAGACTCGTGCGAATGTTCTTCCATCCATCCCGGCGTTCGCACGCGCGCACGCCGCATCAACAAAGAAAGGAGTCACCCTCGTGGGGTTCATTCGCCTCATTGCAGCACTCATCGGGTTCGTGTTCGGCTTCTTCCTCGGGTCTTCGCTTCTCCAGGTCACCCAGGTCACGCCGCTCACCAATCAGATCCTTGTCGTTCTTCTTCTCGCCACGGCGTGCGCGATCCTGGGCTGGCTCGGCGCCCCGTACGTCACCGTCATGCCCGCGGCCTACATCGTCAACTGGCTTCGCGCGGCCTCGGGAGGCGATCTCATCGGCGGCGCGTTCGGCGCCGCAGTCGGTCTCATGCTCGCGCTCTTCCTCGCGTTCCCGCTTTCGTTTCTCCCTGGTGACATAGGACGCTACGCACCGCTGGTGACGGCGGTGGTCCTCGGGGTGATCGGTGCGACGGCCGGTGCCGTCAAGCGGGCCGAACTGGGCGCGTTCGCGCAGGGCGTGCGCGGCGTCCGTCGCGATCACGCGGACGCGCGCGTGCTCCTCGACACGTCGGTCATCATCGACGGCCGCGTCGCGGACGTCGTTCGAAGCGGCTTCGTCCGTGGGACCCTCATCGTCCCGAAGTTCGTGCTCGCGGAGCTTCAGTTCTTCAACGATTCCCCCGACGGCTCACGCCGCGAGCGCGGACGCCGCGGTCTCGAGATGCTCGCGAAGATGCAGAAGGAGGACACGGTCAAGGTCGAGCTCTCCGAGGAGGAACCGGCGGGAACCGGCGCGGACGGGAAGCTCGTGACGCTGGCGAAAACGCTCGGCGTCTCCATCATGACCAATGACTACGGCCTGAACCGGGTGGCGGAGCTTCAGGGCATCACGGTGCTCAACATCAACGATCTCGCAAAAGCGGTCCGCCCAGTGGTCCTGCCGGGCGAGGAGATCACGGTGCGCGTGATCCAGGAGGGGAAGGAGCCCGCGCAGGCGGTCGGCTACCTCGAAGACGGAACGATGGTCGTCATCGAGAACGGCCTGAGGCACATCGGCTCCGAGCTTCCGGTCACTGTCATGCGCGTTCTCCAGACGGTCGGTGGCCGGATGATCTTCGGCCACCCGAAGGGTGAGACGACCGAGACGCGCCGGCCGCGTGCCATCGATCGTTAGCGCCGGCGCCGTCTGCGCGATCCTCGCGGCAGGCAGCTCCACTCGTGCGGGGACCGACAAGATCACGGCTGACCTTGGTGGTCAGCCCGTGCTCGCGTGGTCGCTCGCATCCGCGATCGCATCGGGAGCGTTCGCGCGGATAGTCGTGGTCGTCCGACCGGACGCGGCCCGGGGGCCGATCGAAGCGATCGTCCGGTCGCGCGCGCCCGACGCAAGCGTCGTGGCGGGCGGAGAGACGAGGACGCAATCGAGCTGGGCCGCGCTCGCTGCAGCGACTGACGCCGACGTTGTCGCGATCCACGATTCCGCCCGGCCATTCGCCCCGCCGTCGCTCTTCGCACGTTGCGTCGAGATCGCCCGTGCCGAGGGCACCGCGGTCGCGGGGCTTCCGCTCGCGGATACCGTGCGCCGCGCGGACGAGGCCGGCGTCGCGATAGAAGAGGTATCGCGCGAGGGCCTCTGGTCGGCCCAGACGCCGCAGGTGTTCCGGCGGGAAGTCCTGGAGCGCGCCCGGGTGGCGGTTGCGGATCGGTCTTTTGGCGACGACGCCGCCGCCGTCCGAGCGGCCGGTCTGCCCGTGCGCATGGTGCTTGGCGAGCGACGGAATCTGAAAATCACGACCATGGAGGACCTCGGGTACGCGCGGGAGCTTGTCGCAAAAGGCCTCGTTGGCTTGCCTGCGCTGCAGATCCGCTAGCCGTGCCGCAGCGCGCCGGGCTCGGTTACGATATTCACCGTCTCGCGGCGGGCCGCCGCCTGGTCTTGGGCGGTGTCGCGATCGAGCACCCGACGGGGCTCGTTGGCCACTCCGATGGTGACGTCCTCCTTCACGCGGTCATGGACGCGGTCCTCGGAGCGGCGAACCTCGGCGATCTCGGATCGCATTTCCCGAGCGACGATCCGCGTTTCGCTGGCGCGGACAGCCAAGAGCTGATGCGCCAGGTCGGATCGAAGATCCGCGAGGCCGGCTATGCCGTCGTCTCGATCGACGCGACCGTCATCGCGGAGGCGCCCCGCCTGGGCGCGCACGTTGCCGCGATGCGTCACGTGATCGCCCGAGGCCTGGGCCTCGCGCCAGATAGCGTGAGCGTCAAGGCGAAGACGAACGACGGTGTGGGCGAGATCGGCGCGGGCGAGGCGATCGCCGCGCTGGCGGTGGCTCTGGCGACTAACTAACGCGCCAAGGGAGAAGAACTGATCCAGCGGCCCGAGTCCAGAGATTTGCGTATCTACGACAGCGCCTCGCGATCGGTGAAGCCGTTCGTGCCGCTACGTCCGGGCGAGGTCGGCATGTACAACTGCGGCCCGACGGTCTACGACCGGCAGCACATCGGGAACCTGTACAGCTACCTCGTCGCCGACGTCGTCCGCCGGACGTTCGAGTACTTCGGCCTGCACGTCAAGCAGGTCATGAACATCACCGACGTCGGTCACATCGTCGACGACGCCGATGCGGGGGTCGACAAGATGGCGGTCGGTGCCGAACGCGCCGGCAAGACCCCACTCCAGATCGCGGACGAATACACGCGTCTTTTCATGGCTGACCGCCACCGCTTGAACGTCCTCGATCCCCAGGTCGTGCCGAAGGCCACCGATCACATCCCGGAGATGATCGCGCTGATCGAGCGGCTGATCGCGAAGGGCAACGCGTATGTCGCCGCGGACGGGGTCTACTTCGACGTCACGACGTTCCCTGGGTACGGCACGCGTCTCAACGCCGAATCGCCCGACCAGCGCATGGCCGGCGCCCGCGTCGAGGTGAACGAGAACAAGCGGCACCCTTCCGACTTCGCGCTCTGGCGCCTTGCCAAGGCTGGCGACCTCCAGCAGTGGGACTCGCCGTGGGGCCGCGGCAATCCGGGGTGGCACATCGAGTGCTCTGCGATGTCAATGAAGTACCTCGGCGAGACCTTCGATCTGCACTCCGGTGGCGAGGATCACCTCTTCCCGCATCACGAGTGCGAGATCGCGCAATCCGAAGCGGCCACGGGCAAGCCCTTCGTTCGGTACTGGGTGCACGTGCGGTTCTTACGGGTCGACAGCGAGAAGATGGCCAAATCGAAAGGTGGGTTCCTCACGCTCGACGACGTCGTCGCCTGGGGCTACGACCCGCTCGCCTTCAGGCTGCTCGCGCTCGGTGCGGGCTACCGCAATGGCCTCGACTTCACGCGAGACGGCATGAACGCTGCGCAGTCGAGGCTCGAGCGTTGGCGGCGGACGGTCGGTGCCGCCTACGCCGCGACAAAAGGCCGGGTCGCTGAGCCGGAAGGCGAGCACGCGATCACGCGCGAGTTTCGCGAAGCGCTCGCGGACGACCTCAACACGCCGAAAGCACTTGCCGCGGCGGAGAAGGCACTCGGTCTCGCCGCGATGCCCGACAGCGACGAGCAGGAGCGCGCGCTCTGGATGCTCTTCGACATGGATCGCGTGCTCGGGCTGTCCCTGCAAGCTGCGGCCGCCGCGAAGGACGAGCTCAGCCCGGCTGAGCGCGCGGTCTTCGAGGAGCGCGAGGCCGCGCGAAAGAGCGGTGACTACGCGAAGAGCGACGCCCTCCGCAAGGAGTTACTCGAGCGATTCGGCATTCAGGTGAAGGACACGAAGGACGGGACGCGCCGGGAGCGCGTCGGTCGCAAAGGAGCATGACCATGGACGAATCAGAGCGCACCGACAACGACGCGGGGAGCGAGCGCGGTCCCGAACCCGCAAACGAGCCCGCGACCAACATGAACCCGAGCCCCGCGCCCGGACCCAATGAATCCGGAGCGCCGGCGCCCCAGTTTGGAGATCAGGAGGGCGCGCGACGACGGCGTCGCGGTCGCCGCGGTCGCGGTGGTGGCGCCGGCGGTGGCTTCGGCGGACCGCGCCCTCCGTACAACGGGCCGCGCCCGCAGTTCGCACCGCGTCCGCAGTTCGGCGCACCGCCGTTCCGTCCGCAGCCCTTCGTCCCGCGTGAGGAGAGCGAGCAAGCCCGCGAGCTCGCGGGATACGAGCGCCGTCAGGCACAGCGTCAGCGCGGCCCGATGGGCTGGCGCGGCGGCGCCGGCGGCCCGGGTCCAGCGCCGCAAGGCGGTGGCCAGTGGCGACAGCGCCGCGGCGGCGAGCAGCGCTACAGCGAAGCGATCCGCCGCGTGACGGCCGGCCCGCACACGGCCGCGCCGTCGCACGAGCCCGTCGGCGAACCGATCGCGGGGCCGCACGCGATACTCGAAGCGATCCGCGCCGGCCGAAATATCCGGCGGCTCTACGTGTCGCAGGACCGCAACGTGCGCACCGGTCCGGTGAACGAGCTCATCACCGAAGCGCAACAGCGCCGCATCTTCGTCCGGTACACCGACAAGATGGAGATCGCGCGGCTCTCGCCGGTCGAGAATCACCAGGGCGTCGTCGCGATCGTTGAAGGCAAGGCCGGCGTCGAGCTCGACGAGCTCCTTCTCCACCTCGATACGCTCTCCGAGCCTGCGCTCGTGCTCGTCGTCGACTCGCTCCAGGATCCCCAGAACTTCGGCGTGCTTCTGCGATCGGCCGAAGGTGCAGGTGTTGACGGCGTCGTCATCCCGCATCACCGCGCGGTCGGTCTCACACCCGCGGTCACAAAGACGAGCGCCGGCGCGAGCGAGCATCTGCTCATCGCCGACGTCGCGAATCTCCGGCAGGCGATCGACGCGCTGAAGGAGAAGGGCATCTGGGTCGTCGCGGCCGACGAGTCGGGCGATCTGCTGTACGACGAGGTCGACTACCGCGGGCCGACCGCGATCATCATCGGCGGCGAGGGCGAGGGCATCCGACGTCTCGTGCTCGAGGGCGCCGATCAGGCAGTCCGCCTGCCGATGGAAGGAATGGTGAGCTCGCTCAACGCGGCCGCGGCGGGAACCGTGATGCTCTACGAGGCGCTCCGGCAACGGCGACGTGACGTCCCGCCCTCGCAGACGCGCACGCCGCGACCAGAAGAGCCCGCCGAAACGCAGCAGAACGGCGGATGGGAGAACGAGCCGCAGCAGACGCCGGAAGACCGCGGCGAGCGGGAACCCGCCGAACCGGCCGAGGCGCCCGAGGGCGGGACCGACGAGACGGATCAGGTCGCGCCGGCTGCCGAGATCGAGACCCCTCCCGCAGACGAGCCCGCCGCCGCCGCGAAGCCGAAGCGCAAGGCGCCGGCGAAGAAACGATCGACGAAGAAGTCAGCTGAAGGGAAGTCGACGGATGACGCGCAAAGCTGAGCTCATTGCACAGCTCAATTCAGAGAATCAAGGCTTCGAAGCCCTCCTCGCAAAGATCGGCGAGGACCGCATGGACGAGCCCGGCGTCGCGGGTGCGTGGTCGATCAAGGACATCGTCGCTCACCTCACGGCCTGGCGGCGGAGGACCGTCGGGCGCGTCGAAGCCGTGGCTAAGGGTCAGCCGGAACCCGCGCACGAGTGGCCCGCTGACCTGGGTGAGGATGACGAGATCAACGCGTGGTTCCACGCGCGCGATCGGGGCAAGTCCGTGAAGCAGGTTCTCGATGAATCGCGTCGTGTTTTTCAACAGCTCAGGTCGGCGATCGAGAAATTGCCGGACGACGCGCTCGACGATCCCGCGCGCTTTCCGTGGATGCAGGGCGCGCCGATAACCGGAGCCACGTTGTTCGGGCACTTCCACGACGAGCACGAGGCGGACATGCGCGGGTATCTCTCCCGACAGCCGGCCACGTCCTAGCGACAGGAGATTCCGCCGCCTTTTGAAAGCGCAGGACGAATTGAAAGTTGTTATGCCAACCCGGTTGGAATCATGGGGAAGTCAGCAACGGCCCGCCCGCGATCACTGCATGGCCCCTGGGCGGAGCATCGATGCCCCGCTGAGCGGTCATCGGTACACGCGTATGTTTCCCGATCTTCCTCACCTGAGCATCGGCCCAGAAGTTCTGCATGCGCTTGGTCGTGCGGGCGGGGCTTGCGATACCCGGTTTTCGACGCGCGTTGAGTCGGAGACCGTTGCCGCGGGTTGGCCAGTATTCGGGCAGTTCATCGCGCATGACATCACCGCTGACCGTTCGCCGGTCACGCATCACGACGACGAGGCGTTACTGCGGAACGCGCGGAGCGCGCGTCTGGATCTGGAGTGCATGTACGGCGACGGTCCGGTCGGTAACCCATTTCTCTTCAGCCGGAGAGACGCTGCCAAGATGCTGCTCGGGATGAACGATCGAGGCGTCGCTGAAGATTTACCGCGGAACCAAGAAGGGACCGCGCTCGTTGGCGACCCACGCCAGGATGTCCACCTTCTCATCTCGCAGATGCACGTCGCTCTGCTCAAGGCGCACAACCGCCTGGTCGACAGATTGCGTGAGGACGGGGTCTCGGAGGCTGATCTCGTGGCCGAAGCCCGTCGCGCCCTGACCTGGCACTACCAGTGGGCCGTTCTCTTCGACTTCCTTCCTGCGACGATCGGCGAGGAACGCACCCGCAAGCTGCTCGAGGATGGACCGCGGTTCTTCCAGCCGAACGGCACCGTCTCGATCCCCTTCGAGTTTGCCGACGCCGCGTACCGTTTCGGACATTCCCAGATGCGACAGACGTACCGCGTGCAGCGCGGCGGGGACGACCTGACCCTCTTTCCGGATTTGATCGGCTTCCGCCCGGTCACATCCGATCGCGTGATCGATTGGACCTTGCTCTTCGACGTCCCCGGCGAGCCCCGTGCGGCGCGCTCCCGCCCGATCGACGGATGTTTATCCGAGGCCCTGCTCAAGCTGCCGGTAGACATCACCGGGGAGCTCGAAGATCAGGACTTCCAGTCCCTTGCGGTGAGAGATCTGCAGCGGGGCGTGGCCACCGGGCTGCCCTCCGGCGAAGCCGTCGCGAGATTCGTAGGGGAGGAGCCGATCTCGCGCGACGACATCGGTCTCGGCGAGTTCGGATGGTCCGGCGAGACGCCGCTTTGGTACTACCTCCTGAAGGAGGCGGAAGCTCGCGAAGGTGGCGAGCGCCTTGGGCCCGTCGGTTCTTTGATCGTCGGCGAAGTGCTGCTCGCAATCCTCGACGGAGATCCCGAATCGTTCCGCAGCGTCGACCGCTCGTGGCGCCCGACCCTGCCGAGCCGTAGTCCCGATCGATTCGGCCTCGCCGATCTACTCGTCCCGTTCGAGACACCGATCGATGGATAAGCCGATGCCGCGCACGCTCGGAACGCGCGTGCTCATCGATCGCCGAGCATCGTTCTGGATCGTCGCGACGACGTTCGGGCTCTTTCTGTTCGCGGCCGCGGCGCCATCACCTCTGTACGCGGTGTATGCCGCCTTGTGGCAGTTCTCGGCCGGAGCACTTACCGAAGTCTTCGCGGTCTACGCGATCGCACTGCTCGTGGCGCTCCTGTTCACCGGATCGTCATCCGATTTCCTAGGGCGGCGACCGATCATCCTCGTCGCCCTTGTCATTCAACTCGCGAGCATCGTGTTGTTTCTGGTCGCATCGGGTATCGAATGGCTGTTCGCCGCGCGGATCGCGCAAGGGATCGCGACCGGAATTGCTACGGGAGCGCTCGGCGCCGCCCTGGTCGATCTCCAACCTCCCGAGAACCCTGCGTTGGCTTCACTCGTCAACAGCGCCGGGCCGATCCTGAGCCTCGGCGTCGGAGCATTGGTTTCGGCGGTGCTCGTCCAGTACGCGCCCGATCCGCTTCACCTTATCTATTGGGTCACGTTGCTCGCCTTCATCGCGGCGCTCGCGGCGATCGCAGTGATGCCCGAGCCCGGCGTGCGGCGGAGCGGCGTGCGGTGGGTGCCGCGGATATCCGTTGACCGAGCGGTCCGACGAGAGTTCATCGCCACGCTGCCGATCCTCGTCGCAGGCTGGGCGGTCGCCGGCTTCTACCTCTCCCTCGGTCCCAGCCTTGCGTCGCAGCTCGCGGCCTCGTCCAACCGCGTACTGGGCGGGCTTGCGATCTTCCTCCTCGCGGACATCGGCGCCGTCGCGATCGTTATCACGCGTTCATGGGCCACAACCCGCGCGATGATGGTCGGTGGGGTCATCCTCGGCGCGGGTCTCGTGGTTGCGGTGGCCGCGATCGCGCTTTCATCGCCGCTCCTGTTCTTCAGCGCCACCGCATTGACCGGTGTGGGGTTCGGCCCCGCCTGGCTCGGCGTGCTGCGGACGCTCGTCGCCCTCGCCGCTCCGACGGCACGGGCCGCGCTGCTCGCGGCCGTCTTCGTCGTTGCCTACCTGGCTCTTGCGCTGCCCGCGGTCATCGCGGGTTTTCTCGCGACGCGGATCGGGCTGCACGATGCCGCGCTCTGGTACGGGGCGGGGCTTGTGGTTCTGACGTTCGCGGGCGTGCTCAGTACCTGGGTCGTCATCCGCCGGAGCTAGTCGGCCTTACCTGATCGCGCCCGTTCCGATGTCGCGAGAACGCGCCGACGGTCCCGGCCGCCCCGCCATTTATCGGCAACAGGGACTTCTGCCAGAGCGTGCTCGCTGAGCGCTTACATCGCATCAAGGGGCGCGATTACGAAGTACCAGACGCAAGAACCCGTTAGTCGACCGGGTGGCGGTCAGTCACTGGCCGCTTCAAGGTCGTCCAGCAACGCTTCGCCGAACAGGTTGTCCCCTTCGCGGAGCAGCCGCACGACCGGAGGGAAACGTAAAGCGAGGATGGTCAAAGGCATGGCCCGCTCGATTAACAACACAAGTCCCTTCGTCGCTCGCTGGCCAGGGCTCTTGTCGAGAAGCCACCACAACAGGACGGCGAGATGAAGCAGGTAGAGGAGGCGCCCAAGCGGCGCGGCGATCTGAGGACGCGGCGCGTCG